>Ga0207661_10002067_pt1 | contig 13810 bp, 8 predicted proteins | sample KBSC713LmetaG_FD_184337 | JGI IMG/M metagenome (GOLD analysis project Ga0207661, IMG submission 184337) | Corn rhizosphere microbial communities from Kellogg Biological Station, Michigan, USA - KBS C7.1-3L metaG (SPAdes) (version 2) | ecosystem: Host-associated > Plants > Roots > Rhizosphere ... | reverse complement strand
ACCGGCTATACGATCTGCCGTCCCGCGCAGCCGCCGGTGCAGCAGTTTCGATCGCCGTATCCGATTCTCTACAATCCTCCGAATGCCGTCGAAGGCTATATGACTGGCGGCTGCTCGAACAATTACTCCGGAGGTGGGACCGCCACGATGTTCCGCTCCACGCTGTCCGCCGAAGCGATCGTCGAGCATTACGGAAAACAGATCGTCGACTCCGGCTGGACTGCTCTCGGTACGATTGCGGGAAGAACGTGGACGAAAAAGGACTCGACAGGAGCGCCGGTCGAGATGAGTATCACCGTATCTCAAAGTGGCCAAGACAACGGCTGCCAGCGAGTCGACCTTCAGGTAAAGACGTTCAGGAAACCGTGAAGCGGCTCACGCGCCTCGGGATCGCCGCCGTTGTCGCGGCGTGCAGCTCGAACCCGAAGACAGCCCCGGCGACCGCGCCCGCTCCAGCTCCGTCGCAAGTCGCACGCAGCCGTCCCGACTCGTCGCGCGATTTATTCGTCCGCGTCGGAGACTCATTTTCGCCGCTGCGCGGCGATGCAGCGCTCAAGTCATTCGTTCCCGAGGTCGCCGCCGACATCGCCGCCGGCGAGTGCAACCTCATTCGGACCGGAGGCTCCGGCGCAACGATCGTCAGCGCCTACTTCCCGACGCGCGCGCACCCGTTGACCCAGATGTCACTCGCCTTCGATTCGGCCGGCCATCTCGTGAATTTCAGCGAGCGCCGCGGCATTCCGAAACTGCCGCCGATGACCAACATGACTCCGGCGCAGCGAGATAGCGCTATCCGCGCGGTCGAGGCGAACCTCCGCAGCACGACCGTGACGCTCAATTACGCGCTCGACCAAGGCGTGATCATGAACCGGGGAGGGAGCAAACCGACCGTCGCAGCGCTCGGTACCGTGCGCTCCGTCGAGTCGCTCGAGCAGCTCGGACCGCCAAAGGCACACGTCGAACGAGCGCGCAGACTGTGCGGTGTGTGAAGACGCGTTCTAGGGCGATGACGAAGGTCGATCGCCGCCCTTGAGCGCCGCACGATTCTGCGCGATCACCGACGCGGCCTGCGTCGGCGTGTACCACTGCCCTTCCTGAAACAACCGCTTGATGGCGTCCTTCATCGGTGGCGCGAGATCAGTCCCGTCGATGAACGCTCGCGTTCCCGGATAGACCCAGTTGTTGTAGTGGTTCGTCGGCAGCGTGTGAATCACCGCATCGAGCTCGGTGAGCCGAGCATCGGCCGCCGGGTCGCGCCGCATGACAGCGGCGATGTATATGAAAATCCTCATGTTCAGCCGGTCGACCGTATTCGGCGATGTCGTGAGCAAGCCGCGCGCGACCGACTCGGCTTGCGCGTATCGCCGCGCCGTCAGCGCAACCTCGACGAAGTCCGATTCGATCCGGATGTAGTCGCCCGGCGATTTGGTTTTGACCTGCGCGTAGGCCGGCAGCTCGCGAAGCGCGGACATCTCGTCATATGCTCGCTCGAACGCCGTCGGATCCTGAACCGAGCGCGTTTCATGGAACATCTCCGACAGAATCTTTCGAGGCCATACGCTCGACGGATAGCGTGTCTTCAACACCTCGAAGGTGTCGACCGCCTGCTGGAACTGCGTGCTGAGCGAATAGTGGCTGAGAAGATCGCGGTAGCCGTCTTCCACTTCCGGATTCGCGGCAATCGCCTTGAGCGCGTCTTTGTCGCTCTCGCCGCACACGCCATCCTCGTCGCGATCGCAACCCGATGCCTGCACCGCCTGGGCGACGTCCCGCTTCAAGGCGTCGAGATCCGGAGACGCGGCGTCGAGACCGTTCAGCACATCCGAGAACCGTTTCCGTTCGGCCGGCGTGTTCCGCGCGGAGATAGCGACGTTCGTCGACTTTGCCGTCTGCACGATTTGATCGCGAACCAAGTCCGAGAATGCAGCCGACCCTTTGCTCTTCGATGACACACGATCGGAGACGCGCATCTTGAGCAGGCTATCGAGCGCCGGCAGTGCGCGATCCCAGGCCTGGGCGCCAATAGCGCGAACGACCGCCTGTTTTCGGAAGAGTGCCTGACCCGAGAAGGACGTGTCTTCATTCGCGTACTGCGTCAGCACACTCTCGGCGAGCGTCCAAATGGTGCTGTCGCGCGACTGAGCCATTGCGCGAAGCACACGGAGGCCGAGGGTGAACTCCGTCGAATCGCGTCGAAGCAGCTCGCCGAACTTCGGCACTTCCGCCGCGAGCTCGTTTCGCAGATGAAGGTCTTCCTCGACGCCGACGTTCGCATCTCGAATGAGCACGAGTCCGCGGACCAGCGCGGCGTGGAGCGAATCGACCGGCTGCGTGCGATGTCGCTGAAAGAGGTCTTTCAACTGATCGGCCGATTCGCGCGGATAAGCGTCCGCGAGGAAGTTCACGATCTTGTACTTCTGCGTGAGACTCGGCAGCGGCTGCCGAAGCGTAACGATCTCCGCCCAGGCCGGATTCCGGCGGCTCATCGCGCCGTGATACAGCAAGACTCCCGCGGCGGGGACTAACGCGAGGACGGCAAGCCTCGCCGACCATGGCCAAACGCTGAGACGGAATCGCAGCGTTGCCGCCGCCGCCATCGCGCGGAAGAGCAGTCCGGCTTTTGCGCCGATGCGCCGGAGTGCTTCGAGCGACTCGGGCGTCGGCTTTTCGCCGAGGACCGCGCCGATCGCGAACTGCTGAGTGTGACGCGCGTTGTGAGCCAAACGCTCGAGCGTGTCGATCGTGACATCATCCTTCGCTTCACTCAGTGCCCAGACGACATACGGGCGATACGACACGTTTGCGCCCTTGAGCATCTGCAGCAGCTTCGACGGCGACATCGATCCGCCGTATCGCCGAATCAGCCTCTTCGCCCGAAGCGTCTTTTTTCGATCGCCGCTGCCGAGATCCGCGAAGACGGCGTCGGACATCACCGGATTCTTGAAGGTCTCTCGATAGATGCTCGCGCGACGCTCCTCACGCGTCATCGCCTTGCGGAACAACACGGTTCGGAACGCGGTCGCAAGCACGTCGTAGAAATACGTTCCGACGAACAACAGCACCCCGGCGACGCGATACAACAACGCGAGCGCGCCGAGGCCGGGGATCGGAACAAACTCCGTCGCGCTGGCCAGCACGGCATACATGAATACGCCGAGCGCCTCGAGACCGAGTAGTGTGAATCCCTTGCGGTAGTTTCGAACCATGATGTGGGCGAGCCCGTGGATAAACGGGAGCACCGTGACCGCGCAAAGCGCGTACAGGCCGAGCGACAAGAATCCCATCTTCGATCGCCAACGAATACGGCCGTCGCGCATTCGAACCAGCAGCAGCGCCGTTACGATCGTTATTGCGAGAAGGACGAGAGCCAGTCCCGACCGCGTGGTCAGCGCCAGGCCAAACATCGAGATGCCGCCGACCGCCATCCCGATGACCAACCCGAACGACAGGGCGACCGAAGCGATGACGATCGCGCGCGTCGGACGACGCCAATCCAGCTGTTCGAGAATTCTATGGTTGAGCGAATCGGACGCGGTGTTGCTCAGCGCCCTTGCGGCGGCGTCGCGGTCTTCGTGATCCGAGTCGTTGAGCGCGATATCGATCAGCGCGTCGACCGACTGATCGATGTTGAGCATCGCCAAGACATCGACGGCGTCCGCACGAAGCTCGAGCTCCGAATCCGGCTCACTTACGATCGTCTGGAGGACGCTCGCGACGTCTGGACGCGGGAAGATCCGAAGTGCCTGGATGGCCGATTGGCGATATGGGCTCGTCGGCTTGTTGACCTCTTGAAGCAACTTCTGGAGCAGCTCGTCGTCGGCCATCTTCGACAAGCCCTCGATCGCTCCGTATCTGACCGACTCCTCCGAATCCGTGAGCGCGAGAACACTCAAACGCTCGCGGACGATTGGGTCGGGAAATCCGCCGAGCAGCCAGGCCACTCGCTCGCGCACGGTGGGCGAGGTGTCGAACGCCGCGGTGAGCAACACGTCCATCGCGTCGTCCGGCTTCGAGATTCGCCTGAGCCAATACTCGGCCGCTGCGTTCCCCGGAGTCTCGTCGCGGAGGGCGCACTGCATGAGGAAACGCGACAGCTCATCGTCGACGACGAGGCTCCATCGCTGGCGATGAATCTCGGCGAAACGAGCTTGGGGTAAGAACGTTCCGAGCTGTTGTCGGCTGCGAAGTCCTTCCTCGATGATGCGGCCGGCGCGCTCGTTCTGAATCTGCCGAAGCTGCGCATCCTCCTCGATGACCGCGGCGACTTGCGGCGGCTGGAACTGGTACTGGCCTTGGCCAGCTCTGAAGAGCAAGCCGTCAGGGGCAGTGAGCTCGGCGACGATGTGATCGATGACCTCCTGCGTCACCTCGAATCGCGGGCCCATGTCGGTGAATACCGCCGGCGCACCGCGTCCCTGCGCTTCGAACACACGCTGTAAAATCGCGCGCGCGATCGCGTCGTTCCCCGCTCGTTCGGCTTCCAGGGAATCGAGGCGCATGCTCACGTGTTCGCGCACGACGCCGATCAGGCCACCGACTTTCTCGTAATCCTGCGTCTCGATCTTGTGGACGCCGGTTTCCTTCGCTTGCCGGCAGAACCGCTCGTGCAAGAGCTTCAGCAAATCGAAGGTGACGTCGATGCCGCGACGCTGGAGCTCCGACGACTCTTCGCGCAGCTTGTCGAGAACGTCGTTCGAGTAACTGACGCCATCCACCGAGTCTTCATCGGCGAGCTGCTGCAAACCGTCGGCGAGACCAACCGGCTTGATCTCGCACACGGAGTTCACGATGCCGGGATCGTACGAGCTCAGAGCGTACATGCTCGTGAGGTACTGCTCGCTCACGACGGCAACGAGAACGGCTTCAGGATTTGCTCGTTCCAGTTTCGCGAACAAAGAATCGAGATGAACCCGGCGCTCGTCGCGCGACAGACTGAAGATTCGGTCGAACTCGTCGACGACGAGGATCGCCTTTCTCGACAGCAGTTCTTCGAACGACACCTCGTGGCCGTCGACGGAGAACGTGTCCGGCGTCGCCTGCGTGCACTTGCCGTACGCGACCGAATACCCCTGCGGGACTGCGGACGCACGAAGCGCCGGGATCAGCCAACGCGTGAGCAGAACCGTCTTGCCGCTCGCCTGAGGGCCAGACAGAACGACGATTCGTGTTTTGTGTGAAAGAATGAATGCCGTCAGGCGATCGGCTTCGGTGCTTCGGCTGACGACGAATCCGCTGCCGCTGAGATCAGGACGCTCGATGCCCGGCTCGAGGACAGCCGCGGCGCTCATGGCGCCGAGCCTACGACGCGTACGTCGATCGATCCGTTCTTCTTGCCGTTCGGTTTGGGAACGAGCTCCTCATAGTGTGACTTGATGAAATCGGCGATCCGCTCTTTACTCTCCTTGAGCGGAACCTTGATCATGTTGCGGAACCAGACCGCATCGCTCCAGGGGAAGTCTTCGACGAAGCTGATGATGTCGCAGACGTTGATCGCCTGGTGCAGCGCCTTGAGATTGTTGTCGAACGCGTGACGATAGCTGTCGTAGTCGACCGTTTTCGTCGCGGCGAGGATGTGACAAACCGTCTGGATGTGCGCGAGCGTGAATCGCTGATCGGCAACCGCTGACGATTTCGTCTGGTCGTAGCTCTGCAGCATCTCGTCGATGATGCGTTGATCGAACTCGAAGCCGCCCTTCGTCGCGAGCGATTTGAGAATCGTCGCAACGTCATCGCGCTCGAACGACGCGCATTGGATGATGCTCCACGGAACGCCCTGATCGTTGCATGCCTGACAGAGCGTCTGCACCAGCGCGCTGTCGTCGATGACGATGAGCACGACCGTGAGATTCTCGACGGTCGTCATCAGCTCGCTCGTGACGAACGAGGTCAGCGACGCACGACCGGCCTTTGTCGTGAGATCGTATGCGGCCGTCGCCCGGTCGAACTGGTCGAGAAACAGGATGACGCGCTCATTTGGCGATTCGCCGGCCAACCGATGCAGCGCATCCTTGAGGCCAAGATTGGCCGCGGCTGCGTCACTCGGCCACAGATCGTGCGGGAGAGTCTTCTCGAATTCTCGCTGGCAGCGAACGTACACGCCGGCATGGCTCGCCGCGTCGAGCGCGGGGATGAGGCCCGCGCGGACAAGCGACGTCTTCCCTGCCTTTGCCGGACCCGCGACGATGATCACGCGGGGCGGCGGCGTCTTCGCGAGCGCCTGTTTGAACCGAGCTATTTCGTCGTCTCGTCCCGCGAATGCCGACGAATCCTCGGTATGGTAGGATTCGAGAAATTTAAAAGGGTTGGCCGGCACCTCCCCCGGAGGCGGGGGCGCGGGCGGCGGCGCGAGCAACGCGTCGAACAGATCGCCGAAGAACGAATCGAAATCGGTGTCGACGCCGAGGTCGTCGGAACGACGATCCTTGAGAAAGCCGCGGAGCTCGCGAGGCACACCGGACGGATTCACGCAAACGACCGAGCCACCGCGCTGCGCGAATGCGCGAATGACGCAGACGTCCTTGAAGCCGTAGCCGCACATCACGATGTCGCGGGCCGTCGCTCGATTCACGAGTGAGTTGATCGCCGGCGGATACTCGTTCATCTCGTTGACGTCGAACAGAAAATGGTCCGACGACTCGAGACTTCCGTGCAGCTTGATGAGCTTGAACTGCGGCTCCGGCGCGTCGATGAGCTTCTGCATCTCATCGTCGATCGTCTCCCCGCGGATGACCCGCTTGTAATCGTGAAAGCCGAAGTCCGTCATGGCTTTCTCGAGCAGGTCGTCGAAGTTGAAGGTCAGCGCGAGATCGAAGTAGCCGGCGTCGATGAGCGCGGCGAGCTTGGCATAGCCTGCCGATGGTGATTTCTCGAGATACGGCTGGAGCAGAATGCCACGGTCTCGATCGCTCGTCCGTTTCCACAGCTTGTCGAATCGATCCTCGATCGGCAGCGTCGGATCGATGTCCTGACCAAACTCGTTCAAGAGGCTGTCCATGATCTTCGGCGTCGACGGGACACCGGAGCTCATCGACGCCCCTGCACCGAGCATCAGCGCGAACTTCTCGCCCTGACGCTTCTTGAGCTTCATCAGGTTTGCGAGACTACTGATTTTTGGATTCACGTGCGTCCCAAACGTCGCGAGGTAACGCGCTCCACCGTCGACATCGACGGAGGCAAGCGTGCGTGCGCGAGCAGCGTGAGTGATGCGACGCTAGCGTAACGCCTCGTTGCTGAGGCGGCAAGGCGTAAGACGGTTCGCAAAGAAAGTGAGCGGGCAAACGGAATTCGTTCGCCCGCCCACACTTACGAATGACCGACCTTCTGCCAGCCTTACCGCACGACGCCGATCACTTCGAGGTATTCCGAGTGGACGCGCGTCGTCTCGTCCGTCGCGAGATTGTGCTCGGACCATAGCCGCACGAGATCCTCGTTCAGCAGCTTTCTACCGGACTCGTCTAGAGAAGCGAACGCACGGAGGGTTGGACCGTACCACAGTCTGAACAAGTTCACCGTGTCTTCCGGTCCGAACGGATACTCGAACGTGATGAGACGGCGCGTCAGCACAAGCGACGCGAGACCGGCGCCGAGTCGCTCGGTGATTGCTTCGTCCGTCCCCCAAAGAAGCGGCGACGGGACGCCCGCCGGAGCAGGCGCGTACTTCACGGTCGTCTTCAGCATCTCGCCGATGAAGCCCGTCGGCGTCCAATTCGCCATCGCGATGCGACCGCCGGGCCGGGTCACGCGAAGTAGCTCAGCTGCCGCGCGATCAGGGCGGGCCGCGAACATCGCGCCGAACATCGTCACGACGCCATCGAACGTCGCGCTCGCATAAGGAAGTCGTTCGGCGTTCCCGACGCGGAAGTCGATCGACAGCCCCTCGCTCGCCGCACGCACCTTCGCCTGCGAGATGAGATTGGCCGCGATGTCGATGCCGACGACCGACGCGCTCGTTCGCGCTGCGGGAATCGCGAGATTACCGGTTCCGCAGGCGAGGTCCAACACCCTGTCGTGCGACGTCAATCCGAGGCGCGCGATGAATTCAGCTGCGCCACGTTCGTATCCCTTCGCGATGCGGCCGAAGTCGCCCGAGACCCACGTCGCGCGAACCCGCTCGTCGAGCTGGTCGGCGTCGAGGCTCGAAGAGAGCGGCACATCGATGATTTGTGTTTCCATTTGAGTTCTCCTACAGGTGCATCGTTGTCTATGAATCAGCCGACTATCGCGCAGCGTGCGGCAGGTCAGCTGGATTGACGTAGGTCAGCGCGAAAGGCCCCATCGCGTGGACCTGCACGATCGTTTGCCCGCGAGCCATGGCATAATGCGCGTGGTTGTTCGGGATGCTGATGAACTCGCCCTGGCCAAAGCGATCCATCGATGCTTCGTTGAACTGAGCGCCCATCCCGGCCAGGAAGGTCCCGCTGATGACGGTCACGTTCTCGATCGTGGGATGCGTGTGCGGCGGGATCCTGTAGCCGTTCGGCAAGCGCAAGCGAACTGTGAACTCGTTCGACGTGCTGGGATCGCCTTGCAGTACGGCCATCTCCGCTCCCGGCGGGAAGACGGCCGGCGCGGGGCCCCACTCGAACTCGTGCTCGGGGCCGCGGGCGGCGGAGCTCGAGACGGGAGCGGCAATCTCGCCGTTGCTGGACGACTCTTTCGAGCACGCCGCGGCGGCGAAGAGGGCCGCGACAAGAAGCACTGTGGTACGCACGTGAGTATCTCCGGTTGCTGTTTCGTCGAACCGAACCAGCGTTCGTGCCGGCCGATCTCGACGCGGCGGAGATTACTCGTCGCCGGAAAGCGCTACAGCGTGGAAACCACGGAGATTTTCATTCGGAGTACGGAGTTTTTCGCGGTTTCCCCACAACCCAAGCAGCCAACTGCGTTCGGGATCCGAACCCCAGCTTCGCTAGTGCACTAGTGACGTAGGTCTCGACCGTTCGCTCGCCGATGCCGAGCTCCTTCGCGATCTGCTTGTTCGCCTTCCCCGCGGCGACGAGCTCCGCGACGCTTCGCTCACGGCGGGTCAAACCACCAAACTCGGCCTTCGTCGCCCGCTCTGCGGTCGGAACGGGAACCGATGGAACGATGGCGCGAACGCCCTCGAGGAAACGGTCGCGAAGACCGGCCTCCGACAGCGGAATCCGCGCGGCGAGATCGTCAGCCAGCGACCACGCCGCATCGAATCCCCGTCGCGCCTCGAGACGATGGCGCTGCTGTCGGTGAATGTGCCCGATCGCCGCGTCGATCTGCCAAAGCAACGGCTTGGCAGCTTGTGCCTCGGCCTCGGCGCGCGCGGACGTCGCAGCCGCTAGCGCGTCGTCGAAGCGCTCGAGCTTCGCAAGCGCGTCCGAACGGAGAAGCGAAAGGCGCGGAACGCCGAGCGCACTCCCCTCATTCGTCGCGCGCTCGGCGGCGAGCCGCGCATCGACGATCTCGAGCGCGACACCCGGCTCACTATTCGCCAGCGCGACCGCTGCTTGCGCGAGCCACAGTTGACGTTCACCGAGCGTGAGAGTCGTACTCGAGGCTTCGCCCCGCGCAGCGCCAACGGTCGCTGCCTCGTCGAGTTGCGCCGCGTCGTCCACGACTGCCTGTGCTCCAGCAATATCTCCGGTCAATGCCCTCGCCGTTGCGAGCGGAGCGGCAGTCCATCGAATCCACAGACGCGACCGCAGCCGCTGCGCGATCGCATGAGCTTTTTCTAAATGCTCGCGAGCCTGTTCGACGTCGAGGAGATCAATCAACGCGAGGCCAAGCACCCGCAACGCACCTGCGCTCCACTGCAGATGCTCGATCTCTTCCGCGTCGCTGATCGCCTCTCGAACCATCGGCAGAGCGCGGTCGTACTCACCGCGCCACGCAAGCACGTCGGCGAGAAAGAAACGCATGGCCGTCTCGCCCGCGCGCCAACCGATGTCTCCGGCAAGCTTCACTGAGCGTATCGCGGCGATCTCCTCACCGACAGCCGGCGTAAAGAACGGCGTCGTCGACGACACATGATACGAACCGCCGCTCAGCGCGAGAACACCAAGCGCATTAGCCAAACCGCGACGATCATCCGCCGCGGTGAACAACGACACGGCGCGCTCGTAAACCTCCGCCGCGGCGCGCTCGTCGCCTGCGCAGTGATGGGTCATCGCGATGAGATCGACCGTCTCGACGATGCCACTTCTGTCCTTCGCGCCCTCGAAGATCGCCAACGCTTCTTCGTGATACGGAAGCCCCGCGCGCGGCTCCTCGACGTTGATGTGCCAGTTCCCGACGCGATTCAGACTTCGTGCAATCAGCGCCCCGTCGCCGATTCGTCGCGAGACCTCGAGCGCGGATCGACGATACTCTCCGGCGCGAGTGTAGTCTCTCGCGGCCCACAGCATGCCGAGCCCGTGGAGCGCCTCCCACTCGGCGCGGACGTCGCCCGATTCGCGCGCGATTCGAAGCGCGACGCCGAAGTCGTCCTCCGCTCTGACGAATTCGCCGAGGATCTCGTTCGCTCGGCCCCGAGCCAATCGGAGATCGATCGCGACATCGATTCCCGCCTTGCCGGACGCCTCGAACGCGCGATCGAGATGCGCGACAGCTTCGCGCGGCGCCAGGAGCGCGAGCGCGTGCTCCCCTGCTCGCGCGGAATAGTTCGCGGCGCGTTGCCACTCGCCGGCCTCCCACGCGTGATAGGCGAGTGGTTCGACGACGGCATCGAGAGATCCTGAATGCAAACGCGCGAGCGTGGCCTCGACCTGCCGATGGAGCGCTACCCGCTCTCGGCCGAGCAGCTCGGCGTAGATCGCTTCACGCGTCAACGCATGACGGAATGCGAATCGGTCGGCGGACTCCTCGACGACGAGCTGCGCGGCGATGAGCTCTTTCACATGCGCAAGCAGCGTTCTCTCGTCGTGATTCGTGAGCTCCCGCAACAGTTCGAAATCGAAGCGCCGCCCCGCGACCGCCGCAGTTGAAGCAACGGATCTCGCGGGCGTGCTCAGCGAATCAAGGCGGCGTCGAACCGCCTCGATCGCCGTCTGGGGGACGCGAACTCGCTCGAGCGGACGCGCGCGCCACTCACCGCCGCTCGTCGACATCAGATCGCCGGCGAGGATCAGCGACTTGAGCGTTTCTTCGACGAAGAACGGATTCCCTTCGGTGAGCCCGTGGAGCGACTGCACGAAGTCGCCGCCGAGGCTCTCGCGAGGACCGAAGATCGCGTGGAGCATCTCTTCGACGCCGCCACGATCGAGGCGATCGACAGGAAGACGCGACGCGAGACGCGCGCGTTCGAGATCTCCGATCAGACGCGTCAGTCTCGGTCCAGCTTCTTCACCGCGATACGTAAGCGCAATCGCGACGGGCAGCGACGAGTGGCTTCGCGCGAGATGGAAAATGAGATCGAGCGTCGCGTCGTCAGTCCAGTGAACGTCCTCGAACGAAAGGAAGACAGGCTGCGTTCGAGCGAGGATCGTTATGGTCTGCGCGACTGCTCCGAAGAGCCGACGCTTGTCCGTTTCCGGATCGAGCATCGGCGCCGGCGCGGCGTCCGGAAGTACGCCGCGCAATTCCGGGAACATCGCCACGAGTTCAGCTGCCGCGGGCGTCAACACATGGGCGACGAGTCCCGCGGAGCTCGACGATGCGAATAACCGCACGAGGTCGAGCAGCGGCGCGTACGGAATCGAGCGCTCGGATTCGAAGCTCGCTCCACGGAGGATGAAGAATCCAGCCCGCGAGGCCTCGGCGGTCATCTCTCGAAGCAAGCGCGATTTCCCGACGCCGGCCTCGCCGACGATCAGCGCGACCCGGGCCGCCCCGCTCCGTGCCGTATCGAGCACAGAACGAACGGCCGCGATTTGGGAATCGCGGCCAACGAGCTTGGGGCAGACGACGTCGTGCTGAACAGGCACTAGACTTGGGGCGGTCGAAGCGAGATTCGCGTGGGCAGCGTCGCCTTAACAATATCGCGGAACCCAGCGCACACATGACAATCTTTCGACGGGGACAAATTGCGACCGCCGTCGCAGTCACGCTTGCGGCGATCGCCATTGCGCGGTATCCAGGCGGCACTTACCGCGACCACTCGACCATTGGTTACACGGCGATTCAGAATTTTCTCAGCGATCTCGGGATGACCGTGGCGTACAACGGGTCGCCGAATCGCCTCGGCTCCGCCTGTTTTGTCGCGAGTCTCGTCGTCCTGGTCGTCGGGCTTGGCGGATGTGTCGTCGGGTTCTTTCGCGAATACTCGGCGAGCGCGAAGTCGCGCGGGCTTGCTCGAGCCGCGGCGTTCGTCGCTTTGCTCGTCTGTCTCGCGTTCATCGGCGTCGCGGTCACGCCGGAGAATCTCGTCATGGGGCTGCACGTTCAGCTCACGTTTTTCGCGTTCCGCTCCTTTCTCGTCTCGGCGATTCTATTCACTCTTGCCGCTCGCGCGTTTTCGCCGACGGCTAGACGGGTTTGGATCGCATGGGCCGGTTTGACCATTGCGATGGCAATTTACGTTTGGATTCAAACGTGGGGCCCGCGCGTGCGCGATCCGGGCGGTCTCGAGGTGCAAGTCATCGCGCAGAAAATCATTGCGATCATCGCGATCACGACGTTGCTCTTTCAAAGTGTTCAGGCCGACCGGCCGTCGGCACATCCGAATCACAGATGAATTCAATCATCGTCCGAACGGTTTGTCTCCTCATCGGCTCGAACGTGTTCATGACGTTCGCCTGGTACGCTCACCTCAAGAACCTCGGGACGCGGCCGTTGATCGTGGCCATTCTCGCGAGTTGGGGGATCGCGTTCTTCGAGTACACGCTTCAGGTGCCGGCCAATCGCATCGGCTACGGGACGCTGTCGCTCGGACAGCTGAAGGTGATTCAGGAAGTGATCACCCTTGGCGTGTTCATCCCGTTCGCTGTGTTTTACATGAAGCAGCCGATCAAGCTCGACTTCGTGTGGGCCGCGCTCTGCATGGTCGCCGCCGTGTTCTTCGTGTTCCGCGGGGGCTAAGCGCTTTCGGGAATCGCCGCCGGAATGACGCGGCGACGTCGCGCGTTGAGAAACAATCCCACGCCCGCGACGTTGGCCACGATGATGACCGTCGAGATCTTGAACGCGAACGTCGCGACGCTTTCGACCTTGATGATCGGGAACACTGAAAGTGCGACGTATAGAAGCGTCATTAGCAAACCCGAAAACGACGCGAGTCGAAGCCATGCCGGCGGTTTCGGTGTAACGCCTCTCAGACCGAAGAGCGGAATCGCGAACATCACGACGTACGTCAAGGCGTAAAACATTCCACCCGCGTTGAACAGAAGCTGAAACGCCTCAGCTTGTCCCACGCCGACCAAACTTGCGAGCGCCATCACGAGCGAGATCACACCGACGAGAATGATCGAATTCACCGGTGTTTGATACTTGTCGTGAAGTTGCGTGAACCAACTCGGCAGCAAACGATCCCACCCAGCGACCATCGGCAATCGCGTGATGCCGGTGAAGTTCACGCTCGTCTGCGCGATCCGCATGCCGAGCGTCATGAGGATCGCGACGGTCACGAGCTGGCTCGCGATGCCGAATGGCGCGAAGCCGACGCTCAGCACCTGCGGTAGCGGTCCGACGAGATCGATGTTGTCCGCCGGAATGAATGCGATGACCGTACTCGTCCCGAGCACGAACATGAGACAGATGACGGGCGCCGCGATGATCACCGAGCGGCTGATCGACCGCGTCGGCGATTTCGTCTCGCCGGCGAGGATCGCCATGTATTCGAATCCGCCGAGTGCACCGAATCCGAGCTTGCCAAGAATGTTGAGATTGTATAGCGAGAATGCGG
>Ga0207661_10002065_pt1 | contig 13823 bp, 15 predicted proteins | sample KBSC713LmetaG_FD_184337 | JGI IMG/M metagenome (GOLD analysis project Ga0207661, IMG submission 184337) | Corn rhizosphere microbial communities from Kellogg Biological Station, Michigan, USA - KBS C7.1-3L metaG (SPAdes) (version 2) | ecosystem: Host-associated > Plants > Roots > Rhizosphere ... | reverse complement strand
AACGGCGACCCCGGAAGGCCGGGGCTATACTGACCGCCGCGCGGATGTAGCTCAGTTGGCTAGAGCGTCTGCTTGCCATGCAGAAGGTCGAGGGTTCGAGTCCCTTCATCCGCTCCAAGAGAAAGCCCTGCTAGTGCGGGGCTTTCGTCTTCTCGGTAGTCAACGCTCCGGTCGGCGTGGCAACAGAATGGCAACGCCCGCGACGCCGTGAGAGGATCCCTCATGTGGAAAACGGGGTGCCGCGAGACCGCGACTGGGAGCCGCTCGACAACGAGATTTGCCGCGTCCTCGAGTTCACGCCGCTTGCCGGCCGCATGGAGGGCGCAAAGGTCAAGTCGTCCAAGAAGGGGTTGCCCTACGCGTCGATCGAGGTCGAGTCACCAGCCCTCGCCGGGCCGACGACGGGCTTCATTGCGCACAAGCTCGACTTTCAGCATCTCTGGGAGGTCTTCAAGGTTCGGGGCGGTGGCGACGGCGTTGCTCCCGCGTAGCTCCATGCCTGGGTTCGTGGTCTGGGTCTGCCCGCGGAACGCGTACGAGCTGATCGCAGATCAAACCTTCCGACCCGAGCTGGACGGGATGGCGCGGTGGAGAGCGATGGCCCCGATCATCGAGCGAAGGCCAAAGATCCTCGAGGGGTGAACCACGCCTCAGCTCGTGGCCCGCTGCCGCTTCCGAACCCACGTCCCGACCGTCGCCTTCGGCATGACCAGGGCAGTGGTGACAGACTGGCACTGAACGTGAAACGACTGGCAGCGCTCGTCCTCTCCTTGGTCGCAGTCGCGGTCGTCGCGCTTCTTGCGGGTTGCGGCGGCGGGAGCAAGAGCGCAGTGACGGCCGAAGCCACCAGCCAAGCCAGGATGCCCAGCCGAGCCGAACTGGCACAGACGTACCTCAGGATCGTCAAGCCTCTGAACGACGCGTCCGACCGTTTCTACAAACGGACGGCACATTGGAACCAGCAAACGACAGGCAAAGAGGCTGCGAAAGACAGTGCGCCGTCGATCGCTGCGTTGCGAACGTTTGATGACAAGGTACTCCGCGTCGACTGGCCTCCTGAGACGGCGGTTGACGTCAAGGAACTTGTTCGAGCAGACCGGGCCTTCATCGGAGACCTCCGAGCATTAGAGAACGTGGACGTGCTGTCCCTGGGCTTGGTGAACCAGGCGAGGCAGGACACTACGAAGGGTGGAGCGGCCGCCAATGTCGTCCGCGCCGACTTGGGCCTGCCCCCGGTACGAAAGAGGTGACCCGGGCGCTGACATTCACGCTGCTGGCGTTGGCCGTGGTGCCGTCCTGTTCGTCGCCACCTGGCTGACGGCTGGCTGACCAGGTCGATCGCTGCGGCTGCCCGAACCCGGGAGCGCGTCCACTACCGCCGGCGCCGGCGTTCCTTGTTGAGCAACGCGGCGACCGGGTTCGAGCCCGGCGTCGCGCCGGGGCCGCCGCCGACAGCAGGAAGTCCGCGCAAGCTTCCCGGTGACGGAACGACGACCCGCCCCGGCTGACGGCGTATGAGCTCGGCCTCGGCCTCTCACCCGCTTCCCGGTGGCGAGTTCGCCAGCGACGTCGCCTGCTGGGTGGTCCGCGAGCCTGCCATTGGCGTCGAGGCGTCGCCCCGCGCTCGTCCCTTCGGCCGCTGAACGGTCAAGCCGACTTCGTCGTAGCGTTCCGTCTGTGGGGGCGCCGGCCATTCCTTGGCTAGAGGGGCTGGCGTTTCCGACTGTACTCGCGCACGAGTAGCCGGACGGATGTCTCCCCGTTGATCGCCGCTGCCGTAGCACTAGCGACCGCTGAGCTCGAGTTGCAGGTCGCCGGGGCGAACGCAGTCGAGGTCTACTGACGTGGTCGAGAACGGCGTTCGGGCGGAGACGGGCGTTCGACTGGCGGCGACAAACACGACGCTTGCGCCAACGCGCGCATTAGCGCCGTGTTAGAGGCACGAGTCAACCTCCTCGCACCCGACGCAAGGAGGTTCGCAATGAGAACGCGCTCCTTCGGAACAGCAGCCGGCCTCCTGCTAGTCGCTGGACTGCTGTTCTGTGTCCCAGCTGCGCTTGCGCAGCCCTCCAACGACGACTTCGACGCCGCGACCGTGATCTCGACGCTTCCATTTTCCGATGCGCTCGATATGACGACGGCCACGCTCGCTGCCGATGACCCAAGCGACCACTGTGCTGATCCGCTGGGTGCCACTGTCTGGTACACGCTCACCCCATCGGCGGACACACCGGTCGCATTCGACACTTTCGGCAGCAACTTCTTGAGCTCGATCGCTGTTTACACCGGCTCACGAGGAGCGCTCACAACCCTTGGCTGCTCCAGCCTGGGGACGAACTCCTTCGGCCTGAATGCGAGCGGCGGGACCACCTACCACGTCATGATCGCGAGCAACCTCTTCTTCGGCACCGGCTCGCTCCTGCAGTTTCGCGCTAGGCAGGGCGCAACAGTCGAAGCTTTCGCGATCAACTCCGCCTCGGTGAACCATGCTTCTGGTGTTGCGACCATCTCGGGCAGTGCGACCTGTGACCAGAACGCGACCGCAACAGTAAGCGGCACGCTCCGTCAGCGAATCAATCGCGTCACAGTCATCACTGGCACCTTCAGCTTCGAGACTCCCTGCTCGCCCGGAGGGACACCGTGGTCGACCAGGGTGATCGCAGACAACGGGCCGTTCGGCGGGGGCAAGGCGGAAGCGGACGCAACCGCAACTGCCTGCCTCGACGGGATCGTCTGCACATCCAAGACGACGATCAAGACAGTCACCCTACGCGGCGGCCACTGATCCGCCGCGCGGAGAGGCCGGTCTACAAGACCTGCCTCTCCGCGGGTTATGTAGTTGCGGTCGGCCCTACTTGATGCGTCGGGTGGCGGGTGGAGGGACCAACGAACCGGCGTTCCTCGCGACCTTGTGTGAGCAGTGCTGCTCCGGGGGCCTTGGGTGGAGCCTCGCAGACGGGTCGCTGAGGGAGCCTTACCCGACGGTCCGCAGGCAGCCGTAGAGAATGGATCGAAGCGCGGGGCTGTAGCTGTTGGGCGTCCACAGGATCACTACGTTGCGCTTCCACTGTTGGAGCAGGCGCGGAAAGCGTTTCCTCAGGCTCGCATCTGCGGCGTAGAGCTGCCTGGCGGATGACACGCTCGGGAAGAACGACAGGCTCGCTATCTGTTCTCTCAGGGTGTGCGCCGGGGTGAAGCTGACACCTACGAGGGACGTTCCGCGCGGGATGAGCTCCTTGTCGTGTGTCCTGTCTCGCTTCGTCCGTGAAACGTCGGTCACGAGCATCTGTGCTTGTGGGCTTGGTGAGCTCGCGTTCGGCACGTGCTCCGGACGGTCAATCAGGCATTGGTGCGTAACGGCAGCGTCATAGAGCGTCGATGACTGCCGAGAGCCGGACTCCTTCGAGTCGCACGCAACAGCGGCGAAGCCGATAACTGTCAGGACCGCCCCTAGCGCAACTGGCGTACGCATCGGAGTCAGAATAGGTAACCGCACCTCGAACTTTGAGGCTCGGGAATAAGCCGCTTCCCCGGTGCTTCGCGCAAATGGTGCTATGACCCGCGGAGGCTGGGATATGCCCTTACGGGGCGCCCATAGTCGCGGCGGCGACGCCGGGCCGGCGCCAACCGCTCCAGGCAGGTGGGCCCCGGCTCTTGACTTGAACCTAACTTCAACTTGTAGCCTGACTCCAGTGACGAGCAAAGGCAGGCGAGGAGGCAGCCCCATGACGATCGAGCAAACGCCGAGCGAGCGGATCACCAAGGAAGTCACCTCCTGGCCGGGGGTCACGGCGGGGTACGGCAAACGGGGGGAGTTCGCGTTCAAGCTGGGCGGCCGAGAGATCGGCCACCTGCACGGCGACCGCGTCGCCCATTTCGGCTTTCCCCGGGAAGTCTGGGGCTCCCTGTTCGACCAGGGGCGGATCGACTATCACCCGGTCTTCCCGGGCAGGCCGGGCTTCGGCGCCCGCAGCATCCAGACGGAGGCGCACGTCGAAGACGTGATCGCGCTGATGCACCTCAACTACGAGCGCATCGTCGCCGGCTACGGCTTGCCCACCAAGGCAGCCGCGTGATGCCCGAGGTAGACGCGTCACACACGATCATCACGCACATCGTCGTCGGCGACGCGGCGCGCGCAGCAGAGTGGTATGGGGCCGTCTTCGGCGCCGAGGAGCGGGGTCGCCTCGCGGTGCCGGGCGGCAAGCTGATGCAGGTCGAGCTCCGGTTCGGCGACTCGACGGTCATGCTGGCCGACGAGTTCCCTGATCTGGGCGTCCTTTCTCCGCTCAGCGTCGGCGGCACGGCGACCGTCCTGCACTTCTCGAGTGATGACGTCGACGCCGTCTGGCAGCGCGCCGTCGACGGTGGTGCGGAGGTGCGCCAGCCGCTACAGGACGTCTTCTGGGGTGAGCGCTACGGGCAGATCACCGATCCGTTCGGCCATCGCTGGGGGATCGCCCAACGGCTCCGGGACGTGCCGCGCGACGAGCTCGAGCGCGCCGTTGCCGAGGCGTTCGGGGGCTAGCCCCGAGGCGTCGCCTCCGAGCGCTCCAAGCCGTGATTCGCTCGATCAAGGGATAGCGCCTCCGCTCTCCCGCAGGCACACTCGGTCCACTTGCTCCTTCGCGGCCTCATCCTGCTGGTCGTCATCGCCGTCGCGCTGTTCGCTGCTCTGCGGGCGTTCACGAAGAGCGGGGAGTCCCCGACGGCGTGCGGTGGGGCCGGCCAGGCGTGCGTGACCACGAACGACGCGCTGCCCGGCGGCTGGCCGAGCAGCTCGAACCGGCCCTAGGCATCTAGCCGGTTTCGACAACACCGCCGTACACTCCGGACATGCCCGCGTGCGCCCACTGCGGGGAGGGCAACCCGCCCGAGGCCCGGTTGTGCTGGTCGTGCGGCACGGTGCTGCCTGCCGCGGACCGGCCCGGAGGCGAGGAGCGCCGGGTCGTCACCGTCCTGTTCGTCGACCTCGTCGACTTCACCGGCATCTCGACCCGCCTCGATCCCGAGGATCTGAGGCGCGTCCAGGCGCCGTACTTCCGCCGGGTGCGCGCGGAGCTCGAGCGCTTCGGCGGGCACGTCGAGAAGTACATCGGCGACGCGGTGATGGCGCTGTTCGGGGCTCCGGTCGCGTACGGCGACGACGCGCAACGGGCAGTGCTGGCGGCGTTCGCGATCCGCCGTGCGATCGGGGAGCTGAACGACGAGGAGGACCTCGACCTGAAGGTCCGGGTCGCGGTCAACACCGGCGAGGCGTTCGTCGACCTGAGCGCCCGTGCCGACGCGGGGGAGGGAATGGCGGCGGGCGACGTCGTCGTCACCGCGTTCCGGCTCCAGCAGGCAGCCCCGGTCGGTGAGATCGTCGTCGGCGAGGCGACCTACCGCGCGACGCAGCGGGCGATCGAGTACGCCGAGCTCCCGCCGGTGGCCGCCAAGGGCAAGCCCGAGCCGCTGCCCGCGTGGAGAGCGGTCGCAGTCGACGAACCGGCGGGCCGTCCGGCGGCCCGGCTCGTCGGCCGGGACCACGAGCTCTCGCAGCTTCGTTCGCTCGTCGGGTCGCACGATCTCGGCGCTCCGCAGCTGGTCACGCTCGTCGGCGGCGCGGGAGTCGGCAAGTCGCGCCTGCTCTGGGAGCTGCGCCGGTCGCTGGAAGACGACTCCGAAGAGGTCGTCTGGCGGCAGGGGAGATGCCTCGGCTACGGCAGCGGGATCAGCTTCTCCGCGTTCGCCGAGCTGGTGAAGTCGCACGCGGAGATCCTCGAGAGCGACGCGCCGGAAACGGTCGAGGGGAAGCTGAGCTCGACGGTCGCCTCGCTCGTTCAGGACCCGGCCGCCCGCGACTGGACCGAGGCCTACCTCCGCCCGCTCGTCGGCCTCGAAGGTGCAGAGCGGCTCAGCGGCGATCGCCGCGGCGAGGCGTTCGCCGCCTGGCGGCGCTTCGTCGAGGGCATCGCCTCCAGGAGCCGGGTCGTGCTCGCCTTCGAGGATCTCCAGTGGGCCGACGACGGACTGCTCGACTTCATCGAGCACCTGCACCGGTGGACCGGGTTGCCGCTCACGATCGTCTGCACCGCTCGGCCGGAGCTCAGCGAGCGTCGGCCGATGTGGTCCGGGGTGGTCCAGATCGAGCCGCTGTCGGCGGAGGACACGACCGCGCTCGTCGACGACCTGCTCGGCACAACGGCCCTCGGCCCCGAGTTACGCGACGAGCTGCTCGTGCGCGCCGCCGGCAACCCGCTCTACGCGGAGGAGTTCGTCCGCATGTTCCAGGAGCGCCGCAGCGACGAGGGGGTCCAGCTGCCGGAGACCGTGCAGGCGCTCATCTCGGGCCGCCTGGACACCCTGCATCCGGAGGCGAAGGAGATCCTCCGCGACGCGGCGGTGGTCGGTCACGGGTTCTGGGTCGGAGCACTGGCGCACGTCGGCGGCCGCCAGAAGGAGCAGATCGAGCGGCGGCTCGGAGAGCTGCAGTGGAAGGAGCTCGTCCGCCCGCAACCGCGCAGCGCGGTCGCCGAGGAGAGCCAGTACACGTTCTGGCACGTCCTCGTACGGGACGTGGCGTACGCGCAGATCCCGCGGGCCGCCCGCGCGGAGAAGCACCGGCTGACGGCCGAGTGGATCGAATCGCTGGCGCCGGGTCGCGGCGACCTGACGGAGCTGCTCGCCCACCACTACACGAGCGCGCTCGAGTACGCGCGGCTGGCCCGGCAGGACACGACCGGGCTGGTCGATCGCGCGCGCATCGCGCTGCGCGACGCAGGCGAGCACGCGCTCACCGTGTACGCCTACCCGGCGGCGGCGCGGTTCTTCCGCGACGCCCTCGAGCTCTGGCCGGTCGACGATCCGGCACGGCCGCAGCTGCTGTTCCAGCTCGGCAGAGCGCTGTTCTGGTCGGAGCGCGGCGGGTACGTCGAGCTCGACCAGGCGCGGGAGGCGCTCGTCGAGACCGGTGACGTCGAGCGTGCTGCGCGGGCCGACGTTCTCGTCTGCAGGATTGCCCTGGCCCGTGGAGACCACGACGAGGCATCCCGTCGCGCCTCGGCCGCGGTCGAGCTGCTGCGCGATCTGGCGCCTTCGCACGCGCAGGCAGAGGCCATGAGCAACCTCGCAGGTTTCTACGCGTTACGTGGGGATCCCGATCGCGCATTGTCGGTGAGCAGCGATGCGCTCGAGCTCGCCGAGGCGCTCGATCTGGATGAGATCAGGGCCGAGAGTCTCACGTTCAGAGGACACGCGCGCATACTCGGCGGCGACCTCGACGGAATCGGGGATCTCGAGCAGGCAGTCCAGGTTGCGGAGGAGACGAGCTCGCCGGCTCTCGTTCGGAGCTGTGCCAACCTCGCCACCTCGCTCGTGGAGCTGGGGCAGCTGGAGCGGGCGTGGGTCGTCTACGAGCGTGGTCGCACGGCGGCGACGGGCTTCGGCGACGCGCACGGCCTCCGTTGGCTCGCGGCCGAGCGGCCGTACGAGCTCTACTGGCGCGGAGCGTGGGACGAGGCCCTGGAAGCCGCGGAGTCGCTTCTTCGCGAGGACGACGCGGGCTACGGCGGGTATGCGGGCAGCAGCGTTCGCGCCTGGATCCGGATCGCACGCGGCGACCATGCGGGAGCGCTCGAGGACTCGGCCACCGCGCTCGGGTTCGCACGGCGGGCGAAGGATCCCGCCGCGCTCTGCCCCGGCCTCGCGCTTCGAGCCCGTGTGCTCGCTGAGGTCGGGCGGACCGACGAGGCTGCGCCACTGGCTGACGAGGCGGCCGCCGAGGGCTCCGGCCGGGGCGTCCTCCCGTCCTTCTGGACTGCGGACCTCGCAGATGTCTTGCACCAGCTCGGCAGGCGCGGCGGCCTGCCTGCCGACGCACGGGCAGGCTCGCGCTGGCTGGTCGCAGCCCACCACCTGCTCAGCGGCTCGCATGCCGACGCCGCGGCCGCCTATGCGGCGATCGGAGCCCGACCGGAAGAAGCGAGGGCGCGGCTACGCACCTCGACGACGCTCGCCGCGAACGGGAATCTCGACGCTGCGCACGAAGAGCTCGAGCGCGCACGCGCCTTTTACCACGAGGTCGGCGCAGAGGCCTACGCGCGCGCGGCCGATTCGCTCGTCGTCGCGGGTGCGAGCTAGGAGCTCGCGTCGCGCTTCTTCGACCGGGGCGGGTTCGCGCCGCCGGCCTTCTCGTCGGCGTGGACGAGGCCCTTCCACGATGTCGCATTGAGCCTAGTGAGCAGCTGCTCGACCCTGGCTTCGTCGCCGGGCACCTCGACGAGCGCGTACGCCTGCCCATCCTGGTCGTAGAAGGTCTGCTGCTCGCACAGGCGTGCGCCGTGCTCCTTGCAGATCTTCTCGACGTCGTCCCTCCGCTTCTGCGGCGGGCTCGAGGGGATGCGGAGCCAGTGGAAAGGCATCAGCGCGGATCGTGATCGTTTCGGGGTCGAAATGCAACCAGGCGGCTCAGTCGCGGCGCGTGCCCTTCCAGGGCCCCGGCGCGATGTCCAGCACGAGGTTGACCACCCAGACGACCACGGTCGCCCAGACGAGGGCCCAGAAGCCGTGGATGTCGAAGCTGTCGATGATCGCCGCCGTCAAGATCAGCATCAGCATCGATACGCCGAACCAGGCCAGGCGTAGCGTGATGATCGCGAGCGGGAGCGTGATCGCCTTGATGACCGGCTTCAGCAACGTGTTCAGGATCCCGAACAGGAGCGCTGCGAGGATCAGGTCGCCGAGCGACCCGATCGTGACTTTGTCGAACACGGCGATCACGACCACCAGCGCGATCGCGTTCGCGGCCCAGGAGAAGAAGAGGGAACGTGCGAGGTCGATCGGGCGATCGTACAACCCCGGCGTTCAGGCCAGGGCTTTCGCCGCCTTCGACTGGATGTGCTCGAGGGCTGTCACCGGCTCGTAGCGGGGTGGGTAGTGGGGGTCGACGCAGCTCGGAATGCAGTCGATCACCGCGTCCGGGCGTGGGTCGTGGAAGAAGACGATCGTCTGGCGCCGGCTCGCGGCCGCCTGGTCGGCGGGCGGAATCGAAACGCGGTGGAGCGTCGCCGGCCAGCGGTCGTTCGTCCAGCGGGCCATCATGTCGCCGAGGTTGATCACGAAGGATCCGGGAACGGCCTCGACGTCGAGCCAACGACCGTCGCGGGACTGCACCTGCAGCCCACCCGGCGCGTCGTCCATCCGCAGGATCGTCATGCAGCCGTAGTCGGTGTGCGCTCCGGCCCGCAGCTGTCCGGGCTCGATCTCGCCTGCCGGCGGCGGATAGTTGACCGCGCGCATGCTCGACGAGTGACCGCGGAACGCCTCGTCGAACCAGTTCTCGGGCAGGCCCAGCGCGCGGGCGAAGAGGCCGCGGAGACGCGCGCCGAGGCCCGAGACGGTCGCGTAATACGTCTCGAACGCCTCTCGCAGCGCCGGAGGCTGCTCGGGCCAGCCGAACCCGGGGACCAGAGGGCCCCAGTCCAGCGACTCCTTCAGGTCGCCGGGCGTCTTCTGCCCGAGACTGGCGGCGAGGCTTTCGCTCCGCAGCGGGCGGTACGCCGGAAGGCCGAAAACCGGCTCGCCGTCGGCCAGCGCGCGTTTCTCGGCTTCGGGGAGGTCGAAGAACGCGTGCGTTGCGGACGCGGCCCGCTCGGCGACGTCATCCGGAACGCCGTGGCCGACGACGGTCAGGAAGCCGAGCTCGCCGCAGGCGGCGCCCACCTCGGCGGCCACCTTGCGCGGGTCGCCGGAGATGTCGATGACGGGGACGGTCATCCCGTCAGCCTAGAGAAGCCCCGCAACGACGCGGAGGTCGTCCACGAACGCCGCCAGCTCCACGCGGCGCGCCTCCTCGTCCCGCTGGCGGAGGATCGACGAGGGGTGGACCGTGGCGACGACGTGCTCGGCGAGCGGTGAGTCGACCGCCTCGCCACGCTGCTTCGTCACCCGGAAGTCCTTGCCAAGGAGCGACTGTGCGGCGGTGGCCCCGAGCGCGACGACCACGCGCGGCCGGACCGCCGCCAGCTCGGCCTCCAGCCAGGGACGGCAGGCGACCGACTCCGACCACGTCGGCTTCTGGTGGATGCGCCGCTTGCCCCGGCCCTGCCACTTGAAGTGCTTGACCGCGTTGGTGACGTAGGCATGCGAGCGGTCGATCCCGGCCTCGGCGAGCGCCTCGTCGAGCAACCGTCCCGCCGGCCCGACGAACGGCCGGCCGGCGAGATCCTCCCTGTCGCCGGGCTGCTCGCCGACCAGCATCACCTCGGCGAGGGCCGCTCCTTCGCCGAAAACGGCCTGGGTGGCGTCTGCGTAGAGGGGGCAGCCGCGGCAGCCCTGGACCGCCTCGCGGAGAGCGGCGAGGCTCGTGTGCTCGGGGACGTACTCGGCCGCCGTCATCGTCCAGGGTGGTTCCCGGGACGGCGGATACCATGCGCGGGCCGGGCGCCTTGGCCGAGTGGTTAGGCAGAGGCCTGCAAAGCCTCGTACGGCGGTTCGAATCCGCCAGGCGCCTTTTCCCGCGCGAACTCCGGCTGCGCCGCTGAGAAGGGACAGGTTTTCGCCTGTCCCCTGACTTGCGGTGGGGCCGGCGGAAGGCCCGACGGACAGCCTGAACGCTGTCCCTTCCAGGGACGCTATGCGGTCGCGCCGTGCCGGCGGCGGTACGCGCGGGTCTTCGTGCGGTTGCCGCAGAGCTGCATCGAGCACCAGCTGGCCGAGCGGTTGCGGGAGTAGTCGTAGAAGGCCCAGCGGCACCCGTGGTTCCGGCAGGCCTTCAGCCGGCTCCACGACCCGTCGACCATTGCCCCGTAGGCGACCGCGAGCACACGGCCGAGCAGGCCGTCCACGCCGGTCGCAGTCGCCGCGAGTGCCGGAGCCTCGAGGTCGAGCGTGAAGCCTGCCCGGTCGGCCGCGCGGCGCAGCACGCCGTGCGGATCGCCTTCCGTCACCTGTCGGTTGTTGGCGTACAGCAGCTCGCGGACCGCCTCGCGCACCTCGCGGGCGCGCTCGAGGTCGTCCGCCCCCGGTTCCACGCCCTCCTCCGTGAGCACGTCCGCAAGCCAGTCGCGGTCGCGCTCGAAGTCGACGGTGTTCACGAGCCGCTGGACGAGCCGGAGCGGCTCGGGCGCGTAGTTCGGCAGGTCGTAGCGCGGCACGACACCAGTGTAAACCGGTCACCGGTGGCGCGCCGCGCCGCAGCCTGCCTAGTACCGCTTCTGGATCACCGCGTCCGCGGGATCCTGCTCGACGACCACGCGCCGCCGCGTGCCGCCCGGGTGGGACACCACCGTGCGCCGGAAGTACCCCGGGCCCCACCAGGTCGACCAGAACGCCAGCGAGAGCACGAAGCCCACCAGCCCGACGATCATCAGGATCACGCCCACGGCGGTGATGTCGAGACCGGAGACGCTCGTCTCCACGGCCCAGGTCAGGATCGCCCCCACGGCGATCAGGATCAGGCTCACTCCGATTCCCATCTCTCTCCCCTCTCAGCCGCCGAAGCGGCCGACGTAGATCGTCACCTGCGACCCCGCCGCCGCCTGCCTGCCGGCGGAGGGGTCCTGCCCGACCACGAGCCCGTCCTCGGACTCGTCGGTCGTTTCCTGGTCGACGGACTGCACGTCGAACCCGGCCGCCTCCAGATCCTGTGTCGCTGACGCCTCGTCCTCGCCGGTGACGTCCGGCATCGACGTGGCCGCGGCGGCGGCGGGCCCGCCGCCCCTCTTCTTGCCCTTTGGGGCGCCGCGGGACACCGTCACCAGAACGTGATCGCCCCGCTTCGCAGCCGCATCGGGGCGGGGCGACTGCGAGACGACGCTGTTCTTCGGCAGCGAGCTCGGGACCTTCCTGATCTCCAGGACGAGCCCGACCCCACGTAGCTGCTTGCGCGCATCGTTGACCTTCTGACCGCGAACGTCCGGAACGGTCACGGCTGCGACGGCCGGAGGAGGCGCCGGCGACGCCGGCGCCGTGGTCGTCGTCTGGCCCGACGACGCCGTCGTCGCGACGTTGAGGCGCACCGCCGAGCCGGATGGAGCGGTCGCGCCGCCCTTCGGGTGCTGCGCCAGCACCTGTCCGGCCGCCTGGTCGCTCGGCACCCGGACCACGTTCGCGCGCAGGCCCTGCACGCGAAGCGTGTCGAGCGCCGCAGCCACCTGCTGACCCGTGACGTCCGGAACTGCGACCGGCTTCCGGCCCTTCGACACGTCCAGTGTCACCGTGCCGCCGCGGCGGACCCGCGCGCCCGGAGCGGGGGACTGGGCCACGACGTGGTTCGCGGGCTTTTCCGAGAACGCGCCGCGGGTCGTGCCTGTCAGGCCGGCGCGGCGGAGTGCGACCAGCGCGGCCGGCGCCTGGAGTCCGACGACGCGAGGAACGGCGATCCTCGCGGGCACCTTGGCACCGGGAGCGGTCACGACCGTCTGCGGCGGGGCTCCGGTCGTGCTCGAGTCTCCGTTGTGGCGTGACGCCCACCAGGCGCCGATCACGGCTGCGAGCGCGAGGATGAGCAGGACGACGAGCCATGGCCACAGCTCGCGATCGGGCGGTGGCTCTTCGACCGGCGCGCCGGGAGGCGGAGGTTCGGCCGCCGCGGGTAAAGGCGCGGTCGGCTCGCCGACGACCTGCGTCGCCTCGCCTGTGTCAGAGGCTCGCCTGCGCATGGGCATTCCGCCCTCAGTTCCCCGAGTCGTCGCAAAGTACGCTTGCGCGGTGACGGCGACGACGATGGACGGGGCGGCACTCGCAGCGCGGATCAGGCAAGAGGTCGCGGCCGAGGTCGTCGAGCTTGGGCGTCCGGGACTGGCCACGGTGCTGGTCGGCGACGACCCCGCGTCCCACATCTACATCGGGAAGAAGCACGAGGGGGCCCGCGAGGCCGGGATCGAGCCGCACGACCATCACCTTCCGGCCGACACGTCGGAGGAGGCGCTCCTCGCGTTGGTCGGCGAGCTGAACGCCGACGACGCCGTGGACGGGATCCTCGTCCAGCTTCCGCTTCCCGACCACATCGACGAGGGCCGGGTGCTTCGGGCCGTCTCGCCGCGGAAGGACGTGGACGGCTTCCATCCGGCCAGCGCCGGTCAGCTCTATCTCGACGAGCCCACCTTCGTGCCGGCGACGCCGCTCGGGATCATGGCGCTGCTGGAGGAGTACGGGGTTCCGCTGGCGGGGAAGCGAGCGGTCGTGATCGGCCGCAGCACGATCGTCGGCAAGCCGGCCGCGCTGCTCCTGCTGCGGGCGAACGCGACGGTGACGATCTGCCACTCGCGGACTGCCGACCTCGCCGCGCACGTTTCCGAGGCGGACGTGCTGGTCGCGGCCGTGGGCAAGGCGGGCGTGGTCTCCACGGACATGGTCAAGCCCGGGGCCGCGGTGATCGACGTCGGCATGAACCGGACGAACGAGGGACTTCGCGGCGACGTCGACCCGGACGCGTTCGCGGTCGCCGGGCTGATGACGCCGGTTCCGGGCGGAGTCGGGCCGATGACGATCGCAATGCTGTTACGGAACACGGTCAAGGCTGCGAACTATCGCGCCGGCCGCCTTGCGTTCCCCGGGAGCGGACGCTAACGTTCGGCCCGCTCAACCCTGGGTCGGCGGCTCGGTGCCCGGGCCGTCGTTCGTTTTTGCAGCACAGAAGGAGGATGTCTTGGCAGAGGGCACGGTGAAGTGGTTCTCGAACGAGAAGGGCTACGGATTCATCGAGCGGAGTGAGGGCGAGGACGTCTTCGTCCACTTCAGCTCGATCCAGTCCGACGGGTACAAGACGCTGACCGAGGGTCAGAAGGTCGAGTTCGAGGTCGTGCAGGGCCAGAAGGGCCTGCAGGCGGCGAACGTCGTTC
>Ga0207661_10002064_pt1 | contig 13826 bp, 12 predicted proteins | sample KBSC713LmetaG_FD_184337 | JGI IMG/M metagenome (GOLD analysis project Ga0207661, IMG submission 184337) | Corn rhizosphere microbial communities from Kellogg Biological Station, Michigan, USA - KBS C7.1-3L metaG (SPAdes) (version 2) | ecosystem: Host-associated > Plants > Roots > Rhizosphere ... | reverse complement strand
AGACCGGGCTTGCCGGCGTCAAGCGCGGCGAGGTCAAGCTCGACAACACCGCGCGGCCCTTCAACCTGATCGCGCAGACGGTCGAGGACGTCGTGAACAAGGGCAATGCCAATTTCTCCTGGCACGCGCTGGTCAGCGACAAGCCGCTCTCCGATTCGGACAAGCGCGCCTTCATCGAGTTCAAGCCGGTGATCGACTACAGCGCGCTGCAGCCGGGCAAGGAGGCCGCCGATGCGATCCGCAAGGCTGCCGCCGACGTCGACTTCGCCGGCAAGTACCAGGCGCGCGTGCGGCTGACCGGACCGATCCCGATCGCCAACGAGGAATATGCCACGGTCCAGGATGGCGCGATCGTCAACGGCATCGGCACCCTCGTCGTGGTGCTGATCATCCTCTGGCTCGCGCTGCATTCGGCGAAGATCATCTTTGCCGTGTTCATCAACCTGTTTGTCGGACTATCGATCACGACCGCGGTGGGCTTGTGGCTGGTGGGGTCGCTGAACCTCTTGTCGGTCGCCTTCGCGGTGCTGTTCGTGGGCCTGGGCGTCGATTTCGGCATCCAGTTCAGCGTCCGCTATCGCTCGGAGCGCTTCAAGAACGACAATCTGGTCGAGGCGCTGCTGGAGGGCGCGCGGCGTTCCGCCGTGCCGCTCTCGCTCGCGGCGATGGCGACCGCGGCCGGTTTCCTGTGCTTCCTGCCGACCGATTACAAGGGCATTTCCGAGCTCGGCGAGATTGCCGGCGCCGGCATGTTGATCGCCTTCTTCTCCTCGATCACGGTGCTGCCGGCGATCCTGAAGCTGATCAATCCGCCCGGCGAGTCGGAGCCGGTCGGTTACGCCTTCCTCGCCCCCGTCGACCGCTTCCTGGAAGATCATCGCGTGGCGATCGTCGCCGGCACGCTGGCGATCGCGATTGCGGGGCTGCCGCTGCTCTATTTCATGAAGTTCGACTTCAACCCGATGAACCTGCGCAATCCCAAGGCGGAGTCGATCGCGACCTTCCTCGACCTGCGGCGGGATCCCAACACCGGCGCCAACGCCGTCAATGTGCTGACACATTCGGAAGCCGACGCCAGGCAGATCGTGGCGAAGCTCGAGAAGTTGCCGGAGGTGGCGCAGGTGCGCTCGCTCGACAGCTTCGTGCCGGATGATCAGCCCGCCAAGCTGAAGCTGATCGCGCAGGGCGCGAAGGTGCTCAACCCCGCGCTCAATCCGGACTCGATCGATGCAGCGCCCTCGGACGAGGAGAATGTCGAATCCTTGAAGAGCGCGACGGATAATCTGCGCCGCACCGCCGGCGAGGACAAGGGGCCGGGCGCGACTGCCTCGAGGCGCCTTGCCGATGCGCTGGAGAAGCTCGCCAATGCGAGCGAGGCCACGCGCAACAAGGCGCAGGCGGTATTCGTCGATCCCTTGCAGGTCGTGCTGGCGCAACTGCGGAACGCGATGCAGGCCCAGCCCATCAGCCTGCAGACACTGCCGCCCGAAATCGTCAGCGCCTGGAAGGCCAAGGACGGGCTGATTCGGGTCCAGGCGTTGCCCAAGGGCGATCCCAACGACAACGACAACTTGCGCAGATTCGCGAGCGCCGTGCTCGCGGCCGAGCCGACCGCGGTCGGCGGGCCGGTCTCGATCCTCAAATCCGGCGATACGGTGGTCGAGGCATTCACCCACGCCGGCATCTACGCGCTGGTCGTGATTGCGCTGCTGCTGTGGATCACGCTCGGGCGATTCACTGACGTGCTGATGACGCTGGTGCCCTTGCTCGTCGCCGGCGCGGTGACGATGGAAATCTGCGTGCTGATCGGCCTGCCGCTCAACTTCGCCAACATCGTCGCGCTGCCGCTGCTGCTCGGCATCGGCGTGGCCTTCAAGATCTACTACATCGTGGCGTGGCGCTCGGGCCGCACCAACCTGTTGCAGTCGTCACTCACGCGCGCGATTTTCTTCAGCGCGCTGACGACTGCGACCGCTTTCGGCAGCCTGTGGCTGTCCTCTCATCCTGGCACCTCGAGCATGGGCAAGCTGCTCGCGCTTTCGCTCGTCACCACGCTCGCCGCCGTGCTCTTGTTCCAGCCGGCGCTAATGGGAAAGCCGCGTCACATCACCCCGCGCGATGTCGGGGAGTAGGCAGATATCGCCGACGGTATCACTAGGATGAGCCGTTGCCGTCTTCTTTCCCGGCTTGGCCGGCGGCGTTGTGGCCGCGCCCGTCGTCGTGGACGGCTTGGGGGCTTTTGCTGAGCCCTTGGCCATGCTGTTGACCGGGCTCGAGGCGATCGGCGGGCCGACGCGCGTCCAGGTCTCGCCGCCGCAGAGGAAGCCCAGCACGCAGCCCCTGATCTCGAGATGATCGGCGTCGGTCGGGGTGATGGAGGAGGAATAGGTCTGGCCGTCCTTGGCGTTGTAGACTTGGCCCTCCCAAGTATCGGTCCCGGGCTTCTTCTTCATGTCGAGCAGGATCGGCATGCCGAGGGTCGGCCTGTTCTTTTTTGATACATCAGGATTGTTGCTGTCGCGCCCGCCGGGCTCCTTCTCCCAGACCACCACGCCCCACATGTCGCTACCGCATTGGGCGACGCGGATATCGGCAACGCCATCGGCGACCCGCCAATCGCCGGTGGGATCGGCGGCCAGGGCGGGGGTGACGTTAGTCCCCAGTACCAATACGGATAAGACAAGGGCCGATTTCACGAGGTTTCGTGGGCAGTGCAACATGGTTCAAACCTGTGCTTGCTTTGCTGGTGCGAATGAGGGCAAAACGCCGTATTGGGCATTTTCAATTGACGAAATGGCCATCAACCGAAGTACGTAGCCGATGCCGGGTTCCAATATAGACGCCTCCGAGGTGTTTGCGCAGCGCCAGGGGCAGCGCAGTTCCATGCATGCGCGCCACCTGAATGAGCAACTGGTGCGCGTGCTCAAGACCATCGGATATGACGTCGGCTTCAAGAAGGGGCAAGGCCAATATCTCTACGATCGCGATGACGTTCGCTATCTCGACCTACTGAGCGGTTTTGGCGTTTTTGCGATCGGCCGCAACCACCCCGCGCTGCGCGCGACCCTCAAGAGCGTGCTCGAGGCCGACCTGCCGAACCTCGTGCAACTCGACGTCTCGACGCTTGCCGGCGTGCTCGCCGAGCGGCTGCTGAAATATATGCCCTATCTCGACAAGGTGTTCTTCGCCAATTCGGGCGCGGAGACGGTCGAGGCCGCGATCAAGTTCGCGCGCGGCGCAACGGGGCGGCCCGGCATCGTGCATTGCACGCATTCCTTCCACGGCCTTTCCTATGGCGCCCTGTCGCTCACCGACGACATGAATTTCCGCTCCGGCTTCGAACCGCTTTTGCCGGGATGCACCGCGATCCCCTTCAACGATCTCGTGGCGCTCGACAAGGCGCTGTCGTCGCGCGAGGTCGCCGCCTTCATCGTCGAGCCGATCCAGGGCAAGGGCGTCAACATGCCGACCGACGAATTCCTGCCGGGCGCGGCCGCGCTGTGCAGGAAATACGGCACGCTGTTCATCGCCGACGAGATCCAGACCGGCATCGGGCGTACCGGCCGCTTCCTCGCGATCGAGCACTGGAATGTCGAGCCCGACATGGTGCTGCTCGCGAAGGCCTTGTCGGGCGGGCACGTGCCGATCGGCGCGCTGATGACGCGCAAGAATATCTTCGACAAGATCTTCAACCAGATGGACCGTGCCGTCGTGCACGGATCGACCTTTGGGAAGAACGATCTCGCCATGGCGGCCGGCATTGCCACGCTGGAAGTGATCGAGGCCGAGAAGCTGGTTGAGCAGGCAGCCAAGCGCGGCGCGGAGCTCAGGCTCGCGCTGACGCGCATGGTGCCGGGCTACGAGCTGATGAAGGAAGTACGCGGCAAGGGGCTGATGATCGGCGTCGAATTCGGCCCGCCGAAATCGCTGCGGCTGAAAGCGTCGTGGAACGTGCTGGAGACCGCCAACAAGGGCCTGTTCTGCCAGCTCATCACCGTGCCGCTGTTCAAGGATCACAAGATCCTGACGCAAGTCGCCGGCCACGGCAGCCACACCATCAAGCTGCTGCCGCCGCTCGTCATCACCGACGAAGACTGCAAGTGGATCGAGACGGCGTTTGATACCGTCATCGCCGGCAGCCACAAGGTTCCCGGCGCGATCTGGTCGCTCGGCAAGACGCTGGTGGACAACGCGGTCAGGAAGTCGGCGTAGGGCCGGCGGTTACGCTGCCTTTGGCTTGTTCACCGTCTCGATCCGTTCGAGAACCTTGCCGAGTTCGCGCTTGGCGATCTGAATGTCATAGTCATTTTGCAGGTTGAGCCAAAGCTGCGCGGTGGTGCCGAGCGCCTTGGCAAGCCGAAGCGCGGTGTCGGCGGTAATGCCGGTCTGTTCGCCAGCGATTCTTTCGATACGGGTCCGAGGCAAGCCACACGCTTTGGCAAGCGCGCCGGCCGACATTTTCAGCGGAAGCAAAAACTCCTCGCGCAGAACCTCACCTGGATGCATCGGTTTGAGCTTCTTGGCCATCGTCGCGTTCTCTTTCAATGATAGTCCACGATTTCGACTTCGGTTGGACCTTCCGCAGTCCAAATGAAGCACACCCGGAACTGGTCGTTGATCCTAATCGAATGTTGTCCTCTGCGATCTCCCATCAACGCCTCAAGTCGATTGCCGGGAGGCGCCCTCAAGTCGCCGAGACCATTTGCGGCGTTGAGATAACGGAGTTTCCGGCGGGCCACCCCAACCAGATCGGCAGGGAAGCCCTTCGGAGCTTCGCCGTTGAAGACGGCCTCGGTCGTCTTGTTCCGGAAAGACTTGATCACGAACCATAATGTATCATCTAATGATACAAAAATCAAGGCTCGCGCATCTACGAAGGCGCTGGGGCGGAGCAATATATGAATTTGACCGGATGGCGCTTCACTCATCCCAGCTACAAAATCTAACAGCCGTCATTGCGAGCCAACGGGTCCGCGCGGACGCGCGGCCGATGACAGGCTCCGCGAAACAATCCATGCGACCGCGCGTTGCTTCGTCGCTGCGCTCCTCGCAATGACGATGGGGCTAGCAGCTAACCCTCCTTGTTCACCTGTGTGGCCGCCTCGAACTTCTCGCCGAACTCGTTGAGCTCGTCGACGCCGATGTCGCTGACCGCCCAGTAGTTCAGGCCGCGGTCGCTCCAGCTGCGGATGTTGAAGCCCTGGACGGTCTCGATCTTCGCGGGCTTTCGCGCGGTGCTCGAGGTCTGCGCCACGAACAGGTTGATGACATGGGCGCGGCGCTTGTAGACGACGGCGCCGATCGCCCGCGCATCGACATAGTCGAGCCGGCCGCCGATCAGGGTAAAGCCCTGCGCGGTGAGGTCGATCACCGGAGGCGACACGTCGAGCTTGCCGTTGAACCATGGCTTCACCGTGTGCTGATCGGTAGAGACCACGTCGATCAAATGGCCGGGCTGCAGCGAGCGCAGATGAGCGGAGACGATTTCGGATTCGATCAGCTGCTGATCGCCGTTGCGCAGCACGACCGCGAAAAGGCCGGTCGCGGCCAGCGCCGAGACCGCAGAGCCCAGCGCAAAGCCGCGCAGCACCGAGCGGCGGCTCGCCAGCGGCGTCACGTTCGACACCGGCATGGGCGAAGGCTTCGGCAGCGCCGCGTCGAGGCGTTGGCGCAGGCTGGCAGGCGCCGTGTAGCGCAAATCCGCACTCACGATGGCCTCGCGCATCGTCCGATAGGCGGCGAGCTCGGCGGTGCAGGACGCACATCCGGCGATATGGGCTTCGACCTCGCGCGCATGGCCGGCATCGAGCTCGCCATCGATCAGCGCATGAAGAAGGATCTTTGCCTCGTCGCAAGTCATCTGGGTTGCTCCTGTTCCGCGAGCCATGCCGAACGCAGCATGGCGCGGGCGCGCGCAAGACGGCTCATCACGGTGCCAACCGGTGCACCGACCGCGTCGGCGATCTCGCGGTACGAAAGATTATTGATTTCGCGCAATACGAAGGTCTCCTTGAACGGTTCGGCCAGCGCATCGACCAACCGCCTGATCGCCGAGGCATCGCGCTCGCGCAGTATCTCGGCTTCCGGCGTCTGCTGTTCCTCGTGCCAGAGCGGCGTCTGCTCGGCGGCCTCCGGGCTGTCGTCGATCGTCCTGGCCGGCGCGCTCGCGCGCCTGGCAAACTCCGCGCGGCAGACATTGCGCAGGATCGCAAGCAGCCACGGCTTCATCGCAGGCCCGCGATAGGTGTCGAAATGCTTCAGCGCGCGCAGGTAACATTCCTGCACCGCGTCTTCCGCATCCGCCGCATCGCGCAGCAGATAGCGCGCCAGCGTATAGACATCGTCCAGATGCGGCAGCGCCGCTTCCCGGAAGCGGCGTGCCCGCTCCGGGTCGTCCTCGGTGGTATTCGCTGGCATCGCTGCTTGCCCGACCTTTGCTTGTCCGACTTCTGCAGAACGTGAATCCGCCCGGCCGGCGGAAAGCCACTGGCCGGGCGTCATGGTGATGCCTTGGATTTGACTGCTACTCAACCTTGATCATTCCGGTCATGTGCGGGTGCAGCGAGCAAAAATACTTGTAGTCACCCGCGGAGGTGAAGGTGAACGAGAACTTGTTGTCGGTATCCAGCGTCTTGGAGCGATATTTTCCCGCCGACACCACGGTGTGCGGAATGTCGTCGTGATTGGTCCAGGTGACGGTGTCGCCGACCTTCACCTTCAGCTCGGGCGGAGAGAAGGTGAAGTTGTCGATGGTCACGCTGAGCTCCTGGGCCTGCGCGGCAGCGCCGAGCGGCAGGAGGAGGGCCGCGGCCAGCACGAGGCCGCGGAGGAGTGTTCTTTTCATCTTCAAAATTCCTTTAGCCGGCCAGCGGAGAGTCGATGATTGCGAGCCTCTGATCGCCCTGCTTGAAGTTGATGCTGGCGATGCCGAGCATGCTTCGAAGCTTGGCGTCCTCGACCTTCATCGGGCCGGGCGAGGGGGCGGTGCCGGGTGCTGGCTGCGGGAACGCGGTCGAGCGCGCGGTATGAAAGGTGACGTTGCCTTCGACCTTCTGCATGATCTGATGGATGTGGCCGTTGAGCACGGTCACGGAGCCAAAGCCCTTCAGCATTTCCAGCACGCGTCCGCCGTCCTCGGTGCCCCAGCCCCATTCCGGATAGACCGTCCAGAGCGGGATATGCGCGAACGCCACGATGGGGGTCGATTTCGACTTGCCCTTCAGATCGTCCTGCAGCCAGGCCAGCTGCTCGGCGCCGAGATTGCCGAGACCGCCCGCTTTCAGATCGACCACGTTGACGAGGCCAACGAAGTGCACGCCGTTGGCGTCGAAGGAATAGTAACCCGGGCCCTTGGTGCCCTTGCCGTAGCGCTCCTTGTAGAACTTGATCTCCTCGTCGAGAAAGTCGTGCTCGCCGGGGACGTAGTGCACGTCGAGCTTGGCCTGCGAGATGATGCGGTCGGCATTGTCGAACTCGGCGGCCTTCGACAGGTGGCTGATGTCGCCGGTATGGATCATGAACGACGGCTTCTTCGGCATCGCGTTGATCTTGTTGATCGCTTCCTCCAGCGTGCCGAGCGCGTTCGGATTGGCGGGCTTGTCGAAGCCGACGTGGCTGTCGGAGATCTGCAGGAAGGTCATGCCGGCCGGCTCCGCGGCATTGGCGGCATCGATAATGCCCAGCGAGTGGGGCACGCCTCCCGTGACCGTCCAGAGGACGCCGGTGCCGGCCCAGGTCATGCATTCCAGCACCTTGCGGCGGCTTGGGCCGCGCTCTTCATTGCTGTTGTGATCGCTCATCGCGCTCTCTCCATGGACCCGTAATTGGGTTTCGCGGACCTGATCGGGCGCCAGCGGGGTTTATTCCCGGGAGCTTTGGGAGCTGGGAAAAGGCCCGGTTACGTTTCCGTGAGGGCCCTCAGGCGCGGTTATGCACAGGGACTTTGGGTCCCGGCCCTCGAATTAACCAGCCGTTAACCAAGGTTAACCGAGCCTTGCGATCGGGCACTGGGGCACATTCTTTTGCCGTCTCAAAGCGAGGGTGTTCATCATGTCGCTAGACCCCGAAGAGTTCGTAATCCTGGAGGATCACGGTCCGATGAAGCTGCAGTCGGCAGTGGCAAGGGCGATGGTCTTGCCGCCCGAGGAGCGCAATCACGCTTTGATCCTGCGCAACAGCGAACCCTGCATGCTGAACTTCGATCTGATCAAGCATCTTGCCGCACGATGGGAGTCAGACCCGTACCGCCTGAGTGACTCGGAATTGATGGCAGGCGCGTTTTCGCTGGGGCAAGCGCGCTTGTAGCAATTGTCGCATCGCAACCACGGAACGATCCGGAACGCTCGCGCATTTGAATCAAAACGTTGTGCGGAGTTCTGATCATGTCGCGGCATCTGCGGTACGCAGCGATGGCTGCGGGTTTCGTTCTGTCTGTTTCGACTACGGCGGCAATGGCTGAGCCGCCACATGGTCCGCGCGGCGGCGCTCCAGCGATGCCACACGCCGCGCCAGCGATGCCGCACGCGGCACCGGCCATGCCGCGCGCGATGCCGGCGATGCCGCATGCGGCGCCAGCCATGCCCCACATATCCGCTGCGCCGCCACCGCACATGGCCATGCCACGCATGGCACCCCATTTCGCGGCACCCCACGTCGCGGCTCCCCATGTCGCGTCGCCCCATGTCGCTGCTCCGCGACACTTCGCTGCCCCGCATGGTGCGCCGCATTTCGCGACAGGACACACCGCACCGCGTGTTGCGCCGCCGCAGGTCGCGCATGGCCACGCTCGGCCGGAACTCGGACGAGAGCATGGAAGGTTTGCATCGGGACGTGTGCCCGAAGCTGGGCGTACGCAAGCGGAGCACGCCGCGCGTGAGCTCCAGCACAATGCTCATGCTGCACCGGGAGCGCCAACATCGGCTGAATCTCGCGCGCGCACCGCAGTCAATCCGAAAGCCGGGCCCGGCAACGTTGCCGATCGGGAACAGCCGGCGATAGCCGGCCACGAACACGAAACTGTCGGCAGGGCCGCTACGCCGGCAGAGGAGAAGCGGCTCGAACAGAGCCGCGCCGAGCAACGACGCGCGCCGATCATTCGAAATCCGGTGTTCGCGAGCCAAGGTGCTGCGAGAGGACAGGGCGCCGCGCGAGGAGGGGCGAGCGGATCGCAATTCACCTTCGGCGGTCGCTATGTCCATTCGGGATTCCACAACGAATTTCATCATCGTCACCGCGGCGGGATCGTGCTCGGATTCGTCGGCCCGCTGTTCTGGCCTTACGCCTATAGCGACTTTGTCGACTACACCTTCTCGCCCTACGCGTATGACACGTTCTGGCCCTATGCCTTCGACGACGTCTATGCCGGCATCTATGGTGGCTACGCGCCCGAATTTTACGCGGCGGAAGATGCCTACGCCTATGCGGGTTCGCCCGGATCGGAACGCGTCTATGCTCGCGCGGCAAACCCGCCTTCGAGCAGCGGCGGCAATGTTTCCGCCGAGCGCATTTGCTCCGGCCAGGCGCAGGGCGTGACGGACTTCTCGATCCAGAAAATCTCCGATCAGGTCCAGCCGGATCAGAAGCAGCAGGACCTGCTCGATGCGTTGAAAGCGGCGTCGCTGAAAGCCGTCGAAGTGCTGCAGCAGGCCTGCCCGACCGAGCTGCCGAGCACGCCGACGGGCCGGCTGGCCGCGATGCGCATCCGCGTCGATGCGATGTTGAAGGCCGTGGAGATCGTGCGCCCGGCGCTCGACGATTTCTATCAATCGCTGAGCGACGAGCAGCGCGAGCGCTTCATCGCCGTGGATCAGGGCGATCAGGCGGGCCGTCCGCAGCGCGGCGCCGATCTCAATCATCTGTGCCAGGGCGATCTCGCCACGAAGAGCGGCCTGCCGATCGACAAGATCAAGGCCGCGCTGCATCTCAGCCCCGATCAGGATAATGGGCTGCGGGCGCTCGACGAGGCGACGATCGACTCCGCCAAGATACTGCAGGCGAAATGTCAGCCGGATCAGAGCCTGACGCCGCCCGGCCGTCTCGCCGCGATGGAAGACCGTCTGCGGGCCGTGTCCAAGGCGCTGGAGACGACGCAGACGGCGCTCACGAAATTCTACGGCTCGCTGAGCGACGAACAGAAGGCGAGGTTCGACCGCATCAACGCGCGGCCGTCCTGACCTTCGGCTTGACGGTCTCGCGTTTCGCCACGGCGTGACCGTCCCGCGCGGCGACGCGGTGGCGTTTCCTCGCGTCGGCTCCCGCCTGTTGGGACTTCGTCCCGCCGCGGTGATCGGCATATTCCTTGCCGTCGATCGGCGCGACATGCGGCGGATCCCGATCGAGGTAAGGCCGCCCGATACCAAAATCTCGCCCGTGGGTATCGATCCACTTCCAGAGAAGCTCGCTGGAAGCCTGTCGCTGCGCACGCGTCTCGCCGCTGGTGCTCACCACGTCGGCGGCAAGCCCGTGGCCGTAGCCGCCGCGGAAGCTGCCGCCATGGTAGGAGCGGTCATTGGCCGCCTTGAGGCCGCTCGCGATCGATTGACGGTAGTCATCGCGGAATGCGCTGGTGATGCCGGGGGAAAGGCCCGCTTGCTCGGCGGCGAGAAGCATGTGAAAAAGTCTTAGCTTGAAGCTCTGGTCCACGCCGCCGATGACATAGTCCATCATGGACATGCCGGCGTGTTCGGCGGCCTTCGGGTCCTTCCAGGCAAAATCCTCGTCGACAACCCTCGTAAAGGTTCTCGTGACCGTCACCGTCTTGCCCTTCCGTTTGACGGTCACTTTCCTCTCGTCCTGCTCCTTGACGGCGTCTTCCTTCGGCGTCCGCTGGTAGAGCGCCCAGAGGTAGCGATCGACGCAGGCCTCCACGACATAGCATTCATCGAGAATTTCGTCGGAGCCCAGCGCGGATTTGACCGCGGCAGGCAATGACGCAGACTCGGCGCTGCTGGGTTCGGCGGGTGCGCTCACAACCGCCGCCTCGACCGGCGGCTTTTCAGCCGGCAACGTCTCGGATGAATCGGTCAGCGCTGCCACGACGGTCTTTTCCGGTTCGGGCGGGACAGCTTTTTCCGTCTCCACAGCGGCTGCCGGTTCCACCTCATGCGAGGCGAGTGCGTAGGAGGCGGGTGTCGTGTCGGCAGCCACGCCGGTCGGCAAATCGCCGGTCACCGCGATATCGGTGCTCCCGATGTCGGCGCTGCGCATTGCGAGCTTGAGCGTGTCGGAGGCGGAGACGTCGGCGGTGAGAGACGGCACGGCGCGGCTCAAGGCCGGCGCCACGCGATTGCTATCCGTCGTTACGCCTGGGCCGAAAGCGAGCAGCCAGACGGCGACACAGGCTGGGAGCAGGGCAATCTGCCAAGACATCGCCATTGTCGCCCATCGCCGCGGGTCCATGTTTTTCAGGTCTCCAAAAGGCTCACCTGAGCCAGAGTGTACAGCCATGCACACAACCCCGTCGCCGGCGATCTTCAGGCCGCGATGTGGACGGGTAATGGCAAAACCTGCGCAATTTCAAGATTTTCCACAATGTGTTGCCTGCATGCAACGTGCCTCGCGTCGGCCGTGCTCACACCACCACGGTGGTGCGGACCCGGCCGGCATCGCCGAACACGCGCAGATAGCGCTCGATCTCCGACGGATTGCCGGTCGCCTTCTCCGGATTATCCGAGAGCTTCACCGCGGGGCGTCCGTCGACCGAGGTCACCTTACAGACGATCGAGATCGGATCGAGCTTGACCGAGCCGTCCGGCGTGCAGCCGATGAAATCATTGGTGAGGTTGGTGCCCCAGCCGAAGGAGAGCCGCACCCGGCCGGAAAAGCGGTGATAGGTCTCCTCGATCGATCCGACATCCATGGCGTCGGAGAAGACGAGCAGCTTCTCCTTCGGATTGCGCCCCTTCTGCTTCCACCAGCGGATGATCTCTTCGCCGGCCTCGATCGGCGGCGCGCTGTCGGGCCGAAAGCCGGTCCAGTCCGCGACCCATTCCGGCGCGTCGCGCAGGAAGGCCTTGGTGCCGAACGCGTCAGGCAGCGCAATCAGGAGATTGCCGCCATAGGTGTGGGCCCATTGATCGAGGATGCGATAGGGGGCCCGGCGCAATTCCTCGTCGTCGTTGGCAAGCGCGGCGGCCACCATCGGCAGCTCGTGCGCATTGGTGCCGATCGCCTCGAGATCGTTGTCCATCGCGAGCAGGACGTTCGAGGTGCCGGTGAAGGACGGGCCGAGGCCTTCCTTCACCGCCTCGACGCACCAGCGCTGCCACAGAAATCCATGCCGCCGCCGCGTGCCGAAATCGGACAGCCGCAGGCCTGGCAGCTTGCGGAGCCGCTCGACCTTGGTCCAGAGCTTGGCCTTGGCGCGGGCATAGAGCACGTCGAGCGCAAAACGCCCCCGTCCCTTCATGCCCGCGCGCGAGCGCAGCTCGTTGAGGATGGCGAGCGCCGGGATTTCCCACATCGTGGTGTGGGTCCATGGCCCGTGGAAGTGCAGCTCGTACTGCCCGTCGACCTTGTTGAGCTCGTATTCGGGAAGCTGGAAGGCGGTGAGCCAGTTGATGAACTCCGGCGAGAACATGTGGGTCTTGCCGTAGAAGGTATTGCCGGAGAGCCAGATCAGCTCCTTCTTGGTGAAGCGGATGCTGCGGGCATGATCGAGCTGCGCGCGCAACTCGCTCTCCTCGATGATCTCGGCGAGGCGGACATGGCGCGAGCGGTTGATGACCGAGAAGGTGACGTGCTGAGCGGGATAGAATTCCCGGATCATCTGCACCATCAGCAGCTTGTAGAAATCCGTATCGAGCAGGCTGCGAACGATCGGATCCAGCCGCCAGCTGTGATTGTAGGTCCTGCTCGCAATGTCGGTGACTGTCATGGCAAAAGGTCTAACCCGCAAGCTGTCATGGCAAAAAGTCTAGCCCGCCGGAGGCGGCGCAACCAGTGGGTTCCGCGGGGGTCTACCGCGCATCTTCGAGGATCATTCCGGCCCCTTTTTCCGCAATCATCGCGGTCGGGGTATTGGTATTGCCGGAGGTAATGGTCGGCATGACGGAGGCGTCGACCACGCGCAGGCCTTTTAGGCCGTAGAAGCGCAATCGCTCATCGACGACCGCGCCGGTGTCGTTCGCCGTGCCCATTTTCGCCGTACCCACGGGGTGGAAGATGGTGGTGCCGATATCGCCCGCGGCCTTCGCCAGCGAGGCATCGTCGTCGCCGACCGAGGGACCGGGCAGGAACTCGACCGGAGAGAAGCGCGCCAGTGCCTTCTGCTTCATCAGCCGCCGCGTGGTGCGGATCGCGTCCGCTGCGACTTGGCGGTCCTCGTCGGTCGACAGATAATTTGGCGCGATGAACGGCTTTTCCTCCAACCCGCTCGAGCGCAGCCGCACGGTGCCGCGCGAGGTCGGCTGCAGGTTGCAGGCCGAGATGGTGATGGCGGGGAAGCGGTGCAGGGGATCGCCGAACTTGTCGAGCGACAGCGGCTGCACGTGGAATTGGATGTTGGCGCGATCGCGATGCGGATCGGAGCGCGTGAAGATGCCGAGTTGCGAGGGCGCCATGGTCAACGGACCGCGGCGGCGGAAGGCATAATCGAGCCCCATCAGCGCGCGGCGCGGCAGCGAATAATAGGTCTCGTTGAGCGTGCGCACGCCACTTACCTTGTAGATCGCGCGCTGCTGCAGATGATCCTGCAGATTGCAACCGACACCGGGACGGTCCAGCACCACATCGATGCCGAGCGGAGAGAGCCATTCGCCGGGGCCGATACCGGAGCGGTGCAGAACCTGCACCGAGCCGATCGCGCCGGCGCTCAGGATCACCTCGCC
>Ga0207661_10002062_pt1 | contig 13831 bp, 13 predicted proteins | sample KBSC713LmetaG_FD_184337 | JGI IMG/M metagenome (GOLD analysis project Ga0207661, IMG submission 184337) | Corn rhizosphere microbial communities from Kellogg Biological Station, Michigan, USA - KBS C7.1-3L metaG (SPAdes) (version 2) | ecosystem: Host-associated > Plants > Roots > Rhizosphere ... | reverse complement strand
GGGTAGGGCTGGCCCGACCCCGAAGACGGCGGCCAACCGGCTGTCCTGGAGGGTACGACCCGGAAAGACTGGCATCATGTCGCCTCCTCGCTCCATTGTGGACGGTCAAGCGTTGGCTGGCGCCACTCCGACGAGCTGCGTGGCGGCTCGATCGGCGACCGGCACGGCGGTCGCCGATCAGACGGTATACCGCTGGCGCAGCACTGTCCGCCTACACCTGCTGCCCGGGCTCCTGCTCTTCGCCGGGTGCCTGGCATTCCGCCCGTTGGTCGCGGCGGCGGGCCTGCCGCCGGGTACCGGCCTCACCCTGGCCGGCATCCTCGTCGTCGCCCCGTTCCAGCTGCTCTACCTTGCCCATCGTTCGCCTGGCCGGAGCGGCGGCTTCGTGGTCGCCATCGCGGAGGCGGCCGGCTTCCGGTGCCGGTTGCCCGCCGGCCAGCTACGGTCACTCGTCGCCACACTGGTGGCGTTCGCGGCGGTCGCGCTCGTCGTGCTGTACCCGGTGACCCGGCTGCTCGACTCGCTCGGGCTCGGCAGCGTACCGGCCTGGCTCTCGTCGGGCGGCGGGTGGGGCGTCCTCGGGGGACTGAGCGTCCTCGGCGGCGTGCTGACCGCGGTCGCCGAGGAGCTCTACTACCGCGGTCACCTCATGGCCCGGATTCCGGCGGACCCGTTCACCGCGACCGTGACGGGGGCGGCCCTGTCCGCGTCGACGCACTTCTGGCAGCCGTCGCTGATCCCGGTCGTCTTCGTGGTACAGGCGATGCTGGGCCTGACGGTGCGCCGTACGGGCTCGATCCGGGTCGCGGTCTACACCCACCTCGCCATGAGCCTCATTGGTACGGCCTTCGCCGCCGCGGCGCTGGTCTGAGCCGGGGCGCTGGACGCCACCGTGGAGTCATGGCGGGCACATGGTTCTGTACCCGCGTCCAGAGCCGTGGGCGCTCGTGGCGGGTGGCGGGTGGCGGGTGCCGGTCAGGGCTCGGCGAAGGACTCGTCGCCGACCACGCGGAGCAGGGCCAGGTAGTCGACGGCGGGGCTGCCCGGCGGCGCGGTGAACAGCTGCAGCCGCTGGTCCTCGTTCGGCGTCTGCAGCATCTCGAAGTCGAGCTCGATGAGGCCGACCGTGGGGTGCAGTACCCGGATGCGGTTGCCGCGCGGCACGCCGATCTCGTGCCGGTCCCAGAGTTGGGCGAACTGCGCGTTGCCCGCGCGCAGCCGCTCCACCAGTTCGGTCACCACAGCGTCGCCGCCCCGGCGCGCGTACGCCGCGCGAAGGTCGGCCACGTGCGCCCGGCCGATCTCGTCGTGCTCCTCGGCCGGGTACGCCGCGCGCAGCACCGGGTCGTTGAACCACCGCCACACGATGTTGTGATCCTTGTCGTGGTCGTGCCGTACCACCGCGCACACGCTGCCGAACAACGCCTTCGCCATGGCGTTCTGCGCCAGTACGTCCCCGAGGTCGCTGAGGATCTGCGCCGGTACCGTCGTCAGTTGGTCCATCAGGTAGAGCAGCCCCGGCCGCACGTGCCTGCCGGCCAACCGGCCCGCCGGCGGCCGATGCCCCGCGAGCAGGTACAGGTGGTCGCGTTCGGAGTCGCTCAGCCGCAACGCGTGCGCGAGCGCCCGCAACAGCTGGATCGAGGGCTGCGGGCTGCGCGCCTGCTCCAGGCGCATCAGGTAATCGGCGGACATGCCGGCCAGCAGCGCGACCTCCTCGCGGCGCAGACCGGGGGTACGCCGGCGGGGGCCCGCGACGAGCCCGACCTCCTGCGGCCGCAGCCGCTCGCGTGAACGGCGCAGGAAGTCGGCGAGTTCGGTTCGGTTCACCGGCCAAGCATGCCGCGTGATCGGCGGCGCAGCCTAGGACCCGGGATCCTAGCCAGGACGGTACGCGGGAGACCGCCGCGCGATCGGGCACGCTGAAGCCAGGACAGAGAAAGGGGACAGCGCCATGTCGAAGGCGGTCAGGTTCAAGGAGTACGGCGGGATCGACGTCCTGGAGGTGGTGGACGTGGAGCGGCCGGTACCGGGCGACGGTCAGGTGCTCGTGCGGGTACGGGCGGCGGCGATCAACCCGGGCGAGGTGCACATCCGCGAGGGCCTCCTCCACCACCTGTGGCCGGCGACGTTCCCGTCCGGTGAGGGCAGCGACCTCGCCGGGGTGGTGGCCGCGCTCGGCCCGGACGCGGAGCTTGTCGGAGCGGCCCCAGGCAAGCGCTCGACAGCCGTGTCGGGGTTCGCGGTGGGGGACGAGGTCATCGGGTACACCGACAACCGGGCGAGCCACGCGGAGTATGTGCTCGTCGAGCGGGAGAACCTCATCCACCGGCCGGCCGCGGTCCCGTGGCCGGTGGGCGGGTCGCTCTACGTCGCCGGTACCACGGCGTGGGCGACCGTGCGCGCGGTGGCGGCCGGTACCGGTGACACGGTTGTCGTGTCGGGTGCGGCCGGCGGGGTCGGCACCATCGCGGTACAACTGGCAAGGCTGGCGGGCGCGACGGTGATCGGGTTGGCCAGCGAGCCGCACCACGAATGGCTCTCCGGGCACGGGGTGATTCCGGTCGCCTACGGCGCCGGGGTCGCCGACCGGATCCGCGAGGCGGCGGGCGGTCGGGTCGACGCGTTCATCGACACCTTCGGTCAGGGTTACGTCGAACTCGCGCTGGAACTGGGCGTGCGGCCGGACCGGATCGACACGGTCGCCGACCGCGAGGCCGCGGCGCGGCACGGCGTGAAGACCGACGGCAACATGGAGGGTGCCAGCGCCGAGACCCTGGCCGAGTTGGCCGGTCTGATCGAGAAGGGCGCACTCGACGTGCCGATCGCACGGGAGTACCCGCTGGACGAGATCCGCGAGGCGTACCGCGACCTGGAGCGCCGCCACACCCTCGGGAAGATCGTGCTGCGCCCCACCGGGCTCGAGTAGGCCGGCGACCCCCGCGTCCAGAGCTCGGGCCGGTTTCGAGTAGGAAACACTTATGGCACAACAGGAACGGCCGCCGCTGGCGCAGCGCCTGGAGCTGGTACCGCATCCGGAGGGCGGGTGGTACCGCCAGACCTGGCGCGCGCCAGTGTCGTTCGCTCCTCCCGGGTACGGCGGGGAACGCAGCGCGGCGACCGCCATCTACTTCCTGCTGCACCCGGGTGAGCGGTCGCGCTGGCACGTGGTGCGCTCGGATGAGTTGTGGTTGTGGCACAGCGGCGGCCCGCTGGAACTGAGCCTGGGCGGGATGGGTGAACGCCCCGCGCCGTCGCACGTTGTGCTGCTCGGCGGCGACGTGCTGGCGGGCCAGCAGCCGCAGGCGTTGGTACCGGGCGGCGTGTGGCAGGCCGCGGCGCCCGCCGGTACGCGGCCGGTACTGGTCAGCTGCGTGGTGGCGCCTGGCTTCGACTTCGCCGACTTCCGGATGGCCGATCCGTGACAGAATCCTTTGATGGCACGCACGCTGTACCGCGACGCGGCGCTCGCTGACGGTACCGGGCCCCGGACGCGGGTCGGTGTGAGCCTGCTCGTCGACGGCGGTTCGATCGAGTGGATCCACCCGAGTGACGACGAGCCCGATCCCGGCCCCGATGTCGACGTGGTCGACGCGTCCGGCTGCACGATCGTGCCCGGCATGGTGGACAGCCACAGCCATCTGACCCTGCCCGGCGGGGCGCACTGGATCGACCGCGCGTTCGATCCCGTACCGCGGCTGTTGGAGGTCGCCGAACACAACGCGCGGTTGCAGCGCGCCGCCGGAGTCTCCTGGGCCCGGGACGTCGGCTCGCCGGTCCGCACCGACCCGATCGACGGTCGCACCCGAGCGCTCGCCCTCGGCGTACGCGACCGCTGGGCGGCCCACCGCACCAGCGCCCACCGCGGCGGGGCGCACCGCGAGTACCCGTATGTGCGCGCGGCGGGATCGTGGGTGGTTCGCGGGGGTACGTTGCCGTCCGGGCTCGGCGTCGAGGTGGACGACGGCGACGGGCTCCTCGCGGCCGCCATGCGACAACTCGACGACGGTGCCGACTTCGTCAAGCTGTACCTCGACGGGCCGGACAAGGAGACCTCACCGTTCACGGTCGGCGAGGTGCGCGCCGTGGTGGAGGCGGCGCACGGACGCGGCGCCAAGGTCACCGCGCACTCCGGGCAGCTGCCCGGCGCGCGGGTCGGCGCGCAGGCCGGTGTCGACTCGCTGGAGCACGGCTTCCAACTGGACGCGGACGTGGCACGCACCATGGCTGCCAACGGAGTCGCGCTGGTGGCCACGCTCGCAGTGCTCGAGTCGTGGCGCACGTTCGCGCACACCACCGCATTGCCGCGCTTCGCCGAGCCGGCCGGGCGCGCACAGATCGCGGCGCGCCGGGAATGGGCGCACGAGAGCGTGCGGCTCGCGGCCGCAGCCGGGGTGCTCATCGCCGCCGGTACCGACTTCGGTGGCGGCTCTTTGCGTGCCAACCAATTGGCATGGGAGATCGAGAGTCTGGTCACCGCCGGGCTGGAGCCGTGGCAGGCGCTCGCGGCGGCCACCCGCAACGGCGGCACGTTGCTCGGCGAGCCGGACGCGGGCGTCATCCGGGCGGGCGGCCCGGCGGATTTCGTACTGATACATGGCGATCCGCTGTCGGACCCCGCGGCGATGTGGCGCGTCTGGCGGGTCGTGTAGCCGGGCCGTTCGTTTGCCGGGCCCTGTTCCGGGTCGTGCGGGTGCGGCACGCGGAGGGGCGGAACCGGATGCCACCCTCCGATCGGAGCGAAGCGAGGCGGGCATGCTCGATCTGGACCCGGCGTTCCGGCCGGTCACCCGGCCCGACGGCCACCACCGCCTGGAGGATCTCGGCCTGGTCGGGGACGGCCAGACGGTCGCCCTGGTCGGCCTCGACGGCTGCATTCCCGGGAATCGTGGCGAGCGGCGTCAACCTCGCCCGCGCGACGCAGGGGTCGCGTTAACTCGGCCGGTCCAGGTCGGTACCGTCGGCGACGTCCTCGCACGGTACCCGGGTCACCCGGTCCGGGTGGGCCGCGAGGTACTTGCGCGCGCCCACGTCGCCGATCGCCATCGCGGCGACTCCGGCCCAGTGGTCCCGGCCGAGCAGCACCGGGTGGCCGGGTTCGCCGTGGTACGTGGCGATGGCGAGCGCGGCCGGATCGGCATGGGCCGCCACCCGGTGGATCGCGGCCGGTGTCACGCCGGGCGTGTCGACCAGCAGCACGATGACGGCGTCCGTCGGTCCATCTACAGTGGACAGTCCGGTACGCAGCGACGAGCCCATGCCGGTGTCCCAGTCGGAGTTGTCCACCACCGTCGCGCCGTCCAGGTCCGCGGTTCCCCGTACCTGTGCGGCCGCGGCCCCGAGCACGACCACGATGGGCTCACAGCCCGCCTCGCGCAGGGTCGCCAGGCCACGCTCGACCAGCAGCCGACCGTCCACCGGTACGAGTGCCTTCGGCATCCCGTACCGGCGACCGGCCCCGGCGGCGAGCAGCAGCCCGGCGACCCCGTGCCCGTTCACCTCAGTCGGTCAACCCGGCCGCGGCGGCCACCGCGCGTCCGGTCAGCACCCCGGCCAGGTGCAGCCGGTACTCCGCCGACGCCGACACGTCCGAGGACGGTCGGGTACCTTCGCCGGCCTGTGCCGCCGCGGCGGTGATCGCGTCGCGGGTCGCCGGTACCCCCGAAAGGGCCTGCTCCACCGCGAGCGCGCGGACCGGCGTCGGTCCCATGTTGGTCAGCGCCACCCGGGCCTCGGCGATCGTCCCGTTGTCGCGCCGCACCGTGGCCGCGACCCCGACCATCGCCCAGGCCTGGGCAACCCGGTTGAACTTCAGGTACTCGCTGCCCCAGCCCGGCCGCTTCGGTACCCGCACGGCCACCAGCAGCTCGCCCGGCTGCAACGCGGTTGTCAGGTAGTCCACGAAGAAGTCGGCGGCGGCCACGCTGCGCCGCCCGGACGGTCCGGCCACCTCCAGCGTGGCGTCCGCCGCGACCGCCGCGGCCGGCATGTCGCCGGCCGGGTCGGCGTGCGACAGCGAGCCGCCGAAGGTACCCCGGTGGCGCACCTGCCGGTCGGCCACGGTCGCGACCGCGTCCACCAGCACCGGCGCGTACGCGCGGACCAGCGGATCGGCCAGCAGCGCGGCGTGCGTCGTCATCGCGCCGATGACGATGTCGTCGTCTTCCTCGCGGACACCGCGAAGCTCGTCGATCGAACCGAGGTCGACGAGCAGCGCGGGCGCGGCCATCCGCAGCCGCAGCAAGGGAATCAGGCTCTGCCCGCCGGCCAGCGCCTTGGCGTCCTCACCGCCCTCGGCCAGCGCGCTGACCGCTTCGTCCACTGTGGACGGATTGGCGTAGTCGAACCACGCGGGAATCACGACTGCTCACCGCCTTCCTGAGCCTCGCCCGAGCCGGCGGCGCCGGCCGCGCCGGCGTCCCGGATCGCCCGCCAGATCCGTTCCGGCGTGCAGGGCATGGGTACGTCGTTCACGCCGTACGGGCGCAGCGCGTCGACGATCGCGTTGACCACGGCCGGGGTCGCCGCGATGGCGCCGGCCTCGCCGACACCCTTGACACCCAACGGGTGGCCGGGCGCGGCGGTCTCCGTGCGGTCGGTGACCAGGTTCGGCAGGTCCGCGGCGCTGGGCACCAGGTAGTCCACGAGAGTACCGGTGACCAGGTTGCCGTCCGCGTCGTAGACCGCCTCCTCGTACAGCGCCTGGCCGATGCCCTGCGCGACTCCGCCGTGTACCTGACCTTCCACGATGAGTGGGTTCACGACCAGGCCCACGTCGTCCACTGCCACGTACGAGCGGATGCCCACCCGACCCGTGTCGGTGTCCACCTCGACCGCGCACAGGTGGGTACCGTGCGGGAACGAGAAGTTGACCGGGTCGTAGGTGGCGTCGGCGTCCAGCGACGGTTCGATCCCGTCCGGCAGGTCGTGCGCGGCGAACACCGCCAGCGCGCAGTCGGCCAGCGTCCTGCCGCCGTCCGGGTTGCCCCGCACGCGGAACGAGCCGCCGGTGAACTCCAGGTCGGACACGTCGCATTCGAGCATGTGCGCGGCGATCGGCTTGGCCTTGTCCACCACCTTGCGGCACGCCTCGACCAGTGCGATGCCGCCGACCGCGAGGGATCGCGACCCGTAGGTGTCCAGCCCCCGTACCGAGGTGCGGGTGTCGCCGTGCAGCACCTCGACGTCGTCGAAGCCCACGCCCAGTTGGTCGGCGACGATCTGGCTCCACGCGGTCTCGTGGCCCTGTCCGTGCGGCGAGGTGCCGGTGACCACCTCGACCTTGCCGGTGGGCAGCAGCCGTACCGACGCGTGCTCCCAGCCGCCCGCGCCGTACCGCAGCGCGCCCAGTACCCGCGACGGAGCCAACCCACACATTTCGGTGTAGGTAGATACACCGATACCCAGCTGCACCGGGTCGTGCGACTCCCGCCGCCGGGCCTGCTCCGCGCGCAGCTCGTCGTAGCCCAGCAACGCCAGCGCCTTGTCCGTGGCCGCCTCGTAGTTGCCCGAGTCGTAGGTCAGCCCGGCGACCGTGTTGAACGGGAACTCCCCGGTACCGATCCAGTTGCGCCGCCGTAGCTCGATCGGGTCCATGCCCAGCTCGACGGCGAGCTCGTCCATGATCCGCTCGATGGCGAACGTCGCCTCGGGCCGGCCGGCACCCCGGTACGCGTCGGTGAGCGTGGTGTTGGTGAACACCCCGGTGCACTCGAACCGGTACGCCGCGAACTTGTAGATGGCGTTGTACATGAAGGCGCCCAGCAGCGGCACCCCCGGTGTGACGATGCCGAGGTACGCGCCCATGTTGGCCAGCAGCTTGACGTGCAGGCCGAGCACCGTACCGTCGCGCTTCGCGGACAGCTCCAGATCCTGGATCTGGTCGCGGCCGTGGTGCGCCGACAGCAGGCTCTCCGAGCGCGACTCGGTGTACTTCACCGGACGACCCAGCCGTTGCGCGATGACGAACGCGATCATCTCCTCGGCCGTCACCTGCAGCTTGCCGCCGAAGCCACCGCCGACGTCGGGCGCGATCACGCGCACCTTGTGTTCGGGGGTACCGGTGATGACGGCCAGCAGGAACCGCAGGATGTGCGGGATCTGCGTCGCCGACCAGACGGTCACCTGGTCACCGGTCGGGTCCACGACCACGCTGCGCGGCTCCATGAACGCGGGGATCAGCCGCTGCTGCCGGTACCGCCGCCTGATGACCACCTCGGCGTCGGCCCGCGCCTGCTCGACGCTCCCGCCGCTGCCCGCCTGCGCCGAGTCGTAGATCCAGGTGTACGACGCGTTCGTGCCTTTGTCCGCGTGTACCAGATCCGCGCCCTCCGCGAGTGCGGCCTCCATGTCGAGCACGACCGGTAGCGGGTCGTAGTCGACCTCGATGGCCGCCAACGCGTCCAGGGCACTGGCCCGGTCGCGCGCCACCACGACGGCGACCGCCTCGCCCGCGTGCCGCACCTCCTCCACGGCGAGCGCGGGATGGTCCGGGTGCACGATGTCGGCGGTGACCGGCCACGCGCACGGCAGGCTGCCCTGCGCGTCGGCGATGTCCCGCCCGGTGAACACCGCGACCACGCCGGCTTCCCGCAAGGCGGGCGCGACATCGATGCTCGCGATCCGGGCGTGCGCCACGGGGCTGCGCAGGATGGCCAGGTGCAGCATGCCGGGCAGGGTGAGGTTCTCGGTCCAGTTGGTACGGCCGGTGATCAGCCGGGCGTCCTCCTTGCGCCGCCGGGCCGAGCCGACCTCGGCGGCGGGACGGTCGTCGGTGACGGTCACGCCGGCACCTCCTCGGCCGCCGGTTGCGACGCGTCGGCCGCCGGCCGGGCCGCGGGCACCGTGGCGCCGTTGGCACGCATGGCCGCCGCGGCGTCGTGCACCGCGCGCACGATGTTCTGGTACCCGGTGCACCGGCAGAGGTTGCCCTCCAGCCCGGTCCGGATCTCCTCGTCGGTCGGGTCGGGGTTCTCGGCGAGCAGGTCGACGCTCGCCAGGATCATGCCCGGTGTGCAGAACCCGCACTGCAACGCGTGGCGGTCATGGAACGCCTGCTGCAGGGGGTGTTGCGGGCCGCCGTGATCGGACAGGCCCTCGATGGTGGTGATCTGGTGGCGGTCCGCCTGGACCGCGAGCACGTTGCAGCTCTTCACGGCGACCGGTGACGAATCCGGTCCGGCCATCAGCACGGTGCACGCCCCGCAGTTGCTGGTATCGCAGCCAACCACGGTGCCGACCTTGCCGAGCCGTTCGCGCAGGTAGTAGACGAGTAGGGTTCTGGGCTCGACGTCGTCGTCGTACCGGACGCCGTCGACGGTGACGCTGATCCGGGTCATCGATCCTCCCGGTCGGAGACGGAGGGTTTGGGTACTCAAGGCACCCAGTCCCCTCAGACAAGACCGTCCGTCTGCGCTCCGCAAGGGCCAAGGTCGGATTCCCGCGCCATCCGGGCGTTTCGTGGAGAAGATTTCCCGGCCGCGACCGCCATGCGAACAACGGACGTATGCGATTTCCGGGCGCTCAGGCGACGAGGTAGGTGGAGTCGTCGAACTCGGCGGTGACTTTGAGATGCCCGCCGAGGGCCTCGACGTAGGACGCTCAAACGGGATCTTGCGCCCATGATTGCGCCGCCGCGTCCAATGCCTGCGGGCGGCGGCTACGGGCGGCCAGGGTTAGCCGTCCAGAACTGACTCGTGGTGGATCCTTCCGGCGAGGGCCGCGAGACGCTCGCCGGTACCGCCCCAGCGTGCCGCGATGATCTCGGCCGCGATGCTGACCGCCGTCTCTTCGGGGGTACGGGCGCCCAGGTCCAGGCCGACCGGGGAGGCCAGCCGCGACAGCTCCTCGTCGGTCAGCCCCGCCTCGCGCAGCCGCGCCAGCCGGTCGTCGTGGGTACGGCGGGAGCCCATCGCGCCGACGTACGCCAGCGGGGTACGCAGCGCCACCTCGAGTACCGGTACGTCGAACTTCGGGTCGTGGGTCAGCACGCACACCACGGTCCGCTCGTCCAGCCTGCCCGCCTCGACCTCGGTCGCCAGGTACCGGTGGGGCCACGCGACCACCACCTCGTGCGCCTCCGGGAAGCGGCGCTTGGTGGCGAAGACCGGCCGCGCGTCGCAGACCGTCACGCGGTACCCGAGGAACGCGCCGACCCGGGCGACCGCCGCCGCGAAGTCGATGGCGCCGAAGACCACCATCCTCGGCGGGCTGGCGTAGGAGGACACGAACAGGGTCAGCTCGTCGCCGCGCCGCTGCCCGTCGTACCCGTAGCTCAGCGTCCCGGTACGGCCCGAGGCGAGCAGGCCGCGCGCGTCGTCGGTGGCCGCGTCGTCCAGGCGCGGGCTGCCCAGCGTGCCGTCGGTCCGGTCCGCCCACACGATGAGCCGCCCGCCCAGCCGCCCGGCCGGATCCCGGGTCGCGGCCGCCCCGTCGGTGGCGCCACCAAGGGATGCGGCGACACACGTCACGACCGCGACCGGTACGCCGGCACGGATCGCGGCGAACACCTCGCTCAGTTGCGGGAAGGCGGCCGGGTCGACCCGCTCCACGAAGACGTCGAGGATCCCGCCGCACGTCAACCCGACCTCGAAGGCGTCGGAGTCGGAGACGCCGTACCGCTGCAGCACCGGCGTGCCCGACGCCAACACCTCCTCGGCCAGTTGGTAGACCGCGCCCTCCACACAGCCGCCCGAGACGCTGCCCACCGCGGTACCGTCCGGGCCGACCAGCATGGCCGCGCCCGCCGGTCGGGGCGCCGAGCGCCAGGTCCCCACGACCGTGGCCATCCCGACCGGGTCGCCGCTGCACCACCAGCGGTCCAACTCGTCCATGACCTCACGCATGTGCGATCACCTGCACCAGTTCCTCGAGCGCGGCGAGGCTGTGCCCCGCCACGAAGTCGTCCAGGTAGGGCAGCGCGGCGGCCATCCCGCCGGCCAACGGCGCGAACCCCGGCTTGCCCCGGTGCGGGTTGACCCACACCAGCCGGTACGCGAGCAGGGACAGCCGGGCCAGCTGCCCGGCGAGTTGGGCCGGGTCCCCGCGTTCCCAGCCGTCGCTGCACAGCACCACGACCGCGCCCCGCGCCATGCCCCGCTGCCCGTACCGGTCGAGGAACGCCTTCAGCGACTCGGCCAGCCGGGTACCGCCGTGCCAGTCGGCGATCGCGGAGCCGGCCGCCCGCAGCGCGACGTCGGGATCCCGGTACTGCAGCGCCCGGCTGATCCGGGTCAGCCGGGTGCCGAGCGTGAACACCTCGGTACGGGTCGGGTGCCGGCGCACCGCGGCGTGCCCGAAGCGCAGCAGGGCATCGGCGTACGGCGACATCGAGCCGGAGACGTCCAGCAGCAGCACCAGTCTTCGCGGCCGGACACGGCGCCGCCGGTACGCCAGGCGGGTCGGCTCCCCGCCGTGCCGCAGCAGCAGCCTGACGCTGCGCGACGGGTCGACGTCGCCGCGCCGGCCCGGCCGGTACCGCCGGCTGGGGCGCGGCGCGGCCGCGGGCGCGAGCAGGGCGACCAGCCGGCGCACCTCGTCGCGTTCGGCGGCGGTCAGCGCCGCGAGGTCGCGCTGGCGCAGCACCTCGGCGGGGCTGGCGTCCATGGCGAGCACGGCGTCCGGCGCGTCGGCCTGCTCGCTGGCGTCCGGACCGGCGAACGGCGCGGACGGCCGGGGCAGGGTCAACTGCGGCGCGATGCCGGGCAGCCGGCCGGGGGTCGCGCCGCCGAAGTACCCGGCGAACGCCGCGTCGTACACGGCGAGGTCGTCCCGCGAACCGCACAGGGTCAACCGCCCGGCCCAGTAGACGCCCTGGACGGTACCGGCGCCGAGCGCGTCCGCCGCGGCGAGCAGGGCCGGTACCCGGTCGGGCGTGGCCTCCACCCCGGCGTGCCGCAGCGTTCGGGCGAACCCGACCAGCAACGCGGTGATGTCCCGGCCCGGCACGGCCGGCCGACGCTCGCGGAGGCCGCCCCAGTCAGCGTTCATCGGCTCAACCGCCCAGCAGCGCGGCCATGCCGGTGTTGCGGACCCGGTCGGCGTCCTCGCGGTACTTGAGAACCGCGCCGAGCGTGGCCGCGGCGAGCTCCGGGTCCAGCGCGCGGGCGCCGAGCGCGGCCAGCGCGCCGGCCCAGTCGAGCGACTCGGCGACCCCGGGCGGCTTGATGAGGTCCAGCTCGCGCATGCGCCGGGTGGCACCGGCGACCTCGGCGGCCAGCCGCTCGGTGACCTCCGGAAGCCGGGCGCGCAGGATCGCCACCTCCCGCTCGAAGCTGGGGTGCTCGACCCAGTGGTACAGGCAGCGGCGCTTGAGCGCGTCGTGTACGTCGCGGGTCCGGTTGCTGGTCAGTACGGTCAGCGGTGGATGCTCGGCGGCGATGCGACCCAGCTCGGGGATGGTGATCGCGTAGTCGGAGAGCACCTCGAGCAGGAACGCCTCGAACTCGTCGTCGGCCCGGTCGATCTCGTCGACCAGCAGCACGCACGGGTTGCGCTCCAGCGCCTGCAACAGCGGCCGGGCGAGCAGGAAGCGCCGGTCGTAGAGGCTCGCCTCAAGCTCCTCGCGGTCCGGCCGGTCCCCGCCGGCGAGCGCCGCCGCCTCGACCGCGCGCAGGTGCAGTATCTGCCGGGGGAAGTCCCAGTCGTAGAGCGCCTGCGACGCGTCGAGCCCCTCGTAGCACTGCAGCCGCACGAAGTGCGCGCCGGTCGCGGTCGCCAGCGCCTGGGCGAACGCGGTCTTGCCGACGCCGGCGTCGCCCTCGAGGAACAGCGGGCGCCCCAGCCGACGCGCCAGGTACCCGGCGGTTGCCAGCGGGGCGTCGGCGAGGTACCCGGCATCGGCCAGGGCCTGGCTCAGCGACGCCGGCGAGTCGAGCGGACCGTCACTCATGCACCACCTCGCAGTCACCCTCACTATGCCCCGCGCGGAGCCGATCGTCATCTGGCCGGGTGGCGCTTGTGGACGTACGGTGGTCAACACCGTGCCTGAGAGGAGCCGGACATGCGGCTGGACTACGACTTCCTGGTACCGCGGCAGGTCGACCAGGCATGGGCGGTGATGACGGACCTCGAGCGGCTCGCCCCGTGCCTGCCCGGCGCGGCGCTGACCGAGGTCGGGGACGACGGTTACCACGGCACGGTACGGGTGAAGGTCGGTCCGGTCGTCGCGCAGTACGCGGGCGTCGCGAAGTTCCGCGAACTGGACGAGGACGCGCACCACGCGGTACTCGAGGCGAAGGGCAAGGAGCGCAGCGGTCGCGGGCTCGCCTCGGCGGTGGTGACCGCGGACCTTTCCGGCGAAGGCGAGCAGACCAGGGTACGGGTGGGCACCGACCTGACCATCTCCGGCGCGCTGGCGCAGTTCGGCCGGGGCGCGATCACCGAGATCAGCGAGCGGCTGTTCGCCCAGTTCATCGAGCGGCTCAAGGAGTCGCTGGACACTGAGGCACCGGCTGCGCCGCCCGAACCGGCCGCGGCGCTGCCGGACTCGTCTGCGCCGGCTGAACCGGTGGCGGCTGAACCGGTGGCGGCTGAACCGGTGCGGGCCCAACCGGCGCCGCCGTCGGTCGAGCCCGCGGATCTGCTGCGGGTCGCCGGGCTGCCGATCCTCAAGCGACTGGTACCGGTACTGGTCGTCCTGGTGATCGTGATCGTCGTGCTCGTCGTCTGGCTGTCCTGAGCACGTACCGTCCACTGTGGACTCCGGCGCCCGGGGCACTGGACGTGGGTACAGAATCAGGGGCAGGCGGCAGCAAGATTGCGCGCTGACGTCCAATGCCGCCCCGGCTCGGCCGGCATCAGGGACGGAATGAATGATTGACGGGTTTGTTTT
>Ga0207661_10002061_pt1 | contig 13836 bp, 10 predicted proteins | sample KBSC713LmetaG_FD_184337 | JGI IMG/M metagenome (GOLD analysis project Ga0207661, IMG submission 184337) | Corn rhizosphere microbial communities from Kellogg Biological Station, Michigan, USA - KBS C7.1-3L metaG (SPAdes) (version 2) | ecosystem: Host-associated > Plants > Roots > Rhizosphere ... | reverse complement strand
GGCCGGCAACACGGCCCAGACCGCCTACCTGACCCGTCGCCGCGACCAGCTGGGATAGATGCGGGTCAGGCCAAGGGGTGGGTCAGGCCCAGGGGCGTCAGGCCCAGGGGCGTCAGGCCCAGGGGCCGAAGACCACTTCGCCGTTGGTCGACAGCGCCGTGCACAGCTCTTCGAGATCGACCTTTTTGACCTCGGCCAGCGCCCGAACGGTCAGCGGAATGAGATAGGAGGCGTTGGGCCGGCCGCGGTGCGGCATCGGGGTCAGGAACGGCGCGTCGGTCTCCACCATGATTCGCTCGAGCGGCGTGACCGCAGCCGCCGCGCGGAGGTCGGCCGCATTCGCGAACGTCAGCGTGCCCGCGAAGCTGAGAAAGAATCCCCGCTCGACGCACGCCAGCGCGAACCGCTCATCGCCGGAGAAGCAGTGCATCACGACCTGCTCGGGCGCGCCCTCCTCGTCGAGCACGCGCAACACGTCGTCATGCGCATCACGGTCATGAATGACGAGCGCTTTGCCGTACCGTTTCGCCATGGCGATATGCGCCCGGAAGCTTTCGTGCTGCGCCTTCCGGCCGTCCTCGCCGGTGCGGAAATAGTCGAGGCCGGTCTCGCCGATGCCGCGTACCCGAGGATGCGCGGCCAGGTCCTCGATTTCCCGCAAAGCCGCGTCGAGATCGGCGCGTCGCGGTGCGTCATTCGGGTGCAACGCCACGGTCGACACGATGGCCGGGTGGTCGGCGGCCACCTCGACGCTCCAGCGGGACGACTCCACATCGACACCGACCTGCACCAACCGGTCGACGCCGGCGGCCGTGGACATTTCCAAGCCGGCCTCGATCGAGGTCAATCCCTCCTGCAGCGTGATGTCGAGGTGGGTATGGCTGTCGAAGACCGGAACCGGCAATGGCTCGGGGGCGGGTGGAAACCCGCCGGCGCGCTTGTTCACGACGTCGCCAGCCGGGCCAGTTCCTCTTCGACGATCGACTCATCCAGCTTCTTGAACACCGGGGTCGGCGCGGTCAGCGTCGTGCCGGCCACGACCGGCACCGGCTCCCACTTGGCCCCGACCGTGTAGTCGCCGGTGAGCACCGGGTACGCGGGGCCGCCGTCGAGGTCCTCGACCTCGGTGATCTGCGGCATCGGGGCGTGCACGCCGGTGCCGCCGAGCAGCTCGTGGATCTTCTGCGCGGCGTGCGGCAGGAACGGGGTGAGCAGGACGTTGCAATCGCGGACCGCCTGCAGCGCCACGTGCAGGACCGTGCCCATCCGGTCCGGGTCGTCCTTGAGCTTCCACGGGGCCGACTCGGAGAAGTACTTGTTGACCTCGGCGACGATCCGCATGGCCTCGCCGATCGCGGCCTTCTGCCGGTGCTTCTCGAGCAGCGCGCCGACCGACTCGAAGCCGGCCGTGACCGCGTCGAGCAGGGCCCGGTCGACGTCGGTGAGGTCACCCAGCGGCGGGATCACCCCGAAGTTCTTGGCCGCCATCGAGATCGACCGGTTGACCAGGTTGCCCCAGCCGGCCACGAGCTCGTCGTTGTTGCGACGGCGGAACTCGGCCCAGGTGAAGTCGGTGTCCTGGCTCTCCGGTCCGGCGACCGCGATGAAGTACCGCAGGGCATCCGCGTCGTACCGGGACAGGAAGTCGCGCACGTAGATCACGACGCGCCGCGAGGAGGAGAACTTCCGGCCCTCCATCGTCAGGTACTCCGACGAGACCACCTCGGTCGGCAGCTCAAGGGCGCCGAGCGAGCCCGGCTTCTGCCCGTCCAGCCCGGAGTACCCGAGCAGCATCGAGGGCCAGATCACCGAGTGGAAGACGATGTTGTCCTTGCCCATGAAGTAGTAGCCGCGCGAACTCGGGTCCTGCCACCACTGCCGCCAGGCCTGCGGGTCGCCGGAGCGACGGGCCCACTCGATCGACGCCGACAGGTAGCCGATCACCGCGTCGAACCAGACGTAGATGCGCTTGTCGTCGCGGTCGCGCCACTCGTCGAGCGGGATCGGCACGCCCCACTCGAGGTCGCGGGTGATCGCCCGCTGCTGCAGCTCGCCGACGAGGTTCTTGGAGAAGCGCAGGACGTTGGGCCGCCAGCCCTCCCGCGTGTCCAGCCAGGTGGTCAGCGCGTCGGCGAAGGCCGGCAGGTCGAGGAAGAAATGCTCGGTCTCGACGAAGATCGGCGTCTCGCCGTTGATCTTCGAGCGCGGGTTGATCAGCTGGTCCGGGTCGAGCTGGTTGCCGCAGTTGTCGCACTGGTCGCCGCGCGCACTGTCGTACCCGCAGATCGGGCAGGTCCCCTCGATGTACCGGTCGGGCAGCGTCCGGCCGGTCGACGGCGACCGCGCACCGAGGGCGGTCTTGCGCACGATGTACCCGTTCTCGAAGAGCCCGGTGAAAATCTCCTGGGTCACCTGATAGTGGTTGACCGTCGAGGTGCGGGTGAACAGGTCGTAGGTCAGGCCGAGCCCGTGCAGGTCCTCCACGATCACCCGGTTGTAGCGGTCGACCAGCTCGCGGGGCGTGACGCCCTCCGCGTCGGCCTGGACCTGGATCGGCGTGCCGTGCTCGTCGGTGCCCGACACCATGAGCACGTCGTGGCCGGCCATGCGCATGTACCGGCTGAACACGTCGGAGGGAACCCCGAACCCGGATACGTGACCGATGTGACGCGGGCCATTGGCATAAGGCCAGGCGACCGCGGCGAGAACGTGACTCATGAACCGCAAGCGTAATCACGCGACTCGCGGGCCGACACGCGCGGTGACGTGCGCGGCCGGGACGATCCGCCGGTGTCCAATGAAATAGTGACAAATCCGACCACGGATCGCCCCTGGCCAGCACCGAGCCCGGACGCCGAGTGGTGGCGTAGCGAGCCGACCGCCGTGCCCGTCCCGCCGCCCTTGCCCGCTCCTGAGGAACCCGGTAAGGCCCTCGTCCCGCTCGACGACGGCTTTCCCTTGTGGCCGGACGTGTCGGCCGTGGACGAGACGGCCGAGACACCGGCCGTCGAGTCGGTCGAGCGGGAGAGCCTGGACGAGTGGCCGCCCCCGCTCATGCGGGCGTCGCTGCAGACGCGAGCCTCGGCCACGATCGTCGGCCCCCGCCGACCGCCCCGGTCAGCGGGGGACCGGCCGATGCGGCACCTGCGCCGCCCGGGTACGGGCCTCGCCGGGCTGGTACTCGTCGCGCTGGTCGCCAGCTTCTTCGCATGGACCAGCGCCGAGCCGTTCTGGTTGGCGGTCGGGCACGCTCAGGCGGGGACGGCCACGGTGACCCGGTGCGCGGGCGACGGGGTCCTGCGCCGGTGCATCGCCGACTTCACCGGCCCGGGATTCACGGCCGAGGGGGTCACTCTCCTGGGGGCCCAGGGCGAGCGGGAGCGGTCCGAGGGGGCGACGCTGGCCGCGCAGATGGTCCGCCACGGCGACCGGATCGCGTACGCCGGGAGCACCAACGGCCTCCACGTCCGGTGGGCGGTCGGGCTCGGGCTGACCCTGCTCTGCGGCATCCTGGCCGCCTGGGTCACCGGGGCGCGGCGGCTGCTCGGGCGCAAGGCGCGGGCCGGCGCGGTGCTGCTCAGCTTCGTCGGGCCGCTGCTGCTGTTCGGCGGCATGCTGGCGGCCACCTACTGAGGCGTCACGTTGACGGTGGTCGATCCACCGCGCGCGGGTGGATCGACCACCGTCACCACGGCGTGGTAGACCTGTCGCTTCGGGAGCCCATGTCGACGAGCCACGGCGGCGATCGCGTCCTTGCGAGCGGCGCCGTCCGCCTCTCGGCCGGCGACCTCGGCGGCCAGGTCGGCGTCGTCCGGTCGGGCCGGCGCCACCACCGGCGCCCCGCCGACGACCAGCGTGATCTCTCCACGGACGTCCTCAGCCGATGCGGCCAGCTCGCCGAGCGGCGCCCGCCGGACCTCCTCGTACGTCTTGGTCAGCTCCCGGCACAGCGCGGCCGGCCGATCCTCGCCGAACGCTTCGGACAGGTCGGCCAGCGTCGCGGCGATGCGGTGCGGCGCCTCGAAGAACACCAGCGTCCGCGGCTCCTCGGCGAGCCGCGCGAAGAGCGCCCGCCGCTCGCCCGGCTTGCGGGGCGGGAAGCCTTCGAAGCAGAACCGGTCGGTCGGCAACCCCGAGAGCGCGAGAGCGGTCGTGACCGCGCTCGGCCCGGGAGCAGCGCTGATCGGCACCCCGGCCGCGATCGCCGCCCGCACCAGCCGGTACCCGGGGTCGGACACGCTCGGCATGCCACCGTCCGTGATCACCGCGACGGTCGCCCCGCCTTCGAGGGCGGCGGCCAACTCGGGAGTACGGCGCTCCTCATTACCTTCGAAGTAGCTGAGAATCCGCCCGGCGATGGTGATTTCAAGGTCCCGGGCGAGGCGGGTGAGGCGGCGAGTGTCTTCCGCGGCGACGATGTCGGCCGAGGTCAGCGCCTCGCGCAGCCGCGTGGAGGCGTCGCCCGGGTTGCCGAGTGGGGCGCCGATGAGAATCAGCGGCATGCGAGGCCGCCCTCCTATCTCCTAGCAGTGTGCGCCGTCGGGCACTGGCAGCCTACGATCGCCGAATGACGTCCGTCGTGCTGACCGACACCGAGCACCCAGAGCCGGGTGATATCGACCCGGACGAGCCCATCGGCTCGGATGCGACGCGGACGCCGGTTCCGGACATCACCCGGCGGCGGCTGGCCCGCCCGGCGTGGCCCGACGGGACGTTCTGGATCGCCGCGCTGTTCATCACGTTCCTTGCCGGGGCGCTCCGGCTGCTTCGCCTGAGCTTCCCGCAAGAGACAATCTTCGACGAGCTCTACTACGCCAACGAGGCGCACGACCTCCTCGGCCACGGGGTCGAGTGGAACCCCGACGACAACACCCCGCAGTACGTGGTGCACCCGCCGCTCGGCAAGTGGATGATCGCGGTCGGCGAGCACTTCTTCGGCTTCAACTCGTTCGGCTGGCGGATTTCGGCGGCGGTCATCGGCACCCTGTCGGTCCTGCTGGTCATCCTGATCGCCCAGCGCCTCTTCCGCTCGACGATCCTGGCCTGCGCGGCCGGCCTGCTGATGACGCTCGACGGCATGGAGTTCGTGCTGTCCCGCGTCGCGCTGCTCGACATCTTCCTGATGTTCTGGATCGTGGTGGCCTTCGGCTTCCTCGTGCTCGACCGGGAGCAGCGACGGGTCCGCTGGCTGCGCCACATGGAGAGCGGGGCCGACCCGAGCAAGCCCGGGCGAGCCGGACGGCTACCCTTCGCCATCCCCTGGTTCCGACTGGCCGCCGGCGTGTCGCTCGGCCTGGCCTGCGGCGTGAAGTGGAGCGGCGTGTGGTTCCTGCCGCTCTTCGCCGTGCTGATCTTCCTGTGGGAAACCGGCGCACGGCGCTCGGCCGGCGCCCAGCACCCGTGGCGCGACACGTTCCTCGACGAGATCGGCTGGATCTTCGCCTTCTTCATCCTGGCGTTCGTCGCCTACCTGGGCACCTGGGCCGGCTGGTTCGCCTCCGACGACGGCTACTTCCGCCACTGGTACGCCGAGACGCACGGTCTGACCCACGACCGCCCGTTCGACTGGTTCATCAATCTGTATCACTACCACCAGGAGGCCTACCGGTTCCACACGACGCTGACCACCAAGCACCAGTACCAGTCGTGGCCCTGGCAGTGGCTGATCCTCGGCCGGCCGGTCGCGTTCTACTGGTCCCCCAACGTCAACTGCGGGGCGAGCAGTTGCGCCGCCGAGATCCTTCTGCTCGGCACGCCGCTGCTGTGGTGGTCGTTCATCCCGGCGCTGGTCGGGCTGGCCTGGGCCGGCATCGCGCGGCGCGACTGGCGGGCACTGGCGATCGGGCTGACCGTGGTGGCCGGCATCGTCCCGTGGTTCTGGTCGGAGACGGACCAGCGCACGATGTTCTACTTCTACGCGCTGCCGGCCGAGCCGTTCCTCATCCTCGCGGTGGTCTACGTGCTCGGCGCGATCATGGGGAAACCCAAAGCCGAGCAGCCGCCGGGCAGCGACCGAAGACTCATCGGCGCGCTGGTCGTCGGGGCGTATGTGCTGCTGGTCGCCGCCTGTTTCGCGTACTTTTATCCGATCTACACCGGCGGCACGTTGAAGTACACGGAGTGGTTCGCGCGCATGTGGCTGGGCAATCGCTGGGTCTAGCCGAATGTCGACCTCCACCGACCTGCGGGTCACGCCTGCCCGCTCGCCGGTCACCAGCCCGCCTCGGCGGTTGCTCTTCGCCGTCCTGATCGTGCTCTTCGCCGTGGTGCTGTTCGTCGCCTACCGCCGCATGGCCTGGGCCTGGCCGATCAACGCGGACGGCGGCAGCAATGCGCTGCAGGCCTGGGACCTGTGGCACGGCAACCCGCTGCTGCGCGGGTGGACGCTCTCGGACGTCTCGTTTTACGGGACGGAGCTCATCCAGTACACGTTGATTGAAATGCTGGTGGGGGTGCGGCCGGAAACGATCCATGCGGCCGCGGCCGTGACTTACACCCTTCTGGTACTGCTGGCTGCCTGGCTGGCGAAGGGACGGGCGATCGGCTGGGCGGGCGCGGTGCGGGTCGGGGTGGCGCTGGCCGTGATGCTGGTGCCGTCGGCCGGGCTCGGCTATCAGATCCTCCTCGGATCGCCCGATCACACGGGCAGCGGCGTGCCGTTGGTACTGGCCTGGATCGTGCTGGACCGCCTTCCTCGGCATTGGTGGATGCCGGTCGCCGTCGGCCTGCTCCTGGCCTGGGGCCAGACGGGCGATCCGCTGGTCACCTTCGTCGGTGCGCTTCCCTTGGTACTGGTGAGCGCACTGCGACTTCTCCGCTCAACCGAGCCCTGGTCGCGGCGCTGGCGCGGGGTCGACACGCAGCTCATCGCGGCCGGCGTCGGCTCGGTGCTCGTCGGCCATCTTGCGGTCAAGCTCGTCCACCTGGTCGGCGGCTTCCACACGCCGGCGCCGCCGGTCGAGCTCAGCCCGCTCGCGGCCATCCCCCACCGAGCCGAGATGACCGCGAAGATGATCGGGGTGCTCTTCGGCGTGTACCGGCCCGGAGTCGGCCTCGGGGTGCTGCACGCCCTCGGTTTCGGGCTGGTCGCGGTCGCGCTGGTGACCGTGGTTGTTCGGGCCGTACGCCGCCGCCCGAGCCAGGCCGATGCTTCGACGATGGTCGACCAGGTCCTGGTGCTGGCGATCTTGATCAACATCGGCGCCGAGTTGGTTTCCACCCTTTCGGTCGACATCCTGGCCGCGCGGGAGATCGCTCCGGTGCTACCACTGGGAGCGGCCCTGGCCGGCCGCATCTGCGCGGAGCGGATCCGCCGGTGGCGCCTCACCCCCCTCCTGGGTGCCGGGCTCGCCGTGCTTGCCGTTGCGCTGTTCGCTTCGACGCCCGCGCGGGCCGCGCCGGCCGAGAACCAGGACCTCGCCGACTGGCTGGACCGGAGCGGCCTGACGTACGGGCTGGCCAGCTACTGGAACGCGGCCAACGTGACAGTGACGACCGAGCGCCGCGTCACGGTCGTGCCCATCACCGGCGAGGCTCGGCTGGCGCCGTTCTGTTGGCAGAGCAAGACCGACTGGTACGACGGGACCAAGCACGATGCGCGCTTCGTCGTGTATGACCCGGGTAGAACGATGCTCGGCCCCCTATCCAAGGTGACAGCCACGTTCGGCGCCCCGGTGGCGACTCACGTGGTCGGCCGCCAGCAGGTGCTGGTCTACGACCACAACCTGCTGGAGGATCTGGCCCCAGCCTGCTGAGGCCCGTTCTCCGGGTTCGCCGGCGTTCACCTCCACGGCCCCATCTGCGCGGGGACCGCTACCGGCCCGCCCTGCGCAGCGCATGACCACCCACGGCCGCCCTGGGCGCGTGCTCACCCACGACCGGGCCAGCCGCGCGCCGCTACCGGGCCGGCTTGCGCTCACCGCTATCAGGGCGGGTGGCGCGCACCGCTATCAGGCCGGGTTGCGCGCTCACCACGGCCAGCCACGCATGCACCGCAACCAGGCCGGCCTGCACGCGCCGCGACCCATCCACGACCGCGCGCTCACCACGACCGGGCCAGCCGCGCGCATCGCTACCAGACACCGCGCGGCCAACACCACCGCGGGCTGCGACTTTGCCGAACGCCAGCTTCCGTCTGCGCGCCCCTGCCCACGGCGGACTGCGTCGACTGTCCGGCGCTTCCGGCGGAGCCCGCAACGCCACGCGCGGATTGCCGCGTGCCGAATACCGCCGCCTTGACGGTGGGCCGTCAGCCCTCGCGAATCTTGGGCGGAGCGCGGAGTCTGTGACGCCACGGCCGCTCGCCGCCCATCGCCACCGGCGCCGCCCAACGGTGCGACACCACCGCGTTCGGCTGTGCATCGACCACCGTCGACCGGCCGTCGCCGCAACCGCGGCTGCCCGCATCTGCGCCGCCGAGCACGCATTCTCCGCCGCAGCCACCGATCGCGTGTCGCCCATCGCCAGCGCCGCAGGCTGCGCCTTCACACCTCCGGCGGTTGGCGGCTGCGCCAGCAACGCCGCCCTCCCTTTCGGCGCTGTGGTCGGCCGCGGAGCCGGCAACGTCGTTGCGCGCGGCCAGCCGTCGCCCACTGCAGCCACTGGCGACTTCGCTACCGTCGCTGGCCGAGCCCGTTCCGCGGCCGGTCGACCATCCGACGCGGTCGATGCGGGGCGCGCGATCACCGTCACCGCCGCTGGCCACGGCTTTAGCGGCGATACGGCTGAGCGAATCTGCGTCACCGCGGGCTGCGGCAGTCGCGCCGCGGATGGCCGCGCATCGGCTACGGTCAGCCTCCCGTCAGGCGCCGCTGGCGTTTTGGCGGCCACCGCTAGGGCCTGCGTCGCCGATAGCCGAGCATCAGACACCGTCACTGCCGGTCGCGCATCGGCCGCCGTCGCTACTACCGGCCGCGCGCCGGCCATCGTCTCCCTGGTCGCCGGCGGCTCCGCGGGTCCTGATCGCCGCACCTGCACCGCCGGCTGACCGTCAGACACCGTCACCACTGACGGCTGCGCGTCGGCTGCCGTCGCCCCGGACCGCGTCTGCGCCGTTGCCGACCCGGACGTTTGCGCGGTAGACGGCCGCGCGCCGCCCACCGTTGCCGGCCGCGCATCGACCCTCAGCCCAACTGCCGCAGGCGGCCTCACCCCAACAGCCGCAGGCGGCCTCACCCCAACAGCCGCAGGCGGCTTCGCCGCGGCAGTCGGTTGGCCACCCGGCGTCACGGCTGGGCGGCGTGGGCAGATTGCGTCGTACGGCGGCTTGTTCACGCACCGGACCGTGCCGTCCGCGTCCACCGTGCACGCCACATGGTTGCGCTTGAGCTTCGCTGCATGCCTTGCCGCCAAACCGAAGCACCGGGCCTCCGCGAACTCCTCACGCATCCGTCGCCGCTTCTGCCGCGCCGCCTCGAACGCCGCCATCTGGGACGACAACCGTTGCTGTGCCCAACCGTCCACACCGAAACTCTCCCAGCCCGGTACGACAAAAACCGCTACCACACGAACAGACAGCGCCAGCCGTGGACACAGCGCCGCGGCGCGGGAAGCGTGCTTCTCGAGGACGGCGCGCTCATGACCCGGTGCCCATCTGGTTGCCGTTGGCCTGGTTCAGCGTGGCGTCGAAGATCGAGGTCGCGGTCGCCGTACCGCCGGAGACCGTGCCGATCACGGTGACCGTGTCGCCGGTCTTCACATTGCTGATCGTGTCGACACCGTTGTCGATGCTCGTCGAGGAGGTGACGACGAACGTCGTGCTGTACCCGTCGGCACTCTTCGCGGTAATCGACGTCGGGCTGACCGCGGTGACCGTGCCGGACTGCAGCCGCTTGGTGACGTAGCCGCCGGTGCCGTCGGACGCGACGAAGTCGCCGTGCAGCGCACCGCTCAGTCCGCCGCCGCGCCTGCCGAACTGGTCGCCGCCGGGCCCGCCGGCCGGGCCGCCGCCAGGGCCGCCACCGGGGCGGCCCTGGGTTGTGCCGGTGGACGAGCCGCTGTCAACGGCCTTGGCCACGGCGATACCCCCGCCGACGAGCACCACGGCGGCGGCGACCGCGATGACGATCGTGACCAACCGCGACGATCGCGGCGAGGGCGACGGTGAGGGCGACGGCGGAAGCGACGAAGGTGCGGGCGGGGTGGCCCCGGTAGGGATGCTCATGACCCGACTGTCACGGGCCAAGCTGTGCGGACGATGGCCCGAAGTTGTGCGGCACCTGTGAGTCCCGGTTCACGTCCGGTTCAACCCCCGCGCCATACGGTGCGCCCGGCTCACGGCCATCGTCCCGGCCCCGCCCCCGGACGACGACCCCGAGCCGGGCCCGACCGTGCTGGTCGCCCCGCGGCTGAGCGCCGAGACCTTCCGCCGGGCCGGGCTGGCCGCGGCGGCCGCGGTCGCCCTGGTCGACCAGGCCGGCGGTCTGACCGAGCCTGCTCGAAAGAGCGGCCAGTGTCCCCAACCCACCGCCGCCGCTTATCGAGGTACAGCCGCTGCCGTTGGTACGGCCCCAGCAAAGTGGGTAAGGGTCGTTGAATGAAGGCTGTCCTCGACTACGCAACCGCCCAACGGAAGGCGATCCACGACAATCTTCAGGCCGTACGCGATGGAAACCCCGACGCCATCCATGACATGCGGGTGGCGATCCGCCGGCTTCGCAGCACCCTGCGCACGTTCCGCGGGCTCTGGGATCGGCCGCGCAGTGAGTCGCTGCGCGATGAGCTCAAGTGGCTGGCCATCCGGCTCGGCAAGGTCCGCGACGGGCAGGTGATGAGCGCCGCACTAGCTGGCGCCGTGCACCGCGAGCCGCCCGAGTTGGTGGCCGGGCCGGTCGCCGCCCGCCTGCAGCGCCGGCTGGCCGGCGAGACGTTGCCCGCCCAGGACGACCTCCGCGGCACGCTCGACAGCGCCCGGTTCCGGGCCCTGCTGACCGATCTCGACGCGCTGCTGCTGCGCCGCCCGAACCAGCGACCCCGCCGGTGGGTCACCAAACGGGCCGGCAAGGCCCTGACCCGCGCGGAGCGCCTGTTCGCCGGCGCCGGCCGGGCCCGGCCGGAGAAGCGCGACGCGGCGCTGCACGAGGCGCGCAAGGCATACAAGCGCGGCCGCTACGCGGTTGAGGTGTTCAAACCCGAACGCAAGCCGGCCCGCCGGCTGGCCAAACGCCTCGGTCGTCTGCAGGACGTCCTCGGCGAGCACCACGACACCGTGGTACTGCGGGAACTGCTGCGCGAGGAGGGCATGCGCGCCTACGGCGAGGGCGAGAACGCCTTCACCTACGGGCTGCTGCACGCCCGCCAGCACGAGGAGGCCAACCGGCTGCTGCGCAAGCTGCCGAAGGCCCGGCAAGCGGTGCGGAAGTCCGCGAAGACGGCTTGGAACTAGCGTAAAAAGGGGAGGCCGCAGCCTCCCCCTTTCGCTAACTCTTGCGACGGGCCGCGATCCGGCCCTGGAACTGGTCGAAGAAGACCGCGACCAGGATCAACAGACCGATGATGATCTGCAGGTAGAAGGAGTTGATGGCGAGCAGGTTGCCGCCGTTGTTGAGCGTGGCGACGATCAGTGCCCCGGCGGCCGCCCCGAACGCGCCGCCCTTGGCCCCGAAGAGGCTGGCCCCGCCGATGACGCAGGCGGCGATCGCGTTCAGCTCATACCCGGTGCCGGCGGTCGGGATGCCGGCGTTGAGCCGCGACGTGAAGAGCACCCCGCCGATCCCGGCCAGCAGACCGGCGATCGCGTACACGGCGACCAGCACCCGCTTGACCGGCACGCCGGCCAGGCGAGCCGACTCCGGGTTGGAGCCGATCGCGTAGATGTACCGGCCGAAGACCGTCCGGCGCAGGATGAACGCCGCGAGCACGGCAACGATGACGAAGAGCCACAGCAGGTTCGGTACCCCGATGATCGTGCCGTTGGCGATGTTGCTGAATGCATTTGGCAGCGGCTGGATCGTGTTGGCGTTGGTGAAGACCAGCACCACGCCGCGAGCGATGCCGAGCATGCCCAAGGTCACGATGAACGGCGGCAGCCCCGCGTAGGCGACCAGCCCACCGTTGATCAGTCCGGCGACGACGGCGAGCGCCAGGCCGCCGAGGATGGCGATCGGGATCGGTACCCCGTGGTAGAGCAGCTCGGCGGTGACACAGCCGGCCAGGCCGAGCACCGAGCCGACCGACAGGTCGATGCCGGCGGTCAGGATGACCAGCAGCTGGCCGACCGCGATGATGCCGAAGATGGCCACCTGCCGGGCCAGGTTGGCCAGGTTGTCGCCGGTCAGGAACTGGTCGGAGCCGAGCGTCAGCGCGCCGAAGAGCACCAGCAGCACGACGATGCCGCCGGCGTCCCGGCCGAACACATCACCGAAGGTGATGACGCGCTCTTCCCGGAGGGTCGTGGTCTCACTCATGGTGTTCTCCAATGCTGGCCAGCCTCAGGACTTCTTCCTCGCTCGCGCCGGTCGCGGACAGCTCGCCCGCCACCAGCCCTTCCCGCATCACCAGCACCCGGTCGGCCAGGCCGAGCACCTCCGGCAGGTACGAGGAGACGACGATGACGGCGAGCCCCTCGGCCGCCAGATCACCGATGACGGAGTAGATCTCGCTCTTGGCGCCGACGTCGACGCCCTTGGTCGGCTCGTCGAACAGCAGCACCTTGGCGTGCGTGGCGAGCCAGCGGGCCAGCAGCACCTTCTGCTGGTTGCCGCCGGACAGCGACGACACCGGCTGCTCCCACGAGCCGGCCCGTAGCCGCAGCCCGCCTAGGTAGCGGTTGACTGTCGACTTCTCCGCGCCGCGGTCGACGAGGAACAGCTTGGAGATCTGCGGCAGCTGGGCGATCGACGCGTTCTCCCGGATCGTCAGCTCGAGCAGGAGCCCGAGCTGCTTGCGGTCCTCGGTCAGCAGCCCGAGGCCGGCCTGCACGGCCCGGCGCGGGTTGGCCGGCGGCACCCGCTGGCCGTCGACCTCGACCGTCCCGCCGTCGATCGGGTCGGCGCCGAAGAGTGCTCGCAACAATTCGGTACGACCGGAGCCCAGCAGACCGGCGATGCCGAGGATTTCTCCACTGTGGACGACGAAGTCGATAGCCCCGTCGACGCCCTTCGGCCGTAGCCCGCTGACCACCAGCCGCGGAGCGCCGATGGTGCGGTTGCTCGCCGGGTACAGCGACTCGATCTTCCGGCCGACCATGGCCGCGATGAGGCTGTCGTGGTCGTACTCCCGCATCGGCGCGCTGGCCGCGAACTTGCCGTCGCGCAGGACCGTGACCCGGTCGCCGATCTCGAACATCTCTTCGAGGTGGTGGCTCACGTACATGATGGCGTGGCCCTCGTCGCGCAACTGTTTGATGCGGCCGAGGAGCGCGGCGGTCTCGCTCTCGGACAGGGCGGTGGTCGGCTCGTCGAAGATCAGCACGCGCGGGTTCTGGCCGAGGACCTTGGCGATCTCGACCAGTTGCCGCACCGCGAGGGACAGCGTGGCGACCTGGGTATCCGGGTCGAGGTGGCCGAGGTCGACCCGCTCGAGCATCTCCCGGGCCTGCCGGCGCAGTTCCCGCGGGCGCGTGATGCCGCGGCGGGCCGGCAGCCGTCCCATCAGCAGGTTCTCCCCCACCGACAGGTCGGGCAGGAGGCTCAACTCCTGGTACACGACGCCGATGCCGGCCGCCCGCGCCTGGGCCGGAGTCGGGTGTCCGGCGTCGACCCCGTCGATCTGGTAGGAGCCGGAGTCTCGGCGCAGCGCCCCGGTCAGGATCTTGATCAGCGTGCTCTTGCCGGCTCCGTTCTCACCGGCCAGGCAGTGCACCTCACCCAGGTACAGCTCGAGATGCACGTCCTGGAG
>Ga0207661_10002060_pt1 | contig 13837 bp, 15 predicted proteins | sample KBSC713LmetaG_FD_184337 | JGI IMG/M metagenome (GOLD analysis project Ga0207661, IMG submission 184337) | Corn rhizosphere microbial communities from Kellogg Biological Station, Michigan, USA - KBS C7.1-3L metaG (SPAdes) (version 2) | ecosystem: Host-associated > Plants > Roots > Rhizosphere ... | reverse complement strand
CCGACAGCAAGCCCGGGCAGACGAAAGGCAACGGGCTGAAAGACGTCGGCACCTGGCACCCGGCCACGGTCTCGACGCACAAGCGGTATTAGCGCGTCGCCGGCAGCGGCACCCGCCCGCTTGAGCGAGAAACTCTCAGCTCAATAGCCGTAACCGCCGCTCGATTCGCCGCTGCTTTCGGCGGGAGGGGAGCCATTCGATTCGCCTCCCCCGGTGGAGGCGACCACGGGAGATCCGCCTTCATCGAGGGCGTTCCATTCCGCGCCGAAGGCAGAGACGCCGTTGCCGTTCGCTTCGCCCGGGCTGTGGTCTTCGACGAAGGTGTAGAGAGGGTGGCCGGCGTAGGTGACCTGGACCGTGCCGTCCTTGCGCTTCGTCGTGCCGAGCTCGGAGGACATCGCGCCTTCTCCGGCCACTGGCTTGCCGGCGGCGATCACTGGTGGCCAGGCTTCGGCACAGGCCCCGTAGCAGGAGGACGTCGTTCGCTTGTCCTTGGCGAAGCGGTAGATGGTGAAGCCTTCGGAGTCGACCAGCACCATCCCCAGTTCCGGATCTTCGGATGCCGACACCGTGGTCGCGCTGCCTGAGGAGCTTTCGCTGTTGGAAGTCGCTGCGTTGCTCGTCTGGCTCGAAGAGGAGGAGCTCGACGAAGAGCCGCCGCAGCCGGCGACGATCAGAGCGAGGACTGTGAGTGAGAGCGCCGCGACGCCGAGGCGTGAAAAGGGCATTGACCGACTCCTCTATCCGAGAGGCGACCCGCCGAGTGCGGTTGCCTCGCTTGCAAAGGCTTACGGGCGACCCTCTGCGCGGGTTCAAGCAGCGGTGCCGCCTGGGCAGTTGCCGATTTGCCGTGTCTTCCAGCGATGGGCGGTGACGGGCTCGAACCGCCGACCCCCTGCTTGTAAGGCAGGTGCTCTCCCAACTGAGCTAACCGCCCGGGCCTTCCTGATTATGGAACACGCAGGGCGGGCGCGGGGCGCGGTGGGTGGGATGGAAGAATCACGCCGGTGAGACTGGAGGTCTTCTGGCGAGTGGCGATGCTGCAGCTGGTCGCTGTGGCGCTTCTCTCGCTGCTGCTGGCAGCGATCTTCTCGCATGGCTTCTTCGAAGAATGGGGGTGGTTGGTGGGACCGGCGGCATGGCTAGGCTGCGCCTGGGTCACGGCGCGCGTCGTCGGCCTGATCGTCGCGCCGACCCTGCTGCGCGCGGCGATGGCCGGAGTCCTCAGCGCCCTCTTCGTGCTGGTCGGCCTGCACTGGCTGGGCGCCCTCGTCGCCGTCGGCCTCTTCGCGTACCTGTGCGCGCGCGATGGTGGGGAGCGGGCATGGATCTAGGTCTGGACGGACGCGTCGCGCTGGTGATGGGTGCCAGTCGCGGCATCGGCCGGGCGATCGCGGCGGTGCTGGCACGGGAGGGCGCGCGGGTGGCGATCGCCAGCCGCTCGAGCGAGAAACTGGACGAGGCGGCCACCGAGATCGGCGCGGCAGCCACGCCCTTCGTCGCCGACACGGCCGACCTCGACCGGCTCGCGGTGCTGCCCGCGGAGGTCGAGGAGAAGCTCGGCCCTGTCGAGATCCTCGTCGCCAACAGCGGCGGACCTCCGCTCGGCGGCGCCCTCGACCACGGGCTCGACGAGTGGGAGGCCGCCTACCGCTCGCTCGTGCTGGCGCCACGCGTCCTCACCGGGGCGGCGCTCCCAGGCATGCGCGAGCGGGGCTGGGGCCGGATCGTCAACGTCGGCTCGAGCTCGACCCGTGAGCCGATCCCCGGTCTCAACCTCTCCAACGCCCACCGCATGGCGGCGATCGGCTTCCTGAAGACACTGTCGCGCGAGGTGGCCGCCGACGGGATCACGGTCAACACGGTCGCAACCGGCCGCTTCGCCACCGAGCGACTCGCCTCCAACTACGGCTCGATGGAGGCCGCCGAGGAGGCGGCCCAGCGGGAAGTGCCGGCGGCCCGTCTCGGCCGGCCCGAAGAGTACGGCCACCTCGTCGCCTTTCTCTGCTCCGAGCGCGCCGCCTACTTGACCGGCGCCGTCATTCCGCTCGACGGCGGCATGCTTCGCTCGGCCTTTTAACCGTCTTGCGTTGGGCGCATCGAGGGGAAGAGGATCACGTCGCGCAGGTTCTCGGCGCCGGCGAGGATCATCGTCAGGCGATCGATGCCGATTCCCGAGCCCCCGGCGGGCAACGACCCGTATTCGAGCGCCCGCACGAACCCCTCGTCGCTCGGATACGGAGCCTCCTCGCTCTCGGGATGCCGGCGCTGGCGCTGGCGCACGAAGTTCTCGCGCTGCATGTCGGCATCGTTCGTGTCGGTGCCGCCGCCGATGATCTCGATCCCGTCGACGACCCCGTCGAACGCCTCGCCCAGCAGCTCTGGATGCTCGGGCACCGGCTTCACGGTCGGCCAGAGCTCGCGCGGCAGGTCGACGAGGAAGGTCGGCTGGACCAGCTTCGGCTCGATCAGCCTGCCCTGGATCTCGTCGACGATCCAGGCCCAGTCCGCCTCCGGCGCGACGTCGTCCTCGAGCAGGTCGACCAACTCGTCGCGGCTTGCGGTGAGGATGTCTACGCCGGTCTCCTCGAGGATCGCGTCGCGCAGGGTGATCCGCTTCCACGGCGCCTTGAAGTCGATCCTGTGACCGTCGCGCTCGATCGCCGTCGTCCCCAGCACCTGCTCGATCACGGTCGAGAGCATCTGCTCGGCGAAGGCCATCACGCCCTCGTAGCCGGCGCAGCTGAGGAACCACTCAAGCATCGTGAACTCGGGGCTGTGTTGCGGCGACAGCCCCTCGTTGCGGAAGAACCTGCTCAGCTCGTAGACGTTCTCGAAGCCGCCGACTATCGCCCGCTTCAGGTAGAGCTCGGTTGCGGTGCGCAGAAACAGCTCGCGGTTGAGGGCGTGGTGGTGGGTGGTGAACGGGCGCGCCGCGGCGCCGCCGGCGAGGGTCTGCAGAATCGGCGTTTCGACCTCGACGAAATCGCGCTCGTTCAGGTAGTTGCGGATCGCCGCGACCAGCTTCGCCCGCATCAGGAAAATCTCCCGCGAGCGTTCGTTCGCCATCAGGTCGAGCTCGCGCTGGCGGTAGCGGACTTCCGGGTCGGAGATGCCGTGGAAGAGGTCGGGCGGGTCGCGCAGCGCCTTGCCCAGCATCGTGCACTCGCGCACCGCGATCGCAAGTTGGCCGCGCTTGGTCACGTGGAGGATCCCCTCGATGCCGACCGCATCGCCGATGTCGAGATCGTCGATGCGACCGAAGGCCTCCTCGCCGAGCGCGTCGACCCGCGCGTAGGCCTGGATCGTCCCCGTCAGGTCGCGGATGTCGAGGAAGATCGTCTTGCCGTGGCCGCGGCGGCCGACGAGGCGACCGGCCACGCGGTAGGAGAACTGTGGATGCTCGCCCTCCCCGAGCTGATCCGGATCATGCGCGTCGAGGATCGCGGCGATCTTGCCGCGGTCGGGGAAGCCCTCGTGCGGGAACGGATCGACGCCTTCCGCCCGCAGGCGCTCCAGCTTCTCGCGGCGAACCTTCTCCGGGGAGCCCTCCGAAGGCTCGGCCTTCGCGGGGACTCCATCGGTCATCACACAGCCCTCCGCTTCGCTCCCGGCGCGAAGAACCAGAAATGCACGCTTGGTCGCTCCGCGATCACGGAGCGAGGCCGACCGTCACTCGCTCGTCGCCGCGGTAGTCCGTCCGCGTCTCGGCCTCGCGCAACAGTGCCCGCATCGCGGGGCCGTGGTGCGTGTCGTGCTCGAGCGCCACCCGCCAGCCGCTCGGCGTTTCGGCGATCAGGCCGCGGATAACTCCGAGCCCGTCCTCGCCGCTGTCGCCCTGCACGGCGATCTTCGGCTCGCGCATGATCTCGGGCGAGCGCTCCTCGATCGAGGTCTCGGTGACGTAGGGCAGGTTGGCGATCAGCAGGTCGACCTCCGTTACCGAGTCCGGAATTCCCTTGACGACGGTGACCTCGAGCTCGATGCCAAGCCGCTCCGCGTTCTCGCGCGCGACTTCAGCCGCCTCCTCGGAGAGGTCGGACGCGGTCACATGCAGGTCCGGCCGCTCGCTGAGGAGGGCGAGGGCGATCGCACCGGATCCGGTCCCCACCTCGTGCACTCGCGCGCCTCGGGGCAGCTCGGCGCCGACGCTCACCAGCAGCTCGGTCTCCCTGCGCGGGATCAGCACGCGCGAGTCGACCGCGATCTCGATTCCACGGAAGGTGGCGCTGCCGAGGATGTACTCGAGCGGCTCGCGCTCGGCGCGGCGCGCGACGAACCGTTCGACTTCCTCTTTCACCTCGGGTGAGGTCGGCGTCGCCCCGTCGAGCTCCAGCTCATCGATGCTCATCGCGAGCGCCTTGGCGACGAGCGCCTTGGCGTCGCGCTCGGGCGCGTCGCAGCCCGCTGCGGTGATCGAGTCGGCTGCTTGCCTGACCATCTCGTTTGCGCTCGGCATCACCGAGGCCCCCTCCTTCTGGGCTTCCACTGCAGCTACCCGGTTACGGGCACGATCGGTTCGGCGGCAGCCACTCGGGACAGGCTACCGTGTCGCTGTCGCACGACGGCAATCCACACCGCCCCGATCAGCACCATCGCCAGGCTCTCCAGCTGCGCCGCGGTGAGTCCCAGCGCCACAGCGTGGTTGCGCCGGATGAACTCGACCAAAAAACGCTCCACGCCCGCATAGATCAGGTAGGCCGCGAAGAGCACACCGGCGCGGAAACGGTCGCGCAGCTGCCAGAGCATCCAGGCGCCAAGTCCCATCGCGAGCGTCTCGTAGACCGGCGTCGGGTGAACGGTGCGCTCGGTGGGCACGGTCCCGTGCGGATAGGACATCGCCCACGGTCCGTTCCAGGGCTTGCCGTAATCGCCGTCGCCGGAGAGCTGGCAGCCGCAGCGGCCGATCGCGTAACCGAGGGCCAGCGCCGGCGCGGCGAGATCGAGCAGCCTGATGCCGACGAAGTTCCGGTACCAGGCCCAGAGGAGCACCGCGAGGGCGCCGCCGATCGCGCCGCCGTACCAGACCAGGCCGGAGCCGGAGAAGATATTGGCGAGAAGGTCGTGCTTGACGCTGCTCCAGTTCTGGACGAGGAAGTAGACCCGGGAGCCGACGATCCCCCCGACCAGCGCCGCGAATCCCATCTCATAGGCCCAGTCGACCGGCTTGCCGAGCTCCCGCAATCGCTTGCCGATCAGCGCCCCCGCGGCGAGGAAGGCGAGGGCGAACATCAGGCCGAAGGTCTGCAGCGTCAGTGGGCCGATGTGAATCTCGGGATACACGGGTCAGTCGGCGAGCAGCATCTCGAGCAATGCCTTCTGCGTGTGGAGGCGGTTCTCCGCCTGGTCCCAGACGGCAGAGCGCTCGCCGTAGAGTAGATCGGCGGTGATCTCCTCGCCGGGATGGGCGGGGAGGCAGTGCAGGACGACCGCGCCGTCCTTGGCGGCGGCGAGCAGATCGGCATCGATGCGAAACGGCGCCAGGGCGGAACGGCGACGCTGGGCCTCCTCCTCGTCACCCATGCTGACCCAGACGTCGGTGTAGAGGGCGTCGGCGCCGGACGCCGCGCTGCGTGGATCTTCGCTCAGCGTGACGGCATGGCCGGGCTCGAGCTGGTAGCCGGCCGGCGCCGCGACGACCAGGTCGAGGTCGGCCAGCTCGGCGGCGATCGCCAGCGAGCGGGCGACGTTGTTGCCGTCGCCGACGTAGGCGAGGCGCAGGCCGCTCAGCTCGCCAAAGCGCTCGCGCAGCGTCAGCAGGTCGGCGAGCGCCTGGCAGGGGTGATGGAGCGGTGTCAGCGCGTTCACCACAGGGACCTCGGCCGCGGCGGCGAGCTCGGCAACCGCCTCGTGCGAACCGGAGCGGATCACGATCGCGTCGACGTAGCGGGAGAAGACCCGGGCCGTGTCGCCGATCGACTCGCCGCGCGAGAGCTGCAGCTCCGTGCCCTGCAACACGACCGGGGTCGCTCCAAGCTCGGCGACGCCGACCTCGAAGGAGACACGCGTTCGGGTCGAGGGCTTTTCGAAGATGAGGGCGATGCTGCGGCCGGCAAGCGCCTCGCCGCCGAGGCGCTCGGCCCTGCCCGCTTTCAGCTCGGCGGCTCGGTCGAGCAGCTTGCGGAGCTCGAACGCGCCCAGCTCTTCACCTGTGAGGAAGTCGCGCTTCAAGCGCCGGATACTACGTCCGTGCGATTCACCGCTGTCAGCTGGAACCTCTTTCACGGGCGCGACTTCCCACCGGACCCGGCGCTGCGGACCCGGCGTTCGCGCCTGCTGCGGATCGAGGAGCGCAACGCGACTCACGTTCAGGTGAATCGCGATCTCGAGAGGGAGTTCGCCACCCTGCTGGCGGCAGCGGAGTGGGACGTCGCACTTCTGCAGGAGTGCCCACCTCGCTTCGCCGGCGAATTGACGGCCGCCTGCGACGCCGAGGGACACCAGGTGCTGACATCCCGTAATCGCTTCGGCTCCCTTCGCAGCGCGCTCGCTCGCCTCAATCCCGATCTGATCGCCTCCGCGGAGGGTGGCTCCAACCTCACCCTCGTCCGCAGCCCGTTCCGGATCGTGGAGCGGCGGGAGGTGGCGATCCACGATGGCGCGCCCGAGCGCCGAGCGATGGGGCTCACCCGCATCGCGTTCACCGAGGCCGCGGAGGGCGAGCTCTGCGTCGCCAACCTGCACGCGTCCGCGAATCGACCGGAGCTCGCGGCGGCGGACGTCCTCCGCGCGGCTCACGCGGCCGGCGAGTGGGCCGGGGCCGCTCCGCTCCTCTTCGGCGGCGACCTCAACCTCCGTCCGCAGGCAGATCGCTCCGCCTTCGATCAGTTGCGCTCTCGTTACTCGCTCGACGGCGAGACCGGGCCGGATGCGATCGACCACCTGCTCAGCCGTGGGATGAGAACCGTCAAAACGCCATCGCCATGGCCCCCGCAGCGTCGCGAGCTGCGCCACCGAGGGCTGGCGCTCCGGCTTTCCGACCACGCCCCGATCCAAGCAACCTTTCAAACCGGGTAGCCGCACGCAACAAAACCGCCCGGGGATGAGATAGTCAGTCCGAAGTCCGCGCAAACGATCAGGAGGCGAGACAGCATGGCCGAGAAAAAACAGAGCGGCGGCAAAGCGGCGAAAACCAAAGCTGCCTCGCGCCCCAAAAAAGCGAAAGCCACGAACCGGAAACCGACGGCGAAAAAAGCCAAAGCCAAAACCGCGAAAGCAAGAGCCGCGAAAAAACCGGGGAGGCGCAAACCGACTACCGGCCTCGACAAGAGCGTCGAGCAGTTCCGCGAAAGCCTCGAGCGCAGCGTCACCTTGAGCCGGGACCGCTTGCAGGACGTGGTCGACGACGCGGTCAAACGCGGCCGCATCACCCGTGGCGACGCGGAGAAGATGCTCTCCGAGCTGGTCAAAAAGGGGCGGCGGCAGACCGACTCCCTGCTGAAGGAGCTGGAACGACTGGTCAAACAGGCGCGCAAAGAGGTCAGCGGCCGCTCGCAACCGGTGCGCAAACAGGCGACCCAGGCCGCGCGCCGGGCCCGGAAAAAACTCCGGTAGGGCAACTCGATGGGAAAGGCCACCGGTGAGAGGCCGGCGGCCCGCCGCCACCGCGGAGAGCTGCTCGAGTTGGAGATCGACTCGCTCGCCTTCGGCGGGCGGGGCGTGGCACGCGCGGAGGGGCTCGTCGTCTTCGTCGCCGGCGCCCTGCCGGGCGACCGAGTGCGGGCGGAGATCACGAAGGCCAAGCGGCGCTTCGCCGAGGCCCGCACCGTCGAGCTGCTGCGCGCGGGCGCCGATCGAATTCCCGACAGCTGCCTCCACGACGGCGAGCCCTGCCCGGGCGCTCCCTGGCAGGGCCTTGCCTACGAGAGCCAACTCGCTCAAAAGAGCCGGCAGGTCGACGAGGCACTGCGACGGATCGGCGACCTCGACGGCTTTGAGCTGGAGGAGATCGAGCCGGCGGTGGAGCGCTGGCGCTACCGCAACAAGCTCGAGTACTCCTTCGGCGATCGCGATGGCGAGCCGGTGCTCGGCTTTCACGCGCGAGGGCGCTGGGACCTGATCGTCGATGTCGAGGATTGCCTGCTCGGCTCAGAGCGAGGCAACGCGGCGCGCAACGAGATCCGGGACTGGGCACGGCTCGAATCGGTGCCGGCCTACGATGCCCGCGCCCGCGGCGGGATCCTGCGCAACCTGGTCGTGCGCGAGGGCTGGCGAACGGGGCAGATCCAGACCAGGCTCGTCACCTCGGCGGCGCGTTTTCCCAAACCGCCAGTGGACCTGCACACCGTGATCGAGGGCGACTCAGGTGGCACCGACGGGCCGACCGGCGTGCTCGGCGAGGAGCGCCTGCGCGAGGAGCTCTGCGGCCTGCGGCTGGAGATGTCACACGGCGCCTTCTTCCAGACCAACACGGAGATGGCCGAGAAGCTCTACGCGATCGCCGCCGAGCAGGCGGGACTGAGCGGCAGCGAGCGTGTCTTCGACCTCTATTGCGGGATCGGCACGATCGGCCTCTCGATGGCGAAGCAGGCGGGCGAGGTCTGGGGAGTGGAGATCGTCCCCGAGGCGATCGCCGACGCCGAGGCAAACGCGACGCGCAACGGAATCTCCAACGCCCGCTTCCTCGCCGGCAGCGCCCGTACGGGCGTGCGCCCGCTGCTCGAGCAGGCCGGCAAACCCGACGTCGTCCTCGTCGACCCACCGCGTGCCGGCCTCTCGCAGAAGATCGTGCGCCGGCTGCTCGAGTGCGAGGCGAAGCGGATCGTCTACGTCTCCTGCAACCCGACGACGCTGGCGCCGAACGCCGCGCAGATGGTCGAGGCGGGCTATACCCTGCGCCGCGTGACGCCGGTCGACATGTTCCCGCAGACACCGCACATCGAGTGTGTGGCACTGCTGGAGAAGAACGCGTCGCCGAACTAGAGACTCGCGGCGACGATCAGCGTAGCGAGCGCGACAAAGCCGGTTGCCATCCCCACCGCAAGCGCGATAAAGCCCTGGCTCATCGACTGCCGCATCGCCGACATCTCGCTTTTGAGGCCGTCGATGCTGACCTCGACCCGCTCGAAGCGCTTGTCGACCTGCTCGAAGCGTTTGTCGACCTGCTCGAAGCGCTTGTCTACCAGCCTGAAGCCGAGATCGACCTTTTCGTTCAGGGCATCAAGCCGATCATCCGACCATTCCCGTGCCATTGCCTCCATAATGCCAGGCTAGTGCGGAACGTGTTGTCTGTGGTTGAGCTGGAATTAGGAAACTGTCACGACTTTCCGACGGAGGTCAGGCAATAGGCTTCCTCGCCGTGAATGACGGCCAGGGCAGAGGCTTTGGGGTAGCGGCCGGTCTGGAGCCGAACGTGGCGCGGCCGCTGGCCGAGCGCTGCGCCGAGCTCGGCTACGACTCGATCTGGTCGAACGATCACCCCGGCGCAAAGGGCCTGGAGACGCTCGCCGAATTCGGCGCGGCGGCTCCGGATCTCGATCTCGGCGTCGCGGTGATCGCCCTCGATCGCCAACCGCCGACCGAGATCGCCGCCGACATCGAGCGGCTCGGTCTCGACCCCTCCCGCCTCTGGCTCGGCGTCGGCGCCGGCTTCGGCGAGAAGCCGCTGACGCGGATCCGCGAGGCGCTGCCGGAGCTGCGCGAGGCGCTGCCCAGCGTCCGCCTCGTCCTCGCTGCGATGGGGCCGAAGATGTGCGAATTGGCCGGCGAGAGCTTCGATGGCGTCTTCTTCAACTGGATGACACCCGAGTTCGCCGCCGGGGCCAGGGAGAAGGTGGAGGCCGGCGCCCGTGGGGCCGGCCGCGAGACCCCCCCGGTCTTCGGCTATGTCCGCACCGCCATCGGCCCCGACGCAAGCGCCCGCCTCGCCAAGGAGGAATCGTTCTACCGCGACCTCCACGACGGCTACCGTAACCACTTCGCCCGCCTCGCTGAGCCCGAGGGCACGGTTGGCGTCGCCGCCCCAGACGCCGCCGACGTCCAGTCCCAGCTCGCTCGCTACACCGCCTTGGACCACATCGTCGTCAGAGCTCTCGCCAGCGCGACTCTGGATGCAATGTCAGCTGTGGCCGAGGCGGCGGCACCGTAGGTCCTTGGATAGGAGGGGCCGGGTGCCCCTCCGAACGTTTTGCGCGGGAGGAGCATCCCGCTAGCGGCGACAGCAATTCACTCTCCATCGACGAGTTGCGAGTGAGGAGGGGTACCCGGTCCCTCCTTCCACGTCAGTACGGCGGCAAATCCTCGTACCACTGCCCAAGCATCTTGAAGGCGCGCCAGAAGCGCTGCTTGGCGCCCTCTTCGTCGAGCGAGTCGTCGATGTCGGGGGTGTAGAGGGCGTCGACCGTGGGCGTGAAGGCCTGGACCTCTCCGTCGCGCGGCTCGATCGGTCGCGAGAGCGGCACCTGCAGGTCGTTGAGGACGCGCAGGGCGGGCTCGCCCATGACGACGACGATCTTCGGCTGCACGATCGCGATCTCCTCGACCACCCGGCGCAGGCACCCCTCGGCGGCCAGGTCTGGCTCCGCGATCGGGCACTTGACGCAGAGCGTTCCGTAGACGACGAGGGGATCGATGCCGAGCCGCTTGAAGCTCTTCATCAGGGCGTTGCCGGCGCGGCCGTAGAAGGCGACCCCCTCTTCGATCTCGGCCGCCGCGGGCGCGTGCTTGAGCATGAAGACGTCGGCCTGGGGATGGCCTGAGCCGAGCACCGGCATCAGCTTGCCCCGCGGGCAGTGCGTGCACGCCTGCAGATCGTGAGTCAGCTCGTTGAGCTCGCGGATCGCCCGCTCGAGGTACTTCTCCCTGATCTCGTCGTCGGTCGCCGGCACGCTGGCCGCTTTCTTTGACGAGCCGGGCGCGGCTCCTCTCGACCGGCTCGCCTGCATCAGCTCTTGCCGCTTGGCCGGTCGGGAAGACCGCCCGCCGGGCGCCGTTTGCGCGGCCGCCCGCCGCGCACCGGCTTGGCGTCGGGGACGGTTCGTTTGGGCGCCTTGGGCCGCCCCGTCGTCTGCAGCAGCTTCAGCGCCTGCACGTAGACGAGGTTCTTGTGCTTGCGCGTGATGTCGGCGTCCCGCATCGCCTCGAGGAACTCCCGCGGCCCGTCGAAGTCGTGGACCCGCACCCGCACGCTGCCGAGGCCCTGGGCGACGTGACTGTCGGAACCGGCGCCCGGCACGATCCGGTACTTGCGGGCGAAGCGTTCGGCCTCCTCGTTGAAGGCGGTCAGCGCCACGCGCGGATTGAAGACCTCGAGCACGTCGATATCCTCGACGATGTCGAGCAGGTGCTCGTAATCGGGCACCGAGTGGAAGCGATCGAACGGATGCGGCACGTAGACGAGGCCGCCCTGCTCGCGGATCGCCGCGATCGTCTCCGCCATCGTCATCCCGCGCGGGATCTTCTCCTCGACGAAGAGGCCGATCACCTCGCCCTGCTCGGCGGTCTTCACCTCCTCGCCGACGATCACCTCGATGCCCTCCATCTGCTCGGCGATCCGCCGCGCCTCCAGCGCCCCGGAGACCTCGTTGTGGTCGGTGATTGCGATCGCGCCGAGCCCGCGGTCGCGGGCGGTCTCGAGCAGCACCTCGACCGGCGTCGCGCAATCCGGCGAGTGGTCGGTGTGCATGTGCAGGTCGACCTCGATCAGCGGCCGCTGGACGATGCGGTGGCGCACCTCGGGATCGCCCGCCGGCTCATGCCGCCGCGCCAGCAGTCGCCGGTAGAGCGCCTCGAGCTCCGCCGCGACATCGGCCCACCCGCGCCCCTCGCCGCCGGGCTCGAGCAGCTCGTAGCCGGCGGGGAAGTAGCGCTCCAGCAACTCCCCGGTCTCCCGGCTGGCAACGGTGCGGGCGTCGAGGCGACCGAAGAAGACCTCGACCAGCGGCCGCGCCACCTGAGTCGAGAGCACCCGCTCCTGCGGCGCGTGGAAGGTGGCGACGTTGAGCGAGAAGGAGTGGCGCAGCGCCGCCGAGGAGACGCTGGGGGCAAACGGCTCGTGGACGTGGACGATGTCGAGCTGCTCGGACCGCAGCCGGCGCTTCACGGGGTCGCCCGTGGTCAGCCGCAGGACCTGGTGACCGCGCTTCTCGAGCTCGGCGGAGACGCGCTCGGCGAACTCCGCCGCCTGGTCCCGGCCGCTCCTGCGGCGGGGAGCGACCTGGGCTATCGAAAGTGGCTGCTCGGGCACAGGCCCGGGCTAGGCCGAGACCTTCGCCTTGGCGCGCGCGTTGGCCGCGATGAACTCCTCGGTCTGCTCGCGTGCCTCGTCGTCGGGCCGCTGCGAGTGCGGCGACTTCATCAGGTAGCTGGAGGGACCGTCGAGCTGTCCGGCGATCCCGTTGTTCAGCGCCAGCTTGATGATCCGCACGGCGTCGATGACGACGCCGGCCGAGTTGGGCGAGTCCCAGACCTCGAGCTTCAGCTCGACGTTGAGCGGCACGTCGCCGAAGGCCTTGCCCTCGAGCCGGATGTGCGCCCACTTGCGGTCGGTGAGCCAGGCGACGTAGTCGGAGGGGCCCACGTGGACGTCCTCGTCTGGCAGCTCGTGGCCCATGATCGACGTGACCGCGTTGGTCTTCGAGATCTTCTTCGAGTCGAGCCGCTCGCGCTCGAGCATGTTGTAGAAGTCCATGTTGCCTCCCACGTTGAGCTGCGAGGTGCGCTCCATGCGCACGCCGCGGTCGTGGAAGAGGCGGGCGAGCGCCCGGTGGACGATCGTCGCACCGACCTGGGACTTGATGTCGTCGCCGATGATCGGCAGGCCGGCCTGCTCGAAGCGCTTGTCCCAGTAGTCCTCGCGGGCAATGAAGACCGGCAGGCAGTTGACGAAGCCGACGCCGGCCTTGAGTGCCTGCTCCACGTACCACTTGGTCGCGTCCTCGGAGCCGACCGGCAGGTAGCAGACGAGCACGTCCGCCCTGGTCTTCTCGAGGATGCCGACGATGTCGGCGGTCTCCCCCGGCGCTTTGGTGATCTTCTGCTTTAGGTACTTGCCGAGGCCGTCGTGGGTCATCCCCCGCTCGACCCTGACGCCAAGGTTGGGGACGTCGGCGAACTTGATCGTGTCGTTCTGGCCCGACCAGATCGCCTCGGAGAGGTCCTTGCCGACCTTCTCGGCATCAATGTCGAAGGCGGCGACGAACTCGACGTCGCGGACGTGGTAGCCGCCGAGGTCGACGTGCATCAGTCCCGGCACCTGCTCGGCGGGATCGGCGTCCTTGTAGTACTGGACGCCCTGGATGAAGGAGTTGGCGCAGTTGCCGACGCCGACGATCGCCACCCGGACCCTGTCGTCCGTGCGGGCGACGCCGTTGCTGCCGGGTGCTCCGTTGCTGTCGCTCATTGAAGTCTGTCGGTCCTTCCTTGTTTTGCTAGGTGCCTATGCACACCGCCGGCCGCCGGTCGTTACAGATCGGCCCCACCGGCGGACTCGCTTGAGAGCTCGTTTCGCACATGCCATACGCGTTGGATCGTGGTGAGGATGGTCAGCGCCGCGATCGCGTAGACCGCCGGCGCCAGCAGCTCGAAATCGCCGAGCCCGGCGCCCTTGGCGAAGACCAAGCCGCCCGAGAGTATGACCACTCGCACGGGTCTTGTGGCCAGTCCGACCTTGCACTCGACGCCGAGCGCCTCGGCGCGGGCACGCGTGTAGGAGACCATCAGCGAGCCGAGCACGGCGACGACGCACATCGCGGCGGCGAAGTCTTCGCCGTTGGCGGCGAAGTAGCCGGCGACGGCGGCGAGCACGATCCCCTCCTCGATCCGGTCCAGGGTCGAGTCGAGGAAGGCGCCGAACAGCGTCCCCTTGCCCGACATGCGCGAGTAGCGGCCGTCGAGCGTG
>Ga0207661_10002052_pt1 | contig 13861 bp, 15 predicted proteins | sample KBSC713LmetaG_FD_184337 | JGI IMG/M metagenome (GOLD analysis project Ga0207661, IMG submission 184337) | Corn rhizosphere microbial communities from Kellogg Biological Station, Michigan, USA - KBS C7.1-3L metaG (SPAdes) (version 2) | ecosystem: Host-associated > Plants > Roots > Rhizosphere ... | reverse complement strand
TGGACAGGCCCCGCGGGGAGGTGCTGCTCCTCGAACGGGTGTCAGACACGGAGTGGGAGGCGCTGGCCCGTCCGACGCGCCGGCTGAAGCCCGGCGAGACGTACGGGCCCGTGCAGATGCTCGAGCACCTCGGCGAGGGGCGATGGCGCGTCCGGCTGCTCGACGCGGAGCCGCACGGGGAGACGCCGCTGCCGCCGTACATCACCGAGCCGCTCGCCGACCCGCAGCGCTACCAGACGGTCTATGCGGACGAGACCGGATCGGCGGCGGCGCCCACGGCCGGGCTCCACTTCACGCCCGAGCTCCTGCGACGGCTGGACGTGGAGCGCGTGACGCTGCACGTCGGGCTCGACACGTTCCGCCCCGTCACCGAGGCGACGCTCGACGAGCACCGCATCCACGGCGAGCGCTACACCGTCGAGCCCTCCGCCTGGAAGCGCATTGCCGCCGCGCCGCGCGTGCTCGCCGTCGGCACGACGACCGTCCGGACGCTCGAGACGGTTGCCCGGACCGGCGAGCTGCACGGCCGCACCGAGCTCTTCGTCACGCCCGGCTTCGCGTTCCGCCGCGTCGACGCGCTGCTCACGAACTTCCACCTGCCGCGCAGCACCCTGCTCGCGCTCGTGATGGCCTTCGCCGGGGTGGAGGAGACGCGCGCGCTCTACGCCACCGCCGTCGACGAGCGCTACCGGTTCTACTCGTTCGGCGATGCGATGCTCATCCTGTGATGCTCGACCATGTGCCCTCGCGCCGCATCTACCCGACGGTCCCGTGAGGCCGCGCGGCGCGAACGAGTGGCGGGACTTCTGGCGCGACGGCGGCGAACGCGAACTGGCGGCACGGCTGGACGAGCTGGAGCCGTTCAGCGTCCGCGTCGCGACGCTGCTCGGCAGCAACGCACCGCTGAAGGCGCTCGTCGCCGAGCTCGCCCGCATCCGCGAGCACGAGCTGCACGCGCCTCCCGACCCGGCCCGCGACGAGGAGCTCGCGACCCGCGTCTACGACTGGTTCCACGCGACCTGACCGAGTCGGACATGTGATGCACATGTGATAATGTGCCGCACATGTCGAAGATGATCCAGATCCGCAACGTCCCCGACGACCTGCACCGGACGCTGAAGGCGAGGGCGGCGCAGCGCGGGATGACGCTCTCGGACTACCTGCTCGAGATGGCCGAACGGGAGGCCGCGCAGGTCAGCCTCGACGACATGTTGCAGCGGCTCGCTCGTAAGCGCCGCCGTCACGTCGGCTCGACGGTCGAGGAGATCATTCGCGAAACACGCGGGCCGCTCCCCGGGTGATCGTTCTCGACAGTTCGGCCACCGTTCATCTCTTCGCGGGCCTCGACCGTGCAGATTGGGTCGGCGAGCAGATCCGCGGCGAGAGCGTCCACGCGCCCTACCTCGTGGACGTCGAGGTCGCCAACGCGCTGCGCGGCCTTGTTGCACGTGGGGAGCTCTCTCAACCGGACGCGCGACGCGCGCTCGATGACTACGCGGATCTGGCCCTACGGCGGTACGCGCACGTGCTCTTCCTCGATCGGATCTGGCAGCTCCGGACGCATGTCACTGCGTACGACGCGGTCTACATCGCGCTGTCCGAGGCACTCGACGCGCCGCTCGTCACGACCGACGTACGCCTCGCTCGCACCCGCGGCCACTGCGCACGAATCGTCGCGCCCGCGTGACTGCCTTCACGCTCGAGCGCGAGGACGGCGCCGCCCGCGCCGGCACGCTGCACACCGCGCACGGCGACGTGCGCACGCCGGTCTTCATGCCGGTCGGGACGAAGGCGACCGTGAAGACGGTCGACCCGCAGGAGCTCCACGAGCTCGGCGCGCAGATCGTCCTCGGCAACACGTACCACCTGCACTTCCGGCCGGGCGACGAGCTGATCGCCGAGCTCGGCGGCCTGCACGCGTTCATGGGCTGGGACGGCCCGATCCTCACCGACAGCGGCGGCTTCCAGGTCTTCTCGCTCCGCGACACGCTGCTCGAGCACGACGACGACGGCGTCACGTTCCGCTCCGTGTACGACGGCGCGCCGGAGCGCTTCACGCCCGAGCTCGCCGCCGCGATCCAGCAGCGGCTGGGCAGCGACGTCGCCATGTGCCTCGACGTCTGCCCGCCCACGGGGGTCGCGCGGCGCGAGCTGGAGGAAGCGGTCCGGCGCACGAGCCTCTGGGCAGCGCGACAGCGCGGCCTGCCGCGGGCGCCCGGCCAGCTCCGCTTCGCGATCACCCAGGGCGGCCTCGACGCCGGGCTCCGCGCGCGCAGCAGCGAGGAGCTCGTCACGCTCGACTTCGACGGGTATGCGATCGGCGGGCTCAGCGTGGGGGAGGAGCGCGCTGCGATGTTCGAGGCGGCCTCGCACGCGGCCGCGCAGCTGCCTGCGGAGAAGGCGCGCTACTTCATGGGGATCGGCGACCCGGAGGGCGTGATCGAGGTGATCGCGCGCGGCGTCGACATGTTCGACTGCGTCCTCCCGACCCGCACCGCGCGCACGGGCAGCGCGCTCACGTGGGAGGGGCGCCTGAACATGCGAAACGCGCGCTTCGCGCGCGACGCGCGGCCGATCGCCGAGGGCTGCGGCTGTCCGGCGTGCACGCGCTTCAGCCGCGCCTACGTCCGGCATCTCGTCAACCAGCAGGAGATCCTCGGACTTCGCCTGCTCAGCCTGCATAATCTGCACTTCCTGGTCGATCTCGTGACCGAGGCACGCGAGGCGATCGAACGCGGCGGCTTCGCCTCGTGGCGCGACGGCGCCCTCCGACGACTGAAGGGATCGACCCAGTGGACGTGATCGGTGCGAGCGGCGGCGGCGGGTTCTTCATCCTGATCATCGTCGCCTTCGCGTTTCTCTGGTTCGTCCTCGTGCGGCCGCAGAAGCGCCGGCAGGTGCAGCAGCAACACATGCTCGACGAGCTGAAGGTGGGCGACGAGGTCGTCACGGCGGGCGGGATCTACGGCGAGATCACGCGGATCGAGGACGACGACGACGTGCGGGTGCGGATCGCCCCCGAGCTCGAGGTGAAGGTGGCCCGGCGCGCGATCGGCGGCGTGATCACGCCGCACGCGGAGCCGGACGAGATCCCTGCCGATTCCCCGCCCGCCGAGTAGCGCGGCTACCCTTTCCCGGCTCGTGAGCGATCGTCGCAAGTACCTGCTCATCCTCGGGGTGATCGTCGCTGCGCTCGTCGGCGCGGCGCTCCTCGCCGCGCCCGGCTCTCCGATCTACAAGAAGCCGGTTCTCGGCCTGGACCTGCAGGGCGGCCTCGAGGTCGTGCTGCAGGCGCAGCCGGCGACGAAGGGCCAGAAGATCACGGCCGACGACCTGGACAAGTCGGTCTCGATCATGGAGAGCCGGATCAACAAGCTCGGCGTGTCCGAGCCGGAGATCCGCAAGCAGGGCTCGAACCAGATCGTCATCCAGCTCGCCGGCGTCCACAACCAGGCGAAGGCGGCGCAGCTGATCGGCAAGACGGCGCAGCTGATGATCTTCGACTTCGAGCCGGACCTGGCGCCGCCGTCCAAGAACGCGCAGGACCAGCCCGTCGCCGCGCCGACGCTGTACGGCCTGCTGCAGAGCGTGCAGGACCAGGCGGCGAAGGGCGAGCCGGAGTCGTACTACCTGTTCAGGAACAAGACGACGACCACGCCGGCGCCCAAGAAAAAGGGCGCTGCGAAGGGCGGGAAGCCGACCACCACGACGACGCATTCGATCAAGAACTCGGCGCCGACGCTGAGGGAGCTCCTACAGCCGTACGGCGGCAAGGTGCCGAACGGCGGCGAGGTGCTGAAGGTGCCCGCCCACCGGCTCGTCGTCAACTGCCCCGTCGCGAACGGCTGCCCCGGCGCGACGCAGGCGTCGCCGGGCGGGACGTACTACTACCTCTTCAAGTATTTCCCGGGCACCAAGACCGGGCCTCCCGAGCTGACGGGTAACGACCTCGACTCGTCCGGCATCCGGGCCGACATCAACCAGAACAACCAGTGGACGACGCTGCTCTCCTTCAAGGGCCGCGGCTCGAGCCAGTTCCAGAAGATCACGAAGGCCGAGTACGACCGCGGCAAGCAGGCGGCGCAGCTCGCCGGCCAGGGCGGCAACCACGACCAGACCGTCGTCACGCAGTACGCCGGCCACTCGGCGATCGTGCTCGACGGCCAGCTCAGGTCGACGCCGTACATCGACTACACCGACCCGTCGCTGCAGGACGGCATCTCCGGCGGTGCGCAGATCACCACCGGATCGCAGAGCGAGGCCCAGGATCTCGCGACGATCCTGCAGACCGGTGCCCTACCGGTCAGCTTCAAGCAGATCGAGCGCACCGACGTGTCCGCGACGCTCGGCAAGAGCTCGCTCACCCAGGCGTGGCACGCGGCCGTCGTCGGCCTCGTCATCGTCGCGATCTTCCTGCTCGTCCTCTACCGCTTCCTCGGACTCGTCGCCGTCTTCGGGCTCGCGATCTACGCGCTCCTCTACTACGCGGCGATCCTGCTCTTCAACGTCACGCTCACGCTGGCGGGCTTTGCCGGCCTGATCCTGACCATCGGCGTCGCGGCCGACGCGAACGTCGTCGTCTTCGAACGCATCAAGGAAGAGGTGCGGTCCGGGAAGTCCGTGCGCGCGGCCATCGCAGCCGGCTACGGGAAGGGCTTTCACACGATCATCGACGCGAACGTCGTCACGGCGATCACCGCGCTCGTCCTGTTCCTGATCGCGGTCGCGTCGGTGAAGGGCTTCGCGCTGATGCTGCTGATCGGCACGCTGATCTCGCTGCTCACCGCGGTCGCGGCCACCCGAGCCTTGCTGGGCCTGCTCAGCGGCTTCCGCTGGTTCCACAACCCGCGTTTCATGGGCGCCCAGGGGCAGCAGACGGCGAAGTGGCTGCAGATCGACTTCATGCGCCGCCGCGTCGTCTGGTTCGCGATCTCCGGCGTCGCGATCCTCGTGTGCGTCGTGTCGCTCGCCGTGCAGGGCCTGAACCTCGGCATCGACTTCAAGGGCGGCACGCAGGTCAACTTCAAGACGCACACCGCGTACTCGACCGGCGAGGTGAGCGCCGTCGCCGCCGCGCCGGATGTCGACCGGCCGGACGCGGTCGTGCAGGGTCGCGGCGCCGCCACCGCCGACGGGAAGTACAGGGAGTGGCAGGTCCGGACGAAGGCGCTCTCCCAGAAGCAGCAGGACGCGTTCCAGGAAGACCTGGCGTCGAAGCTCGGCGCCTACGCGTCGGGGACGAAGAACGTCTCGGCGAGCTTCGGCCACCAGATCGCGTACGACGCGCTCTGGGGGATCGTCGTCTCGATCTTCCTGATCCTCATCTACATCTCGCTGCGCTTCGACCGGAAGTTCTCGGTGCCGGTGATCCTCGCGATGCTGCACGACATCGTGATCACGGTCGGCGCGTACTCGCTGCTGCAGCGCGAGGTGTCCGTCGCGACCGTGGCCGCCGTCCTGACCGTCCTCGGCTACTCGATCTACGACACGATCATCATCTTCGACCGCGTCCGAGAGAACATCCCACTGATGCGACGCCAGCCGTTCGCGACGATCGTGAACGTCTCGCTGTGGGAGACGATCCGCCGTTCGCTGGCGACGACCTTCATCACGCTGCTGCCGATCATCGCGCTCGAGGTGCTCGGCGGTGCGACGCTGAAGGACTTCGCGGTCGCGCTGATCATCGGTGTCACGTCGGGTGCGTACTCGTCGATCTTCGTGGCGGCGCCGCTGCTCGCACTCTGGAAGGAGCGCGAGCCGGAGTACGCGAAGCGGAGGCGGCAGGCGGAGCCGGTCGCCGAGGTCGCGCTGGAGCGGTCGGAGCACGCACTCGCCGCCGAGCCGACCCCGGAGCTCGTGGACGTCGTCCAGTCCGTCCCGTCCGAGCCTTCCGCGCAGGCGCGCCGCGAGAAGCGGCGGCAGCGCCGCAGCTCGAGGCCGCATGGTCGCGCGCGGTAGCGAACGCGTCGCCGACGTCCTCGAAGAGCTCCTCGTCGAGCTCCCGGGCCGCCTGCGCGGCGGCCGGGCCCGGCTCTCCGGCCAGGCGCTCGCGCTCGTGCGCGCGCTCGTGGACGAGCTCGACCTCGTGACCCGCGACGAGCTCGACGAGCTCGAGCTGCGGGTCGCGCAGCTCGAGCACCGCCTGCGGCTGCTCGAGCAGCCGCCGACCGAGCTAGCGCCGCCGTCGGCGTAGCACGAGGAACCGCTCGGTATCCCAGACGATCCAGCCGCACAGCGCGGCGAGCGGCAGCTCGACGAGCACCGCCTCGAGCAGGGCCTCCACCCGCTCGCCGCCCCCGGCGGAGGTGACGACGTCGAACCAGGCGTCGCAGAGCAGCATCGCCCCGGTCGCGGCGGCGGCCGGCGCGAGCCAGCGGGTGCCGCGGAACGCGCAGACGGCGGTGACGGCGAACGCGACGAGCAGGAAGACGTCGAAGACGATCCACGCGAGGTCGTAATGGTGGGTGACATGGCTCGAGGGGAGGGTGTACGTGAGCCAGAGCGTCCACGGTGCGAGCACGGCGGCCGCGAGCAGGAGCAGCGGCGGGATCCAGCGTGGCAGGCTCAGCCCTTCGGTTGCGCTCATGAACCGGTTGTACCCTGCGCGCATGCGGCCACGCGTGCAACCGAGGGCCGAGTCGATGCTCGCCTGGGCCGCCGCCGCGGTTGGCGCCCTCGGGATCGCGTCTGCTCTGACGCCGGAGCTCGCAGACCGGTACGACCTCGTCCGCGGTGTGCTCCCGCCCGGCGTGCCGGCGGCGGCGCGCGTGCTGACCCTCTCGTTCGGGCTCGCGCTGCTCTGGCTCTCCCGCTCGCTCGCCCGGCGGCGGCGGCGTGCATGGGTGCTCGCGGTTGTCCTCGTGTTCGCCTCGGCGCTCGGCCATCTGGCCAAAGGGCTGGACTTCGAGGAGGCGGCCGCCTCGCTCGTGCTCCTCGCGGCGCTCTACCGCTGGCGCGCCCGCTTCGACGTCCCGGGCGACCCGCGCAGCGTGCGGCCGGTCGTCGTCGCGCTCGTCACGGTCGCAGCGGCGGTCGCCCTTCCCGCCGGGATCGAGCTGCGCGGGGCGGTGGTCTCCGACCGCGTCGCCGACCTCGTCACCGCGGTCGGCCTGCTTGCGGGCTTCGCCGCGCTCCTGCTCTGGCTGCGGCCGCTCTCGCAGACCGTGGCGCAGACGGTCGCCGAGCGCCGGCTCGCGCGCGACATCGTCGAGGAGTTCGGCCGGGACAGTCTCTCCTTCTTCGCGCTCCGCCGCGACAAGAGCCTCTTCTTCTCACCGAGCGGCCGCGCCTTCCTCGCCTATCGCGTCGTCGGCGGGGCGGCGATCGTCAGCGGCGACCCCGTCGGCGACGAGTCGGAGTTCGACGCGCTGCTCGCAGAGTTCCGCCGCGTCGCGCGCGCGTCCGGCTGGCGGTTCGCGGTGGTCGGCGTGTCGGGGGCGAATCTCGCGCGCTACGAGCGGCTCGGCATGCGCTCGCTCCCGATCGGCGACGAGGCGGTGCTGCTGCCGTCCGAGTTCTCCCTCGAGGGCCGTGCGATCCGCAAGGTGCGCCAGTCGGTCTCGCGGTTGACGAAGGCGGGGTACACGTTCCGCATCGTCCCGGCCGACGGCGCCGACCGCGCGTCCGTCGCCGCCGTGTCCGGCGCGTGGCGCGGCTCGAACGTGGAGCGCGGCTTCTCGATGGCGATGGACGACCTGCACGCGACGGGGACGCTGCTCGCGCTCGCAGAGGACGCGGACGGACGGCTGGCCGGGCTGTTGCACCTGGCGCCGTCGCCCGCGCACGGCGGCTGGTCGCTGTCGACGATGCGTCGGCGGCACGACACACCGAACGGCCTGATGGAGTTCCTGATCGTCGAGACGGCGCAGTGGGCGAAGGAGCAGGGGGCAAGCGAGTTGTCGCTCAACTTCTGCGCACTCACCGACTTCCTCGCGCCGGAGCGGCGTGTCACGCGACGTCTGCTGCTCGCCGCCGACCGGTTCTTCCAGCTCGAGCGGCTGCACTCGTTCAGCAGGAAGTTCCAACCCGTGTGGCGGAAGCGCTACCTCTGTGTCGAGAAGCTGGGCGACCTGCCGCTCGTCGGGCTCGCGTACCTGCATCTCGAGCAGCTGCTGGTGCCGCCGAAGCCCTGGGTGTCACACTCTCGCTGATGGCCACGCAGCAGACCACGCGGAGCCTCGGCCGCCTGTCGGAGATCGCGCAGGTGATGGTGCGCCACGGCTTCGGCTATTTCTTCGAGGCGCACAAGCTGACGGACCTGATCCCGGGCCGGCAGTCGGGGCCGCCCCCCGACGTCTCGCAGCGCGGCCGGCACCTGCGCGAGGTGCTCGACGAGCTCGGTCCGACGTTCGTCAAGTTCGGGCAGCTGCTGTCCACGCGGCCGGACGTCGTGCCGCCCGACATCATCGCCGAGCTCCGTGGGCTGCAGGACGACGTGCGCCCGTTCCCGTTCGAGCAGGCGGAGCGGGTGATCGAGGAGGAGCTCGGCAACTCGATCGAGCGCCTCTTCCTCGAGTTCGAGCGCGAGCCCGTCGCTGCGGCGTCGATCGGCCAGGTCCACCGCGCGGTGCTGCCGAACGGGAAGCGCGTCGCGGTGAAGGTGCAGCGGCCGGGCGCGCCGCGGCAGATCGAGGCCGACCTGAACCTGATGTACCAGGCGGCGCGGCTCGTCAAGGAGCGCGTGCGCGCGCTCGACTTCGTCGACGCGCGCCAGCTCGTGGACGAGTTCGCGCGCCAGATCCGGCAGGAGCTCGACTACCGGCTGGAGGGCCGCAACGCGCAGGCGTTCCACCGCGACTTCGCCGGCGACCCGAAGGTGCACGTGCCGCGCGTCTACTGGTCGTACACGCGCGCGCGCGTGCTCACGCTCGAGTGGCTCGACGGGACGCAGCTCGCCGACGTCGACCTGCTGCCGCTGACGCTCGAGGAGCGCCGTGAGCTCGCGTACCGCATCACCGAGACGTGGATGACGATGATCTTCCGGCACGGGTTCTTCCACGGCGACCCGCACCCGGCGAACATCCTCGTGCTGGAGGAGGCCGGCGCGATCGGGCTCGTCGACTTCGGCGCGGTCGGCAAGCTCACCGACGACGACATGTCGAAGCTGACGCGGCTCTTCATCGACGCGGCGGCGGAGAACGTCGACGTGCTGCCGAAACGGCTCGCCGACCTCGGCGTCCGCTACCCGCGCGAGCGGGAGGCGGAGTTCCTCGCCGAGCTGCGCGAGATCTACTACCGCTACTACGGCGCCTCGCTGAGCGAGATCGACCCGATCCAGGTGATCCGCGAGGCGTTCCAGCTGATCTACTCGATGAACCTGCAGCTGCCCTCTCGCTTCCTGCTACTCGACCGGTCGATCGCGACGCTCGGCTCGGTCGGCGTCGAGCTGTACCCCGACTTCAACGTGTTCGAGGTGGCGCGGCCGTACGCGCGCGGGCTGCTGCTGGAGCGGTTCACGCCGCAGCGCGTCGCGCGGCGGGCGCAGCGCGATGCGTTCCGCTACGCGCAGGTCTTCGCGGAGGCGCCGTTCCAGTGGCACGACTTCATGGAGCAGGTGCGCGACGGCCAAGTCGAGGTGGGCTTCGTCCACAAGGGGCTGGACGACTTCCTCGAGCAGACGCAGCGCGTGTTCAACCGGCTGGTGATCGCGCTGATCGTCGTGGGAGGGCTGATCGGCTCGTCGCTGATCGGCGTGTTCGCGACGGGCGGCCCGCACGTGCTCGGCGTCAACGTCCTCTCCGTCGCCGGCTTCGCGCTGTCGACGGTGCTCGGGCTCTGGCTGCTCTGGGGCGTCGTCCGCTCCGGACGGCTGTAGACAACTCGTCACACTTTCGCGCGGAAGGACACCTATCGCGCCGGGTGCGCGCGCTGTAGCGTCGCGCGCCATGACTGCACTCATCCTCGCCGAGTCGGAAGCGACGATGCGCGGCTTTCTCGAGCGCCAGCTGCGCAGCGACGGCTTCGACGTCCTCTCCGTCCCGTCCGCGTCGGAGCTTCCGCGCGCGGCGCAACCCGACGTGCTCGTGCTCGGCGACCCCGACGCGCTCGACAGCGTGCGCGTTCCGGACTGCCCGGTGATCGTGCTCGGCGGGTCGGACCCGTCGACGACCGTCCGCGCGCTCGAGCTCGCGGACGACTACGTCGTACGCCCGTTCGCGTACGAAGAGCTCGTCGCGCGCATTCGCGCCGTGCTGCGGCGCTGTCCGCCACGGGCCGAGCTGCTCGAGCTGGGCCCGCTCGCGATCGACCGGGCGGGCCGCCGCGTCCTCGTGCACGGTCGCGAGGTCACGCTCTCGCAGAAGGAGCTGGCGCTGCTGATGAAGCTCGCCTCGGCGCCCGACCGGGTCTTCACGCGCGAGCAGCTGCTGCGCGACGTGTGGGGGTACCGGAGCTGGGCGCCGACGCGCACGGTCGAGTCGCACGCGTCGCGGATCCGCTGCAAGCTCGCCGCCGCCGGCCTCGACGGCTGGATCGTCAACGTGTGGGGCGTCGGCTACCGGCTCCGGCCCTAGACAGATCCAACACTGACGGCCTCCGCTGCGGGCGGCGCCTCCGCCACCCGCAGCCGGACGACCGCGATCACCGCGGCGGCGAGCGCGAAGAGCGCGCCGACCCCGAACGCCAGGTGGTACCCGCCGGTGAGTGACGCGGCGACCGAGTGGCCGTCCGCGCGCAGCGAGGCGGTGCGCGACGACGCGACGCTCGCGAGCACCGCGAGCCCGAGCGCGCCGCCCATCATGAACGCCGTGTTGACGATGCCCGACGCGAGCCCCGAGTCCTGCGGCTCGACGTCGCTCATCGCGGCGAGCAGCATCGGATTGAACGCGATCCCGGCGCCGAGCCCGATCAGCAGCATGCCCGGCAGGACATCGAGCGCGAACGACGCGTCCACCGGCGCGCGGGCGAGGAGCAGCAGCGCGCCGGCCACGCAGGTCAGCCCGAGTGCGAGCGGCCGCTTGATCCCGAAGCGCAGGACGATCTTCGCCGAGAGGCCGAGCGAGAAGAGCGCCATGATCGCGTTGCCGGGCAGGAAGGCGAGGCCGACGTGCAGCGGGTCGTAGCCGAGCACGAGCTGCAGATAGAGCGCCGAGAGGAAGAAGCAGGCGAACATCGCCGCCGACCAGAGCACGCCGGTCACGTTCGAGGTCGCGACGTTGCGCAGCCGGAAGAGCGCGAGCGGCATCAGCGGCGCCGCGACCCGTGACTCGATCGCCAGGAAGCAGCCGAGCAGCGCGGCCGAGCCGCCGAGCAGCCCGAGTGTCTGCGCCGAGATCCAGCCGGCCTCGTTGCCGTTGACGATCGCGTACACGGCGAGCATCAGCGCGGCGGTGACGGTGAGTGCGCCGCCGAGGTCGAGCCGCGCCGTGCCGCGGGAGCCGCGCGGCAGGAGCCGCAGCGAGAGCACGCACACGAGCACGCCGATCGGCAGGTTGACGAGGAAGATCCAGTGCCAGTCGAGCAGGTCGACGAGCACCCCGCCGAGCAGCACGCCGATGCTGCCGCCGCCCGCTGCGACGAAGCCGAAGATCCCCATTGCCTTCGCGCGCTCGCCCGTCTCCGTGAAGAGCGTCATCGTCAGCGACAGCGAGACGGCCGACGCGACGGCGCCGCCGACGCCCTGCACCGCGCGCGCGGTGACGAGCATCGTCTCGCTCGTCGCGAGGCCGCACGCGAGCGAGGCGGCGGTGAAGAGCCCGATGCCGAGCAGGAAGAGACGGCGGTGACCGAACAGGTCGCCGAGGCGGCCGCCGAGCAGCAGCAGGCCGGCGTACGTGAGCACGTAGGCGTTGACCACCCAGGCGAGCGACGTCTGCGAGAAGCCGAGGTCGGCGCGGATCGAGGGGAGGGCGACGTTCACGATCGTCGTGTCGAGGACGATCATCAGGCTCGCGAGGCAGAGGACGTACAGCGCGAGCCACCGGGTGCGCGAATCGAGAATGGTCATGCACGTACGACCGCGCGATCGCGCCGAACTCATCGCTCCGTCCGGCGCACGGGGGACGATCCGCGCATGCTCACACTCGCGCTCCAGCTCACCCGTCACACGTCACACCAGCTGATGGAGGTCGCCGGCGCCGCGACCGCGGTCGCGGGCGCGCTCTTCTTCATCGGCTCGGGCGTCCCCTTCGGGCGCCGCGGCGGCCAGGCGCTCGGCGGGCTACTGCTCGCCGCCGCGGGCGTCCTCTGGGTCGTCGCGCTGCACTGGGGGACGTAGCTACAGCACGCCTTCGAGGCGCAGAAGCAGCTCCTTGCGCTCCAGCCCGCCGGCGTAGCCGGTCAGCTGCCCGTTCGCGCCTACGACACGGTGGCACGGCAGGACGATCGGGATCGGGTTGCGGTTCATTACGGTCCCGACCGCGCGCGCGGCGCGCGGGTTGCCCGCCAGCGCCGCAAGCGTGCCGTACGTCGTCGTCGTCCCGTACTCGACGCGCGCGAGCTGCTCGAGCACGCGCCGGTTGAACTCGGGCAGGAGCCGGATGTCCCGGTCGACCTCGAAGGCCCGCCTGCGGCCGGCGAAGTACTCGTCGAGCTGGTGCCGGACGCGGTCGACCGGCCGGGACGCGCGCAGCACCCGCGGCCCGAACTGCCGCGCAAGCGACTCGAGCGCCTGCTCGGGCTCCGCGTCGAAGTGGATGCGGCAGACACCGTGGTCGGTGACGCCGACGAGCAGGTCGCCGATCGGCGTGTCGCGGACGACGTCGTAGGCGGCGTCGAGCAACCCCGTCGCCGCGGCGGCAGTCCGGAAGCGGTCGTCGAGCTCGGGGGTGATCATGTGCGCTCCTTCCTCAGTCGTCGGACGCCCGCGGAGGCCGCCTGACGGGCGGCCGACTCGGTCGAGCCGAGCGCGCCGCCGATCTCCTCGTAGTCGAGTCCGTAGCCGTATCGCAGCACGACGGCCGCGCGCTCCTTCGGCGGCAGCCCCTCCGTGAGCGGGGCCAGCTCCTCGAACGCCGGCCGGGCGTCCTCGTGCCGGACGGCATCGACGTCGAGCTCGTCGTGCGGCCGCTGCCGCCGGACGTCGTCGATCGCGATCCGGCTGGCGATCGTCAGGACCCACGCGCGCAGGTGCTGGGCGTGCTCGAGCCGGTCGTACGCCCGCAGCGCGCGCAGGAACGTCTCCTGGAAGGCGTCCTCGGCCCGCTCCGCCCCGAGGCGGCTGCGCAGGTAGCGGAAGACCTCGTCGCGGTGCGTCGCGTAGAAGGTCTCGAAGGGCGGGATCATCTGTACGTCAAACGTACTGCGACGCCAAGATGTGAGGGATGGAGGTCGCGGTGGTCGGTCACGTGGAGTGGGTGGAGTTCGCGCGGGTCGAGCACATGCCCCGTCCGGGCGAGATCGTCCACTCCCTCGAGCGCTGGGAGGAGGCGGCCGGCGGCGGCGCCGTCGCGGCGGTGCAGCTCGCGCGACTGAACGGCGGGGCGCACTTCTTCACCTCGCTCGGCGACGACGAGCTCGGCCGCCGCGCGCGGGAGCAGCTCGAGGGCCAGGGCGTCGCCGTCCACTCGGCGTCGGTCGGCGAGCAGCGGCGCGCGTTCACGCACGTGGACGGGGACGGCGAGCGGACGATCACCGTGCTGGGCGCGAAGCTGCTGCCGTCCGGCGAGCACGCCGACCTGCCCTGGGAGCTGCTCGGCCGCTGCCAGGCGGTCTTCTTCGTCAGCGGCGACCTGGCCGCCCTGCGCGCGGCGCGCCGGGCCCGCGTGCTCGTCGCGACCGCGCGCGAGCTCACGACGCTGCGCCGCGCGGGCGAGCAGGTCGACGTGCTCGTGGGGAGCGGGGAGGACCCGGGCGAGCGCTTCGAGCCGGGCGAGCTCGACCCGCCGCCGCAGGCGGTCGTCACCACCTCGGGGTCGCTCGGCGC
>Ga0207661_10002051_pt1 | contig 13862 bp, 11 predicted proteins | sample KBSC713LmetaG_FD_184337 | JGI IMG/M metagenome (GOLD analysis project Ga0207661, IMG submission 184337) | Corn rhizosphere microbial communities from Kellogg Biological Station, Michigan, USA - KBS C7.1-3L metaG (SPAdes) (version 2) | ecosystem: Host-associated > Plants > Roots > Rhizosphere ... | reverse complement strand
GCCGAGCGGAACTGGAGATAGCGGATAAATCGACATTCCGCGGATACAATCCCCGCCGTGCTCCGGCTCCGCGCGGCGTTGACCCTCGTTTTGATGCTCACGTCCGCCCGCGCCTTCGCGATGGACGACTACTGGGGGACGCGCCCGCTCGGCATGGGCGACACGGGGCGCGCGTACGCCATCGGTGACGTCGGGCCGTTGCTGAACCCGTCGGGGATGTCCCTCGTGAAGAACTTCCAGGTGCTGGAGGGCGCGTACGGCTATTCGAGCCGCCTCAAGGCGCACACGCTGCACGCGTCGATGGTCGACAACACGTCGGGGTTCGGGATCGCGGGCGGCCTCTACTACACGTACCGCGCGACCGAGCCGGGCGGCGGCGTGACCGGCCACGGCCACGAGGGCGGCCTGGCGTTGTCGATTCCGATCGCCGGCCGCGTGACGTTCGGCGGGACGGTGAAGTACTTCCGCCTGTCGGGGCTGGACGCGCAGGGCGACAACACCGGCGGGGTCACGTTCGACGTCGGCGGCACGGTCACGTTGCTGCCGAAGCTGTCGGTCGCCGTCGTCGGGACCAACCTGCGCGATCTCCACAACAGCAACGCCACGCAGGGCATCGGCTACGGCGCCGCCTTCATCCCGCTGGCGGACCTCGTCATCCTCGCCGACGGGTTCACCAGCTTGACGTCCAACTACCTGACCGGGCGAAAAGGGACGAGTGGGATGGTGGGAGGGGACCTGACATTGGGCGGAAAGTTCGACATCCGGATCGGGGGTGGCTACGACGCCGTGTCGGCGAACTACTACGGATCTGCCGGTTTCTCGGCGGTATCGGAGGTGGGCGCCATCGACGTGGGCCTGCGCCAGGATGTCATCGTCAACGCGGGCAGCCGCCGCGCGACGATCGTGGGTGTCAGTCTTCGCCTGTTCATTCCGTCGCAGCAGCCGTCGCTGACGCCGCCGGGAACCTTATGACGGGGACGTTGTCCGAACGATCGTGGAGGCCACGATGCGCTGGAGGGGGGGACCCCTCACGGACCCCCCCGCGGCCGCAGCGCCAGCGCGAAGCCAGACGTCGTCCAAGCGGCTCGCCCGCGCCCGCGCCCTGGGGCAGCGGGTCCCGTACACGATGAGCGTTGAGGAACGGCTCCTCCTCGATCGACTGATCGAGCGGGACGAGCAGGCCTTCAGCGAGATCGTCCGCCTCTACGGCGACAAGGTGTTCAGCCTCATCTACCGGATGCTGGGCAACCGGCAGGAGGCGGAGGACGTCGCGCAGGACGTGTTCATCACCGTCTTCAAGACGATCGAGAGCTTCCGCGGCGAGGCGAAGTTCTCGACCTGGCTGCTACGCATCGCCGCCAACCACGCGAAGAACCGGATCAAGCACCTGGCGCGGCGGCCCACCGAAGGGGCCGACCCGGACGACGTCTCGCAGCTGCGCACGTTGCCGGACCGCCCGTCGCCGCCCGTGCAGGCCAGGATCGAAACTCCGGACGCGATGTTGGAAGCGGCGCAGACCGAGCGGCTCATGCAGGAGGCGATCGCGAACCTGCCCGAGGACCAGCGCCTCCTGGTCGTGCTTCGCGACGTCGAGGAGATGTCGTACCAGGAGATCGAGGAGATTACCGGTCTGCCCGAGGGGACGATAAAATCGCGCTTGCACCGCGCGCGCATGGCGATAAAGGAGTGGTTGGACAGGCACACGCGCTAGCCGCGCACCGACTGGCAGACCGACCGATGGACCACGAGCAGGCGCAAAGCAACTTCTCGGACTACGTCGACGGTAGTCTGTCGGAACGGGTGCGCGCCGACGTCGATGCGCACCTGGCCGCGTGCATTCAGTGCCGGACCGAGCTGACCGGTTTCCGTGAGACCGTCGGGTCGCTCGGGCGGTTGAAGCAGATGAAGCAGATGGCGCCGCCCAGCTTCCTCGGCGACATCAAGCAGCAGATCTACAAGCGGTCGCACGGACGGTTCTTCCGGCCGCGCTGGAAGCTGTTCGGGCGGATCCCGTTCGAGTGGGTGTCGCTGGGGACGATCATCGCGATGCTCGTCTATTACATCGCGGTGCTGCACGGTTCGCCGAGCGGCGTTCATCCCGCGGGGCCGTGACTGTTGAATAGCTGACGGCCGCCGGCGCCGGGCCGCGGTTTCCGGCGGGTTGCGCGCGGTCGGCCGCGGGTACGCGGCTTGCTCCATCGGTGGTCATGATGGCCAGGGGCTGGGCGATTCCGACACTGGCGCTCGTCGCGTTCGGGGGCGCGGCGTGCGACCTGAACATCGACTTCGACAAGCGGCGGCTCGCCGATCAGCCGCCGCAGCCGGCTTCGCCGGAAGAGATGCCGGTGCGCATGTGCACGCCGGTCGCCCCCGAAGCGACGCCGGAGTACGAGGCGATGTGCCGCCACTACTGCGACGAGCTGGAAGCGACGCTCACCTACGCGGGGAAGAATCAGGAGCCGACGGGCGCGGTGTCACAGAGCTGCTGGGAGCTGCGCTGCGCTCCCCGCTGTGTATCGCAGGAGACGTGCGGGCAGCAGTGCCACGCGCTCGGCGTCGCCTACCAGGCGCTCTGCAGCGGCGTGGAGGTGGCGCCGGATACGATGTGTCCGGTGACGATCGACGCCCGGGTCGAGGCGTGTTTGGTGGGGTGTGGGCTCGCGGGGCCCGCGCCGGAGGAGCCGCCGCCGGACGTCGCGCGCTGACTCAGGTCACGTAGCAGAGCAAGACCTTGAGGTACTGCCCCTCGCTGAACGCCGGCGGCAGCAAGTGGTCGGCGGCGGGGCCTCTTCGTTCGAAGACGCGGACCTCGCGGCCGGCTTGCTTGGCGCCGGCGGCGACGATGCGCTCGAAGGTCTCGGCGTCGACGTTCTGCGAGCACGAGCAGGTGACCAAAACGCCGCCGCCGGCGACCGTCTGCAGCGCCAGCGCGTTCAGGCGCTCGTAGCCCTTGCGGGCGGCGTCGAGATCCTTGCGGGCGCGCGCGAACTTCGGCGGGTCGATCACCACCAGATCGAACGCGCGCGGTGTGGCTGTCTCGAGGTAGCGGAAGGCGTCGGCCTCGATCGCTTCGATGGTGACGCCGTTCTTCGCGGCGTGGGCGGTGATGCGCGCCACCGCGCGCGCCGAGCTGTCGACGGCGGTGATCGCAGTGGCACCCGCGCGCGCGGCGGCCAGCCCGAAGCCGCCCGCGTACGCGTAGACGTCCAGCACGCGCCCGCCCTTCGCCAGCGACGCGACCCGCGCCCGCGTCTCGCGCTGATCGATGAACATGCCGGTCTTCTGGCCGCCCAGCGGCTCGATCTCCAGCGCGATGCCGTTCTCGACGACCGCGACGGTGCCGCGCGATTCGCCGCGCGCGACCCGCGCGCCCGCCGCGTACCCTTCCAGCTTCGCGTACGCCTCGGGCGCCAGCTCGAAGATCGTCTTCACGCCCAGCTCGGCCTCGAGCGCGTCGTAGATCTCGTTCCGCCGCATCGACATCGCCAGCGTCGTGATCTGGACGGCCGCCGTGTCCGCGTACATGTCGATCACGAGGCCGGGCAGGTCGTCGCCCTCGCTGTTGACCAGGCGGTAGACGTTCGTGTCCGCGGACGGCAGCCCGAGGCGCGTGCGGACGGCGCGCGCCTGCTGGATGCGCTTCCGCAGGAACGCGGCGTCGATCGCCTCGTCGGTGCGCGTGCACAGGCGGACGGGGATCTGCGAGCGCCCGTTGTAGAAGCCCTTGCCGATGAAGCGCCCGTCGTGATCGGTCAGCGACACGACGTCGCCCGCTTCTGGCTCGCCTTCCACGGTCGCGATCGCGTTCGCGTACACCCACGGGTGGCCGTACCACAGCGGCCGCGCCCGGCCTTTGCGCAGGACGACGCGGGCTTCCTGTTCGGACTTGCGCGCGGCCATGCTCACGCGTCCTTGCCGTCGCCGTCGCGGAAGGTGCTGGCGTCGATGCCGTAGCGCTGGATGATCCGCCAGATCACCGCGTACTGCCGGTTCAGCCGGCGGGCGACCTCGGCGACGCTGCCGTTCGTTTGCGCGAGCAGCGTGGTCAGCTCCTCGCGCGTCGGCGCGGGCCGTCGCGCGCGCACCGCGGGCGCCGCCGCGCGCGTCATGTTCGCGTCGTGGCCGTCCTCGAGGACCTCGGGCGGCGGCGCGAGGTCGACGTCCGTCGTGTCGAAGTCCTCCTCGCCGTCCAGTTGTAACGTCGCGGTCACCGCGTCGGGGAGGTGCTCGAGGCCAATCATCGGCGCACCATGGCTCAACGCTTCGGCCTCTTCAATCACCTTCGACAGCTCGCGCACATTCAGTGGCCACGCGTGCAGGCACAGCGCGTGGAACGCCTCGGGCTCGAACGCGCGGCCGTCGGTCAGATCGCGCAGGAAATGCCCGACCAGCCGGCCGATGTCTTCCACGCGATCGCGCAGCGGCGGCAGCAGGATCGGCTGCGCGCCCAGGCGGCCGAGCACCGCCTCCTGCACGTGCGCCCCCTCCTGCAGATCGGTGCGGCTGGTCGCCGCGACGATGCGCACGTCCGCCTCGACGACGCGCGTCGACCCCAGCGGGGTGAACCGCCGGTCCTGCAGGAAGCGCAGCAGCTTCGCCTGCAGCTCGGACGGCATGTCGCCGATCTCGTCGAGGAACAGCGTGCCGCCGTTCGCCAGCTCGACGAGGCCGACCTTGCGGCCCTGCGCCGTCGAGTGGGCGCCCTTCTCGTAGCCGAACAGCTCGCTCTCGGCGAGCTCGCGCGGGATCGCCGCGCAGTTGATGGCGACGAAGCGGCCGTTGCGCCCGCTGTGCTTGTGAATGGCGTTCGCGAACACGTCCTTGCCGACGCCGGTCTCGCCGACCAGCAGGATCTCCGAATCCGATCGGGCGAGGCGGCCCAGCTTCGCGCACGTCATCGCCAGCGTGGGCGAGCAGGTCGGCAGCGGCCCGAAGGGCGCCGCCGCGTCTTGCTGCATCGCCGCCAGCTCGGCCTGCGTGACGACGCGGAACACGACCACCTGCGAGCCGAGAAAGATCACCGCGCCGTCGCGCAGCGGCGCCGGCCCCGTCGCGCGCTTGCCGTCGACGAAGGTGCCGTTCGTGCTGCCGAGGTCCTGGATGATGAACAGATCCGCGCCGCTGGACGCGCGCTGGACACGCGCGTGCGAGCCGGAGACCGTCGAGTCCGGGATCGTCAGCGTCGCGGGGCGGGGCTCGTCGGGCGCGGGTGTGGACGTGGGCGTCGGCGTCGGGTGCGCCCGTCGTCCGATGTCCAGCGACAGCTGCTCCATCGGGACGATGCGCGGCCGGCTCAGCCCGTCCAGCGCGTCGCCGCTGCCGACGACGATCAGCGCGCCGATCCGGGGCGCCTCGCGGGCGAGGCCGCGGCGCGGGACCGTTCGGCTGATATCGTTTTCATCACTCGTTGCCATCGCGCGGGGGAGGACGCATCCGCCCGGGCTCAATGTATACCAACCGGCCCCATTTCAGGGCCGGAACGCGCCCGTGGATCAGTCGGCGGCTGACGCTGACTGACGTGGCGGCGCCGCGGTCGCGCCGCGGCTGATCGGCCGGCCGCTGCCCGGCTGGCCGAGGATCTTGCCTGCCTCGAACACCAGCTCGCCGCGGCGGATGGTCGCGTGTGGCCAGGCGCGCAGCTCGCGCCCCGCGTAGACCGTGTGGCCCGCGCGCGAGAACAGGTCGGCGTCGCGCACGGTGCGGCGCTCGCGCGTCTCCCAGATCGCGATGTCCGCGTCGGAGCCGACGGCGATCGTTCCCTTGCGCGGGTACATCCCGAACAGCTGGGCCGCGTTGGTCGACGTCAGCGCGACGAAGCGTTCCAGCGTGAGGCGCCCGGTCGTCACGCCCGCTGTGAACAGCAGCGGCAACATCGTGTCCAGCTCGGCGACGCCGGACCGGCAGCGCGCCACGTCCAGCTTGGGATCCATCTTCAGCTCGCGCGTCCAGGGCGCGTGATCGCTCGCGATCGTGTCGATCGATCCGTCGTTGAGGCCGCGCCACAGCGCCTCCTGATCGGCGGCCTCGCGCAGCGGCGGCTGCGCGACGTACAGCGGTCCGTCCTGGCCGCGATAGCGCTCGGCGGTCATGTGCAGGTACAGCGGGCGCGTCTCGACGAAGATCGGCAGGCCCTCGGCGCGCGCCGCCGCGCACGCGGCCAGCGCGCGGGCCGACGACAGGTGCACGATGTACGTCGGCGCGCCCGTCGCGCGGCACATCGCGATCGCCCGCTCGGTGGCGACGGTCTCGGCCTCGACGGGACGGCTCTCCGCGAAGTGGCCCAGGTCGGCGTGGGCGTGCTCGGTCAGCATCGTCGTGCAGCACTCGATGGTCGCGAGGTCCTCGCAGTGCACCAGCGTGATGCCGCCTGCCTCGCCGGCGGCCTTCATCGCGCGGGTGAACTGGGGGACGTTCGCCTCGAACGTCGGGATGCACATGAAGATCTTCATGCTCGACTGGCCGCCGCGCACGGCGGGGCCGACCTCGTCGAGAACGCGGCCCGGCGCCACCAGCACCGTGTGAAAGAAGATGTCGGCGATCGCCTGGCGCGCGACCAGCGCCTCCTCGCCGCGCACGCGATCGGCGATGGTCTCCCACGGGAGCACCCATGACATGTTGCCGACGCTGGTGATGCCGCCCGCCAGCGCCGCCTGCGAGCCGCTCAGGTAGTCGTCGACCCAGCCCGGCTCACCCGGATCCAGACCCTCCGTGTGCAAGTGGACGTGCGGATCCACGCCGCCCGGCAGCAGCAGGCGGCCGGTGGCGTCGATCTCGCGCGCGCCCGAAAGTGCCTCGCCGTCGTCGCGGTCCTGGATGATCGCGACGCGGCCGTCGCGAATGCCCACATCTGCTTGTCGCTGACCCTCGACCGTCACGACCGTACCCCCTCGGAGCACGAGGTCGAGCTGGGGATCACGCATCGGGTCTCAATTCATCGGCGGGTTCGCCCGGCTTTCTTGAGTCCCCGGGCGGGTTGCTTGAGTCCCCCGGCGGGTTTCGCGCGGGCGACTTTGCGTTCGATGAGCTCGCGCTCGATGGCGCGCCGGTTGGCCCGCGCGAGCACCGCGTGGGGATGGCGGGCGCCCAGCGTCTTCACGAAGCTGCCGAGGGCACGCCGGAAGAGGGCCGCGGATCGCTCCAGGTTGCCCTGGTCTCGCTCGAGGACCGCCAGATTGTTGACGGTCATCGCCACGTCGGCGTGGTGGCGGCCGAGCACCCGTTCCTGGATGACCAGCGCCCGCCTATAGAGCTCCCGGGCGCGCCGGGGGGCCTCCCGGCGTTGCTCCACCGCGGCCAGGCAGGCGAGGTTCAGGCCCACCTCGAGGCTGCGGGGCCCCAGCACGCGCCCGAACACGGACAGCGCGCGGCGATACAGCTTCGCCGCCTCGGGCAGGCGGCCGCGCGCCTCGACGATCGCGGCCAGCGCGGCGACGTCGGCGGCCACCGCCGGGTGGCTCGCGCCCACCAGCCCCGTGCGCAGCTTGACCGACCGGCGCGCGTGCGGCTCGGCGCGGGCGTAGTTGCCGCGCGCGTGCTCGATGCCGCCGAGGTTGTGGGCCAGCGTCGCGAGCGCATGGCGATCGCCGCGCGGGATCAGCGGCAGCGCGCGCTGGTAGAAGGCGTACGCGTCGTCGTAGCGGCCCTGGGCCTTGCGCAGCACGCCGAGGTCGTTGAACACGCCGGCCAGGTAGCGATCGCGCGGGCCGAAGTGGCGGCGAATCTCGACCAGCGCGGTGCGGTACGCGCGATCGGCGGCGGCGTAGTTGCCCAGCGTGCGCTCGATGCCCGCCAGCGCGGTGCGCGCGCGGATGATCAGCCGCGCGATGTCGGGATCGCGCGAGCGGTCCAGCGCCAGGATCGCCAGCGCGCGGCGCTGGCAGCGGGCGGCCTCGCGCAGGCCGTCGCGCGCCTCCAGCACCAGGCCCAGCTCGACCAGCGCGTTCGCCACGTCCGCGTGGCGCGGCCCTTCGATCGCCCGGTAGCCGGCGATGGCGGCGCGGCAGGCACGCTCGGCCTCCGCGTAGCGGCCGTCGCCGCGCAGGGCTATCGCCCGCTCGTGCGCACGGATCGCCGGGATCAGCGGATCGTCCATGGGGCCTTCGTTTCTAAGTTCGGGGATGGTCGCCTCCGGGCGGGCATTGTACCGTCTCGCCCCGGGATGTCGTCGGACGCACCCCGATCGCCTTCACAAAAGCGCCGGTTCTTCGCCCCGGAGGTGATCCAGACGTCGGCGCTGGACTGCGGGCCGGCCGCGCTCAAGTGCCTGCTGGAGGGCTTCGGCGTCAACATCAGCTACGGCCGCCTGCGCGAGGCTTGCCAGACGTCGGTGGACGGGACGTCGATCGACACGCTGGAGACGGTGGCGCAGACGCTGGGGCTGGACGCGGAGCAGGTGATGGTCCCGCCGGACCACCTGCTGCTCGAGGAGTCCGAGTCGCTGCCCGCGCTGGTGGTGCTGCGGCTGCCCTCGGGGATCACGCACTTCGTCGTCGTGTGGCGTGTGAAGGGCGACTGGGTCCAGGTGATGGATCCCGGGCGGGGCCGGCGCTGGGCGCGGCGCGCGAGCTTCCTGCGCGACGTTTACCGGCATTCGCTGGTGCTGCCGGCGGAGGCGTTCCGGGAGTACGCGGGCACCGACGGGTTCACAGCGCCGCTCGCGCGGCGGATGCGGGCGCTCGCGATCGACGACGGCGGCGCGCTGATCGAACGCGCCCTGGCGGATCCGGGGTGGCGCCCGATCGCCGGGCTGGACCGCGCGGTGCGCGCCGTCGAGGAGCTGGCGGCGGCGGGCGCGGTGGCGCGCGGCGCCGAGGCGCGCCGGCTGGTCGAGGCGCTGGCTGCGACGGGCGCGGAGCCGGGCGCGGATAAGGGCGCGGCGGCCCACGCGACCGCGACGGCCGCGCCGCCGGCCGAGGACGGCACCGAGCAGGTCACGCTGCGGGGCGCGGTGTTGCTGCGCGTGAGCGAGGCGAAGCCGCTGGACGAGGCGCAGCGCGCGGCGCTTCCCGTCGAGCTGCGCGCCGCCGTCGACGAGCCGCGCGTCCGCGCGGGCGCGGCGCTGTGGGGCCTGCTGCGCGAGACCGGCGTGCGCTGGCGGGCGCTGGCCGCGGGCGTGGCGCTGGCCGCGGTGGGCACGGTGATCGAGGCGGTGCTGTTTCGCGCGCTGTTCGATGGGGCGCGGGCGCCGTTCCTGATCGTGATCGCGCTGCTGGGCGCGCTGCTCGCGCTGGAGCTGCCGCTCGCGTGGCGGCTGCGGCGCGCGGGCGCGGCGATCGAGGAGCGGTTCCGCGATCTCTTCATGCGGAAGATCCCGCGCCTGGGGGATCGCTATTTTCAGAGCCGCCCCGTCTCCGACATGGCCGAACGCGCGCACCTGGTACACAAGCTGCGATCGTTACCGACGCTGGCGGGCGACATCCTGCGCACGGCGCTGGAGATCGTGATCGTCGCGGGCGCGCTGATCTGGCTGGATCCGCGGAGCGCGCCGCTGATCGTCACGCTGGGCGCGGCGATGTTGCTGATCCCGCTTCTGGCGCAGCCCGCGGTCGCGGAGCGCGACCTGCGGATGCGCAACCGCGCTGGGCCGGTACTACCTGGACGCGCTGCTGGGGCTGGTGACCGTCCGGACGCACGGCGCAGAGCCGGCGCTGGCGCGCGAGCACCAGGATCGGCTGGGCGAGTGGGTTCGCGCGGCGCGGGCCGCGCTGAACGCGGCGCTGGCGGCGGAGACCGTGCAGGCGGTCGTCGGGTTCGGCCTGGGCGCGTGGCTGCTCGTCGGCTACTTCGGGCGCGCGGGCACGCACGACGCGGGGACCGGCCTGCTCGCCGTCTACTGGGCGCTGTCCCTGCCGATGCTCGGTTACGAGCTGGCGCTGCACGTGCAGCAGGTGCCCGCGCAGCGCAGCCTCACGCTGCGCGTGGTCGAGCCGCTGGGCGCGCCCGAAGAACACGAAGACGGCGACGGGGGCGTCGTCGCCGTCGGACAGGTGGGCGACGCCGTCTCCATCGAGATGCAGGACGTGCGCGTGGTCGCGGCGGGCCACGAGATCCTCGAGGTCGGCGCGCTGTCGATCCATCCGGGCGAGCACGTCGCGATCGTCGGGCCGTCGGGCGCGGGCAAATCGAGCCTGGTCGGCCTGTTGCTCGGGTGGCATCGGCCTGCGTCGGGGTCAGTGACCATCGACGGCCGCCCGCTGGGCCTCGCGGAGCTTGAGGCGCTTCGCCGGCGCACGGTGTGGGTCGATCCGACCGTCTATCTGTGGAACCGCTCGCTCGCCGCCAACCTCGGCTTCGGGTTGCCCGAGGCGCCGCCCGATCTCGCGGCGGCGATGACCGACGCCGACCTGGACGAGGTGCTGCGCCGGCTGCCGCAGGGCGCGGAGACGTCGCTGGGCGAGGCGGGCGGCCTGCTCTCCGGCGGCGAGGGACAGCGGGTGCGCTTCGGCCGCGGCGTGCTGCGTCCCGATCCCGGGCTGGTGATCCTCGACGAGCCGTTCCGGGGCCTGGCGCGCGAGCAGCGGGCGGCGCTGCTCGCGCGGGCGCGGCGGCGCTGGTCCGACGCGACGCTGGTGTGCGTGACCCACGACATCGGCGAGACCGAGCGCTTCGCGCGCGTCCTCGTGGTCGCCGAGGGCAAGATCGTCGAGGACGGCGCGCCCGCCAAGCTGCGCGCGCAGCCGGACTCGCGGTACGCGTCGCTGCTGAAGGCCGAGGAGCGCCTGCGGGCGTCCGCGTGGTCCGCGGCGGCCTGGCGGCGCGTGCGCCTCGAGAACGGGCGCATCAAGGAGGACGGCCCGTCGGGCTAGCCGTGGCGGACGCGGTCGACATCCAGAGCTGCTTGTGGCCGCTGGACCGGCGTGACGAGCTGGCGGCGCGGGTCGCGGGCGCGGCGGGCCTGGGCGCGCTCGGGCCCGCCGAGCGCTTCGAGTGGAGCTACGCCGACGTCGCGCCGTCGTTGGGCGCGCGGGCGCGGGCGTCCGCGCCGGCGGTCGTGCGTGTGGGCGCGGGCGCGGGTGCGCTGGTCGGCGTCGTCGGGTACGCCGACGACGGGGTGCGGCTGGTCGCGCGTGACGGCGGCGCGGTCGTCTGCGACGCGGCGATGCTGGCCGTCCACGTGCGCGCGCCCGTGGAAGCGGAGGCGCGGCCCGGCATCGAGGAGACGGTCGCGCGCGCCGGTGTGGACGCCGTGCGGGCGGCGGCGGTCGCGGAGGCGCTGCTGCGCGCGTCGCTGGGCGCCGAGCGGGTGGCGGAAGGCGAGCGGCTGCACCGCGCGCGCCCGTCGATGTGGGCGGCGCTGAAGGCCGTCGGGATCCAGCGGCGGATCGCCACCGCCGTCGTCGGATACGTGGCGCAGCTCGCGCTGGTCGCGGGCGTCTGGGCGGCGGTGGGCGCGCGCGCGGTGGCGACGGATGCGTCGGGCGGCCAGCGTGGATCGTTCGGCGCCGTCGCGCTGATCATCGCGGCGCTGGTCGGCGTCCGCCTCGCGTCGTCCTGGATCGCGGGCCGGCTGGCGATCGACGCGGGCCAGGCGCTGCGCGATCGGTTACTGCACGGGTTGCTGGCGCTGGACACCGAGTCGACGCGCGCGCAGGGCATCGGCCAGCTTCTGGGCCGGGTCGTCGAGACCGAGGCGCTGGAATCGCTGGCGCTGGGCGGCGGCCTGATGGCGGCGTCGGGTGCGTTCGAGCTGGTGACCGCCGCCGTCATCCTCTGGCTGGGCGTGGCGGCGGCCTGGCAGCTGCCGCTGCTCGGCGTGTGGTGTGCGGGCGCAGCGCTGCTCGCGGCGATGGTCCAGCGCGCGCTCGCACGCTGGTCGGCGGAGCGCGTGGCGATGACCCACGATCTGGTGGAGCGCATGGTCGGGCAGCGCACGCTGGTCGCGCAGCAGTCCGCGCCGCAACGGCACCTGGAGGAGGAGGCGGCGCTCGCGCGCTACGCGCGTACCGGGCGGAGGCTCGACGGTGCGGTCGCCCTGCTCGCGACCGCGGTCCCGCGCGGCTGGCTGCTCGCGGCGGTCGCGGTGCTGGCGCCGTGGCTCGCGGCCGCCGGATCGCGCCCGGGCGCGTTCGCGATCAGCCTCGGCGGGACGTTGCTGGCGTACGGCGCCCTCCGCAAGCTGGCGCAGGCCTTCCCGGCCCTGGGCGCGGCCGCGATCGCGTGGCGCCAGGTCGCCGACATGTTCGCGGGCGCGGACCAGGCGGCGACCGTTCCGCCGGCGTCGGCCGCGGGCGGTCCGGCCGCGGCGCCCGAGGCCGCGCTGATCAGCGCGCGCGATCTCGGCTTCCGCTACCCGGGCCGGGAGCAGCCGGTGCTGAAGGACTGCGCGCTCGACATCCGGCGTGGCGAGCGCGTGCTGCTCGAAGGGCCGTCGGGCGGCGGCAAGTCGACCCTGGGTGCGTTGCTCGTCGGCCTGCGCGTTCCCGACGCGGGCCGCTTGACGATGGCCGGCGTCGATCAACGCGACCTCGGCCTGGCGCGCTGGCGCGGGCGCGTCGGCGCGGCGCCGCAGTTTCACGAGAACCACGTGTTCTCGCAGTCGTTCCTGTTCAACCTGCTGCTGGGCCGCGCCTGGCCGCCCCGGCGCGAGGACGTCGTCGAGGCCGAGGCGATCTTGCGCGAGCTCGACCTCGGTCCGCTGCTCGCGCGCATGCCCTCCGGCCTCGAGCAGCTGGTCGGCGACAGCGGCTGGCAGCTCTCACACGGCGAGCGCAGCCGCCTCTTCATCGCCCGCTCCCTGCTTCAGCCCCTCGACGTGCGCGTGCTGGACGAGAGCTTCGCGGCGCTGGATCCGGAGACGCTGGAGAAGGCGCTGGCGTGTGTGCTGAAGCGCGCCGAGACCCTCGTCGTGATCGCGCATCCCTAGCTCGCCCACCACGACGAGAACTTCAGCAGGAACACGTCGGACGTGCCGCCATGCCCAAACGCATGCGGATCGAGCGCCGTCGGATTCATGAACCCCATCGTCGGCACCGGGACGGTCGGGATCTGCGAGTGTGAATAGACGAAGTAGATCGTCGAGCCGAGGCGGTACTCCCAGCGGAAGACGACGTTGACGTTCAGCGCCGCGTCCTGGAAGTCGGGCGAGTTCGGCGGCGTCGGGGTCATCGCCGGCGGCGGCGTGAGCTCGGCCAGCGTCACGCGCGTGCCCGCCGTCGACAGGATCGGGAGGCTGCGCATCTCGTCGAAATGGCCGAAGGCCAGGAACGCCTGCGCGTACGCCTGCAGCGTGACCTGGGGCGTGAACGTGTACGACGCGCGCAAGGTCGCACTGACGCTGTCGGCGGTCAGCTTGCCGAACCAAAAATTCGACGCATCGACGACCTGGCGGGCGAATCGATACTCGCCGGCAGACCAGGTGAGCTGCGGTAGCAGCTCGAGGTCCAGCTGTCGGAGCGCGTGCACGACCAGGCTCCCCTGCGCGCTGGTGGCGTACGTCCCCGCGCCGATGAACTGCGTCTGGTTGGCGAGCGTCGCGTAGAGCCGCCCACGCGGGTCGCTGGCCAGCTCGAGGCGCCCGCCGAAGTACTGCCCGCGCTCCAGCGCGGTGCCGTCGCCCACCTCGCGGTCGTCGAAGCGCGGGGGCGCGAAGTCCGCGGCGAGCAGGATCGACGAGAAGTTGCGCAGCTTCACGCGGCCGTTCAGCTCGTAGAGCTGGCCGAGATCCAGGCCCGACATGTTCCGGTTCTCGGTCACCTCGAACGCGGCGCCCTTCTCGAGGGTGTACGCGCCCGGATCCAGCTGCCGCCAGCCCAGCGACGCCTTCAGCACGTGCAGGTTCTGGCGCGCCATGTACCCGACGTCGTTGTACTCGAGCAGCCGGCCGGCCCCGGTGTACTCGGCGCTCCACAGCAGGTGCTTGCCAC
>Ga0207661_10002050_pt1 | contig 13888 bp, 12 predicted proteins | sample KBSC713LmetaG_FD_184337 | JGI IMG/M metagenome (GOLD analysis project Ga0207661, IMG submission 184337) | Corn rhizosphere microbial communities from Kellogg Biological Station, Michigan, USA - KBS C7.1-3L metaG (SPAdes) (version 2) | ecosystem: Host-associated > Plants > Roots > Rhizosphere ... | reverse complement strand
CAACGTCACCAGGCTCATCAAGGAGAGATGGCCGGAGGCCACTGTGACCGGCGTCGAAGGCTCGGCCGAAATGGTCGCCGCGGGCAGGAAAGCGGCGCCCGGCATCGAATGGCTGCAGCAGGACCTAGCTTCATGGCATCCCGCGCAGACATACGATGTGATCTATTCCAATGCCGCGCTGCACTGGCTGCCCGATCATGCCACGCTGTTTCCGGCGCTGATGCAGAAGGTCCAGCCGGGCGGCATTCTGGCCGTGCAGATGCCGCGCAATTTCCTGGCGCCATCGCACGTGCTGATCGGAGAAACCGCCCTGAATGGGCCTTGGCGCAGCAAGGTGGAGCACCTTGTGACGCCGCCGCCGGTTGGCGAGCCCGGATTTTACCATGGCCTGCTCGCAGGTCTGTCCGACAACATCGACATCTGGGAGACCGAATACCTCCAGGTTATGGAAGGCGAGAACCCGGTCAAGGAATGGACCAAGGGCACCTGGCTGACGCGCTATCTCGATATCCTGCAGGGCGAGGAGAAGGCAGCCTTCGAGGCCGCCTATGGGGAGCGGGTGGCAAAGGCCTACCCCAAGAACGCCGCGGGCCAGACGCTATTTCCGTTCCGCCGGCTGTTCATGGTGGCGCAGCGCAAACGCTGATCCACCCGTATTTTCCCCGTGCGACATTCCTTCCTCCCGACCGGCATCGCGCGGGGTGCGCAAATTAACCTTTGGGGTGGGGAGCGGTCACCGGCCTTGACAACTGCGGCTTAGGTCTAGTTGTTCGCACGGGAGTTTGCTGCCACTAGTCGCTCCGGAAAACAAGAAAACCGCCGATTTTTCGCGCGGGCCTGGGAGGAGTTTTATGCGCCATTTCATTCTTGCGGCCGTTGCCGCCGTCTTCATGATGGCTCCGGCCGCGGCACTCGCCGACGATCCGATCGTCATCAAGTTCAGTCACGTCGTCGCCAACGACACGCCGAAAGGCAAGGGCGCGCTCAAATTCAAGGAGCTTGCCGAGAAGTACACGAACGGCAAGGTCAAGGTCGAGGTCTATCCGAACTCCTCGCTGTACAAGGACAAGGAAGAGATCGAGGCGCTGCAGCTCGGCTCCGTGCAGATGCTGGCGCCGTCCACGGCGAAGTTCGCTCCGCTCGGCGTCAAGGAATTCGAAGCGCTGGACCTGCCCTGGCTGTTCAAGGATGACGAAACCTACGCGGCCGCCATGAAGGGCAAGGTCGGCCAATGGCTGTTCAAGAAGCTGGAGGCGAAGGGCATCACCGGACTTGCCTATTGGGACAACGGCTTCCACATGGTCTCGGCCAACCGCCCGCTGATCAAGCCGGCGGATTTCGAAGGGCTGAAGTTCCGCATCTCCGGATCGAAGGTCGCCGATCAGTATTTCCGCAATCTCGGATCGATCCCGCAGATCATGGCGTTCTCGGAAGTCTACCAGGCGTTGCAGACCGGCGTGGTCGATGGCTGCGAGAATACGCCCTCGAACTATCTCACCCAGAAGTTCCATGAGGTGCAGAAGGACATCACCGTGTCCTATCACGCGCACCTGCAATACGCCGTCATCGTCAATTCGAAGTTCTGGAACGGCCTGCCGGCCGACATTCGCGGCCAGCTCGAGAAGGCGATGGCGGACGCGACCGACTACACCAACTCGATCGCGCGCAAGGAGAACGAGGACGCGCTGGCCGAGATCAAGAAGTCCGGCAAGACCACACTGCACTACCTGACCGACGACGAACGCAAAGCCTGGCAGTCGGCGATGCAGCCCACGTACAAATGGGCGAAGGGCCGGGTCGGCCAAGAGGTGCTCGATCTTCTCGCCAAGGAACTCGACGTCAAGGTAAACTGACCATCGACCCTTCCGAGAACAACAACAAGAAGACGGTCGGGAGTGCACACTCCCGACCGTTTCGATATTGATGGCGGGCTGATTTGGGGGGACTGATTTGCTTCGCACGTTTAACAGTGTGCTCGATCATCTCGAAGAATGGCTGATTGCGACACTCATTGCGGCTGCAACGGGACTGATCTTCATAGCCGTCGTGCACCGCTACGGCACCGGGCTGTCGGTCGATGTCGCCAAGTGGGCCACCGCGCATGGGCTCACGCTGCTGGCGTCAATGGCGAAAGGCCTCTTCTCCTGGCTCTCCTCTCTCGACCTGTCGTGGGCCCAGGAGCTCTGCATCTACATGTTCATCTGGATGGCGAAGTTCGGCGCCGCCTATGGCGTGCGCACCGGCATCCACGTCGGCGTCGACATCCTCGTCAACCGCCTGCCGGAGCATTCGCGCAAGCAGGTGATCGTGTTTGCGCTGCTGTGCGGTGCGCTGTTCACCGGCATGATCGCGGTTTTCGGCGGCTCGTTCGTGTCCGAAATGTTCAAAACCGGCCAGCAGTCGAACGACCTGGAAGCGCCGATGTGGTTTGTCTATCTGGCGATCCCGCTCGGCTCCGGCCTGATGTGTTTCCGTTTCCTGCAGGTCGCATGGTCCTACTATTGGACCGACAGGCTGCCCCACCACGACGAAGCCCATGTCGAGGGCGTGGAGGCGGATGTCTCGCCTGCGCTGCATCCACAGCCTGCGGATATTGCAACCCGCGGTGCGGTACGCAAGGTCAGCCCGCTCGGGGTCATCCTGATCCTGACGCCGATCCTGATCTTCGCGATCTGCCTGACCGAGAAGCTCGGCATTCTCGTGCTGCCGCAGGCCCTGCGTGCCGCCACGATCTTCGCACTGCTGATCTCGCTGATGCTGACGGGCATTCCGGTCTCGATCGCGCTTGGCCTCACCGTATTGACCTTCCTGTTCACGCTGACGGCGGTGCCGATCGAGGCGGTCTCGATGAAGCTCTTCACGGGCATCGAGAGCTTCGAGATCATGGCGATCCCGTTCTTCATCCTGGCCGGCAACTTCCTCACCCATGGCGGGGTCGCGCGACGCATGATCAACTTTGCGACCTCGCTGATCGGGCACTGGTATGGCGGTCTCGGTCTCGCCGGCATCATGGCCTGCGCGATGTTTGCGCTGGTGTGTGGCTCGAGCGTCGCAACCGTTGCCGCGATCGGCGCAATCGTGCTGCCGGAAATGGTGCGGCACGGCTATCCGATGCGGTTCGGCGCCGGCATCATCACGGTCGCCGGCTCGCTCGGCATCCTGATGCTGCCGTCGATCCCGAAGATCGTCTATGCGGTCGCGACCAACACCTCGATCGGCGCGCTGTTCGTCGCCGGCCTGCTGCCGGGTTCGCTGCTCACCATCATGCTGTGCGTGGTCACCTGGTACCTCGCGCGCAGCCGCGATTATCCGCGGATGAAGAAGTCGAGTTGGGTCGAGACCTGGAAAGCGTTCCGCGACAGCATCTGGGGCCTGATGCTGGTCGTCATCATCATCGGCGGCATCTATAGCGGCCTGTTCACCGCGACCGAGGCGGCGGCGATGGCCGCGGTTTATTCGTTCGTCATCGCGGTGTTCGTCTACAAGGCGATCGGACTGAAGGATGTGCCGCGCGTGCTGCTGCGAGCGGCAAATACCAGTGCGATGCTGCTCTACATCGTCACCAACGCGGTCTTGTTCTCGTTCGTGCTCAGCAACGAGAACATCCCGGCGGCGCTGGCCGACTGGATCACGGCGCAGAACCTCGGCTGGGTCGGCTTCCTGGCGGTCGTCAACGTCCTGTTGTTGCTCGCCGGCAACTTCATGGAGCCGAACTCGATCATCCTGATCATGGCGCCGATCCTGGCGCCGGCGGCCAAGAAGCTCGGCATCGATCTCGTTCATTTCGGCATCGTGATCGACGTCAACATGGAGGTCGGTCTCTGTCATCCCCCGGTGGGCCTGAACCTCTATGTCGCCTCGATGATCGCGCGAATGCGCATCACTGACCTTGCGGTGTCAGTCTTGCCCTGGCTTTGCACGATGCTCGGATTCCTTATCGTCGTGACCTATTGGCCGGAGCTGACGCTGTTTCTGCCGAGGCTGCTGGGGATGCACTAGCCTGCAGCCAGCCCCAGGCTCGCATAGATGCGGCGCGCATAGACGCCGAACTCGTCGGTGGTCTTGATCGGCAGCGCACGTGGAAACGGCAGTTCGATCGGAAAAAATTCCGCCATGCGCGCCGGGCCGGCGGTCAGCACGGCGCAATGCGAGGCCAGAAACACCGCTTCCTGGATCGAGTGGGTGACGAACAGGATGGTCTTGCCGCTCTCGCGCCAGATCTTCAGCATTTCGAGGTTCATCTGCTCGCGCGTAAGCGCATCGAGCGCGCCGAACGGCTCGTCCATCAGGATCAGCTTCGGGTCATGGATGAAGGCGCGCGCAATCGCGGTGCGCTGCTGCATGCCGCCGGAAAGCTGCTGCGGGTATTTGTCCTCATGGCCGGAGAGCCCGACGAGGTCGAGCAGGTCGCGCGCCCGCGACCGCGCCGCCTTCATCGGCAGGCCGACGATTTCGGCCGGCAGCAGGACGTTGTCGATGATGGTGCGCCATTTGAGCAGGAGCGCCTGCTGGAACACCATGCCGATATCACGGCCCGGATCGAACGGCGTTGTCGCGTTGCCGATCCGTACGCTGCCGCCATCAGCGCCATGGAGGCCAGCGAGAATCTTCAGCACGGTGGTCTTGCCGCAGCCGGAAGGGCCGACCAGCGACACCAGCTCGCCTTCCTGCACGTCCATGGTGACGTCGGACACAGCCAGGAATTCCCGGCCGCCCGAGCGATAGACCTTGCGGACATTGCGCAGGCTGATGAAGTGCTGGCCCGTCGTCATGCCAGCCATTTCTCCAGGTTTGCAGCGACGAAGTCGTCATCACTGAGATCGGCGTGCTCGTTATAGACGCGGTCGATCTCCTCGATCTGGCCGGGGCTCAGGCCCTCATGCGGATCGAGGCACCAGATGCCGGCCATCAGACCCTGCCGCCGCAGCACTTCATGGCAGCCGGCGATGCAGCCATGGAAATTATTGGCGACGTCGAAGAAGGCGCTGTTACAATCGGTGACGCGAGCGTCGAGCGCGAGCAGGTCGGCAGGAACGCTCGGCTTGTTACGCGCGGCCTTGCAGGTCTCGAACTGCTTGATTGCGCTCCGCGTCCACACCGACCAATGGCCGAGCAGGCCGCCGCGGATGTGCGTCCGCGTGGTTACGCCCTTGTCTCTGAGATCGAACGGCAGCGTGAGGTCGAGCAGGATGTGGTCGTCATTGCCGGTATAGAGCGTGATGCGGTCGAGCGCACCGGCGGCATGGACGCCGCGCAGCACGTCGAGGGTGCGGTAGCGATTGAAGGGCGCGATCTTGATGGCGACGACATTGTCGATCTCGGCAAAGCGCCGCCAGAAATTCTGGCTCAGGATTACGCCGCCGACCGCGGGCTGCAGGTAGAAGCCGACCAGCGGAATTTCCTTCGCGATGCTGCGACAATGCGCGATGATCTCGTCCTCGCTGGCCGATTTCATCGCCGCAAGGCTGAGGAGGCCAGCGTGATAGCCGATGCCGAGTGCGATCTTCGCTTCGCTCACGGCCTGCGAGGTCGCCCCGGCAAGGCCCGCGACCAGCGCCAACGGCCGCTTGGTCCAATTTGCCGCTGTCTCCGCGGCGAGCTCCAGCACTGGCTTGTAGAGGCCGACGTCCCGTATCGCAAATTGGGTGGTGTGAACGCCGACAGCGAGCCCGCCGGCGCCGGCATCGATGTAGTAGCGTGTCAGCGCGCGCTGATGGACTTGATCGAGCTGGCGGTCTTTGGTCAGCGCCAGCGGATGCGCGGGCAGCACCGCGCCATCCGCGATCAGGCGCCGCACGTCGGGGCTGATCTCGCTGTGGTGCATGGCGTGTCCTATCCAAATTCCGGGCCGGCGACGGCGAAGGGTGGTTGGTCGGCCTCACTGGTGGCGCGGCCACAGCGCATGCGCTGGAATGGCCGCTCGACGGTCCAGCCATCGCCGGTGAGACCGTTGAGAAAGGCAGTCTGCGTGGCGATGGCATCGATCAAGAGCGGACCGCGCTCGGTGGCCGCAATGTCGCGCACCATCGCTAGCGCATGCGCAGGGCTGTCGGCAAACAGCGGGCCGATGTGCCGCGCGATGCGGCCGTCGCGGACCAGCGCCGTTGCATCGCCAGTGGAGAGGAGGCGCGAGGTTGCGCGGCCCGCGAGCTCGTCCAGCAATTCGCGGCGATCAAAACCCATGGCACGGATGTCGCAAGTGATGAACTCGTCGAGCTTTCCCTCCGGCGGCGCCGCGTTCGCGCCGGATGCCGATGCATTTGCGAGCCGCAGCCGGCGTAGCTGAATGGTCGGTAAGAACCCGAGGGGGCCGTAGACGGCCGCGCCCGCCGGCGTCGCATCGAGCCAGGTGGTGAGGCCGCGCTTTGTCGCGGCATCGAGACAGGTATCGACCAGCCGCGTCGCGATCCCGCGCCGGCGAAAGCTCTCGGTGACCAGCACCATGCTGATCCAGGCGTCGCGCTCGCTGTAGGGGAGTAGCGCCGCCGTCGCGACCAGATTGCCTTTGCGGTCGCGCGTGCCGAACACGATTCCCTTGGTCAGGAAGAAGCGCCAGTCGGCCTCGTTCTGGTTCCAGTGCGCTTCCGTCGACAGCAGGAGCCCGCTAGCCGCATCGCTGGCATCGAGCTGGACGATAGAGAGCTGCTCAGTATCTTCCATCGCGCACCTCGTATTTGGTGGGCTTGTCGAGGCTCGGCATCGACCGCGCAACCCAGTCCGCGGTCCACTTGACCAGCTGCGCGGTATCGACGATCGGCAGGCCGAACAGCTTCACGGCCTGCGAGGTATTGGTGAGCCACGCGGTCGGCTCTTCCTTGCCGACGATGACGGGCGCTTTGCCGAACAGCTTGCCAAACTGCGCGGCGAGATCGCGCACGCTGAGGATTTCGTGACCACTGACATTGATTGGCGAGATCGGCGTCGTGCAATGCGCAAGACAGCGAAGCGCCTGCGATGACGCATCGCCCTGCCAGATGAAATTGACATGGCCGAGGCTGACATCGATCGGGTTGCCCGAAAGCACCTTGGTGGCGATGTCATGCAGCACGCCATAGCGCATGTCGATCGCATAGTTGAGGCGGAACAGCCGGCCCGGCGTTTTGAATCGTTGCGAAAAATATTCGAACATGCGCTCGCGGCCGACGCAGGATTGCGCATATTCGCCGGGCGGATTGGGCGCCATCTCCTCGTTGGAGCCTTTGCCGTCGACGGGCACGAAGGGATAGACGCAGCCGGTCGAGAACGCGACGATGCGCGAGGCTGGGAATGCCTGCGCGACCAGCGCCGGCACATGCGTGTTCATGGCCCAGGTCAGCGCCAGATTGCCCTCGGCGCCGAATTTGCGGCCGGCCATGAAGATGATGTTCGGCGCTTTCGGCAATGCGTTGATGGCGGTTTCGTCGAGCAGGTCGCAGTTGATGGTCTCGATGCCGCGCGCTTGCAGCCATTCCTTGACGCCGGCTTCCGAGAAACGCGCCACCCCGATGACGCGGCAATCGGGCAGGGCGGCCTTGGCGAGGCCCGCCAGTGTCGGGCCCATCTTGCCGCCGACGCCGAGCACCATGATGTCGCCGTCGACCTTGTTGAGGTCGCTGGTCAAGGCCTGGCTCGGACGGCACAACAGCTCGTCGAGCGCGGCGATGTCCTTGATCGTCTCCGGCAGGTTGTCGCGCGAAAGCAGCATGTGCATTCCTGTTTCCTATTGCAACCTGATATCGCGGACCACGAACAGCCGTTCGAGGCCGAGCACCAGGGTGTAGAGGGCAACGCCGAGCAAGGTCAAAAGCACCACCGCCATCACCATCGCGGGCGTATCGAGCGCGGATTGGACCTGGATCATGAGATAGCCGAGCCCGCGATCGGAGGCGATGAATTCGCCGACGATGGCGCCGGCCACCGCAAGGATGGCGCCGAGCTTCATTCCGGAAAACACATAAGGCAGCGAGCCCGGCAGCTGGATTTTCCGGAATAAGGTCCAGCGCGACCCGCGCAGCGATTTGACGAGATCGAGCAAATCAGGCTCGACCTCGGAGAGCCCGCGCGCGGTGGTGAGCAGAATCGGAAAGAAGCAGATCGAGAAAGCGATCAGGATATTGGCGAAGATACCGTAGGAGAACCACACGATCACGAGCGGTCCCATCGCAACCTTCGGGATCATGTTCAGCGTCACGAACAGCGGCAGCAAGATCAGGGCGATCGCGCGCGACCAGGTGAAGATCAGCGCCAGCGCGACGCCGACGATGGCGCCGAGCGCGAAGCCGCCGAGAATTTCGGCGGCGGTGACGAGCAGGTTCGAGACCCAAGCATATTTGGCGTAGCCCAGCGTGGAGAGTGCGGCGAGCGGCGATGGCAGGATGAATTTGGGTACCTGGAACGCATCGACCAGGAACTGCCAGAGCAGAATCACGGCGAGATGCACGATCAGGATGATCGCGATCGATCGCGCCGATCGTCCTCCGTTGCCTGACACGCGTTGCTCCTTCTGTTCGACCCAAATTTATCGCCGAGGGCGCCCAGTTTCAACTGTTTGGTTGATTAAGCGCAAGAAGGCTGAATCCGTCATTGCGAGGAGCGAAGCGACGAAGCAATCCAGACCGACTCCGCGGAGGGATACTGGATTGCTTCGCTTCGCTCGCAATGACGGAGACCCTCTCAAGGCCGCAGCGCCTGCAACACGAGGTCGACCACATGCTTGCGGCGGCCCCGCTTGGCGGCGGGGCTGCTCAGATCGGTGCCGAAGATCGCCGACAGCGTCGCCTTGTTGGAAAAGAAGAAATAGCTCAATCCCGCAATTGAGATATAGAGATGCACCGGGTTGATGCCGCGCCGGAAGGTTCCCTCGCGCACGCCCTGCTTGAGGATCTTGTCGACCATGGCAACCAGAGGCGAATGCATAGCCTCGAGCCTGCGCGAGCCGCGGACATGACGCGCGCCGCCGCGGTTCTCATCATTAAGTAGAACGATGAAATCGGGATGCGCGTCGAGATGATCGAAGGAACTCTCGATCAGCTTGCGGATCGCCCGTTCCGGCGGCAGCCCCTCCAGATTGAGCTTGCGCTCCTGGGTGCGGATCTCCTCATAGACCCATTCGAGCACCGCCAGATAGAGAGCGTCCTTGTCGCCGAAATAGTGATAGACCAGCTGCTTGTTGACGCCGGCGCGCGCTGCGATCTCGTCGACCCGCGCGCCGGCAAGCCCGCTGTCGGCGAACTCGCGCCGCGCCGCGGAGAGCAGCTTCTGCCGCGTGGCCTGCGGATTTCGCCGCCGCGGCCTCTTGCCGTTTGCTCCTCTTTCGGGCATTTCCAACCAAACAGTTGACAAGGTGAACGGGCCTCTGTTGCATTGGTAGCGCCGCGGATGGCGGCCGACAAGGGCAGGGTTGCAGACAGGGAGCGTCGACATGAAACACGCTGGAGGCTTCGGATTGCTGGGGTTGGCGTTGGCGCTCGTCCTTCCGGTGGCGCCCGCTGTCGCAGGCGAGCCGGTCAACCTGTTGCTGAACTGGACACCGACCGCGGATCACTCTCCGTTCTATTACGCCAAGGCGCAGGGCTGGTACGAGAAGGCCGGCATCGACCTCACCATCGAGACCGGCAAGGGGTCCGGCGTGTCCGCGTTGAAGGTCGGCTCCGGTGGCTCGGCCTTCGGCATCGCGGATCTCGCCACCATGCTGGTCGCAAAAAGCAAGGGCGCCGATGTCGTCGCGCTCATGAGCATCTATGCCAACACCGGGCAGACCTTCTATTGGCTGAAGAGCTATGGCGTGAACGGGCCGAAGGATTTCCCCGGCCACAAGATCGGCAATCCGCCGGGCGATGCATCGCGGGTCATGTGGCCGGCGTTTGCGAAGGCCGCCGGCATTCCGCCCGACTCCGTGAATTTCGTCAATGTCGGCCCGACCGCGAAGATCGCGGCGCTGAAGAGCCACACCACCGATATCATCAGCGACTTCTACAACGAGCACGACCTGAAGGTGATCGAGTTCGGCAACGACCTCGGGTTCATCAACTGGAAGGATATCGGGCTCAACCCCTACGGCAATTCGCTGATCGTCAACGGCGCCTATCTGGAGAAGAACCCAAAACTGGTCGAGGATTTCGTCAGGGTCACGCAGAAGGCCTTTGCCGCTTGCGTCGCCGATGTCGCGCCCTGCCTGAAAGCGCTGCTCGACAATGTCTCCGGTCTCGACAGGGAGAACCAGCAGCGACAGTGGGAGCGCATCAAATACCTGATGACGGACGAGTTCACCACGACCAAGGCGCTCGGCTGGATCGACGGCGAGCGCATGAAGAATGACTACGAACTGGTGAAGACCTACCTCGGCATGGAGAAGCCGTTCGACGTGCAGACGGCGTTTACCACGAAGATGCTGGATACGTCGATCAAGATGGACGCGAGCAAGGTGAAGAAATGACGGTGGGGAGGCCGAGCCCGTCTCTCAGCCGTCATTGCGAGGAGCGATAGCGACGAAGCAATCCAGACTGTCTCCGCGGGTGCATTTCTGGATTGCTTCACGGAGCCCTGTCATCGGGCGCGCGTTCGCGCGACCCGTTGGCTCGCAATGACGGCGCCGCGTTACTGCAGCGCTTCGCCGGCGGTTGCGATCACGTTGTTGAGCTTCTCGTAGTCGTTTTTCATGAGCGCCGACAGCTCGCCGAGCGCCATTGGCTTGCCCGGGATATCAGCGATCGCAAGCTGGCGCTGGACATCCGGGTTCTCCAGAGCCTTGTTGATGGCGGCATGGATTTTTTCGACCAGGGCGTCCGGTGTCGAGGAGGGGACGTAGATGCCGTACCAGGGCACGTAGGCCGCCTGGGCGAAACCTGCTTCCGCGATGGTCGGCACGTCGGGCAGATCGGGGACGCGCTTCTCGGTGAACACCGCTAGCGGCTTGACTGAGCCTGCCTTGATGTGCGGCAGCGCAAGCGCCAGCGACACGATCTCGAAATGCATGAGGTTGCTCATCAGGTCGATCAGGGCCTGCGGCTGGCCCTTGTAGCCGACATTGGTGAGCTTGATGTCGGCGGCCTGGAACAGTTTTTGCGCGGAGAGATCGATCGACGAGCCGGTGCCGGGATTGCCAAAATTGAACTGGCCGGGCTTGGAGCGCGCGAGCTCGACGAACTCGCCGATGGTCTTTACCGGCATCGACGGATGCACCAGGGCGACGCTTTGGTTCCAGACCGCAAGGCCCACGCATTTGAAATTCTTCAGCGCATCCCAGCCGGCATCCTTGTAGAGCGTGGGATTGACCAGCACGGCGGGGCCGGTGACGAGCCAGGTGTAGCCGTCGCCTTCGCTGCGTGCGACCGCACCCGTGCCAATGTTGGAGTTGGCGCCGGGGCGGGCTTCGACGACGATCGCCTGCCCGGTGTCGCGCCCGACCTGCTCGGTCACGGCGCGCGCGACGATATCGACGATGCCGCCGGCGGGGTAGGGCACGATGATGTGGATCGGCCGGCTCGGCCAGTTGTCGGCGGCCTGGGCGCATGGTGTTGCGGCCAGAAACGCCGCGGCGATACCCACGGCAAAACGCAAGGCGGTTGTTCCGCTCATTGTCTCCTCCCCATGATCGCCGCTTCATCGATACGAAGCGGCGCATTAGACCTTTCGTTGCTCGTCCTCGACCAGCGAGCGGATGCTGCGCGCGAGGCCCAGGATGCGCGGTCCGCATTCGCGCTCGACCTGCTCGGCGCTGAAGCGAAACGAGGGAATGCCGCAATTGACCGACAGGCAGTCGCCGTTCGCGGTGCGATAGAGTGGCGCGGCCACGCCAAAGATCTCGCGCCGCCATTCCCCGAGTGACACGGCAAAGCCGCGCTCCCGGCATAATTCCATATCGGGCAGCGTCCGGCGCGCGACGTAATCGGCTTCCTCGGGGCGCTCTACCTTCACGGTCGCGATGTAAGCGTCGAGCTCATCCCTGGTGTAGAGCGACAGCAGCGCGCGGCCGACCGCGGTCGGCGCCAGCGAAGATGTAAATCCGACATCGGGCAGATGCGGCACGGCTTCGGTGGTGCGCAGCGTCTCCACATAGATAAAGTCGAGGCCGAACGGCATCGCGATCGACACCGTCGCGCCGGCATAGGCCGCGAAGTCGCGCATCAGCGGGCGCGCGGTCTGCCGTACCTTGATAGCGGATAGAAGCGGGTAGGCGGTCGCGAGCACGCCAAGCCCGAGCACGAAGCGGCCTTTGGTGTCGCGCTTGAGATAGCCGAGCTGCGCCAGCGTGTAGGTCAGCCGCGATACCGTCGGTCGCGAAAGGCCGGTGTACTCGGCGAGCTCCGCGTTCGACAGCGCGCCGCCTTGCTTGCGGAAGGCCGCGAGCACGTCGAGCCCATGCGCCAGCGTCGTCGCAAAGGAGGGATCGCTTTGCTCCGCGCGTTCCCTTGGGGTTGTGCTTGCGCGTGAAATCGCTGCCATGGGCGTGAATATCGATCATGATTGGATATATTGTCAATATATCGAAACAAGATTTGCATTATGTATCGATATGACGATATAACCGCTTCCAAAGAAACTGGGAGGAAGCATGGATTTCGACCTGTCAGCACGCGCGGAGCAGTGGCGGCGCAAGCTGCAGGCGTTCTTCGAAAAGGAAGTGCTGCCGCGTCACCGCGCCTGGCTCGAGCATGTGGCTGCGAGCAGCTCCGCTGCGCCCTTCATGGGCGAGCTGCAGGCGAAGGCGCGCGAGCAGGGCCTGTGGAATCTCGGCCTGCCTGAGCTGGCCGATGATGAGCCGGGCACGCGGCTGTCCAACCTCGAATACGCGCCGCTCGCCGAGATAATGGGGCGGCTGTTCTGGGCGCCGGAAGTCTTCAACTGCCAGGCGCCCGACGTGCCGAACATGATCGCGCTGCAGAACTGCGCGACGCCGGCGCAGAAGGAGCGATGGCTGGCTCCGCTGCTCAACGCGCGGACGCGTTCGGCTTTCGGCATGACCGAGCCCGATGTCGCCTCATCCGATGCGACCAACATTGCCACCAAAATCGTCCGCGACGGCGATCGCTACGTCATCACCGGGCGCAAATGGTTCATCACCGGCGCTGCGCATCCAAACTGCAGCTTCCTGATCGTGATGGGTGTGACCAATGCGGACGCCGAGCGCACCAGCCGGCATTCCTGCATCATCGTGCCGATGGACGCGCCGGGCGTGCGCCTGGTGCGGCGGCTGCGCTGGATGGGGTGCGAGGATCATGTCGCGCCGATCGGCGAGCTGACATTCGATAGCGTGCGCGTGCCGCGCGAAAACCTGCTCGGCGCCGAAGGTGAAGGTTTCAAGGTCGCGCAGATCCGGCTGGGGCCGGCGCGCATCCACCACTGCATGCGCTCGATCGGCCTCTGCGAGCTCCTGATCGAGCTGATGATGGTGCGCGCCTCGGAACGCAGCGCGTTCGGCCGAACCGTTATCCAATATGACACCGTGCAGCGCTGGATCGCGGAGTCTCGCGTCGAGCTCGAGCAGGCCCGGCTGCTCTGCTATCGCTGCGCCTGGCTGCTCGATCGCGCGGGCCATCACGGCGCTTGGCGGGATGTTTCCTTAATCAAGGTCGCGGTTCCGGCCATGCTGCAGCGGATCGCCGATCGCGCGCTGCAGGTCTTCGGCGCGATGGGCGGTTCGGAAGATACGCCGATCCATCAGGCGCTTGCCTGGGGCAGGCTGCTGCGGATCGGCGACGGCCCCGACGAGGTGCATCTGCGCCAGATTTTCCGCATGGAAGCGATGCCGTCCTGGTCGATCGAAAATTCGCCCTATCTCGCGGCGCATCCCGCGTAAAACCCGTTCTGTCGTGAGGGAGGTCAGTCATGACCCAAGCCGTCGCCAGTGAAGCGCCGAAGGAGATGCCAAAGGATGCATCGCCGTCCGTAATCGCGCAGCAGCAAGCCA
>Ga0207661_10002048_pt1 | contig 13898 bp, 10 predicted proteins | sample KBSC713LmetaG_FD_184337 | JGI IMG/M metagenome (GOLD analysis project Ga0207661, IMG submission 184337) | Corn rhizosphere microbial communities from Kellogg Biological Station, Michigan, USA - KBS C7.1-3L metaG (SPAdes) (version 2) | ecosystem: Host-associated > Plants > Roots > Rhizosphere ... | reverse complement strand
GGTCCGATGGGGCCGCTTCGACCGCGGCGTCTGGCTGCGGGACGAGAGCAGTCGGGCTCTGTCTTAATTATTCGGCCGCCACGAGGTCGGGCGCGCTGGCTGCGATTTGACGGCGAGCCCGCCGCCGGAGCCGGTCGTCCAGCCCGATCGCCACTAGGACGGTGAGTGCGACACCCAAGAGCAGCGCGGCGGCCGCCGCCCGCATCCGGTTCCCCGGCACCAGGAGGATCGTCGGGTCCACAGGGCTCAGCTGAGTACGGATCCACTCTCGACGGTCGGCCCGGGCCCGGCTCTGCGCGGCGTTCAGCTCACTGCGAATCTCTGCCGCGACGAGCTGGAGCGACCGCGAGGTGGTCCCGGGATCCGGCCCCGAGATCGAGATGTCGATCGCGGCCCGGTCGAAGTTATCAGCGAACTGATTGCCGGAGTTGTGCATGACCACTGTGTAGTCCTTGACCATGCCCTTGGCCGCGAGGTCTGCCTTGACCTCGGGCGCCTGCATCCGGACCGCGACGAATGCGGCGGCCGTAATGACGTTGCCACCGCCGTCGGTGTAGCCGTTGGGGTTGAGCCGGCTGACCGGCGGGAAGAAGAGCATCGCCGCAGTCGTCTCGTACGCGCCATGCGGCTTCGCTGCCTGTCCCACGAGCACCAGGGACGCGAGAAGTCCGGCAACCACCACATACCATCGGCGGCGCAGGGCTGCCAGCACCGTCATCAGTGCCACATCGCCCTCCGTTCCAACAGCCGTACGATTCTGGCACGCAGGTCTGGCGCCGCGGGGCGGAATGGGCAGCGTGTGGGGACGAAGTTGTTGAGCTGGGCCCGTGGACCCCGCCGCCGGGATAGTCTGAGCCCGGGGAACTACATCGGGACAGACCGTGGTCCGGGCCGGCTGCTCCGTCCGGTGCATAGCCCAGGCGATCATGCTGTCTCTGGGGGGCACTGCAGGCATGTATGTCTCGGGACTGGGTCCGACGCTTAGACGTCACTGGCCGCTGTCCGTGGCCGGTCTTGTGCTGACGCTCGGGCTCTGCTTCGGCGCCTTCAACCTGATCCCGCCGACATTTAAGGCGACGGCCAGCGTCCTGATCCTGCCCTCGACCAGCGCGGTGGGCGAGGGTGGCAACCCATACCTCGCCCTAGGCGGCCTGCAGCCCACCGCGGACGCGATCTCTCGGGCGATGGCGGACGAGGAGGTCGTTAAGAGCTTGCGGGCGGCCGGGGCGAGGGGCGACTACACAGTCGTGACAGACCCGACGACTGGCGGCCCGGTGCTGGCGGTTGAGGTAACCGCCGACCAGCGCCAGGCGACCCTGACGACGTTGCAGTTAGTGCTCAAGCGGATCCCGACTACGCTGACGGACCTTCAGCAGCAGGCGGCGGTGCCGCCAAGGTTCCGGCTCGTGTCGCAGGTGCTCTCCCAGGACCGGGTGGCCAGTCCGGTGCTGAAGGGTCGGATCCGCGGGCTCGCGGTCGCGGTCGCCCTCGGCGTCGCGCTCACCGTGAGCGTCGTGATGCTCTTCGACAACGTCGGCCGGACCCGGCGCCGGCGTGCACCGGTAGCGGACGACCAGCCAGCGCCCACCGGAACCAACGGCTACCGGGCGGCCCGCTCGCCGGTGACCGGGGCTGCCCGGGTGGCCAACGGGGCCGGCGTCGACGACGACACTTTGCAGATCCGGCGACCGAGCAGCTGGCCGGCGAACGTGGACGAGGAGACGACTAGGCTGCGGACGTTGCCGTGAGCCATGGTGCCGGGCGCCCGCCGGTGCGGTCGTACCGGTGGATCGACTGGACCGTCGCGGGCCTGACCTCGCGCTCGCAGCTCGACGGCGTGCCGATCCTCACGTTCTTCCTCGTGATGCTGATTGGGATCCCAGCACGGCTGGTCGTCGGACCGCTGGGTGCCGCGGGTACGCCCGCGCAGATCATCGGCATGATCGCACTGCTGTGGTGGACCGCCGCACAGTTCGGCCGAATCGACGGCGAGCGGCGCACGGTCCAGCCGGTGCGACGCAGCATGGTCGTGCTCGGGTTGGCGCTGCTCGCCAGCTACGTCGCCGCGATGACTCGGCCGATCGACGGCGACGAGCTGCGCGCGGCCGACCGCGGTCTGCTCAGCTACTGCGCCTGGCTCGGGCTTGTGCTCGTCGCCAGCGATGGCATCCCGAGCCGTAAGCGGCTCGACGCGCTGTTGCGGCGGCTGGTGATCGGTGGTGGCGTGTTGGCCGGGCTGGGCATTCTGCAGTTCTATACCGGCCTCGACCTGGCGAAGTACCTCCAGATCCCTGGACTCAGCGCCAACGGCGACTTCGGCTTTGCGCTTCAGCGCGAGGGCTTGCGCCGGCCGGCCGGGACGGCGACGCACCCCATCGAGTTCGGTGTCGTGCTGGCGATGATTCTCCCGATCGCGCTGCACTACGCGCTCGAGAACGGACGGCCGTGGCTGCGGCGGTGGTGGCCGGTCGGCCTCATCGCGCTGTCGCTGCCGATCTCGCTGTCTCGTTCGGCCATGCTCGGCGGCCTCGTACTACTGGTCTTCCTCATCCCGAGCTGGCCGGCCACGCGGCGACGCAAGGCATACGTGGTGATCGTCGGGTTCTTCCTGACCGTGTACGTCGGCGTGCCCGGTCTGCTCGGCACCCTCCGCAACCTCTTCAGCGGCCTGCTTGGCGGCGGAGACGCCAGCACTCAGTCCCGCACGGGCAGCTATTCGGTCGCGGCTCAGTACATCTCCGAGCGACCCATATTCGGTCGCGGCTTCGGTACGTTCCTCACCTCGCTGCACATCCTCGACAACCAGTACCTCGGCATGATCATCGACGCCGGCTTCGTCGGCCTGGTCGCGCTGCTGGGGATCTTTGTGACCGGCGTGCTGACCGCCAGGGGCGTCCGGCGGCGCAGCGACGATCCAGGAGTGCGTTCCTTGGCGCAGAGCCTGGCCGCGTCGGCCGCCGTCGCCGGGGTCTCGTACGCGACCTTCGACGCGCTCGGCTTTCCGATGTGCGCGGCGCTCACGTTCCTCGTGCTCGGCTGCATCGGCGCTCTGTGGCGGTTGTATGTGTCACCGGCGACCGCGGTCCCGGTGACCGAGCCGCGGCCGCCGGCGACTCAGCGGTTCAGGATCTAATCGCGATGAGGCTCTTTGTCAGGCCGGCCAGGCGCTCGTGATGGATCTTTGCTTCGGGGAAGAGGTAGCGCAACTCCGTGAGGCCGAGAAGCTCGACCTCGAGCGCGATGCCGACTCCGCCGCGCCAGTCGACCGCCGGAGTGTGGATCAGTGGCCAGGAGCGCGCCAGCCGTGCGCGCGCCGCGATCGGGAGAAATTGATAGCCGGGGAAGAGGTAGTGCGGCTCCACGGGGAAGTACCGGTAGGGAGTCTGGACCCAGTAGCGGGGGGCAGCCGAGCGGACGACGTCAGCCAGCATCTGACGCCGCACGACGCCTCCGACGTGCTCGATGAGCGAGTTGGAGAACACCAGGTCGTAGCCGCCGTCCAGAGCCTCGGCGGGCGGCTCGCAGGCGTCGCCCGTCAGCGGCGTCAGCCAGTCCGGCACCGGCTCGCTCGGGGCGTCGCCGCTGAGCAGTTGATCGCTCGCAAGATTGACCAGGGTCACCGACTTCGGCTGAACTGGCCCGCGCAGCCAGCTGTCCGGGGTGCCGCCGAGGTCGAGCACTCGGTAGGACGCGAGATCCGGGAAGATGACGCGCAACAGATCCCAGCGTCGCGCCCGGGTGCGTGCGCCAATCGAGGCGGGGCCGTCGACAAGGCGGGACCGGAAGTTCATGGCGGCAGGCTAGCCGCGCCACCGGCCGCCGGTCCGGCGAATGGCCCTCCTTCCCGGGATCCAATTTCTGGTCGGCACGTCTGGACTGGTACGGCCCGGAGTGTCCTGGCGGTATCGCACTGCGTAACTGAGGCGCCACTCATGGGCTGGTTGCGCCCACTGTCCGTGTTCACTACGGTCCTCGGCGGTTTCCAGCGGTAAGGAGCTAACGTGCCAAGGCCTCCACGTCATGCGCTGCGGTCGGTTGCGGCGACAGCGCGACGCAGCCCACGTCGGCTCGCCGTGATCGCCGCTGTTGTGGCAGTCGTCGCGGCGACGGTCGGCATCGCGCTAACCACGTCTGTCCGCCGGGTCCAAGCCGCGAGCCCGGCACCGGGGGTGAGCCTGTTCGACACCAAGGCATTTCCGCGGGTGGTCACCGACCAGGACCGCAGAGCCGTCGAGGTGGGTGTGCGGGTGAGGTTCGCGTCTGCTGGAGCAGTGACCGCGCTGAAGTTCTACCGGGGCCCCCAGAACACGGGCTCCCGGGTCGGCCACCTGTGGTCCATCGGCGGGCAGCTGCTTGCCTCCGCCACGTTCACCGACGGCGGGCGCAGCGGCTGGCAGACCGCCACCGTGGCCCAGCCGGTCGGCGTGCGCGCCGGCGCGGAGTACGTGGTGTCGTACTTCGCGCCGAAGGGTGCCTACTCCGCCGACGCGAACTACTTCGCTGGCCGCGCGGTCAGCCGCGGCCCGCTGACCGCGCCGGCCGGCCGTAACGGTGTCTACCGGTACGGCAGCACATCGGGCTTTCCAACTGACTCTTGGCACTCCTCGAACTACTACGTCGACCTGATCTTCCAGGCGGGCAACCCGGCACCACCACCGGTGCTGCGGCCGACGGCGACGCCGAGCGCAACGGCCGTGCCGACGCCGGCGACGACCGTCGGCACGATCCTCCCTCCGCGACCGGCTCCGACGACCTCCACGGCGTCGCCCTCCACCCCGCAGCCCTCCTCATCCTCGGCCCCGCCTGTCAGGCCCGGCAGCTTCCCCGGGGCGGCCGATACCGGGGTCCCGCCCGGCCGAGCGTTGAAGGAGGTCCAGGGCGACTACCACGTCACCAAGGATGGAGCGGTCGTCCAGGACCTGTTGATCCACGGAGCCCTGTTCATCGAGGCCGACAACGTCACCGTCCGGTACGTCGAGGCGCGCTGCGCGAGCTCGTACTGGATCGTCCGGGACCAGGGCCGGAACACGACGATCACCGACTCGACGTTCTCAGTGGACCGCAGCAAGCCCGGGGCCTACTGCCAGTACGGCATTACCAGCGGCGATAACGTCACGCTGCGCCGGAACGAGGTCGCCTACACACCCAACGGGCTGACGTTCGCCGGTGGTACGGCGACGGTGGAAGACAACTGGGTGCACGACCAGGCCGCGTACCCGGGGCAGGGCGACCACGTCGACGCCGTGCTGCTCAGCGGCGGCGGCAGCGGGCCGTATGTGTTCCGCCACAACACGTTCTCGGTTCCGATGAACCAGACTGCTGCCCTGGCCTTCTATGACGACTTCGGACAACTGCGCAACGTCGTCGCGGACGGAAACCTGCTTGAGGGTGGCGGCTACACCGTCTATGGGGGCGGTAACGGCTCGGCCAACGTGCGAATTACCAACAACGTCTTCAGCCGGTCGGTCTTTCCCAAGGGAGGCTTCTACGGCCCTGTGACCGGTTTCGACAAGGGGGGGTCCGGCAATGTGTGGAGCGGCAATGTGTGGTCGGACACCGGCGCACCGGTAACGCCCTGACCAGCGGCGACGGGTAGCACGAAACGCCGGACGGGGGCGGCCGCGCCGCCTAGTCTCTGTCCGTGCGCCTCGGATTCGCCTGTGCGTGGGACTCTCCGCCGGAGACGACCTGGTCGCACACGCCGTGGAACCTACGGGCGGCATTGCGGGACCGGACCGACGTGGTCGACCTTGGCGTCACGTACCCGCCGGCGTTGCGCACGGCGCTCAAGGCGGCGTGCGCGCGCCGCTCGGACCGCCGGTGGGTGTCGATGTGGCGGCACTCGCGTGCGGCCCGCGCGTACGGCGCCGCGACCCTGCGTTCGGCGCTCCGTCGCTACCCAGTCGACGCGGTGCTACAGATCCAGGACCTCGCCGTCATCGACGCGCCGTACTTCCTCTATCAAGACTTGTCCTACGACGTGCTGCTCGAGAGGGCGGACGTGCCCGGTGGGCTGTCGCACTTCCCTTCGCTGTCTCGGGCCGCGGTGATGCGACTGCGCGACCGGCAGCAGCGGGTGTACGCCGGGGCGGTGGGCCTGCTGGCGATGAGCCGGTGGTTCGCCGAGGAGCTGGTCAAAAGCGGTGTGCCGGCGGATCGAGTGCACGTGGTCCATCCTGGCGCCTCCGCGTTGGTCGTCGACTCGGCGCGGACCGCGGCTGCCGCCGCCCGTCGGACCGCCGGCCCGCGCCGTCGACTGTTGTTTGTCGGCAAGGACTTCCGGACGAAGGCCGGCGACCAGGTCGTCGCAGCGCTCGCGGTGCTACGCAGAGAGGTCGACCCGGAGATCACCCTGACAATCGTCGGCCCGACCGGATGGCCGGTGGCGGGACCGGTGCCGCCAGGAGTCGACTTCCGGGGGCGGCTGCCGGTGGCTGAGCTCTCTCGCGTCTACCATGAACACGACCTCTTCGTGCTGCCGTCCCGGTTCGAGGGCTTCGGCATCGCGTTCGTGGAGGCGCTCGGGCACGGCCTGCCGGTGGTGGGCCGGCGAGCGTTCGCGATGCCCGAGATCATCACGGCCGGGGTGGACGGCGGGCTGGTCGGCGGGGACGACCCGGCGGAACTGGCAGAGTTGGTTGCCGGACTGCTCGCCGACGACGCGCTCTACAGTGGGATGGCTGCCCGTGCCGAAGACGTGGTGGCGTACTACTCCTGGGAACGGGCAGCGGCGGACGTGCTCGCCGCAGTCAGCAGCGCGACCCGCGTCGGCTAAGCGCTACGGCCGGAACCAGGCGGTCGTCCGAGGTCGCCCTGCGGTGAGCAGGCCGGTGACCGATGTCCCTGCGTATCCACGCTCGGTCAGGCCGGCCAGAAGTGACCGGCACACCTGGCCGCGGTCGAAAGTTGGGCGCGGCAGCGGGTCGCCCGGCGGGGTCTCGAAGCCGTCGTGCAGGAGCACGACGTCCCCTGGGCAAATACTAGATAGCGCCCGGCCGGCTACCTCTTCCGGCGATCCGTCCCGCCAGTCCTCTGCGGATGGACCCCAGACGACGACCCGGAGGCCGGCGCTCCGTACTGCCAGCAGGGTCCGCACGGTCTGCGAGCCGTAGGCGGGGCGGAACAGCGTGATTGGCACCCCGGCGACATCCTCCAGCCGGCGCTTGCCGTCGACGACGAGCCGATGCACTGTGCTGGAAGGGAGTTCAGTCAGTCGACGGTGGTCGATCCCATGTAGCCCGATTTCGTGACCGGCCGCTACAACCTCGCCAACTAGCCCGGGATAACGCTCGGCCCGCTCGACCAGTTGGAAGAACGTCGCCGTCGCGCCAGTCGCGGCCAGTGCACCGAGCACGGCCTCGGTGCTGCCGGGCTCCGGGCCGTCGTCAAACGTCAGCGCGACCCACCGCCTCGGCGTGTCGGCGCCGCGTACCGAACCGAGCGGACCGAGCGCGGCATCGGCGGCTCGACGCACCCGGCGCCGGGCGTCGGGGGACAGTCGAGCTGCGGCTGTCCTGGTCAGCATCGCCGCTCCGTGGCCCTCCTAGTGGCGACGACGGCGGATCGGCTCAACCATTTGGCCATCAGCCTACGGCCCGGATCGGGGCGGGCTTCACGGGAACCTCCGCCGGTACGCCGCGGTCGCGGGCGAAGTCCTGCAGGGCCTCCGGGTCGGCGAGATCCACCAGCTGCCGACCCCACTGGTTTACCGCCTGGTTCACCGCCGCCCCTGTCGCCCGACCGGGGTCAACACGCGGGACGACACGCCGGACGACGCCGAGGAGCCGGTCGAAGACGTGCACGTACTTGACGCGTTGCGGCGCCCAGTCGAGCTCTGCTGCCGCCCGTTCCCGGCCCGCTACTGCCATGACGACGCGTCGCTCCGGATCGTCGAGCACTGTCGCGACGGCCTTGGCAAACTGCTCTTCGTCGGTGGCTTCGTCACCGGTGTACAGCACGTACTCCGCGGCGTCACCGGCTGAGACGCGGGTCTCGGTCAGGTCGAAGGTGACGACCGGCACGGCGAAGCTCATGTACTCCATGATCTTGTTCATCGTAGAGACGTCGTTCAGCGGGCTCTTGGGATCCGGCCCGATGCCGACGTCCGCGGTCGACAGGTAGTCGGAGACCATCCGTGCGTCGGCGCGGCCCGTGAACGTGACGTGGTCGGCGACATCGAGCTCGGCAGCTAGCCGAACCAACTCGTTGTAGCAGTCACCGAAGCCCAGCAGGGCGACGTGTAGGTCGTCGCGGCCCATTCGGTGTACCAGGACGTGCAGCATTCGCAAGACCAGGTCCACGCCGTCCTGGGGGCCCATGATGCCGAGATAGACGGCGAGGTGCCGGCGGCCGGCGCGCAGTTCGGACACGCCGAGGGCGGGCCGCATCTCCCTGGTGTCCGGGCCGCTGCGGACGACGGTGACGTCCGACGCCGCCATGCCGCCGCGAGTCATCGCGATCTCCCGGTACGACTCGTTGGTCGAAATCACGTGGTCGGAGGTCCGGTAAGTGCGGCGCTCCAGCCACAACAGCGCCCGGTACTGGAGTCGGGCCAGAGTCCCTCGGGGCTCGCCGAACCGGGAGAGGAACACCTCTGGGTTCAGGTCGTGCTGGTCGTAGACGAACCGCACGCCGCGGCGCCGGTAGAGCCGGGCCAGTGCCCAGTAGGTATCCGGTGGGTTGCAGGCCTGGAGGACGTCGAACGGGTCCTGCTTCCAGATGCGGCGGGCGAGCCTGGCCGTCTGGACCCACGAATACGCGAACTCCCAGAGATAGCCGGCCAGGCCGCCGGCCGGCGGCGCCGGGTCGTACTTGTGGATCCGGACGCCGTCGATCTCGGCGTAGTCCGGGTCGCCCGGACCGCGCGGGCAGATCACCGAGACCCGGTAGTCGGCCTCGACGAGCGCCTGGCATTCCAGCCATACCCGTCGGTCCAGCGGCACCGGCAGGTTCTGCACGATGATGAGCACGTGCGGTTGTCCGCTGCCGTTCTCGCTTTTCCTGGTCACGTGACCGCCCCCCTCGGGTCAGTGATTCCGCAGGTCCCTGGCGACTCCTGGCCCGCTCCGGTACGAGCCGCCCAGCCAGCAGTCCAGGAGCCAGCCCAGCTCGTACGGCCGGCACTCGCGATGGACCGCCGTAGGTGGCCAGAGCCGATCGAGCGCTGAAAGTCGCGTCCCGGGTCGAACCTTGGCGGCAGTGGCTCGAAGGCCGCGCACGAGCTTGCCGGGGTCGCGCCGGTCCACCTTGCGGACGGTGAGGCCAGGCCGGTCGAGGATCAGAACGTCGGAGACCTCCGACGGCGCCACCAGCCAGCCCAGACCACGGCGGATCGCGTCTAGGTCGACCTGGCCGCCGGCTTCGGCGAGGGCGAACAGCGCCATCGGCCCCATCGCGTGCTGATGCACGGTGTAAACGGGGTAGCCCTCGATCACCCCGCCGGTCCGGGCGTCGTAGTGCCACCACCACTGACCGGCCGGTCCCTGGAGCTGGCAGAGCCGCTCGGCGCACCGCTCGGCCGCGGCCAGCGCCACCGGGTCGTCAGCGGAAGCGTGCAACCGGGCCAGTGCCTGGATCGGGTAGACCTGGTCGCCGAAGCATCCGACATGCTGGCGGTATCGGGAGGTCAGGTCACCTTCGGAAACATGGCCGAACAGCCGTCGGGTCCCCACCAATGAATCGACCAGTCGAGCGCGAACCCGATCGAGCCGACGTTCCACGTCGACGACCGAACGGGCGGCGACCAGACCCGAGACAGCCCAGGCCAGATCGACGATGTAGCGCGGGCCAGGACCGGAGTCGAGGACGTCCAGGCGGTCGAGGGCGCGCTCGAGTCCTTGGTGGCCACAGGCGGCCGTCGCCCACACGGCGAGGGCCGCGTCGCCGACGGAGTTGGTGCTCGACAGCCGGTCGACCAGGACGTCGCAGACCTCGCCGACGGTGCGGCCGCCGAGGAGCGCGCGCTGGCCCGCGGTGTCGAGGTGGCGGGCGCCCAGCACGGTGATCGCGGTGTACCGGAGCGAGCAGCCCTCCGGTTCGGCGACCACCCGGGCGGCCGAGAACCGCCGGGTGAAGCACATGGTGCCGTCGGGACGTTGCATGCCCGGAAGGCCGGTCCGGGCGACCTGCAGCAGCCGATCCACGAGTCCGGCCGAACCCTGGTCGAGCTTGCGCAGTCGGTCCACGCGCGGGCCCGACCACATCAAGGCATGCTCGCGCAGGACTCCTTGCTCGCTCATGTTCCCCCTCGCGCGGCCCAAGGCCACGCGTCACAACCCCCACCGGCCCCCACCGAAGCCGGGCCGTAGACCCCCCACGGCAGGGCTCAAACTAGCCACTTCAGGCGCGCCGCGGGTGCTGTTCGAAACAAAATCTACTGACGGGGTAGTGAATGCTGGCGCGGTCTCGGCCGAATGCTCAGCCAGTGTTGCGCAAACCGGCGGCAATCCCGTTGACGGTGAGCAGGAGCGCCCGCCGCAGCTGCGGATCGACCTCCCCGTCGGCCGCGCGGACGCGGGACAGCAGCGCCACCTGGAGATAGGAGATCGGGTCCAGGTATGCGTCGCGCACCTGGAGGGTCCGCTTCAGCGTCGGCTGCGTGTCGAGCAGCTCGGCCTCGCCGGTCAACCGCAGCAGCTCGGCGACGGTCCGGTCGTGCTCCGCCCTGATCCGGTCGAAGACCGGCCGCAGCTCGACCGGGACGAGCGACTCGACGTAGTGCGCGGCGATGCCGAGGTCGGTCTTCGCCAGCGTCATCTCCACGTTGGAGACGAACGCCCGGAAGAAGTGCCATTCGGCGTGCATCTCGTCGATCACGTCGCCGAGCCCGGCGCCGCGGGCGGCCGCCAGCCCGGCACCGACGCCGAACCAGCCCGGCACGATCTGCCGGGACTGGGTCCAGCCGAACACCCACGGGATCGCCCGCAGCCCGGCCAGCCCGGCCCCGGAGTCCGGCCGCTTCGCCGGGCGGGAGCCGATGTTCATCCAGCCGAGCTGCTCCACCGGCGTCGAGGCGAGGAAGTACGCCGGCAGGTCGGGATCGTCGACCAGCGACCGGTACGCCGCGTACGCCGCGGACGAGACCACCTCCATCGCCGCGTCCCAGCGGGCCAGCACCTCCGCCGGCTGCCGGGACTCGCGGTGCAGCACCGATGCCCGCAGCACCGCGGCCACGGTGAGCTCGAGGTTGTCCCGGGCCAGCGCGGGCAGCGAGTACTTGTCGGAGATCACCTCGCCCTGCTCGGTCAGCTTCATCTCGCCGTCGAGGGTCCCGTACGGCTGGGCCAGGATCGCCTCGTGCGTCGGCCCGCCGCCGCGCCCGACGGTTCCGCCGCGGCCGTGGAACAGGCGCAGCCTGACCCCGTACGCGGCGGCGCAGTCCCGGAGCCGGCGCTGCGCCTTGTGGATCTCCCACTGCGACGTGGCGATGCCGGCCTCCTTGTTGGAGTCGGAGTAGCCGAGCATCACCTCCTGCACGTCGCCGCGCAGCCGCACCAGCTCCCGGTACGTCGGGTCGTCCAGCAGGCCGCCGAGCAGCGCGTCGGCCGAGCGCAGCTCCTCGACGGTCTCCAGCAGCGGGACGAACCCGAGCCTGGCCACCCCGGACTGCACGTCGACCAGCCCGGCCTCCCGGGCCAGCACCACGGCGGCGAGCACGTCGTCGGCCCCGCGGGTCATCGAGATCACGTACGACTCGATCACCTCCGGCCCGAACCGGTCGAGCGCGTCCCGGATCGTGGTGAACACCGCGAACGTGCGGGCCGCGGACCCCTGCAGCGCCGGCGGGTACGGCGAGAGCGGGCGGCCGCCGGCCAGCTCCCGGGACAGCAGCCGCTTGCGGTACTCCCGCGGCAGGTCGGCGTACCGCCACGACTCCACGCCGAGCCGGTCCACCAGCTGGCCGACCACCTCGTGGTGGGCGTCGGCGTGCTCGCGCAGGTCCATCGTCGCCAGGTGCAGCCCGAACGCGGCCACCGTCCGCGCCAGCTCGGCCAGCGGGCCGTCCGCGATCAGCTCGCCGCGGTGCGCCCGCAGCGACGCGCCGACCGTCGCCAGCTCGTCGAGCAGCTCGGCGCTGCCGAGGTAGTCGACGCCCGGCTCGTGCGGGGTGCCGGCGGCCAGCCGGTCCCGGGTCGCGACCAGCTTGGCCCGGATGCAGCTGGCCTTCAGCCGGTAGGGCTCCTCGGCGTTGCGGCGGCGGGCCCGCTCGTCCAGCCCGCGCACGGTGGCCAGGTCGCGGTCGAGCGAGTCGGCCAGCTCCGGGGAGATCCCGACGATCCGGGTGGAGGAGGCCAGCTCGCGGGTGAGCCGGTCGACCGCCCGCAGCAGCACGTCGATGCCGTGCCCGTGCATGAGCAGCAGCGCCTGCTCGGTGACCGCGGCGGTGACGTTGGGGTTGCCGTCCCGGTCGCCGCCGGTCCAGGTGCCGAAGGTCAGCGGCCGGGACCGCGGGTCGAGCCGGGCGCCGCGCGCGGCGGCCTCGTCCGCCAGGTCGGTCAGCAGCCGCGGGACGGTGCCGGCCTCGAGATCGTCGAGGTAGTAGGTGACGTTGCGGGCCTCCTCGACCGGGTCCGGCCGGTCCACCCGCAGCTCGTCGGTCTGCCAGATGAGGTCGACCACGGTGGCCAGCCGGCGGTCGTTGCGGCGCCGGGCGGTCGGCGACGGGGACCGGCCGGCCGGCTCGGCCAGCAGCACGTCGCCGACCGCGCGCAGCTCGTCGAGGATCGTGCGCCGGCTCGCCTCGGTCGGGTGCGCGGTGAACACCGGGCGGATCGCGAGCGCCGCCAGCGCCTCGGTCAGCCCGTCCGGTCCGACCTCGGCGGTCACCGCGTCCACCGCCTCCGCCAGCCAGCCGCGCTCCGGCGGGCGGCCGGCCAGGCGGCGGACCCGGTCGACCTGCTCGGCCAGGTTCGCCAGGTAGAAGTACGCGGAGAAGGCCCGTACCAGCGAGGTCGCGGTCGGCAGCGGTGCCTCGCCGAGCAACCGGCGCAGTTCCCGAAGCGCGTCCGCGTCGCCGGCTCTGTCGTCGGCCTTGGACTTCTTGGTCAGCCCGCGGACGTGCTCGACCAGGTCGAGCAGCTGCTGCCCCTCCTGCCGGACCAGCGACTCGCCGAGCAGCGCGCCGACCCGGCGCACGTCGGCCCGCAGCGCCGCGTCGTCCCCGGTGCCGTGGCCGAGGTCCATGAAGTCGTCCCGCGCGGCCGGCAGCCGTGCGGCCTCCGGCGCGCGCTCGCCGTCGATCCGCACGCCCACCAGTGTCCACCATCGACGGCTGCGCGAACTGCGCGGAAAAGAACAGCTGGGGTCCGCGTGTGGTGGTTAGTGGTCGTGGGTATCGTCATTCGGTCGTTCGCGGCACCCTGGGCGCGCGTCGCCCTGGCGGGCGTCGATGCACCCAAAATTCCATCACAAGCGGTAACCGAATTGCCCTGTCGGCCAGTGATCGCCGACGAGTGAGGGGGTTTTCGTTCAACGCTTCACACTGCGTGATCTCAGCCGCTATGTTGGGGCTCGCTCTTGGGGGGAACCGTCGTGCTGCTGCCGCACTCGCCGGGCCGGGGGCGTCATGTGAAAGCTGGCCCGGTGGTGCCTGTGCATTGCCGGCCGGGGGGTGGGGTACGAATGAGCGTCCTCGACCGGTCGACCCGGTTCGTCGACGATGTGTCCGGAGTCGGCGTAGCCCGCAGGCGGCGCTGGGAGCATCGCTATGCGCGGCTGCTGGTCGGCTACGACGCGGTCGTCGGCGTCGTCGCGGCGATGTCCGCGTACCTGCTGCGCTTCCCGGACGGCTCGCTGTCCTGGGCGTACGGCTACGCGTTGGCGACGTTCGCCGCGCCGCTGCTCTGGGTCGGGGCGATCGCGCTGTCCGGCGGCTACGAGGCCCGCGTGCTCGGGCTCGG
>Ga0207661_10002042_pt1 | contig 13923 bp, 9 predicted proteins | sample KBSC713LmetaG_FD_184337 | JGI IMG/M metagenome (GOLD analysis project Ga0207661, IMG submission 184337) | Corn rhizosphere microbial communities from Kellogg Biological Station, Michigan, USA - KBS C7.1-3L metaG (SPAdes) (version 2) | ecosystem: Host-associated > Plants > Roots > Rhizosphere ... | reverse complement strand
GATGCCGACCCGCAGCGCTCCGCAACCGAGTGGGCGGCTCTGGGTCAGCTTCCGTTTGCCGTCTCGGAGCTCCCGCTGGAGATCGGCGGCGCGGCGGGCTGGGCCCAGATGATCCGTTCGCTGCCCGACACGATCACGATCATCGATACTCCTCCGCATGAATATGCGGTCGGTGCCGCGGCCGCGGTCGCCGACGTGATGCTGCTGCCATGCACTCCCTCCGGTCTCGATCTAAGCGCTACCGAGCAGGCGATTGCCGCTATCGCATTTGCGCGCAGCAAACGTGGCGCTCAAGTCCCAGCGTTGCTGGTCCCCAATCGGGTCGATATGCGGACCCTCGAAGGCCAGCAGATCGTCGAGGCGCTGGACGAACTTGGCGAGATCGTCTGCAAACCGATCACGACGAGGCTTGGATATGTTCGCGCCTTTTCCGCGGGCGTCTTGCCGGCGGGCGAGGCCATCGCCGCCGAAATCGCCGAACTCGGAGAGCAGGTTCTGCGAACCGTGCGTCCTGTCCGCCGCGGTCCGCGGGTCATGCCCTCGAGGCTCGCTCCACAGTTGCGCAGCAGCTATCCGGGCTGACCGAACCGGTCTTGGTTAAAGGCTGCGACCCTGCCCTTCGGCAAGGGATTAACATAACTTAACTTTTCCGCTATCATTATTCCGAAGGGTTGACAGCTTTCACGCGCCCGGTCGACCTTACGTGCTTTGATGGCGGTTGGACCCGTCCCAGCCGCGGATTAGGAACTTTGATGTAGCGATATTCCGGCATGACCGATTGCGTCCGAATATCGGGATCGAGGGAGGAACACGCATGAGCGACGGCGAACTGGCGGGCTCCAACCTGGTCACGGTAGCAGCCCTGCTGCACTTGATCCGACTTCTGGGCGCAGAGCTCGTGGCCGGCGAGCATCGTGACGATGTCGAATTTCTCATCAAGGCGATCCAGGCCAAGCTGAAATCCACGCGCCTGCCAAAGGATACTTCCCGATCGGATATCGAAGAGGGTCTGCTCAATGCGAGCCAACTGCTCGCTCCGGTGTTCGAGGACCTGCGCGACAAGGCCATGAGAGCCCAGTGGCACGATCGGCTCGTCAGCGTACCAACCTCTCAGATCAATTAGGCGGCCGTCGGCTCGGAACGCGCGCGCCCCGCCCATATCGACCAATGCGGCTATCCAAGGGCTGCAGGGTCCGCGGTGGCAGGTTGCGAACGGCGCCTCCCGCTGGGCCTCAATTGCGGATTACCGTTTTGCCACGCATATTGAGCGCGATCTGCTCTTCGATTTTCACTTTCTCGAGCAGCAGGTCGGTCACGATCCGCCGGAGGCGATCGTTTTCGAGCCGTAACTCATCGATCCGCTCCCGGTCAGCCTTCGTGCCCGGATCAGGTGGGTCGGCAGCCAGCGCGGACGCTTCGGCCGCGATCAGTCCGTCGTGATCATGAGAGGGATGCGATTTGCGCCATCGATGGTAGGTCATCACACTGACGCCAAGCGCCTTGCAGGCTTGCGCTTGCGACCGTCCACTCGCTATCAACTCCTCGGCTTGACGGAGCTTGCTCGCGATTTCATCGGCAGAATGGCGTTTCATACCTTTGTTCCATCCGAGCAGCGATATTGAACAGGGAGCTGCCGCGAACGCTATTTGATTCTTAACGTTAGCTTATCGTAAGCCAAGCGTTAAGTTGAGTTTGCGGCCTTGCGACGGATAAAATCGCACATTTTGCGACTGTTTTTGTGGCTTATCGCTTCGCCGTCGGTCAGGCCGGGCAGACTAGCGATGAGTTTGCAGGCGGCGCCGCCGCAGCCACGAGCAACCATCGTCTTATATTAGCTTATATAGTACTACTTGGGCAGCCAGCGCAGAAATATCCAAGGTTAACTTTTGGAGAGCATAGATGAAGCCGGCCGATCATATCCGCGTTGTCCTGGTTGCGTCCATCGCGCTGGCTGCGGCTGGGCAGACCGGCAAGGCTGAAGCCGTTACGGCCGCGGTCGCCAAGGCCTGTGCCCGTTCCCTCGCAAAGGCGTTTCCCCTTCGCAAGCCAGGTAATCCGGCCGCAGGGAGCGCTGCGGGAAGCACGGAGGATCAGCGGCAATTCTATGCGAAGTGTATCGCTAACGGCGGCCCTATAAGCGAGCCCAATAGCAAAGTCGGAAAATAGCCCGAATCCCGCCAGCGTCTGTCTTTTTTTTGGACAAGTGCGGTAAATTATGTGCTAGAATGCTGGCATTAAAGGCGCTTGCGCATTGCAATAGCATCATAAGCTATTGGGACAGATCAATAAGGTTTGCGGGGGTCGATTGTGAGTGCATTTTCTTCCCGGGGGCGGGCACAGAGCGATTCGCGTTCGTGCCACAATGAGACGCTCGAACAGCTAATCCTCGAAAATAACGAACTTCGGCAGACGGCTGCGAATCTTGTTCTTCAGACCGCCATTTTGCGGGAAAGCCTGCCCCAGGTCGGGGTCAGCAGGGTCAACTTGAGCCGCTCTTCGTCCTAGGGGCGCTGAAGAACTCGGCTCGACTTGCGTCAAAGGCTGATCGGGCAGGTTGCCCGTCGCGTCTGCGCGGTTTCAATCGAGCGCCTGGCAGCTTCGTTGTGCGCAAGGCGCGAGCCAACAATTATTTGTGCGCAAGTGCCCTGTAACGAAGCACCTGAAAGCCGGCGCTTTGAGCTTCCAAATTCTCGCGCAGCGCCTCGATTTCCAGCAGAAGTGAAACCGCCTGCTCCCGCAGCGAATCATTGTCCGCGGACAAGGCAACAAGATCCTCATCCGAACGAGCCGTCGCGTCGACACCAAATTTCACCAGGCCGGCCATGTAATATGCTCTCGTTACGATCGTCAGGACTTATGAGCGAAGCGATTGGAAATTCAACGACGAGCTTGCCTTAACCTTATGGATTCGGGTTAATCGAAGCACGCCGTCGCGCTTGAAAAAAATTTAATGTTTCATCATCTCGTTAGCAGTTCCGGGCGCGTGCAGGCAGATAGATCAAAGCACTATGGACAGAATTGGACATACTCCGAACGGCGGCGGAAATTTTTCGACTGTTTGGACGTGACGGTTCCAATACAGGTTCATTCTAGCGACGCTGCAGCGGAACGAATTCGCGCTTCTCTCCATCGATTCCCGGGACACGGCGAAACACGAATAGTCCCTTGTCCGTTGCGACGATGTCGCCGGGCTGCAAGGCGTCGTCGGTCAAGACGCGCTCGGTCGCGATTTTCTCGGGCGGATCCGGCTTCCTCGCGCTTCCGTGCGGCGCAAGCCGCCATGTGCATCGCGCCTGCTCGGCCCGATCGCGCGCCTGGTCGATGCGAAGCTTCCATTCGTCTCTGGAGATCTTGCTGTCGGCTGAAATTTCGTCCCCTGATTCGGCCGACGCATCGTTGTCCGTGCTCACCTGCGCCTGAAGCGGCGAAGCGAGGAAGAAGACAGCGATAACCGCCGTCCCGAGACCGTAGCGTGCACAGGCCATGTCGCGAACAATACAACACGATGCGGCTGGCCGGGAGTCGTCGGCAACCTTAACCCGCCTCGGCGGAGCCCGGTTAAACAAACGGGTTAACGACAGTGCGAAGGATCAGGGCGATCCTCGAAAGTAGCTGTTTGGGCCGGCAAGTCCGACTGCTAAAGTCTGACCTTGATTTGAAGCAATTCTGGCAGGCGCATATGGACCAAAGATACCGCCCTCAGCTGGACGGCGTCCGCGCGTTTTGCATCATCTTCACGATCTTCAATCATATTCGCACGACGCCGAGCTTCATCGACGGCAGTGTCGGCGTCGACGTGTTCTTTCCGCTGAGCGGCTGGCTGATCACCTGGCTTTTGCTCGAGGAGCGGACAAGGATCGGAGCCACCGATCTCAGGGGATTTTACATCAGGCGAGTGTTTCGCATCGTTCCGCTTTATTATCTCACGATCGCGATCTATGCCGTTGCCGCCCTCTCCCTGTACGCCGCAACGGGAGTCACGGGCAAGATCGGCGAGCTTCACAACGCGTTGCTCTATCTCATAAGCTTCAATTCGGAATATCGTTCGGTCGATGCCGGCGTTCTGTTCGGACATGCCTGGACGCTGGGCATCGAGGAGAAGTTCTACGCGATCTGGCCTGCACTCATCCTGCTGTTTGCACGATCGAGGCTCGTGCTCGGGCTCAGCGCCGCCGCCGTCTGCATCGTGCTGATGGTGCTGTTCGGATACAACGACTTTCTGGCCAGAGGATATTTTGGGCTTGGCGTCGGGGCAGCGCTGGCTTTCTACCTGAACAGCGCACCGGCAAAGATCGAATTTCTTCGCAAGCGCTCGCTTGGCGGAGTCGCGTTCCTGTTCATGGTCGCGGCGTATGTCGGACTGATTGCAGCTCCCCATGTAGCCTGGCATCTGGCGATCTCAGCCTCGGCAGCCGTCATGATCGCCAGCGTCTGGTTCTGCCAGGAGCAGCCGCTGGCGCGATTTTTGAGGCTCGCCCCCCTGGCATGGTTGGGGACATTGACCTACGCGATCTATCTCCTGCAATCGCTTGCGATCAATGTCGGCCAGGCGCTGGTACAGAAGCTGCACTTGCCGGATAACGCTCTGCTGATTTTTCTGGCGAGCTATCCGATCTGCGTCGCCGCCGCCTGGCTCGCTCACAAGAGCGTCGAGCGGCCGCTGATTGACACGGGCAGGGATCTCGCAAAACGGTTGCGGCCCTCGATGGGGGCAGCGTAGACAGGCCAAACGTGCTATCCTTGCCTCTCTCCCGATTTGCCCATGGCCAACAGGACAGGAATCACTCTGAATGGCAAATGAGATCGGCGCCGGAAGTCCGTTCGAGACGGTCCTCGCGCAGTTTGCTTCCCGGCGGATCCTGGTCGTCGGCGACCTGATGCTCGATCGCTTCAGCTATGGCAGCGTCGGACGGATATCGCCCGAAGCGCCTGCCGCCGTCATCAACCTGAACCGGGTCGAGGAAGCGGTCGGCGGCGCCGGCAACGTGGCGCGGAACATCGCTTCGCTCGGCGCGCACTGCCTCCTCGTCGGCATGGTCGGAGCCGACGAGGCTGCCGATACGATCCGCCGCCGGCTTGAGGAACTGCCTGACGTCACGCCCCATCTCATCGATGTCCCCGAGCGCGTGACCACGCCCAAGAGCCGCTTCGTCGCCAACCTCCACAACACCCATCTGTTGCGCGCCGACGTCGAGGACTCCTCGCCGATCTCCCCACAATTACAGGACAGGCTCATCGGCGTCATCACCGAGCTCCTGCCCCGCGTCGACGCGGTACTGCTGTCCGATTATGGCAAGGGGCTGCTGACCGATCCGGCGATCCGCAGGATCATCGATGCCGCCCGCAACGCCGGCAAGCCGGTCGTGGTCGATCCGAAGGGCATCCACTACCAGCGCTATGCCGGCGCAGAGTTCCTCACGCCCAATCTCGGCGAGCTTGGCCAAGCGGCAGGCGCCGCCGTCGATAGCGAGGAGCATCAGATCGCGGCCGCCCGCAAGCTGATCGAGCTCACCGGAAGTCACGGCATCCTGGTGACGCGCGGCGAGCATGGCGTGCTGGTCGTTCCCGCTGCGGGCGAACCGGTGAGCTTCACAGCGACAGCACGGCGCGTGATCGACGTATCGGGTGCCGGCGACACCCTGGCAGCCGGCTTCACGCTGGCACTGGCGAGCGGCGCATCCATCGCAAATTCGGCACGGCTCGCCAATTACGCCGCAGGCATCGCCGTCTCAAAATTCGGCACCGCCTGTGTGACGCCCCGCGAGCTCGAGGACGTGCTGCTGTCGCGGCCGGATTTTCATATCAGGACGAAGATCTTCCACGATGTTTCGACGCTGCGGCAGGCGGCCGCCAAATGGCGCGAGGATGGCCTCGTCGTCGGTTTCACCAATGGCTGTTTCGACATCATCCACGAGGGCCATGTCGAGCTGCTCGCGGAAGCCCGGTCGCACTGCGACCGCCTGATCGTGGCGCTCAACAGCGACGCCTCGGTGCGGCGGCTGAAAGGCCCGACGCGGCCGGTCCAGCCGGAGCGCGCCAGGGTTCGGGTGATGGCGGCGCTTGCCTTTGTCGATGCGGTGATCACCTTCGATACCGAGACGCCGATCGAGCTGATCACTGAGCTGAAGCCCAACGTGCTGGTGAAGGGCGCCGACTACAAGGTCGAGGAGGTCGTGGGCCGAGCGGTCGTGGAAGCCAATGGCGGGCGCGTCGTGCTCGCGCCACTGGTGCCGAATTCCAGCACCACCCGCATTGTGGAAAAGATGCGGATCGCCGATCGCGAGCCCACGTCCTGAAGGCGCGCGCGGATGCGGCTTGATCGTCGTACCGAATTTCCTCTGCTGCATCGGGCCATAGCGCCAGTTCTCGCCTGGACAAGAGAAACGGCCCTGCCCTTCTGGGGCAGCGTGGGCGTCGACGACAAGCGCGGCGGCTTTCACGAGCGCCTCGACCTGTCGGGCCAGCCGGTCCTGAACGTCCCCAAGCGGGTGATGGTCCAGGGGCGGCAGCTTTATGTCTATAGCCACGCCGCGCTGCTGGGCTGGTATGGCGATGGCAAGCGGCTCGCCGACTGCTGTGTCGAATATCTCCTCTCCTCGTTCTACCGGGCCGACCGCAAGCCCGGCTGGGTGTTTTCGCTGACGCCCGACGGCACGATCGCCAATCCGATGCGCGACACTTACGGCCACGCCTTCGTGCTGCTGGGACTCGCCTGGTATTACCGGCTCACCCGCGACGCGCAGATCCTGCGCGTGATCGACGACACCATCCTGTTTCTCGACGAGGGCCTCGCCTCCGATCACGGCGGCTATCGCGACGCGGATCCCGCGCCCGATGCGATCCGCCGCCAGAACCCGCACATGCATCTGCTGGAGGCCTTCCTGGCGCTCTATGAAGCGACCCGACGCAGCGACTATCGCGACCATGCGTTAAAAATGTTCGAGCTGTTCGCGACGCGCTTCTTTCAGAGTGCCTCGGGAACGCTGCGCGAATATTTTACCGATGAGCTGGTGCCGCAGGGCGGCCAGAAGGGCGACATCGTCGAGCCCGGGCATCACTATGAGTGGGTCTGGCTGCTGCGCCAGTTGCAGCGACTGACGGGCAATGACGTCGATGCTTACGTCTCCGCGCTCTACAAGCACGCCGACACCCATGGCTGGGACGGCGAAGGGCTGATCGTCGACGAGCTTGGCTCTGCCGGCGACGTCATCACTGCCTCGCGGCGCTGCTGGCCTCTCACCGAAGCCGCCAAGGCCAACATCGCCGAAGGCGAACGGGCGCGCGGAACGTTCGACGAAAAGGCGGCGCATTGCTTTACGAGCCTCGCGGGGCGATTTCTGCAGAGGCCCGTTCCCGCCGGTTGGATGGATCGTATCGGTGCCTCGGGCGAGCCGATGGCGCAGTTCATGCCGGCAAGCACGCTGTACCACCTGTTCTGTGCGATATCGGAAGGCGCGCGTGTGACAAAGGCGATCTGACAGGCCATTCGCGCAATCGGCCGGCCGCCAGTATCCCCCTTGCGCGGCGCGGCACCTCACGGTTGAATCGCCGCTTCCTTCGTGACGGCGTGAGAGAATCCGATGAGACCATTCCCACAATCTGTCGCCGCGTTCGTCGCGGCGGTTTTCGCCATTGCCGCGTTTGCGCCATCCACGCGCAGCGAAGAGCCTAGCAAGGCGACCTACACCGTCGCCTATATCGAAGTCCTGCCGGGCCAGGAGAAACCGGCGCGCCGCCTGATCCTCGATCATGTCAGGGTGGCGAAACGCGCACCCGGCGCGGTTGCGATCGATGCGTTCGCGCGCGACGGCTATCGGAACCAGTTCGTCCTGCTCGAGCAATGGCAGTCGCTAAAATCGAGGGACGACTACGCCTCGACAGTTCCGGCACAACAATTCCGCACCAGGTTGGCCAAGCTCGAAAGCGCCGGCGTCGACGAGCGCATCCAGGGTCCGCTCTTTGTCGAATCCGACCATCCCGCGGCGACGCCGCCGATTGTCGTGATGACGCATATCGATATCATTCCGACCGCCTTGGAGCAGGGTCGAACCCGGATCAAGCAATTGGTCGACGGCAGCCGGCATCGCTATGGCAATGTTCGCTTCGACGTGCTGGTTCAGACCAACCGGCAAAATCACATGACGCTGATTGAAGGCTGGAAATCCCAAGCCGACAAGAATGCCGAAAGCGCAGCAGCGGAGACGGTCTCATTCCGCCACGATCTGTTGCCGATGAGCGGCAGCCCCTATGACGAGCGGACCTATCGGCCGCTGCGAGAGTGAGTGCCGCCGCGAGCGGCACACCGGATCGCAATCTCCCGCATCCGCTCGCGCAGGGCTAGGAAGCCCTGCGCAAAATCTCCCTGCCGGAAGAGATGGCGAGCGGTGCACCATCATGAGAACGACGCACCTCGACCTGACCGGGCTCGATGCACAGGCCCGCCGGCACCGCGAACCGGAAGCCCTGGAAGCCGCTGCCGGTTCCAGCCGTCTTCAGGTCCTCGCGATACTCGTTCGCCAGCATTTGGCCGATCAGTTCCCCGTTCACGAGAATATCGAGGCAGACCGGCACGTCCGGATGCTCGACCGATTGCGCCCAACCCTCGATCGATTGCGCGCCGACGACATCGACCAACCCTTGCAGCCGTCCCGCCGCTTCGCGGAAGTTGGCGACGAGACCGGCGCGCGCTTCGATGCGTCGGCGGATCGTCTCCACCTCGAAGCCGTACTCCGGCCGTGGCGCGCAGTAGACGGCCGCGCCACGCTGCCGACGCTGCTCCGGATAGAGCTCTGCGAACTCCGCCGCATTGTGGAACATGCCGCGGCTGTCGTCGTCGACGAAGCTTTCCGAGAGCGAACCCTCGGCGACGAGAACGTCGTGCGTCTCCAACTCGATATGGATGTACGACACCTCCTCGACATGCTCGGCCTGGACCACGCTCACGCCGTTGACGAGATGCCGCGCCTCGACCAGCACGCCGTCGAGATACATGGCGTGATGCGGCGAGATCCAGAGATCGCGCCGTGGCACGTTATCGCCGAGCGATCCCGCCTTGACGCAGATGGGCAGGATATCCTTGCGTCCCATGATGAAGCGGCCGCCATAGTCGCGCCGGCCGATCCATTTGATCGGACGGAGCCGCCCGCCCATGGTGGAGACCAGATCGCCGATCGCCAGATCCTCGACCTTTACCTCGCCGCGGTCCGTCAGGATCAGCGTGCCCGGGCAGTAGCAGGGCGTCGAGTTGTCGGTGATCAGGGTATGGCCTTTTCCATCGTCGGAGAGATGGAAATACTCTCCGGCAAACAGGTCGCCCTGGTTGATGTGCAGGTCGAGCGTGTTGCCGTTCTCGCTGATCTCCACAACTCCGCCGGACAGGAGATTGGCATGTCCGTGGCTGTCGAAATTGACGGACGTCAGGTCGATCGCCGCGCCCGGCGCGAAGCCGGAGATGACGAAGTTCGACAGGAACGAGCCGTCGCCGCCGACATAGATGGTGCCGCCGGAGCCGGGGAAGTAGGACGAGTCGGAGGTATCGGTGATGCTGGCAGCCGAGGTCGCACTGAGCGTCATGCCGCCGCCGTTGATGATGGCGCCGGCGTTGACATTGAGCGTGCCGCCGCTGATCACCAGGAGGTCCGACGCCGAGCCGGCGAGATCGAGCGTACCGCCGCTGAAGACCGATTGGTCATCAAGCGTGCCGCCCGCGAACACGCTGACGGTGCCGCCCGCAGCCGCGACGATCTGGTGCGCTTTGCCGCCGCTTTCGACATCGAGCTCGCCACCGCCAAGGATGGTACCACCCCGCTCGCGGCCGTAGACGGTCTCGACGCCGGCCACCGCCGTAGCGGAGGCCGCGCCGCCCGCGAGGACGGTCTGACTGCCGCCCGCGCTGATCGTGGCGCCGAGCGCAAAGCCGCCGGACTCCACGTATTGGGCGCCGCCGGAGTTGACGAGCGTACCGCTGGCGATGCCGCTGTTGGTGCCATCGCCGATCACCACCTGCTGACCGCCGGAGTTGATGGTGGTGAAGTCCGCGGTGCCGCCCGAGATGACGGCGCCGCCACCGGTGCTGGTGGTGCCGGTGCTGTCGACCGTGGCGCTGACCAGCGTTCCGCCCGCCAGCACGTTCACAAGGCCCGTGCCGGTGATCGTCGTTCCGGACGCAATGCCGCTGCTGACGATCTCGCTGCCGCCCGAGGAAACGGTCACATCCTTGCTGGTGCCGCCGCTCAGCGTCAGGAAGCCGCCAGCAAAGACGGTGGCGCCGGTTTCAAGGCCGCCGCCATAGACGGTCTCGAGACCGCCGCTCTGGAGTTGGGTGCCCGAAGCGTTGCCATGGTCCTCGACGAGCAGACCGCCGTTGAGGCCGCTACCGAACTGCGTGCCGCTAACGATCGTGCTCGACGCCGCGCCTCCCGACGAGACGACAAGCTCGCCAGTGGAGGAGATGGTCGTTGCGATCGCCGTGCCGCCGGACAGGATCTCCTGCGCCAGGATCGGAGAGCCCGAGACCACGCCGCCGCCGATCAGTTTCGTCGACTGCGTCCCGGCGCTGGAGTAGACCGTCAACGTGCCGCCGCCAGAGACGGTGGCGCTGGTCTCACCGCCGCTCACGATGGTGGCGTTGCCGCCGCTCAGGACGGTGGTGCCGGACGCAATGCCGCCGGAGACGAAGAGAGTACCGCCATTCGAAACGGTGGTGTTGTAGTCGACGCTGAAGAGGCTCTCCGAGCCGCCCGCGGATATCTGCGTACCGCTCGCGACGCCGCCAGCCTCAATCGTTGCCGAGCCACCCGACGAGATAATCGCGCCCGAAGCAACGCCGCCGGCACTGACCACCATGGCACCGCCGGCGCTGATGAGCGTTCCGCTCGCCTGGCCGCCGCCGAAGACATATTGATAGCCGCTGACGGTCTGGCCCGAGGTCGGGCTGCCGCTGGTGGTGTCGAGACCGCTGGTGACGCTGGTGGCGATGGCAACACCGTAGACGTCCTGCTCGCCGCCGCTGACGAACGCGCTGGTGGCCGAACCGCCAGCCGAGACGATCTGGATACCGGGATCGGTGAGCAAGGTGTTGCTCGCGTTACCGCCGGAATCGACGACTTGGTGTCCGCCGTCGCTGACGGTGGCGCCCGCCGCCGAGCCGCCGCTGCCGACTGAGATCGTGCCGCCGCTGGAGACCGTGCCGCCGGAGACGATGCCGCCTGAACTGACGGTCAGCGTGCCGCCATTGTTCACATTGGTGCCGCTCGCCGAGGCGCCCGGCGCCACGTCGAGCGAGCCGCCGGCCGCCACGGTGACACCATAGGTGGTCTTGCCCGCCGGGATGGAGGCCGAGGTCGTGAGCGGCGTCTGGATCAGGTAGACGTCGGTGCCGTTCGCGCCCGCCGAGGTCTTGAACTCCTCGCCGAGGAAGTACTGGTTCGGATCGAACTGCAGTTGATAGGTCGCGCCAAGGGTGCTCGAAACCGTGAGGATATTGGTGGCCGAGTCGAACGACGGATCGACGTTAACGTATCCGACCTCGGCGAGCTCGATGATGTCGCCGCCCGTCATTCCGACAATGGTGTTGCCGGGTGCGCCCGCGTTTTCATCCAACAACTCGCTGCCGCCGCCGCTGGCGGCAAACTGGATCGTGCCGCTCACGATCGCACCTTGATCGAGGATGAGCTCGCCGCCGCTGATCACGGCATTGGAGATCACGCCGCCGCTCTGGACGGTTTCCATGCCACCGCTGCCGGCGATACTCCCGATCGCACTGCCGCCCGTGACGATGGTGTCGGTGCCGCCGGAGACGACCAGCGACCCGTTGGCCACGCCGCCCGCTTCCACGATTTCGGCAGCGCCGCCGCCGATCACGGTGCCGTTCCAGGTCACGCCGGCGCCAACCGACAGCGTGACGCCGCTGCCGAGGATAGTGCCGTCGAGCTCGCTGCCGTTATCGGCGTTGAGCGCGCCACCGGCATTGAGCATCGTGCCGCTCGCAACACCGCCCGCCAGCACGTGCTCGGTGCCGCCGCTCTGCAGCGTCGCGCCGGATCCGATGCCGCCCGCGGATATGGTGAGAACGCCGCCATTCGCGACGGTGGCCGCGTTGTCCTGGCCGCCGTTGAACACCGTCTCGTTGCCGCCGTTGATCGTCGTGGCGGACGCGCTGCCGCCGGACAACAATTCCTGGCCGCCGCTGTTGACGATGGCGCCGCTTGCGACACCGCCCGCGCTGACGGTCAATCCGCCTCCTCCGGTGTTGGAGGTGAGGATGGTGCCGTCGGCGAGGCCGAAGGACTGGACCACCAGCATGCCGCTGCCCGAGACCGTCGTGCCGCTATCGACACCGCCGGAAGAAACAACTTCCTGGCCGCCGAAGACCGTGACGTGGCCGGTCACGGCGCCGCTGACGTTCAACGTGCCGCCCGAAACAGCGATGTTGTGGATCACGCCCTGGCTCGCGACGTTCAACGTTCCGGCGGAGATGGTCACATGATCAAGCTCACCGCCGGCCTGCACGTTGACGGTGCCGCCGGACATCGTCGTGCCGCTGCCGCTGACGCCGGTGACGACGCCGCCCAACAGCACGTTCTCGGTGCCGCCTGTGAAAACGGTGACGTTACTCGCGACGGTACCGGCGACATTCACGGTGCCGCCGGCCGAAATGCTGATGTTATGGGCGCTGCCACCCGCCGAGACATTGAGAACGCCGCCGCCGGAAACGGTCGTGTGATCGAACTCACCACCGGACAGCACGTTGACCGTGCCGCCGGAGACGCCGGTGCCACTTCCAGTAACGCCCGTGACGATGCCGCCCGACAGAATGTTTTCGATACCGCCAGTGGAGACGGTCGCGATGCTGGTCAGCGTGCCGGCGATGTTGGCGACACCGCCGCTGATGACCACGAGATTGTGGATGGTGCCGCCCGACGACACGTTCAGCGTGCCGGCTTGCGCGCCGATTCCGCTGACACCAATGAACGCCGCCGATCCGCCGGCGAGAATAGTGAGCGTCCCGCCAGATACGCCGGTGCCGAAGTGGCTGGCTCCTCCGGAGAAAGTCTGCCCGTTGATGAAGCCGCCCGACAACACGTTCTCGACGCCACCCGTGAAGACAAGGGTGTCGCTGGCCACGGTGCCTGCAACATTGAGCACGCCGCCGCTGGAGACAGAGAGGTCGTGGCCGGTGGCCCCTGCAGAGTAGTTCAGCACGCCACCGGAGAACGTCGTCGAAAAATCGAACTCGCCGCCGTTCTGCACGTTGACGGTGCCGGAATTACCCGTGCCGGCTCCGGACGAACCCGATACGATGCCGCCAGCAAGCACGTTTTCGACGCCACCGCGCGCCACGAAACCGTTGCTGAGGATAGTGCCCGCGACATTGATAACGCCGCCGCTGTTGGCACCAACAAAGGCCGCGGTGCCGCCAGCCGACACATTCAAAGTGCCATTGACGCCGTTGCCGTTACTTCCGGGGCCGCCCGACAGGACGCCGCCTGCCAGCACGTTGGCGGTGCCACCGGTATTGACGAAGATGTTGCTGGTCGTGGTGCCGGCGATATTGAGAATGCCGCCGCTGTTGACACCCATGTTACTGAGCTTGCCGCCGGCGAGCACGTTGACAACGCCGCTGTCGCCATTACCGCCGTTGCCGCCGACCTGAGTCTCGACGCCACCCGAGGCAATGGTCTCGACGCCGCCGGTGTTGACGAAGACGTCGTGCAGGGTCTCGCCGTTGGAGACCGTGAAGTTGCCCCCGCTGTCGACCGTGAGATGACCGCCGGCCAGGATGGTCTCGCCGGTCACCGTGCCGCCGGCCTGGATATCGAGCAGTCCGTTGCTGCCGACCACCGTGCCGATGGCGGTGCCGCCGGAGACGAATTGAGCCGCCCAGAAGCCCGACGCGTTGGTGCCGGACACCGTCGCATTAAT
>Ga0207661_10002040_pt1 | contig 13925 bp, 17 predicted proteins | sample KBSC713LmetaG_FD_184337 | JGI IMG/M metagenome (GOLD analysis project Ga0207661, IMG submission 184337) | Corn rhizosphere microbial communities from Kellogg Biological Station, Michigan, USA - KBS C7.1-3L metaG (SPAdes) (version 2) | ecosystem: Host-associated > Plants > Roots > Rhizosphere ... | reverse complement strand
GGCGCCGGGGTGCGCGGCCTCGATCTCGCCGCGGATCAGCTCCAGTCCGGGTGCGTCAGGCACGGAGCAGCTCCCTGGCCGCCTCGTAGGCCTCGGCCGACTCGGCGCTCGGTTCGCTGCGCGGGCCGCCGCGCGCCCACTCCTCGGTGCCCTCGGCGTTGTAGCGGGCGCGCCAGCCCTGATCGGCGTTGCCCATGATCTTCTCCTGCAGCTTGGTGAAGCCGTAGAGGACCGCCTCCGGCCGCGGCGGGCAGCCGGGAATGTGGACGTCGATCGGCATGAACTTGTCGGCGCCCTGGACCACGGCGTAGTTGGAGAACATGCCGCCGCTGGAGGAGCAGGCGCCCATCGAGATCGCCCACTTCGGCTCCAGCATCTGGTCGTAGAGGCGGCGGACGACCGGCGCCATCTTGATCGAGACCCTGCCCGAGAGGACGATGAAGTCGGCCTGGCGCGGGGAGGCGCGTCCCGCCTCGGCGCCGAAGCGAGCGATGTCGTAACGCGCCGTCACGGCGGACATCGGTATCCCCTCGATCGCGCAGCAGGCGAGGCCGAAGGAGAGCGGGAACAGCGAGTTGGCCCGCGACCAGTTGAGCATCTCCTCGAGGCGGGTCATCACGACCCTCTCCTCGACGTAGCGTTCGAGCTCCTCGCCCTCGAGGTCGCCGCGCAGCATGTCGCGGGCGCTGAGCTGGCGCTGGCGCATCGACTGTCGCTCTATCTCCAATCCAGTGCCCCCTTGCGCCAGACGTAGACAAAGGCGACCAGCAGCAGGGCGATGAAGGTGACCAGCTCGCCCAGGACAAAGACGCTGTCGGCGCCCTTGAGGATGACCCCGATCGGATAGAGGAAGACCACCTCGATGTCGAAGAGGATGAAAAGCATCGCGATCAGGTAGAAGCTGACCCCGAAGCGCAGGCCGTGCGAGGGCTCGACCGGAATCCCGGACTCATACGGCTCGGACTGGCGTACGCTCGCGGCCGTCGGCCGCTTCGGCCGCTTCGGCCCGATCACGTGGTTGAGCATCGCGAAAGCCCCCCCAACGGTGACGCCGAGGAAGGCGAAGACGAGAATCGGCAGGTAGCTCTTCAGCACTGGTAGATCGGAGTTGTGCGGGCCGTGCGCGGGGCGCGGGTCGCCGCCGCCTCACCGCCTGCACGACGAGTTATATACCGACCTTGTAACACATTGCTACATAGTGCTTTTCCGCATCAGCAAGCCGAATCCCGACCCTTTTGAGAGGAAATAGATCCGTGGTGGTCCTTCACCTCATAGTCGGTTGCGCCGTCATCGGGCTCAACCTCGTCGCCTTCGCCATCGGCGGCATCGCCTGGCTGCGCGACCGGCCCTCGGTTCCCTTCTGGCTGTTGCTGCGCGCCGCCCAGGTCTCCGTCTTCATCCAGGTGATGCTGGGCGGCCTGCTGGTCTTTACCAACCACAAACCAGACGACAGCCTCCACTACCTCTACGGGATCCTCCCCCTCCTTGTCTCTCTAATCGCCGAGGCCGCCCGCACCGGCGCCGCCGAGCGCGAGCTGGGCGACGTCGACTTCGAAGCGCTTCCCGCCGACGCCCAGCAGGAGCTGGCCCTGGCAATCGTTCGGCGCGAGATGGGGATCATGGCTGTCAGCTGCGGCGTGATCCTCTTCCTGGCGCTGCGGGCTGCCGGGACCAGCGGCGCGTTTTGACGCTCGTCCAAGGAACAAGAGGACTGGACACCCCTCCCAAAACACTCGGCAGGAGCCTCGCTTGAGTGTTTTGGGAGGGGTGTCCAGTCCTCTTCCCAGGGATGAGCGTTGACGCGAGAGCTCCGGTACGGGTATCAGTGCGGAGAAAATGCCAGTCCCGGAGATGCAGAGGGTCGAGTCCAGCGCGGTGGCGAGGATCGGCTACGACGCCGAGCTGGGGGAGGCATACGTCGAATACCTTGGCGGTGACCTCTACGTCTACGAAGGCGTGCCGGTCGACGTCTTTGAGGGCTTGGTGAACGCCGAGTCGAAGGGGGCGTTCGTCAACGCGGTGATCAAGGAGTACCCGTTCCGCGAGGTCTAACTGGAGATCCTGAAGACCGGGTGGTCCGGCGCAATTCGTTGCAGCTCGGCCTCGGGGGCGTCCGCGCCGACGCCGTCGAAGAAGGCGCCGACCTCCCATTTCCACTTCTTCAAATAGGCGCGCAGCAAGGCGGGCTTCTCCTCGTCGGTCAGCTCGGTGGCGGTGAAGGTCTCGGTGCCGCGGCCGACCAGGCGGCCCTCGCCGCTCATCCGCAGGTTGCGCACCCACTGGGTGTGCCCGCGCGGCGCCACCAGGTACGTGCGGCCCTCGAAGGGCAGCGGGTTGACCGGGGTCTGGCGCCACTCGCCGCTCTTGCGTCCTTTGACTTCGAGCACCCGCGAGCCGGCGAGGCCGAGCCCGATCCGGCTCAGCCCCGCGACGAGCGGGTTGAAGACGTGCTTCGTGAACCAGCCCGGCTCTTGGAATCGTGGCGCGATCGCCAGATTGTGCCCTATGTGCGCATCCGACACTCACCCACCTCAGGTGGGGTCAATATCGGATGCGCTCAGCCCAGCGGCCGGTACTCGCCGCCGTGGAAGACCAGCGGCTCGCCTTCGCCTGTCGCCAGGTCGCGGACCTCGCCGGTGACGATCACGTGATCGCCGGCGGCGACCACGTCGCGCAACTCGCAGGCGATCCAGGCGAGGGAGTCGTCGATCGCGGGGATGCCGCCGCGCTCGCTCCAGGCAACGCCGGCCCACTTCTCTGCCACCGGCGCCTTGGTGGCGAAGGCGCGGGCCGTCGGCTCCTGGCCGTCGTGCAGGACGCTGATGCCGAAGTGGTTGGCGGCCTGGACCGCAAGCAGGGTGCGGGAGCCGCGGTCGAGGCAGGCCAGCATCAGCATCGGCTCGATCGAGAGCGAGCAGACCGCGTTGGCGGTTGCTCCGGCCGGTCCCTCGGGCCCGGCTGCGCTGACGATGGTGACGCCGGTCGGCAGCGTTGCCATGGCGGCGCGGAAGCGGGCTGGATCAGGCGATGGCATGGTCGAAGAGCGCGATCGGGTCAAGACAATATGATGCGCGCCGCGTGCGTCCGGCACTGATAACAGCCATGGCCATCCTCGCCGCCCTCGGGCTAGCCGCCTGCGGCTTCGGCGAAGAAGGCGTCTCCGTCTCCCAGAGCGACCCCAATCACGAAGGGGCCGTGCTCTTCGCCACGCACTGCTCCGGCTGTCACACGCTCAGCGCCGCGGGCACCCAGGGCAGCGGCAATCGCGGCCTGCGCACGCAGGGTCCGAACCTCAATGGGCGAACCGAGACATATGAAGACGCTCTCTTCGCGATCCAGAACGGCGGTTTCTCCGGCGCGATCATGCCGCAGAACATCGTCGTCGGCAAAGAAGCGGAAGCCGTCGCGCACTTTGTCGCCAAGTACGCCGGCGAAGAAGCCGTCGAATCCCCTCGCCCCGGCGAGACCTCGCCCTAATCTTCGCGGGCAATGCTTGACCTGAAGCTGATCCGCTCCGACCCTGAGCGGGTCAAGGCGGCGCTCGCGCGCCGCGGCGCTGCCGAGCCCCTCGACGAGCTGCTGGCGCTCGACGCCCGCCGCCGCGAGCTGCTGCCGCGGATCGAGGGCGCCCAGGCCGAGCGCAAGACGATCTCCAAGCAGATCGGCGAGGCCAAGCAGCGCGGGGAGGATGCCGGCGAGCAGATGGCCGCGGTAGCGGAGCTGAAGCAGGCGATCGAGGCCGGCAAGGCCGAGCTCGAGCAGGTCGACGCCGACCTGCAGCGGGTTGCCACGGCCCTGCCCAACCTACCCGACCCCGATGCCCCCGAAGGGATGACCGAGGACGACGCGGTCGTCCTGCGCGAGGAGGGCGAGCTACCGAGCTTCGACTTCGAGCCGCGCGATCACCTCGAGATCGGCTCGGAGCACGACCTGATCGACATGGAGGCCGGCGCCCGGGTCTCCGGATCGCGCTTCGCCTACATCAAGGGCGACCTCGTTCTGCTCGAGCTGGCGCTGGTCCGTTTCGCCCTCGATCTGGTCCGCGAGGAAGGTCACGAGCCCGTCGTCCCACCGGTCCTGGTCCGCGAAGAGGCGCTCATCGGCACCGGCTTCTTGCCCGGCGATCGCGACCAGATCTACGAGGTGCCCAAGGACGAGCTCTTCCTCGTCGGCACCTCTGAGGTGCCGCTTGCCGCCCTGCACGCCGACGAGATCCTCGCCGCCGAGCAGCTGCCGATCCGTTACGCGGGATTCTCGCCCTGCTTTCGCCGCGAGGCCGGCGCCGGTGGCCGCGACACCCGCGGCATCTTCCGCGTTCACCAGTTCGACAAGGTCGAGATGTTCTCGTTCGTCGAGCCGTCGAAATCGGCCGAAGAGCACGAGCGCCTGCTGGCGATCGAGGAGCGCATCCTCGCCGAGCTGGAGATCCCCTACCGCGTCGTCAACGTCGCCGCGGGCGATCTCGGCGCGCCGGCAGCCAAGAAGTACGACTGCGAGGCTTGGATCCCGAGCCAGGGCCGCTACCGTGAGCTGACCTCATGCTCGAATACGACCGACTATCAGGCCCGGCGCCTCGCTTGCCGATACCGGCCCAATGATGACGAGGCCCCAGCGCCGGTACACACCCTTAACGGCACCGCGGTTGCGGTCGGGCGCACGATGATTGCCTTGATTGAGAATCGACAGGAGCGGGAAGGTGGGTTCACGCTACCCACTATTCTGCATTCCTATGGTGCGCCTGAGAGGATTGGAACACCTTGAGTACTGGTGTGCGTGACGCTAAGCGCGTCGTCCTCTGCGACGACCACGAGATCGTCCGTGAGGCGATCAAGTCCCGCATGGCCAATTCGAGCATTGTCGAGATCGTCGGCGAGGCCGGAAACGGTCGTGATGTGGTCGACGTCGTCAAGGAGCTCGAGCCCGACGTCCTGATCATCGACGTCGAGCTGCCCAAGCGCGACGGGATCGAGGCGACCAAGGAGGTCCTCAAGGTTCGGCCGCGGACCAAAGTGATCATCTTCACCGCCCACGCCCAGCCCGACCTGCTGGCGCTCGCCCTGCGCGCCGGCGCCTCCGGCTACGTGCTCAAGTCGGCACCGGCCGAGGACATCGCCCGCGCGGTCAAAGCGGTGACTGGCGGCGGCACCTTCCTCGGCGGCGACTTCGCCGGCGGCAAGCCCTCCGAGGTCGAGAAGCTGCTTGAGCTCTCGCCGCGCGAGCGTCAGATCCTCGAGCTGCTGGCCGAGGGCCTGCGGGTCAAAGAGATCGCCGAGCGGCTGCAGCTGAGCCCGGCGACCGTGCACACGCACGTGCGCAACGCGATCGCCAAGCTCGAGGTCGACACCCGCACCGAGGCGGTTGCCCTCGCGGTGAAGTTCAGCTACCTCGGTGCCGGCGGCAAGGCCTAATCGGTCTTCGCGACCGGCTTCAGCTCCAGCGCGCAGCCGTTGATGCAGTAGCGCTGGCCGCCTTTGTCCGCCGGGCCGTCGTCGAAGACGTGGCCGAGGTGGGCGTCGCAATGCTTGCAGACGACCTCGGTGCGGCGCATGAAGAGGCTGTTGTCGGGCCGCAGCTCGACGTGCTCGAGGTTGGCCGGCTCGGTGAAGCTGGGCCAGCCGGTGCCGGAGTCGAACTTGGTGTCCGAGGAGAAGAGCTCGGTGCCACAGCCCACGCAGTGGTACATGCCGGCGGTTTTCTCGTCGACGTAGGGACCGGTGAAGGCGCGCTCGGTGCCTCCCTTGCGGGTCACCTCATATTGCTCGGGCGTCAGCTGCTCGCGCCACTCGGCGTCGGACTTGTTGATCTTGGTCGTCATCTGGCTCCTTTCAGTCTGTATCCAGGGTACGCCCAGGTCCTTACACGGAGGTGACGGAAGGGCGCCGGGGGTGGTCTCGGCGGACGCGCTTCGCGCTGAGTGTCCGGCGAGACCACCCCCGGCGCCCATACGATCCGTCCCTGATGGACGAGAGCTTCTATGTCTCCAGAGGTGGCGGCAGCTTTGTTGCGACTGAGCTGACTAGAGGTCCCTGGGATCCGGGGGCTCAGCACGCGGGGCCGCCGTCGGCGCTGTTGGGGCGGGAGATCGAGGGGATGGAGGGGTCCGAGAACTTCCAGGTGGGCCGGATCGTTTTCGAGATTCTGCGGCCGGTGCCGATCGGGCCGGTGAGGGTTGAGACGCGGGTGCTGCGGCCGGGGCGGAAGGTGCGGATGGTTGAGGCGTCGCTGTCGGGTGAGGCGGGGGAGTTGATGCGGGCCACGGCTTGGCAGCTGCGCACGACTGAGTTGGAGCTGCCGCCCGAGGCGTTGGCCACGGAAGAGGCGCCGCAGGGGCCCGAGGAAGGCTGGGTGCCGGAGTTCTTCCCGAGCGGGGAGGAGGTCGGCTACCACACCGGGATGGAGCTGAAAGCGGTGGCGGGGGCCTTTCTCGAGCTCGGGCCGGCGACGATGTGGCTGCGGATGCGCCGGCCGCTGGTCGAGGGCGAGGAGCCGACGCCGTTGCAGCGGGCGCTGGTCGCCGCCGATGTCGGCAATGGGATCAGCGCCGTGCTCGACTACCACTCCTACGTCTTCATCAACGTCGATCTCACCGTTCACTTCGAGCGTATGCCGGTGGGGGAGTGGGTCTGCGTCGACGCCGTCACCCGTCCCCAGCCGAGCGGCATCGGCACCGCCGAGTCGGTCCTTTCCGACCAGCGCGGCCGCATCGGCCGCGCCGCCCAGTCGCTGCTGATCGAGCAGCGCTAGCGGGTGGCGAGGGCGGCTCGGGCCGCGGGGGCGACCGCCACGGCGATCGTTGCCGCCGAGACCAGCGCGATCGCGGCGGAGAGGAAGAAGGCGCCCTCGTAGCTGGTCAGGGCCGCCATGGCGCCCGCCAGCGGCGCACCGAGGCCGACCCCGGCGTCGAAGAAGGCGGTGAAGGTGCCGAGGGCGGCACCGCGACGGCGGTCGGAGACGTTGCCGACGACGATCAGAGAGAGCGAGGGGTAGAGGAGGGAGAAGGCGGCGCCCATCGCCAGGGCGCCGGCGAGGGCGACCGGGAGGCTGTGGGCGACGGCGATCGCGGACAGACCCAGCGCCTCCACGCAAGCGGCGGCGATCGCGACGCGGGCCGGGCCGATGCGGTCCGGCAGATCGCCGCCGACCAACCGTGTCAGCACGACCATCGTCGCGAAGGCACCGAACACGGTCGCGCCGTGGCCGACCCCGCGCGCTTCCAGCAGCAGGACAACGAAGGCGGCGATCGTGCCGTAGCCGATCGAGCCGAGCGCCAGTGCGGCCCCGGGCCGCACCGCCTCCTTGGCGATCAGCGGCTGGTGCTCGTCCTCAACCGGCGGCATCGGCTCGAAGGGGTCGGGCACGCGGGTGGCGATCGCGGCCCCCACCAGCGGCAGCGCTCCGGCCAGCAGCCAGACCGCCGAGTAGCCGAGCGCGTGCTGGGTCAACTCGCCGATCAGCGGCCCGACGCTCAGCCCCGACCAGACGGCGAGGCCGTAGAGGCCGATCACGCGGCCGCGCCGCTCGATCGGCGCCAGGTCGACGATCCAGGCCGAGCCGGCGGTGAAGACCGCGCCCTCGCCCGCCCCGAGCACGAGACGAGCGCCGATCAGGCCCGCCACTCCGAACGGCAGCAGGTAGAGGAAGCCGGCGACGCCGACCAGCACCGCGCCGACCAGCACCGTCGGCTTGCGGCCGCGGTGGTCGGCGAAGCGCCCGGCGAAGGGTCGCAGCAGCAGCCCCGTGATCGCGTAACAGCCGACGACGACGCCGACAGCGAGGTCGCCGGCGCCGAGCGAGTCGTGTACGTAGCGGGGCAGGACCGGCAGCACGGCGCCGACCGCGAGCAGGCAGCAGAAGGTCACCGCGAAGACGCCGGCAAAGGCGACGCCGGGCCGGTAAGTCGACGCCTGGGAGCGCTCGCTCATGTCGACACTCAGCGCAGCAGCGCGGCGAGGTCGTCGAGGACCAGGTCGGGAGCCGGGTTGACGCTCGCCGCCTCCGCTCGCGAAGTGGCCCCGCTGAGGACGAGGATCGTCGCCAGGCCGGCCCGGCGCCCGCCCTCGATGTCCGAGGCAACTCGATCGCCGACCATCGCCACTCGCGCCGCGCCCGCTATCAGCGCCCGCGCCTGATCGAAGAGATGTCGCTCCGGCTTGCCGCCGATCGCGGCTGTCCTGCCCGACGCGGTCTCGACCGCGGCCAGGGTCGCACCGGTCCCGGGCCAGGCGCCCCCGGGCATCGGCAGGGTCGGATCGCGGCTGGTCGCGAAGAGGGCGGCGCCGGCCCGCAGGGCGAAGGTCGCCGTCAGCAGCTCCGCGTAGTCGAACTCGCGATGTCCGGAGACGACGACCACGCCGGCGCTCCTCGCCGCCTCACCGTCGAGCAGCGTGAGCCCGGTGGCGGCGACCGTCTCCTTGAAGCCCGGCGCCCCGATCACGAATGCGGTCCCCGTGCCTCCCACGTGCTCCGCGGCCAACTGCGCGGTCGCCGCACCCGCGGTCACGACCCGGTCACCGCCGATCTCGATCCCGGCCTCGCGCAATCGAGCCGCGTAGGCCTCCGGCTGCTTCACCGAGTTGTTGGTGACGAAGACGATCTCCTTGCCGGCCTCGATCAGCGCCCGCAGCGCCTCGACGGAGCCCGGCACCAGCTCGCGCCCTTCCCAGACGACCCCGTCGAGGTCGATCAGAAAGCCGTCGAATTCGTCCACCGCCGCCACTCGTCGCAGGCTATCTGTCGCCCGTCGAAGAAGATTGGGTATTGGGATCGATACGGTGCGGTCGATGAGCGTCAACGGTCAGGTAGTCGAAGCCAGCGGCGTGTCCCGCCGCTATGGCGAGGGCGGCGCCGCGGTCGACGCCCTGGTCGACGTCAGCACCGCCTTCGAGCGCGGGCGTTTCACCGCGATCATGGGTCCCTCGGGCTCGGGCAAGTCGACCCTGATGCACATCCTTGCCGGCCTCGACACGCCGACGGCGGGCACCGTCACCCTCGACGGCGAGGAGATCACCGACCTCGATGACGGCGAGCTGACCAAGCTGCGCCGCGAGAAGCTCGGCTTCGTCTTCCAATTCTTCAACCTGCTGCCGGTGCTCACCGCTGAGGAGAACCTGGTGCTGCCGCTCTCGATCGCCGGCCGCAAGCCGGACAGCCAGTGGGTCGATCAGCTGATCCGTACCGTCGGCCTCGAGGACCGGCGCACGCATCGTCCCGCGGAGCTCTCCGGTGGCCAGCAGCAGCGCGTTGCCGTGGCCCGCGCCCTGGTCTCCAAACCGGCCGTCGTCTTCGCCGACGAGCCGACCGGCAACCTCGACTCGAAGGCGAGCGAGGACGTGCTGCGGCTGCTGCGTCAGGCAGTCGATGAGTTCGGCCAGACAGTGATCATGGTCACCCACGACCCGGCCGCCGCCGCCCACGCCGACCGGCTGATCACCCTGCGCGACGGCAGGATCGTCCACGACGACGTCCCCGGCTCCGCCGACGATGTGATCGAGCTGATGAAGCAGGTTGACTAGCCTCAGCCTCAAGAGCCTTTGGGCGCGCAAGTTCCGCGCCTTCGCGACGTCCTTCGCGGTGCTGATCGGCATCTCCTTCGTCGCCGGCTCCTACGTCCTCACCGACACGGTCTTCGCCGCCTTCGACGAAATCTTCAACGAGTCGTTGAAGGGCACCAGCGTCGTGATCACGGCCAAGAACCCGGTCGAACAGCAGAGCGGCGAAACCCCGACGATCAGCGCCGCGCTGCTGCCGAAGGTGAGGCAGACCCCCGGGGTCCGCCTCGCCGCCGGGGCGATCTTCACTCCCGGCGGCATCTTCAACTCCAAGGGCGAAAAGATCGGCGCCAAATTCGCCCTCAAGTTCATCTCCTCGCGGCAGCCCGGGCCGCTCGAGTCGCTCACCTACGTGGACGGCCATCCGCCGCGGGGCCCGACCGAAGCCTCGCTCGACGAAGCCGCGGCCAACGACTCGCACCTGAGCCTCGGTGAGACGATCGAGGTCGGTGGCGAGGGCCGCGTCCGCTCCTACCGCCTGGTCGGCCTGACCCGGCTCGGCAACGCCTCCACGGGAGGCACCAGCATCGCCCAGCTCACTCTGCCCGAGGCGCAGGCCATCACTCACAAGCGGGGGCGCTTCGACCAGATCTCCGTCGCCGCCGACGCCGGCGTCTCGGCGGCCCGGCTGAAGCGGCGGATAGAAGCCGAGCTGCCACCCTCCGTGCGCATCGAGACGGCCAAGGAAAACGCCGACAGGGGCTCCGAAGAAGTCCGCAAAGGCCTCGGCTTCCTCAACACCGCGCTGCTGGTCTTCGGCTTCGTCGCCGTCTTCGTCGGCGCCTTCCTGATCTTCAACACCTTCTCGATCACCGTCGCCCAGCGGGTCACGGAGTTTGGCCTGCTGCGCACGCTGGGCGCCTCCCGGCGCCAGATCCTCGCTTCGGTGGTCGTCGAGGCGCTCGCCGTCGGCCTGCTCGGCGCTGTGCTCGGCATCGGCGGGGGCTTCCTGGTCGCGGCGTTGCTGGAGGCGCTCTTCAAGGCGTTTGGCGCCGACCTGCCGACCACCGCCCTGGTGATGGAGTCGCGCACGATCGTCGTCTCGCTGCTGGTCGGGGTGGTGGTCACCCTCGTCTCGGCGCTGGTGCCGGCGACCCGGGCGACCAGGGTCCCGCCGATCGCCGCCTTGCGGGTCTTCTCGCAGCGGACCTCGCGCCGGCGCCGGCTGCTCTCCTCCGCGCTCTCGGTCCTGCTCGGGGCAGTCGGCTTCGGCCTGCTCCTGCTCGGCCTCTTCGGCGGCGGCAGCGCCGGCGCCAAGGCGGGGCTGATGGGCATCGGCGCGGTGGCGGTCTTCCTCGGCGTCTCCTTCTTCAGCCCTCGCCTCGTGCCGCCGCTCGCGACGGTCGCCGGTTGGCCGCTGGAGCGCCTGCGCAGGCTGATCGGCCGCCTCGCCCGCGAGAACTCGCAGCGCAATCCAAGCCGCACCGCGGTCACCGCGGCGGCGCTGATGATCGGCCTGGCGCTGGTCACCTTCGTCACCGTCTTTGCCGCCGGCCTGAAGGGGTCAGTGGCCAAGGTGATCGACGAAAACTTCGCCGGCGGGCTGGTGATCCAGAACACCGACGGCTTCTCGCCGATCCCGGCCGGAGTCGCCCGCGCGGCCGCCAAGGTGCCGGGGGTATCGTCCGTGCCGACCGTCCGCTCGGTCGAAGCGAAGCTGCTCGGCAGCGGCGCGACCACCCGCGTCACCGGCGCCTCCCACGACATCGGCGAGGCGCTCCAGGTCGAATGGAAGAGCGGCGGGCCGGCGGCGCTGCGCGGCCTCCGCAACGACCAGGCGGTTCTCTCGGATTCCTTCGCCTCCTCGCACGGGCTCGAGGTTGGTGACGATTTCCGGCTGCTGAGCCAGACCGGCAAGCGGCCCCACTTCGAAGTGGCGGGGACCTTCTCCTCGAAGCTGGGAATCTTTGGCAGCGTCGTGATCTCCCAGCCTGTGGTCGCCCGCGACTTCGGCCAGCGACAGGACCAGATCGACTTCGTCCTCACCGCACCCGGCGCCGATCAGGCCAAGGTGCAGGCGCTGCTGACGCAGGGGACCGAAATCGCCTTCCCGACCGCGGAAGTCCTCAACCAGCAGGAACTGAAGGAATTGCGCCAGGAACAGATCCAGGGACTGGTGCGCATCCTCTACGTCCTGCTCGCGCTGGCGATCATCGTCTCGATCTTCGGCATCGCCAACACGCTCGCTCTCTCGATCCACGAGCGCACCCGGGAGCTGGGGATGCTGCGGGCGATCGGGATGTCGCGCCGGCAGGTGCGCTCGATGATCCGCTATGAGGCGGTTATCACCGCCCTGATCGGGGCCATCCTGGGAATGGTCCTGGGGGTGATCTTCGCCACCCTGATCGCTCAGCCGCTGAAGGACGAAGGCTTCACGCTCTCCTACCCGATTGGCTCCCTGATCGGCCTGCTCGTCCTTTCGGCGCTGCTCGGCGTGCTCGCCGCGATCCCGCCGGCCCGCCGCGCCTCGCGCCTCGATGTGCTCGAGTCGCTGCAATACGAGTAGCGCTTCAGCGCTTGACGAGACGGCGGACGGCGGCCATCAGCTTGTCGGTCATCTCCTGCTGGTCACCCTCGCCGGCGCCCGCGACGCAGTGGGCGGCGTGATCTGAGAGCAGCTCCAGGGCGACCTTGTCGAGCGCCGCCTGGATCGCGCTCACCTGGGTGACGACGTCGATGCAGTAGCGGTTCTCCTCGACCATCCGCTCGACGCCGCGCACCTGGCCCTCGATCCGCCGCAGCCGCTTCAGCACCGCCTCGCGGTTCTCCGTGTAGCCGTGGGTGATGTCGGTGTCGCCAGTGGCCAAAATCGAGGTGCAACGTTTTCCGGCGCTGGAAGAGCTGTTACGCGTTGCAGCAGAGTATGTCATACCCCCTAGGGGTATTAGGCGGGGACCGCGGCGGGCACCACAGTCGCCAAACCGAGACCCATGCGCAGAGCGCCGGCCACCTCGAGCATCGCGGCGCGGGCGCTGGGGCAAATCGCGGTCAGGTTGGCGAATCCGTGGATCTGGCTCGAGTGCCTCTGCAGCACCACCTGCACGCCGGCCTCGCGCATCCGCGCGGCGTAGATCTCGCCCTCGTCGCGCAGCGGGTCGAAGCCCGAGGTGGCGACGTAGGCGGCGGGTAGGCCCGAAACGTCGGTCGCCCGCATCATCGAGGCGCGCGGATCGGCTTCGTCGATGCCGTCGGGGATGTAGTGGTTCTCGAACCACTCCATGTCATTGCGGGTGAGCAGGAAGCTCTTGGCGAAGGTGTCGCGCGACTGCTGGCCGCCAACCGCATCGGTGACGGGGTAGAGCAGCAGCTGCATCGCCGGCTGCGGGTTGCCGGCATCGCGGTTTTGGATGCAGAGCGCGGTCGCGAGGTTGCCGCCGGCGCTGTCGCCGCCGACCGCCATCCGCCCCGGGTCGGCGCCAAGTTCCCCGGCGTGCTCGTGGGCCCAGGCGAAGGCCGCGACAGCGTCTTCTACCGGGAGCGGGAAGGGGAACTCGGGTGCCAGGCGGTAGTCGACCGAGAGCACGCGACAGCCGCCATGGTCGGCGAGGAAGCGACAGACGCCGTCGTGGGTGTCGAGGTCGCCGATCACCCAGCCGCCGCCGTGGAAGTAGACGAGCAGCGGCTGCGGCGGCTGCGGCGTCCCGAGAGCGACGTAGAGTCGCGCCGCCATCTCGCCGCCGGGTCCCGGGATCGAGAGGCTCTCGACCCGCGCCATCGGCCGCGGCGGTCCGCTGACAACTGTCGCACCCACTCGGTTCTCGGCGCGAGCCTGCTCGACCGTGCGACCCTCGACCAGCGAGGTCGTGCCCGCCCGGCGGTCCAGCTCGAGCAGCATCTGGATGTCGGGTGCCAGTTCCTGGCCATCGAGACGAGGCGGCGGTCCGAGCAGGCGCCGGATCGCTCGCGGCGAGAGCCCGCACGCTCTGCGCACGATGCGGTGCTCGATCTGCGGGGAGAGTCGCGGCGGGGCCACGCGAGCAGGCTACAGCCTGCGTGACGCACCTAACGGGAAATTCATACTGGGATCGCTAGCCTCGGCGGCAGGACGATGGAGGCAGCCACGACAAGCGCTCCGCGACCGGTCGGCCGGGCGCCCGAGCGACGCCTGCCGCCCAGCCCGCCGCTGCCGAGGGTGGCGCAGACCGCAATCTGGACGCGCCAGGCCCGCCGCCTGCTCTACGCCTGCCAGGACCGCTACGGCGACATGTTTGCGTTGCGCATCGCCTACGAGGGCACCTGGGTGATGCTCGCCGACCCGGAGGCGATCAAGCAGGTCTTCACCGGCGATCCCAAGGTCTTTCACGCCGGCGAGGGCAACCAGATCCTCGCCCCGGTTCTGGGCAAGAACTCGGTCCTCGTCCTCGACGAGAAGCCGCA
>Ga0207661_10002034_pt1 | contig 13947 bp, 16 predicted proteins | sample KBSC713LmetaG_FD_184337 | JGI IMG/M metagenome (GOLD analysis project Ga0207661, IMG submission 184337) | Corn rhizosphere microbial communities from Kellogg Biological Station, Michigan, USA - KBS C7.1-3L metaG (SPAdes) (version 2) | ecosystem: Host-associated > Plants > Roots > Rhizosphere ... | reverse complement strand
CTCGAGCTTCACCTGGCTGTTGATCCCTTCCAAGATTCAAGATCCGGCGAAGAAGAAAGCCATCAAGGACTTCCTGGCGTGGATGCTGGCCGATGGCCAGAACATGACGGAAGCCCTGTCCTACGCTCAATTGCCCAAGGCAGTAATTGCCAAGGAACTCAAGGCTATCGACAAGATTCAATAGTCTCTGCGAATGGCAGCTTCCTCTACCACCGCATTCAACGCCCGCCCCTCGGGGCGGGTTTCCGCGTTCTGGCGGCGCCTGCGCAGCGGCGACGATATCGCATATGTCATCACGCTGACTTGCGCTCTGACCATCCTGGCGATCACAGCGTTGCTGGTATTCGAGCTCTATAGAAACTCCGCCGTTTCACGCGAGAAATTCGGGTGGTCGTTTCTCTTCAGTTCTACCTGGGATCCAGTTGCCGGGCAGTTCGGCGCTCTTCCGTTCATCTACGGGACGGTGGTCACTTCCGCGCTGGCCCTCCTTATAGGAATTCCGCTAGGCGTCTTTGCGGCCATTTTCCTGGCCGAGTTGGCGCCGGCCAGGATTTCGAACGCCCTGACATTCCTGATCGAGCTGCTGGCCGCGGTTCCTAGCGTCATTTTCGGTGTGCTGGGAATTTTTGTTCTCGTGCCGATGCTGACTGCCGCGGAGCCGGCGATCCGGGCCGTGCTGGGATGGACTCCTTTATTCTCGGGGCCATTTTACGGCGTCAGCATTTTTTCAGCCGGCGTCGTGCTGTCGGTAATGATCATCCCGTTCATCATCTCGATTTCGCGGGAAGTGATTATGGCTGTCCCGCCGGAGCAGCGCGAAGGGGCCTTGGCGCTGGGCGCTACGCGCTGGGAGACCACTTGGGATGTGGTCATTCCGTTCGCCAAAAAAGGCATCATGGGCTCGATCTTCCTGGCGCTGGCGCGATCTCTTGGGGAAACCATGGCGGTCACCATGGTAATCGGCAATGATCCTGCAATTCACGGGTCCCTGCTTGCGCCGGGCTACTCTATCGCTGCCGTAATCGCCAATGAGTTCACCGAAGCCACTGGCGACCTGTATCTGGGTGCGCTCATTGAGCTCGGCCTGGTTCTGTTTGGCTTGACCATTGTGATCAACGGACTGGCGCGCGTTCTGGTTCTGAGCACCGCCAGGAAAGGGGCGGGCTAACCGATGTTGAGCGTGCGCCGGAAAGCCGTGAACGCCGTGATGCTCGGCCTTACAGGTATTTGCACACTGTTGGCCGTCGGTACGCTGCTGTTCATCCTCGGGTACTTGTTCGTACACGGCGGGACCAGCTTGACGTTGAACTTCTTCACCAAACTGCCGGCGCCTGTGGGCGAGCTCGGTGGGGGCATGGCGAATGCACTGCTCGGCAGCGCTAAATTATTGCTCCTGGCCACGTGCATTGGCGTGCCTATTGGATTTCTGGGTGGCGTATACCTGGCGGAATTTGGCGGATCGTCGTTCTCTTTTGTGGTGCGCTATACGACCGATCTTTTGAACGGCGTGCCTTCCATCGTGATCGGAATATTTGCTTACACGCTAATCGTCCTCCCCCAAAAACATTTTTCGACGCTCGCCGGCGGGATTGCACTAGGCGTCATGATGATCCCGATCGCCATCCGCAGCTCGGAGGACTTTCTGCGCGCGGTGCCGGTATCTCTGCGCGAGGGCGCCATGGCGCTGGGAGCTTCGAAAACCAAGACCATTTTCACGGTAGTGATTCCCGCCGCGAAAGCCGGCCTGATCACCGGCATTATGCTGAACATCGCCCGCGTGGCCGGAGAGACTGCGCCGCTGATCTTCACCGCCTTCGGCAACCGCTTTTGGAGCCCGGGCTGGGAGCAGCCTACCGCCGCGCTGCCGGTGATGATCTGGCAGTATGCCATTTCGCCCTACGCGGACTGGAAACAGCAGGCCTGGTCCGCGGGCTTTGTGCTTCTGATGCTGGTGCTCATGATCAACGTCCTCGCGCGACTGATTCTATCCAAGAGAGGACACGTAGTCCGATGAGTCCCATGCAGGCTCCTAGCCCTCAGCACAGTTCCGATGTCACAATGAAAAGCCAGACCTATCCCATGCAGATGGCCGAGGAAAAAAAGCCGGTGGCCGGTGAACTGGCCAAACTCAGCGCAACGAATCTAAATTTCTACTACGGCTCTTTCCAGGCGTTGCACGGAATCTCGATGCAGGTCTACGACAAGAAGGTCACCGCTTTTATCGGACCTTCCGGATGCGGCAAGTCGACCTTCCTGCGAACGCTGAACCGGATGTATGAAACCAACCGGACCAGCCGTGTGGAAGGCGAAATCCTCCTCGACGGGGAGGATATTTTCAAAGTCGGAGTTGCCGAGCTGCGCCGGCGCGTCGGCATGGTCTTCCAGCGGCCCAATCCGTTCCCGAAGTCAATCTTCGATAACATCGCCTACGGGCCTCGCATCAACGGTTCCGTAAAAGGGTCCGCGATGAAGGATCATGTTGAGCAGAGCCTGCGCCGCGCAGCCTTGTGGGACGAAGTTAAAGACAAGCTCAATCAGTCGGCTTACGGCCTGTCCGGCGGCCAGCAGCAGCGGTTGTGCATCGCGCGCGCGCTGGCGGTGAACCCGGAAGTCCTCCTGCTCGATGAGCCGTGCTCCGCGCTTGACCCGATCGCGACAGCAAAAATCGAGGACCTGATCTTTCAGCTTAAGGACAGCTGCACCATCGTGATTGTCACGCACAACATGCAGCAGGCCGCGCGCGTGGCCGATTACACCGGGTTCTTCCTGATGGGCAAGCTGATCGAATTCGACAACACCACGGTGATCTTCAAGAACCCGGCCAAGAAAGAAACCGAAGACTACATCACGGGCCGTTTCGGCTGAGGTCTTACTCATGCAAACCGGACCTAAATTCGTTCGCCACTTCGAACAGGAGCTGGAACAGCTAAAAGGCAAGCTTCTGGAAATGAGCGCGCTGGTGGAAGCGTCCGTTCAGCGGAGTGTGGCCGCCGTTACCCAAAAAGACCGGAGCGCAGCCGAGCAGGTCTTCCGCGATGAAGCCCGCATCAATCAACTCGAGATGGAAATCGACGAGTTCGCGGTGAATCTGCTCGCGACCCAGCAGGTGGTGGCAGCCGATCTGCGCCTGGTTGTCGCCGCGCTCAAAATTAACACCGACCTGGAGCGCATGGGCGATTTGGCTGTGAGCATCGCGGAGAGGGCGGTTTCTTTGCTCGCCGAACCTGTGATCAAACCCATGGTGGATATCGGCCACATGTCCGCGCTGGTCGAGTCCATGGTCCGGAAGAGTCTGGATGCCTTCGTGGCGCACGATGCGGACATGGCTCGCAGCGTGCTCGCATCCGACGATGCGGTGGATAGTCTGCGGACGGCTTCCTACCACGAACTGGTCAGCTTCATGGAAAAGGATCCGCAGCATATCCCGCAGGCGCTGGATCTGATCGGGATCACCCGAAGCCTGGAACGGATTGCTGACCACTCCACCAACATCGCTGAGGATGTATTGTTCCTGGTCAAGGGAGTGGACGTCAGGCATCACGCGGAAGCGCGCCAATAGCGCCTCCCTGGTGTACGATTGTGGTGGCGACCCGTACGGGTCGATTCGGTTAAAGGAGTATCCGGCATTGCGTCATTTTGCGGTCGAGCTCGAGGAACTCAATCAGGCACTGCTGGAGATGGGCGCACTGGTCGAATCTTCCATCCACTGCAGCGTGCAGGCTCTGGTGGATCGCGACGAGCGCATGGCCCGCCGCGTCATGGAAGACGAAACCCGCATCAACCGGATGGAGCTGGATATCGACGCCCGGGTGACCCGCCTGCTGGCGCTCAATCAGCCCGTGGCCGGCGACCTCCGCTTGTTGATCATGGCCCTCAAGATCAACACCGATCTCGAACGCATGGGCGATCTGGCCGCGAACATGGCCGAGCGGGCGATAACGTTATCGAAGGTCCCCGCGGTCAAACCTCTGATCGATACGCCGCGCATGGCTTCCCTGGTCGAGGACATGCTGCATCGCAGCCTGGACGCGTTCGTCAAGCGTGACGCCGCGCTTGCCGAGCGCGTGTTGCCGGCCGACGACGAGGTCGATTCGCTCCGCGACCGGATTTATTCCGAGCTGCTGGAGCTCATGCAGGAGAACCCTAGCGTGGTTCCTTCCGCCATCCACTTGATGTTTGTGGCGCGCAATCTTGAGCGCATCGCCGATCACACGACCAATATCGCCGAAGACGTCATCTTTCTGGTGCGCGGCGTCGATGTCCGCCATCACGCCAGCGAAAACAAGGTCTAAGTCGTTAATCCACCTTCGCCAGCTTGCTGGTGATCATCCACTTCAGCACCCCGCGCGGCGGCCCCAGTTTTCCGTGCGTCTCGATCCGCACTAGCGCGCCCTTCTTCAAGTCCACCATGATGGCGGCTTCGAGCAACAGGCCGATCAGGCTTCCCAGGTGCGGCTGATGACCCGCGAGAAGAATCTTCTCGACCTTGTAGTCGGTGCTAATCTCCCTCCAGATTTGCTCGGGACTCGCTCCGGGCAGCAAATTCCGCGTCTCGACGACCTCCTTGCAGCCCAGCACCTCCGATGCGATCGCCGCAGTCTCCTGAGCGCGCCGCAGCGGACTGGCGAGAATCAGATCCGGCGCTACGTCCGCTTTCCGCGCCATCTTCAGCACCTCTTTCAAGTCCCGCTTGCCCTTCGCGGTCAGCTTCCGGTCGCGGTCCGCGAGCCCGGTTTCCCGCTCTTCGGCTTCCCCGTGGCGCAGAATGTAGATTTCCATGTCACTTCTTCCCATCCGCCGCATGCAGCACGGCCTTCCATCGTATGTTTTCCCCTGGTCCGAAGTGCTTTTTCCAGTGCTCTCGAAAGGCGTTCTCGCGTTCGCCGGTCAGACGCCGCACCGCCGCGGCTGCGTCCCGGTTCCGACGGATCATTCCCAGCGTGGTGGCGCAGTCGTTAACCGCTCCCAGCTTGTCTTGCAGCTCTTTAAGCGACTCCAGGATTGGTTTCGTTTCGTTTCCGTAGGCCTGCTCGAACAGTTCCAACGTGTAGCGCACACGCTTGGCCTCGAGCCGAAGCCGATGCATTTTCTCATGCGTGGCATCAGGGCGTACCGCCTCCCGTCCTGCGCGAAACAGGTCCGTTACCATCGCGGGTAAAACTCGCCGCGCGGCCTCGTCCACGCTCTCCTTGGGAGCGGAATGCGGTACGCGCAGGTCTTCGCGCCACTTCCCGACGCGATCTTCCTTGCGCCAGCGCGCGAGCTTGTCAGCCAGTTTTCCGCGCGCCTGCTTCCTGTCTTTCTCCAAGGCCGCGACCAGCTTCGGGCTCCGGCCACCTGCCGCCTGCAACACATCCACGGCGATGTCGCAGTTCCTCACGGCGGCGCAGCGTTCCATCAGCTTCTTCAAGTTTCCCCGGATTCGCTTCACCGGGCCCGGCTTGAGCCACTCCTCAAATACGTTCAGCTCTTGCCGCAACCGGCGGATCGATACCCGCAGATCGTGGATGATCTCCGCATCCTTGGGCTTTTTTGCGGCCAGACCGACCTCGCGATCCAAAATCTTCAACCGCTTCGCGGTCTGGAGCCGTACCAGCTTTTTCATCGTCTGACCTTTACCGTTTAACCTTCACCGTCAGGGGCAGCCCGTATGCTTCGCGAAACACCCCGGCTACCTGCTCCGCCTGCCATTGTTCAATGTCGACGTCCAATCCGCGGTCTGAAAACAGCCGCAGCTCGACGGCGTTCTCTTGCACGGCCGCCTCTACCCGCTCTACGCGCTGTTCCTGGCTCTGATCCAGCGCGACTGCCAGGCGCAGCAGCGGCGTAAGAAGAACCACGCTGTTTCGATCCTCGGGATCCAGAACCTGAAACGTCTCATGCGCCACCTGCGGCATGGACTTGCGATGGTACCGGCACAGAGTCGCGATGACCGTCCGCTCCCGATCTTCGAAGCCCGGCAGGTCCGAGTTCTGCACCAGATACTGGGAATGCCGGTGATGCCGCGACTCGTTTACGTAATGCCCGATGTTGTACAGGTACGCGGCGGCTTCGAGCAGCCGACCCTTTGCCAGCGGCAACCGGTGCAGAGGCCGCAAGGCTTGGAACAGCATCCCAGCTAGATCCGCCACCTTCCGCACGTGCGTAGCCGATACTTCGTAGCGTCGTCCCAGCGCCCGCACCGCTCTGCGCTCATCAGCGGTCAGGCGGGCCTGCTCCATGCCCACCTGGCGATGTGAGAGATCCGCAATGATCCCCTCGCGCACGCCCGCCACCGAGTAATACAGCCGATTCAGCTTTAGCCCCAGCACCACTTCATTGAGCACGGCCACGCCCGCGACGATAATCTCCGCCCGCTTCGGCCCGATCCCCGTGATCTTGGCGCGCGCTTCCGCATCCCGCGAAGACACGTCGCGAAACAACTGGCGCAGTTGTGGACCTGTGGCCTGCAATCGGTCCGCGCGGTCGCGCCGCGAACGCCGGACGTGATTCACCGCACACACCGCCGCGGCAGCCGTGGCCGAAGTCGCGATCATGCGATCCACCCGCGCCGCTCCGAAACGCGCTACCGGACCCGCGATTCGCTCCTGAATGTATTTCTGCATGCGCGCCAGCTCGCGCGGATTGGGCGGATCGCTCTTCAGGAAGAATTCGGTCAGCCGCAGCGCGCCCAGCGGTTTCGAAAACGCTTCCACCAGCCGCCCGCCTTCGCTGAGGATCAGTTCCGCGCTCCCACCCCCGATGTCCATCATCAGCACGCGGTGTTTGGGATGCGGCCATGCGCTCTGCACTCCCAGATGAATCAGCCGCGCTTCTTCCAGGCCCGAGATCACTTCCACCGGATGCCCGATGATCGCTGCGGCCCGCGCCAGAAACTCGTCGCGATTCGAGGCATCCCGCAAGGCCGCCGTTCCTACCGCGCGAACGCCCATCACGTCCAGCTTTCGGTACTGCTCTACCATCCGCGCCAGTACCTGGCACGCCAGTTCGATTTCGGTCGCCGCCAGCTTTCCTTCGCGGAACACCGTCTTCCCCAGACGCACCACTTGTCGATCTGCGGCAAGCACCTGCATAGGTTGCTCCGCATGCACGTCCGCAGCCAACATGCGGATGGAATTGCTGCCGATATCAATCGCTGCGTAACGAGACATGCCGACGAGGTATCTACTCCTTGCAGGGCCACGTGTAACGCGTTTGCAACGAGGCGTTACAGGCCCTGTCGTTATAATAGAGAACCTTCGTGCCATTCTTCCTGCCAAATCGTGGCCCCGGGCGATTAATCATCGTCGAAGGCATCGACGGCTCGGGGAAATCCACCCAAATCGCCCTGCTATCCCAGTGGCTGCGATTGCGTGGTTTCGCCGTCGCCTTCAGCGAATGGAACTCGTCTCCGCTGGTCAAAGAAACCACCCGCCGCGGCAAGAAGAAGGAGATGTTCACGCCGACCTCCTTCAGCCTGATCCACGCCACCGATTTCGCCGATCGCATGGAGCGCTACATTCTTCCGCTCCTCAAGGCGGGAGCCGTGGTTTGTGCCGATCGCTACGCGTACACCGCCTTCGCGCGCGATGTGGTGCGCGGCGTGGATCGTGCATGGGTGCGCAATCTTTACCGCTTCGCGCTTAAGCCTGACTTGGCGTTCTATTTCAAGGTGCCGCTCGAAACCGCGCTCGGCCGCATTTTAGGCGGGCGCAACGCCCTCAAGTACTACGAGGCCGGTATGGATCTCGGCCTAAGCCGCAACATCGAGGAGAGCTTCCGGATTTTTCAGGGGCGCATTCTGGCCGAGTACGAATCGATGATCGAAGAGATGGGCTTTCACGTGATCGACGCCACCAAGTCCATCGAATCCCAACAAAAGGAAATGCGCAGAATCGTACTGCGCGAGTTCGGAACCGTGCGCCCCCCCGGCGTCCTCGGTGTGGATCTCAACGCGGCCCGCTTACATGCCTAACTATAGAGACCGTCCGCCACTCTCCTATTACCGGACCGCGCTGCCAGGAGTCGATTACTCCGAGCTCCAGGGCAAGCTGATCGTCATCGAAGGGCCGGACGCTGTCGGTCGCAGCACGCAGATCCGCGGCCTGAAGCCTTGGCTCGAAGAACTGGGTCACGCTGTGCTCGATACGGGCATGGCTCGCTCCGCGCTGGCCGGCAAAGGAATCAAGGAAGCCAAGCAGGGCAACACGCTCGGTCCCGTCACCATGACGATGTACTACCTGACCGACTTTGCCGATCGCCTGGAGAATGAGATTATTCCCGCACTCCGCGCCGGCGTGGTGGTCCTCACCGACCGTTATATTTACTCCGTCATGGCCCGTGCCCTGGCGCGCGGCGAGAATCGCGCCTGGATGGAGCGGACCGCCGGATTCGCCTTGGTCCCGCATGCGACCTTCTATCTGCGCGCAGAAGTGCAGCATCTGGTCTCGCGCGTGGTGGTCGGCCGTGGCTCCTTCGATTATTGGGAAAGCGGCCTAGATAACGGCTTCGGCCGCAATATGCACGACAGCTTCGTGCGCTACCAGTCTCGCCTGATTAAAGTCTTCGATAGTCTGGCCGAGCCCTATGGATTTGAAGTTGTCGATGCCACGCGCCCGCCCGTCGAAGTTTTCGAATCACTCAAGGCGTCAGTCGCGCGGATCTTCGATGCCCCGGAGCACTCGCAGGCCGAGGATTCCCGCAAACCCGCGCAGCGTGTGCAGTCGATCCGCTCGGCCAAGGCCGCCGGTCGTCGGAATTAAAGGGCCCTCCGGGAAGCGTTCGTCGAAGCTATTTGCGTTCAACCAGGCTGAGCGTCACTTCGATCGACGTCTCATTTCCCCTAAGCGTCACTGGACCAGTCGTCCCTTTCCACTGCCGAATGTTGCGATCTGCGACTTCGGTACGGTGCGACTCAATCTTGTAGGATTCGCCTTCCCACAACTGCACCTTCAATATTCCGTTAGCATCAGCCTTGTTCTCGACTGAATAAGCCCGCTGTATCCCGGCGAGATCCTCAATGCTCGCCAGAGATCCAGTTGCGGGCGTGCCGTCTTGCATTACTGTGTGGATCACGAGCGTCGCTGGCTTGCGAGCGGGACGAAGTCGTAGATCGATACCGGACCGCTCCTCGCCATCGCTAAGTGAAATCACGGTTGCTCCTTCGGCGCTTGCCGACGAGGGGTAGCAGATCGGAGGAAAGGCCAAGCGGTCCGAGTATTTCTCTGCATTCACGCCAATCGCATATGAACGAGACGGAAGAGGTGAAACCGTGTAACGGCCTTTGCGTCGGTAGTGCCTTCCCGGAAGGCTTTTGTGTCAAGACGTCCTCTCTCATCGAAAGCGAGGGCTTGCACCGGAACTCCTTGTACTGGCTTGCCCAACGAATCAACAATGACGCCTGAAATGCGGCCCGCCGAGACCACTCTAACCGAATGAACCTCACAACCCCGAGCGGGAACTGTTATCGAACCCCCGGGGGAGTCATATCCCTCAACCTGAACTAGCCCGGGTGAATCCACGCTGACTCGCCAGCCTCCGGGTGCAATTGACCGGAAAGCGAAATAGCCATCAGCGCTAGTCTGCGTCTCATGCCGTTGTCCTTGGCTCTCGGCTATGACCCGGATGCCACCGGATGCGGGCTGGGTCTCGTACTTTCCAATCTCCTTCCGAAGGATGCCGACCAACGTTGATGGACCACCATCTTCCGCCAGTCGAAGGGCATCGTAGAGAGGTTCGTTTCCACGGAGCCGGAAACTATAGGAACATGCGTGATAGTGGATCAAGTTCGGATCGTTTTTATCGCGACTCCCATATATCACGTAACGTTCGTCCAAGGCCAACGGCATATAGCAGCTGGTCCGCGCCATTGTGTCGACTTGAACTTCCCTTAAATCCTTCGGCAGGCCGTGCAACGAGTCCTCGACAATAAGACGCCCAGGACGGTCTCCCAGGTATGAGGCTCCAGTGTCTTGAACGACGCGTCCTAGGAAGACAACTTCGGTCGCTCTCAGCGAAGTACAGGCCGAGGAATCGGCCCCGGATACACAACTGCATCCGAGCGCTATAGTGGGGACCGAGAGAAATAGAAGCCCTAGAATCTTGACGAACATGCCCGTATTTTACGAGAAAACGCCGGCATTTCGAAGGCATACCCGCTGGCGACCGAGCAATATGGGTCAGCTGTAGAGTCTGCGACCAACCCCTACTTAATGTGACCGGCCGACAGATCCTTGTTGTTCTCCATGCACGAATACTCCATCAGCTCCCCCGGATTCATCCGGAAGGTTCGCTTGTTCGTGAACGGTTTCGTGTACATCTTCGGATCTTCCACTGTGATCTCGAACGACAAGGTCTTAGGATCGATGCGTGTGTAGCGCTGGGTCACATGCAGCTGATCGCTGTGCCCGTGGCCGATCGTATCCAAGCGCGTCTTTTCGTTGAATCCGATACTGTCAACCACAAGCGTATCGCCCTCATACCAGCCAATGGATTCGCCGTACCACGTTGGATCGGGATCCTTGGTGTGTTTGCGTCCATCGGTAGGAACCACGATGTAGCTGCTGAAGCCTTCGAACAGAAAAACGCTTTTCTTCGGCGTCTGCAGGATCTCCATGGGCATCGGAGTATTCACAAGGCGCGTCAACCCAGCCGGTAGGCAGTGGCCGGTGTAGTCGAACTTGGAGGGATCGTAGTTCTTGAAATCCTCGGCGCCGAGAGGCGTGAACGGCAGCCCGCCGGGAACGCCTCGCCCCATATCGTTTGTATAAGGGATGTCCCAAACGCCATTCAGATCGGGCTTGCCGTCGTAGAGACGCGGAATATCAGGCTTCGCGGTTTGAGCCGCCGCGACCATTGTGCAGAGCAAAAGTCCCGCCAAAGGGATTCTCATTGGGGTACCTCCTGATTCACATGATTACAATACCGCAATGCAATAATGAGGCTTGACCGCGCGAATCTTCAGTAGGCTCATCCTGAGTTTGGTGGCGGTTCTTGCCCTGGCGCTCGTCGCCGTCGATTATCTCGTCACCCAGCGCGTCCAGGAAACGTTCTCAGGCCAGCTCCGCCAGGAGCTCGCTGAAAAAGCACGCACCATCGCCCTCATACTTCCGCAACAGGCGGGGCGACCCCTGGAAAGCGGACTAACGCAGCTCGCCAAGGCGACCGGCGCCCGCGTCACCTGGGTCGATGCCGCCGGGCGCGTTCTCGGCGATTCCGACTCCGATCCTGCACGCATGGACAACCACAAGGCCCGGCCCGAAATCGCGGCCGCTTTGCAAGGGCAGGTCGGCTCCAGCCTGCGGATGAGCCCGACCCTTGGAGTCCGACTATTCTACGTCGCGATTCCGTACCAGGGCGGGGCGCTTCGCCTGGCTGTGCCCGCCGCTTCTGTCGACGCGCAGGTCCGTGCCATTCGCAATGACGTGCTGCTCTCCACCGCCCTCGCGTTCTTGCCGATCGTGATCCTGGCCGCCGTTTTTGCCCGGCACATTTCCGGCCGCCTGGGCACCATCATCGACTTCACACGCCAGCTGGCCGAAGGAAACTTCCGCGCGCGGCTTCCGGGACCGTCACGTGGCGTACTGGGAGGGCTTTCCGCGAAGCTCAACGAAACCAGCGAAAAGCTCGAGTTCATGCTCGATCGCCTGGAAACCGAACACGTTGAGCTGGAGAAACTGGAAAACATCCGCAAGGATTTCGTCATCAACGTCTCGCACGAGCTGCGCACGCCTCTCGCTTCCATCCAGGGCTATACCGAGACTCTGCTGGACGGCGCGATCCATGACCCTGTAAACAACATCAAGTTCCTGAACATCATCCGTCAGAACACGGAGCGCCTGGCTCGCCTCACCGCCGATCTGCTCACGCTTTCTCGCGTCGAGCTCAATCAGCAGGAATTCAAGTTCGCGTCTTACTACGTCAACCGCATTCTGAATGACAACGTGGACGGTATGCGGCCGATCGCCGAGCGGCGCGGCATCCAACTCGTCTTGCAGCCCGTGGAACCCGAGAGCGCCGAGGTCTTCTGCGACGCCGAAGCCGTCCACCAGATCCTGACCAATCTTCTCGACAACGCCATCAAGTACACACCCGACGGCGGCACCGTGACCGTGGGAGCGAAGCAGTTGGGCGCGCCCACCAACCCCTCCAGCCGGATCGAGTTCTTCGTGCGTGATACCGGTTCCGGCATCCCCGCGGACGACCTGCCCCGTCTCTTCGAACGCTTCTACCGCGTCGATAAAGCCCGCTCGCGGGCCCTGGGCGGCACCGGCTTGGGCCTAGCCATCGTAAAGCACCTGGCGCGGTCCCAAAATGGCGAAGTTCGCGTGGAAAGCCAAGTAGAGAAAGGGTCTACCTTCTTTGTCTCGCTGCCGGTCCACGACCTCGGTCCCGTCTCGGAAAGCTCAGATACCAAGCTTGTTCAACGAGAGTTAACCACCTAGTAATCAGTTTGTAATGGATGGTGGGTTACTGTGGAGCTAGCAGATTTGGGATTAAAGAATGAAGAAGATTGTACTCATCGAAGATGACGCTGACCTCTTCTCGTTGATCCAGTACAACCTGGAGAAGGAAGGCTTCGCTTTTGCCGGCTCTCGAACAGGCAAAGGCGCGATCGAACTCTGCCGCCGCGAAAAGCCCGACCTCATCATCCTGGACATCATGCTCCCGGACTCCGATGGCCTGGAGATCTGCAAATCCATTCGCGCGCATCCCGAGCTCTCTCACACACCGGTCATTTTCCTGACTGCGCGCGCTTCGGAAACCGATCGCATCGTGGGTCTGGAGCTGGGCGCCAATGACTACATCGTCAAGCCCTTCTTCGTCCGGGAACTGGTGGCCCGCATCAAGATTCATTTCCGCGGCGCTCCGTCGTCGACGAAGCTTCTGAAGATCGGCGATCTCGAACTCGATCGCACGCGTTGCCAGGTTCGCTTGGGCGGCCACGAAGTCTCGCTCACCGCCACCGAATTCCGGCTGCTTGAATTTCTGATGAGCCGCCCCGGAGTCGTCTTCAGCCGCGAACAGTTGCTCGACGCGGTCTGGGGCCATGATCGCGCCGTGACCGACCGCACCGTGGACGTCTACATTCTGCGGCTGCGCCAGAAGATCGAGACTCCGGACGGCACTTCATTCCTGCGCAGCGTTCGCGGCTTCGGCTATAGTTTCGAGCCCGGCGTCGCCCAACCGGCCTCTACCCAGGCGTAACGACCGCAATTCCCTGGCGTCGTCGTTCTTCGCGCCTTCGATTCTTGCCGGCTACGACCTCTTTCGCCCGCTGAACACTCAACTCCTCCTCGCTCGCCAGCCGGTGCGACTTCGCCAGCAGCAACTGCGCCGCCCGTCCCGCGGGTACCTCAACCGGAGCTGATCCTTCTACATCCACCAGCCAGACGAACTCCGGCAGGCTCGCCTCTAATGCCCGCACCTCACTCCAGTAACGCCTGATATCTCTCACGCGACACGCCTCCGATCCTCATACGCTCGCTCAATTCGGTCGGCGTTCTCGGATACCTGCACCGCCAAGCGCTTCAGGCCAGCTGCCCGCGCCAGCAGCGCTCCTGCCACACCCTTGGACATGTCGACGGGTAGCACCATCTCCTCACTGACCGCCCCGCGAAGCTGCTCCAGGACCTTCTCCGCACGTTCCTGCGCGATCCGTTCCAGCGCCCGAGCCTTCGCCTCCAGGGCGTGCGCTTCCTCCCTGAGGCTCGCGATCTGCGCCGCCGGAATCAGATGCTCGGCGAGCCTCTCGATCGCCTTCCCCAGCGTCCTGATCTGCGCTTCGCCCGCCGCGACCTCGTCCAGCTTCTTGAACTCCAGCTTCTTTCCCGAGGCCGCCGCCTCCACCAGATTCTCCAGAGCCTTTTCCGACACCTCGGCAATCCGCTCGCGCGATTCCTTCGCGTGCCGGTTTAGCGCGCGTTCCGCGGTCCGCAGACGCTCCAGCCGATCCTGCGCGCGCTGCTG
>Ga0207661_10002032_pt1 | contig 13951 bp, 6 predicted proteins | sample KBSC713LmetaG_FD_184337 | JGI IMG/M metagenome (GOLD analysis project Ga0207661, IMG submission 184337) | Corn rhizosphere microbial communities from Kellogg Biological Station, Michigan, USA - KBS C7.1-3L metaG (SPAdes) (version 2) | ecosystem: Host-associated > Plants > Roots > Rhizosphere ... | reverse complement strand
TAGCCGGATCTCCGGCGATTAATTTCACCGGCCGGTCCGCGCAGGCGGTGTGGATCGGGCAAGCCACCCATAAGGACGAATCGAGCGCGCTGCCGCAGGCAAAGTTTGCCGTGATTCATGATGCGGTGCTCGAAGCCTGCGATGGGCGGGCGGGATCGGGAGACGGCGTGAAGGATGGGGTGCTCGACGATCCCACCAAATGCAAATTCGATCCGAAGATTCTCGAATGCAAGGGCGCTGATGCGCCTACCTGTTTGACCTCCGCGCAAGTGGAGACGGTTCGCAAGATCTATTCGGACGTCGTCAACCCGCGCACGAAGAGCGTGATCTTTGAGGGCCACGAACCTGGCAGCGAGAACGGGTGGACGACCATGGCGGGCAACAACGTATTCACCATCGCTACGGACACGTTCAAATACGCGGTCTTCGAGGACATCAACTGGGACTACAAGACTCTTAATTTCGATAGCGATATGGCTACGACGGAGCAAAAAACCGGCAAGGTGGTTAATGCGCTCGATCCGAATCTGAAGCCGTTCCTGGCGCGCGGCGGTAAGATCATCCAGTATCACGGCTGGGCGGACCCTCAGATTTCTCCGCGCAGCAGCCTGGACTATTACAAGACCGTCGCGAAGGCCATGGGCGGATCCAGCAAGATCAACGACAACTACCGGCTATTCATGATTCCGGGCATGGCGCACTGCGGGGGCGGCGACGGAACCAGTACGTTCGACATGCTGGCGGCACTCGAGCAGTGGGTCGATACGGGCAAGGCTCCGGACCGCATCGAGGCGTCACGGGTTCGCAATGGTCAAACCGACCGGACGCGTCCGCTGTGCGCTTATCCCGAGGTCGCGACCTACAAAGGTTCGGGAAGCACGGACGATACGGCCAACTTCGTCTGCAAATAGTCCAGGCCACCTCCTAACGACTGCGACGTTCACGAACCGCAGATTTGACGCTATTTTGACTCCCGCTGGAAGCAGTCTGGCATAGAATTTGTCGAGAGACTAGCCGTGGGTTTGCTTTATTGCTCCTACTCTGCTCCTGCCGTCCCCACTTCCGCTACAACTCCAAATCTGAAAGGAAACCTATGAGTTTCAGGAACTTGTCGGGTCGTTGGTTGTCTATTACGGCTATATTTGTAATCGGGATTTCAGTGCTGCTCGGCCAATCGGCCGGGACGGGCGCGCTTACCGGAACACTCACCGACCCATCCGGCGGGAGCATTCCGAACGCCACCGTGACGTTGACGAACACCCAAACAAATCAGGTGCGTACCGCGACTACCGGAACAGATGGCAGTTACCGGTTCACTTTTATTCCGCCTGGAGCGTACCGGGTTCGTTTTTCGGCCGCCGGTTTTAAGGTCGCGGAGGTGTCGTCGTTCAACGTAAACGTGACCGAGACGCCGGTTCTGGATCGTACGCTGGAGATCGGCGCGCAGACCGAGCAGGTGACCGTTGCGGCCGTCCAGGAAACGCTGCAAACTGCTACCTCGACCTTGGGTACAACGGTCAACTCTCGAGCCGTTACGGCGCTACCCCTCAGTAACCGCAACTACACGCAAATCATCGGACTGTCGGCTGGGGTAAACGTGAGCGTGAACAACGCCACTGCATTTGGGAAGGCCACCCAGGACTTCAGTGTAAATGGCAACGACCCCGGCCAGAATAACTACCAAATGGACGGAGTCGCCATTAACAACAGCGCCAATAGTGGATCATCGAATGACTCCGGAATTTATGCCGGAATCGGGATTCCGAATCCGGATGCGATTCAGGAATTCAAGATCCAGACCTCGACCTACGATGCCAGCTATGGACGCAATCCGGGAGCGAATGTGAACGTCGTCACTAAGTCGGGTACCAATGAGTTGCACGGCTCCCTGTTTGAGTTTTTCCGCAATGAGGATTTGAACGCCAATAGCTTCTTCCAGAATCGCGACGGCGGAGGCAAGCAGCAGATCCTCAAACAGAATCAGTTTGGCGGCGCCATCGGTGGCCCGATTAAGAAGGACAAGTTATTTTTTTTCGGAAGTTACGAGGGGACGCGGCAACTTAACGGCGTCGCGGCCGCGGGCACCAGCAATGTGGTTTTGCCGCCTCTGCCGGCAGGTGACCGCAATGCACCGGGCTACCGGGCGCAGTTGGGAGCCGCGCTCTGCCCCGATAACCATCCGGGAGATGCATCCTACACCACGTTTCTGGCCTTTTTGATCCCCAGCATCCAAGTGGCCTGTGATGGGTCTAATATCAATCCTGTTTCCCTGGCGATGCTGAATCTGAAGAACGCGGACGGCAGCTATTATATTCCGGGTTCGGGCACGGGGGCGTTTACGCGGAGGCAGTTCAGCAGCCCCGCCAAGTACACCGAGGACCAGTACATCGTCAACGCGGACTACGTAATCAACAGCAAGCACAGCCTTTCGACACGATATTTCTTTACACACAATCCGCAGACCGTTCCTTTTGGAATCGGCGGACTGCCCGGTACCCCCATCCACAACGATTACTCGAACACCAACGCGGTCCTGAGGCTGACATCCGTGCTTACTCCGAATTTCGTAAACGAAGCTCGTGTTTCCGGCCAGCGGAACTTCGCGTATGGAACGGATTCGACTCCGGGGACACCCCAGCAGGTGGGTCAGACTCCCATCGTTCCGTCTATGACCGAACTCCCTGTCACGGTGATCTTCGGCGGACCCAGCATGTTCGGCACTCTGGCTCCTTCCTTCAGCACTACGAATCAATTCCAATATGCCGACCAGATTTCTTGGTCGCATGGAAAGCACACGATTAGGGCTGGTTTTGAACTGGAAAAGACCCAATGGCCCATCGCCTTTGCAGGCCTCGAGCGCGGATTCCTGTTTTATGGATCATTCGCCGACTGGCTGATCGGAAGGGCTGGATGCGCTCCCGGCGACGCTACTTGCAGCGTCGCCAATCCGGGCAATACCAATGGAGGTGGCGGCAACATTTTCCAATGCCTGTTCTGCGTGCGCAGCGGACCAGCCCCGAACGGGATCATCCACAATTACAAAGAGATGAACATGAGCTCCTACGTTCAGGACGACTGGAAGGTAAACTCCAGATTGACCCTAAATATCGGCACACGCTGGGAATACGATGGCATCTACAGCGACAAATACGGGAACCTCACTAATTTCTGGCTCAGCCAGATTCAGAAGGCCTCGATTCCGCCCACCGGTCCCACCACATCGGGTCCCGGTCTGCTGGGATACGTTGTCCCGAACAACTACCTGGACCATTACCCGAAGCCGCCAGACGGCGTCCTGGTTTCGGATCGTAGCTTGCCTGTCCGGACCGGACCGCCACTGAGTAATTTTGGGCCCCGAATAGGCTTTGCCTATCAGGTGTCGAACAAGCTCGTAATGCGAGGCGGCGCAGGCATTTTCTATGATCGCGTGGCCGGCGACAGGTTCGTGCACGGCTTGGAGCAAGGGTACCCGTATGCGATCACGCTGGACTACAGCGGAGTCGGGTCCGCCCCCTTCAGCAATCAGAATCCCTATCCTGACATTCCGCTCGGCACCTTTGCCTCCCGCTGGGCGAATCTGCAGACGGGCGCAACTTCCAATCTCAACACACCTGCCATCACCGAGAACCTTCATACCCCGCTGGTCCGGCAGTACAACCTGACATTCCAGTATGAGTTCCTGCCGAGGTGGGTAGTCGAGGCCGGCTATGTGGGTTCGAGCGGAATCAACCTGGTGGACCAGTATCACACCATCAACACTCCTGGCCTCGCCAGCCCGACGAATCCGATCAACGGGATTACCGTCAATACGGTGGCGAACGCGGCGCTTCGTGTGCCGGTCCTCGGCTATCAGCCCGCCGGCTTCCAAGTCACTTCCTACGATGGCGTGTCCAACTACAACAGCCTCCAAATCACGGTCCGAAAGCAATTTTCGCGTGGCTTCACGATGCAGGCTGCCTATACCTGGAGCAAGGACCTCAGCACCTTGTCGGGCAATTCCTCCAACAGCAACAACCCGAGTTTTATTGGCGACAACTATGGGCCGGTAGGTTTCGATCGTCCACAGCGTTTGATCGTAAACTACAGCTACGATATACCCACGGGCAACCTGAAAGCGGGGCTCGGCAAACTGGTGAGCGGCTGGAATCTGTCCGGCGTAACCACAATCCAAGGTGGTACGCCCATGACCATCACCGACCAGGGTACAGGAACGGTCTACGGGTTGGGTACTTTCGTTACAGCCCGCGCACAAATGTGTTCGGGATCTACTTATGACTCCATCGCAACCTCCGGCGGCACCGAATCGCGGCTGGGCGGCGTGAGCGGCGGTCCGGGGTATCTGAACAAGAGCGCATTCTGCGCGGCACCGGCAGCTCCCAACTCGGCAGCGCCACCGTTTCCGCCGGACGCCGCACTCCCGACTCTGTTCGGCAACTCCGGCCCTGGAATTATCCTCGGCCCAGGCCAGTTTAACTGGGACATCTCCCTGATCAAGAACACACAGATCAGCGAGCGGCAAGCAATCCAATTGCGCGCGGAATTCTTCAACACGTTCAATCACCCGCAGTTCGGTAACCCGGCTCTTGCCTTGGACACGCCAGGAACATTCGGACAGATTACTACGACTACGGTGAATCCCCGCGTTCTTCAATTCGCGCTGAAGTACTCGTTCTAACCTTGTGGATACTCGACCCGTTGGCGTCGCTGGCTGCGGGTCGAGTCTTCCCGCCGAAAAGGGCGTGGTAGTAGGCTAGTATGGAGCCGTCTGCCATGACCAGACCGACTAGGTTTCTGTTCACGATCGCCGCTATCACCACGGCCCCGGTATTCGGTGCGACTGCGTGTGAAAGTCTGACCACCCTGAAGCTCAAGAACACTACCGTCACCATGGCAGAACCGGTCGCAGCGGGGGCTTTTACACCCCCCGGGCGCGCGGGCGGAAAGGGCCAGCAAGGGACGGCATTCCTAAATCTGGCGGCATTCTGCCGCGTGGCGGCGACCATCACTCCGGTCAGCGATTCCGAAATCAAGATCGAGGTTTGGCTGCCTGAATCCGGATGGAACGGGAACCTGCAATCCGTCGGCAATGGCGCGTGGGCCGGGACCATCAGCTATCCCGCCATGGCGACCGCTCTCACTGCCGGATATGCTACCGCCAGCACCGACACCGGCCATACGGGCGGCAATCCGGCGACGTTCATTCCCGGCCATCCCGAGAAGGCGATCGATTTTTCGTATCGGGCAGTGCACGAGATGACCATTGCAGCCAAGGCGATCATCAACGCACGATATGGCACGGGTCCGAAATATTCTTATTGGAACGGATGTTCCACCGGCGGACGCCAGGCGCTCACGGAAGCGCAGCGCTATGCCACGGATTACGACGGGATCATTGCAGGCGCGGCTGCTATCTACACTACGCATCTCCAGGGCGCGCAGGTGTGGAGCGCCGAGGTGGTCCATAAGGACAAGGCCAGCTATATTCCACCCGCCAAGTACGCGGTTCTGCACGCGGCGGTGCTGGAGGCTTGCGACGAGCTCGACGGCGTGAAAGACGGGGTTCTCGAAAATCCAACGAAGTGCCGCTTCGATCCCCAAAAACTCCTCTGCAAGGATGCGGACGGTCCAGCATGCCTGACAGCGCCTCAGGTGGAAGCCGCGCGGCAGCTTTATGCGGGGCCTGTGAACTCGCGCGGGAAGTCGCTTTTCCCAGGGCTCGAGCGCGGCAGCGAAACCGGCTGGGCGACGCTTTCCGGCACGAAGCCCATGGCGCTGGCGGACGAGACTTACAAATTCCTGGTGTTCAAGGATGCCGGCTGGAACTATCTCAACTTCAACGCCGAGCGCGATATCGCGGCGGGAGACAAGACGGCCGGTGCGCTGATGAACTCGATCGATCCGAACCTGAAGGCGCTATTCAGCCGTGGCGGGAAGGTGCTGATGTATCACGGCTGGACCGATCCTGGAATCGCTCCGCGGAACAGCGTCAACTACTACAACAGCGTGCTAGCCAACCTGGGTAAAGACAAGCTGGGCAAGGCGGCGGTGTCGAATTCGATCCGCTTATTCATGGTCCCGGGGATGGGGCATTGCGCGGGCGGCGATGGCACCAGCACGTTCAGTATGATGGACGCGATCAGCGCATGGGTGGAGCAGGGCAAGGCGCCGGAGCGTATTGAAGCTTCCAGGGTGCGCGACGGGAAGGCGGATCGCACTCGTCCGCTTTGCCCGTATCCGCAGGTGGCCGTTTACGATGGATCGGGCAGCACCGACGTTTCGGCCAACTTTTCTTGCAAGTTGCAGTGAGGAGCCATAATGGGTAGGATTCTTATCATCTTCACGCTGGCGATTCTTCCGGCGTTTGCTGAGATCGACCTTTCGGGCGAATGGAACCCGGTGTTCCATGAGGATCAGCCGGAACGCATCCCTGGTCCCGAAATTGGCGATTATCTGGGACTCCCGATCACAGACGCGGCGCGCATGCGCGGGGACAGCTGGGACGCGGAAATCCTCACGCTGCCGGAGCATCAGTGCAAGCCACATCCGGCCGATTACGGGCCGCGCGGACCGTTCAATCTGCGGATCTGGAAGGAAGTCGATACGCCTACGCAGCAGATCATCGCGTGGCATACGCACGGTTCCTGGCAGGCTCCCGAACGGACCATCTACATGGACGGCCGGCCGCATCCGCCGGAGTACGCAGCGCACACCTGGCAGGGATTCTCGACGGGCAAGTGGGACGGCGACATTCTCACAATAACCACCACGCATCTCAAGATCGGCTGGATCCGGCGGAACGGAATCCCGCGCAGCGACCGGGCGACACTGACCGAACACTGGATCCGGCACGGCGACCGGCTGACATGGGTGAGCATCGTCAACGACCCGGTGTATCTGACCGAGCCGTTCATCCGCTCGACGGATTTTGAATTGGATCCGCACCAGCATATTGATCCGTATCCCTGCGAGGTGGTGACAGAGGTTCCGCGGCCGAAAGGCGAAGTGCCGAATTTTCTGCCGGGGACGAATCCGTTCCTGAATGAGTTCGCGATGCGCCACGCGATACCGGAGAAGGATGCTCGCGGCGGCGCGGATACGATGTATCCCATGAATAAAGGCGCAGGCGCCGCACCGGATCAAGTCCCCAGTCCGGAGTCCAGGTCTTCTCAAAGTGATGACGGGGAGATTCACATCCTGCCCGTGCAAGGCGAAGTATACATGCTGGTGGGAGGCGGGGGAAACACCACTGTCCAGGTGGGCAAGGACGGCGTGCTGGTGGTGGACACGAAGTCAGCGGCGCAAGCCAATAAGTTGATCGCGGCTATCCGCAAAATTTCCGATAAGCCGATCCGGTACGTGATCAACACAAGCGCTGATGCGGATCTCACCGGCGGCAACGAAAAAGTCGCGGACGCGGGGCGCACCATCACCGGCGGCAACGTGGCCGGGTTCAACGCGGGATTTCCCGCGACGATGGTGGCTTTCGAAAAGGTGGGCGCGCGAATGCGCGAAGCCGGAGCGCCGGCCGGAGGCTGGCCGCAGGATACTTACTTCACCGACAGCAAAGATCTATTCGTAAACGGCGAGGCGGTCCAAGTGTTTCACCAGCCGGCCGCGCATAGCGACGGAGACAGCCTGGTGTTTTTCCGCCGCTCGGACGTGGTGAGCGCCGGGGATATCTTCGTGCCCGATCGCTACCCGGTGATCGATGTCGACAAGGGCGGGAGTATCAACGGCGTGGTGAATTCGCTGAATCGGATCCTGGATCTTACGGTCCCGGCGGATAAAGAAGAAGGCGGCACGATGGTGATTCCCGGTCATGGGCGGCTGTGCGACGAAGCCGACGTAGTGGAGTATCGCGACGCGATGACCATCATCCGCGGCCGTATCGAGGACCTGGTGAAAAAGGGGCAAACACTGGAGCAGGTGAAGGCGGCCAAGCCCACACGGGATTACGATCCTTTGTACGGGCCGTCAGACGCGTTCGTGGATGCGGCATACAGAAGTCTGGCGGCAGCGGCGAAGAAGTGATCGTCGTTTGGTCATGGAATTGGCGATATAGTGTAGTTCATGCTCTCTCGACGAACAATGCTTCTTGCCCCCCTGGCTGCTCCCCTGGTTGACGTAATCCCCGCGTCGGCGGAGCCCGGGAAAATGGTTCTGAGCATCCACCAGACCACCTCGCAGCGGGCGGGATATCGCAAGATTCTGGAAGGCTGGGCCAAGGCCGGCATCAAGTACGTCGAGATCACGGACCGCGTCCTGGACGACTTCCTGAAGACCGACAGCCTGGCGGCCGCCAAGAGCGTGATCACCGATAACGGGCTGACGATGGTTTCGGGCGCGTCCGTACTGCAGGATTTTTGGAACAAGAATCCGGGTTTCGACGCGCAATTGGAAACCTGGAAGAAGCGCTGCGAGCAGTTCGCGTCGCTCGGGTCGACCAAGATTTATTGCCCCAGCACCACGAATCGGAAGGTCACCGAGGAGGACTACAAGACCGCTCCGGACGCTATCCGCGAAGCCGGCGATGTCGCCAAGCAGCATAACCTGACTGGCATGATTGAGTTTGCGCGCAGCTCGACGCTGATCGCCACGTTGACTACCTCACTTAAGCTGATCCGGGAAGCTGGGCATCCTAACGTCCGCCCGATGCTGGATTGTTATCACTTCTGGTCGGGCATGGGCAAGTTCGAGGATCTGGATATGCTCAAGCCGGGCGAACTGGCGCATGTGCATTTCCAGGACACTCCGGATATTCCTCGCGAGTTGTTCGGACAACAGACGCGCTTGATTCCGGGCGACGGCGTGACTCCCCTGGTCCGCATTCTGAAGAAACTCGCGGAGAAGGGCTATGACGGCGCTCTGTCAGTGGAGCTGTTCATCCCCGAGTTGCAGGCGGGCGATCCCCAAGAGGTCGCGACGCAGATTCGTACCAAGTGCGAAAAAGTGATGCGCGAAGCGAATGTCCTTTAATATGCTCCCTGCAGCGCGGTTGCTGAAATTGCTTATTTGTGGGATCGCGAGCGTGCCTCTGTTCGCTGCGGCGAACGATTGTGACCGAGCTTGTCTCAAAACCACTCTCGACCAATACCTGGCTGCCGTGATCAAGCATGATCCCGCGGCTGCTCCTTTGTTTGTGGGCTTCCGCCAGACCGACAACTCCGTGGTCGTACGTCCGGGCACGGGAGTGTGGAAGAGCGTGACCGGGCTCGGGAAGATGCAACGCCGCTACCTCGATCCGGTCAGCGGGCAGGCAGGCTACTTCGGGATCGTGGAAGAAGGCAGCAATCCCGCCATCGTTACGGTGCGCGTGAGAGTCGAGAATCGGAAAATCACGGAGGCCGAATGGCTGATCGCGCGCGATGGCGATCCGGGACTCAATGGGCCAGCGACTGCGACGCAGCGTGCGGGCAATTTCTTCGAGCCGGATAACCTTGCCGCGAATCCGCCTCCGGAGCGGACGGTGCCGAAAGCCGAAAGGCTGTCTCGTGAGGCGCTGATGGCGATTACCAACAGCTATTTCGACGGACTCACGACGCGCGATGGGTCCATCATCATGGCGCATCCCGGATGCACGCGCTTGGAGAACGGCAACACGGTGACGGGCAGGGCGGGGCGGGGGGGGCGGCAAAGGACAAGAGGCTGTGAGCGACTGTACCTCCGGTTTGGCGAACTTTAGCGCGATGGTCGCGGCCCGGCGATACCCAGTGGTGGATGAGGAAGCGCAAGCGGTAATGGCGATTGGCGTGTTCGTCCGGCGCCCAGGCGTGACCACCCGAAGAAATGTCTTCAGCGAGTGGTTTTTCATAGATAACGCCAAGATCCGTACGATTTATTCCGCGATGTTCTACCCGACCCCGGATGCGTTCGTGCCCAATTGGCCGCCTTACGAAGGTAATTGGCCGCTACCGTCGTCGTTCGCACAGCCGGCGCAATCAAAACAATAGTTTTAACGCAAACTGGAGCTGCCGCGAATCCTGCGCGCTGGAGATGCTGCCGAAGTTTGGCGTAAACGCCGTCCGATTGGGGATATTGAAATTCGGATGGTTGAGCAGGTTGTAGGCTTCCGCGCGGAACTGAAGCCGTAGGGGCTCTCTCAACGCGATATCCTTCTGCAGCGAGAAATCGAACTCCTCCAGGCCGGGTCCGATCAGCGAATTGCGCGGTGCGTTGCCGAAACTATACAGCGCCGGCAGCGAGAACGCCGAGGGGTCGAACCATTGCTCCGGCGTCCGCGGGCCGTTGTTCGGATCACCTGACAAATTGGGGCGCTGCGCGGGCCCCGCGCCAACATTAGCCTGATCGCTCGATATATTCACGGTGAACGGCGCTCCCGATTGCAGCGTGAAGTAGCTTCCCGTCTGCCATTGGCCCAGAGCCGCGCTGATCCATCTGATATTCGATGGCGCGGGGATCTGGTACACCAGGCTGATCACCGCCCGATGCCGGTGATCGAAACTGGAGGACGCTTTTTCCATCGACCGGTCGTAAACATTCTGCGGAAGATTCGCTTCATTGAGCGTGGGTCCCGGATCGGACGCATCGTCAATGGAGTGAGACCAGGTCCAGTTCGCGTCGAACGTCAGTCCGCGGCTGAAGCGCCGTTTCATTCCGATAGCCAAGGCGTGATAGGTGGCCCAGCCATCCCAGCGAATTTCAGGGATCTGGCTCAGTTGCGGGATGGGGCGGCGGGAGCTGATATCGCCGGGGCCAGGCGCGGGTACATTGAGCACGGTTGAGCTGTCGGCGTGCACGGTACGCGAGCCGATATAGGCGATCGATAGAGTCGTGCCTCGGCTAAGTTCGCGTTCGAGATTCAGATTCCAGACTTCGTTGTACTCGATCTTGAAATCATGATTCAGGTCGCTGCCGCCCACCGTACCCAAGCTGGTGGTGTTCAGCGCGTTCTGGATCTGAAAGCGGGGGGGCGCCCCGGCATTGGAACTCACCGTCTTTGTGACGAAAAACGGCAGATTGTGGGCGAAACCCGTGACGATACTGTACGCTGCCTGGTTGGGGTAAATTCCAAAGCCTCCACGCAGCACGGTGTTCGAACGTCCCGGCAGGGTCCAGGCAAATCCGCCTCGCGGAGCCAGTCGCAAAGGCCGGGAGATCAGCAGACTGTTATTCCATCCCGCTGCGGCGGAAGTCACGTAGGGAATGGGCAGAAACGGCAGCAGCGGGTTCGCCGCCGGTGAAATCTTTCCCGAGCTGTCGCTGGCAATGACGAAGCGTCCGCCGGGCACCGATGTATCGATCGCAGCCATCTGATTATTGGCGTCCGTCATGTTCCGGTTGTACTCATACCGCAGTCCGAGATCGAGTCTGAGACTGCGCGCGACCTGCCAGCTATCCTGGATGTAGAAATGCCCCCAATTGGAGTTGGCGTCCATGGCGCCGCGTCCCAGGCCCGCCTGCGCGGTGGTGGGATAACCTAGCAGGAAGTCAGCAAATGCGTTCCCGTCGCCCAACCCCGACGCCGACGATGTGAACCTGGGGGTGAACGAAAATATCCCGCGGGCTCCGTTAGGATTCACGGGCTGCAAATCGTAGTGCATCAGATATGCGCCGAACTTGATGTTGTGTGCCCGCCAGTGAAGGCTCACGTTTTCGAAGAATTCGAAATCGCGATTGTCGCGAAATGTGAATAATGCCGGATCGCCCATGGTGGTAAATTGTCCGCCGAAGGACACCTGCGGGAAGCCCATATCCAGCGGATTGGCGGTCACGCCCTGCAGGCCCGTCTTTGCGGCGAATGGATTCCCGGCGTTGGGGCTGGTTTGTCCGCCGGCCACTGTCAGAAATGCGAAACGCGCCTCGTTCAAGAGCTCGGGCGAGAAGACATGGGTCCAGCCAGTCACGCCGTTCAACGTATGCGTGCTCAGGTTGCGGCCGAAACCGGGCAACAGACTCTCCTGCAAGACTCCCGATCCAAACGGATCGAACTGGCGGGCGTCAAATAGCGAAAAACGCGCATAGGCCGTATCGTAAGCCGAAAACTGGTGATCCAGCCTGGCGCCGGCGCTGTTGCTATTGACGCGCTGGATCCCCGTGGCCAACAGGTTTTGGGCGATTCCGGGCAAATTCGCGTGCGGGATGTTCCCAAGCAAAGCCGTGGACACGGTATTGAGGTCTTGAAGGGGAATGCGGTTGCCGGCGAATGGCAGACGGCTGCCTGCATCGTAGACTTGCGGCAACCCGGTAAAGTCGCCGGCCCGCATCGCATCCGTCGGGACAGAGAACGTGCTGGTAAGCGACTTTCGAATTCGCTGGCCTTCATAATCGGCGAAAAAAAAGGTTCGATTCTTGATCACCGGTCCGCCCACGCTGCCCCCGAATTGGTTCTGGCGGAAGGGCGGGATCGGCGCGGCTTGCGAATCGAAAAAATTCTTCGCGTCAAAAACGTTATTGCGTACGAACTCGAATAGGCTGCCGTGGAAATTATTAGTCCCGGACTTGGTGACCACGTTGATCACCGCTCCGGACTTGCCTCCGAACTCGGGAGCGTAGGACGTTTTCTGAATGTTGAATTCGCTGATGGAGTCGACAGAAGGAGACACCACCATGTTGTTGAAGTGTTCGTCCGTCACGGTCGCGCCGTCCACCAGATACAGATTGTGCCCGCTGCGCTGTCCCAGCACATTTACCAGCCCGCCGGCCTGCTGCAAGGCATCGCCCCGAGTTCCACCGGGCGGGCGCACCACGCCCTCGCTCAACATCGCCAGATCCAGAAATTCTCTGGTCTTCAGGGGTAGGTTGATGATCTGGCGGCCTTGGATCACATCCTTGATTTCGGCGGATTCGGGCTGGACGGCGCCGCTGTCCGCCTCCACCACCACGGTTTCATTGGCATCGCCGATCTGGACGATAATGTCGTGCCGGAGGCTGACGCCAACATGCACTTCCACATTGGACACTACCGACTGCTTAAAGTTAGTCGCGTTCACCTTTAAGGAATACGCGCCGATGGGAAGCTGAGTGAGCAGATACTGGCCGGAGCTGTTGGTGGTAGTGGTGAACTTTTGTCCCGTCTGGGCCTGTTCTGCGACCACCCTCGCCCCAGGCAGGGCGCCTCCGAGAGCGTCCTGCACGCTACCGGCGATTTCTCCGGTATTCATCTGAGCGAGCAGTGAGAGTGCTCCCAGAAGCGGTAGATATATGGCTACCTTCGAGCCTCTCGGCATAATCTCCATTATTTCAGGTGGGTCTCCGGCTTCGCTGGTGCGGAGGGCGCTGGTTATTGGTGCGCATTCAGCGATAGAATCTGTAGGACAACTTCCGGATCAGGAGACCATCTATGCGCTCTACGCTCGTCGCACTTGGCGCCATCGTGATTGTTGCAGCCGTTTTGTTTACGGGATACCTTGCGCCCCATGCGGATGCCTCCACTGGACCCATTCCGCTGAACTGCAATCGGGCGTGTCTCGAAAACCTGGTCGACCAATATCTGGCCGCCGTGGTCGCGCACGACCCGAAGGGCTTACCGCTATCGGCTGACGTGAAGTACACCGAGAACGATCAACTGGTGGAACTCGGCGACGGGTTTTGGAAGACCGCCCAGGGCCGCGGCAATTACACGCATATCTGGGCCGATCCGGAATTCGGCCAGGTGGCCTACATGGGGACTATGCGGGAAGCCGGTCAGCCGCTCCTGTTAAGTTTGCGCCTGCGCGTCCAACTCGGACGCATCACGGAGATTGAAAGCGTTTACTTCAAGCCCGGCGGGGCCGGACCCAATAACATAGCTGCGATGGACGCGCCCTACAAGCCGGAGGATTTCTGGTTTAAGTCAATCCCGCCCGCGCAACAGATGTCGCGCCAGGAATTGATCGCGGTCGCCGACGGCTACTTTAGCGGCCTCCAGCATAACGACGGTAAAGGGGTCAATGGAACGGGCACCTATCCCTTCACTAACGATTGCTCGCGCATCGAAAACGGCAGCCTCACC
>Ga0207661_10002031_pt1 | contig 13955 bp, 7 predicted proteins | sample KBSC713LmetaG_FD_184337 | JGI IMG/M metagenome (GOLD analysis project Ga0207661, IMG submission 184337) | Corn rhizosphere microbial communities from Kellogg Biological Station, Michigan, USA - KBS C7.1-3L metaG (SPAdes) (version 2) | ecosystem: Host-associated > Plants > Roots > Rhizosphere ... | reverse complement strand
CCATGGTTCGAAAGATTGCATTGTTTCTCGTCGTCGCCGTATGTGCTTCCACCGTTGCGCGCGCCATGACCCGCGAAGAAGCGGAGCAGCGCGCCAAGTCGTTGTTGACTCAGTTGAGCCTCGAGGAGAAGGTGGGGCAGCTCAACCAATCGGCCGGCATTCAAATGCCGATGCTGGGATCGCAGAAGCCCGATGACCTGATTGCGAAGGGCGGCGTGGGATCGATTCTGTGGCTGGTGGATGTGAAGGAGATTAACCGGCTGCAGCATATCGCGATGGAGAAGTCGCCGCATCGTATCCCCATTCTGTTTGCGTTCGATGTGATTCATGGGTATCGCACGGTGTTCCCGGTGCCGCTGGCCATGGCGTCGTCGTGGGATCCGAGCGTGGAGGAGCAGGCGCAGCACTATGCCGCGCAGGACGCGCGGGCGGCGGGGATCGTGTGGACGTTCACACCCATGGTGGACATAGCGCGCGATGCGCGGTGGGGCCGAATCGTGGAGGGCGCGGGCGAGGATCCGTATCTGGGTTCGGCCATGGCGCGGGCGCAGGTGAAGGGGTTCCAGGGCGATGAACTCGGGCCCGATTCGGTGATTGCGTGCGTGAAGCACTTCGCGGGATACGGCGCGGCAGATGGCGGTCGCGACTACGATTCGTCGTACATTCCCGAGGAGCTTTTCCGCAACGTATACCTGCCGCCGTTTCACGCCGCGGAACAGCAGGGCGCGGGCACATTCATGTCGGCGTACATGGATTTGAACGATGTTCCGGCAAGCGGAAACAAGTGGCTGATGACCGACATTCTGCGCGACGAGTGGGGATTCAAGGGATTCCTGGTTTCGGATGCGTTCGCGGTGGCCAGCCTCGAGACGCACGGCTATGCGAAGGACGGCAGCGACGCCGCGTACAAGGCCATCACCGCCGGGCTGAACATGGACATGGCCAGCCAGACCTACACCAAGAACCTGGCGCAACTGGTGAAGGACGGCAAGGTGACGGAAGCGCAGATCGACGCGCTTGTGCTGCCCATTTTGACTGAGAAATATCAGATCGGACTCTTCGATCAACCGTACGCGGACGAGTCGAAAGTGGAGCAGGTTTTGAACCGTCCTGAGGGGCTCGAACTGGAGCGCAAACTGGCCGCCAGGTCGATGGTGCTGCTGCGCAATGAGAACCAGACGCTGCCGCTGAAGACTTCATTGAAGAAGGTGGCGGTCATCGGTCCGCTGGCCGATTCGACGCATGACATTGAAGGCGGATGGACGGTGGAGGGCCTGTTCGGTGGCGGCGGAAAGAGCCATCCCGTGACGGTGCTCGCGGGGCTGAAGAGCAAGCTGCCGGGCGCGCAGTTCACGGTCGTGCCGGGGCCGGAGCTGTCGCGGGTGTTTCCGGGATTCTTTGAGCAGTTGACGGGCAAGAAGGTTCAGCCGCCGCCGACGCCGGAACAGACAGCGGAGTGGATTGCGAAGGTGAAGGCCGCGGCGAAGGGCGCCGACCTGGTGGTCGCGGTGATGGGCGAGACGTCGAACATGAACGGCGAGGCGGCTTCGCGGGCGACCCTCGATCTTCCGGGCATCCAGGAGCAGATGCTTGAGGCCGCTGTGGCGACCGGCAAGCCCGTGGTGCTGGTGCTCGAGAATGGGCGGCCGCTGGATATTCAGTGGGCGTCGGCGCACGTGCCCGCGATTCTGGAGTCGTGGTACTCGGGGACGCAGGGCGGCAATGCGGTGGCGGATGTGCTGTTCGGCGACGTGAACCCCGGCGGGCATCTCACGGTGAGCTGGCCGCGCGTGGCGGGAGCCGAGCCGCTGTATTACAACCACAACCTGACGCATGAGCCGGAAGACCGGCCGAACTTCACGTCGCGCTATTGGGATATCCAGGTCGAAGCCGCTCTATCCCTTGGATACGGGCTGAGCTATGCGGCATTTGAATACAAGAACCTGAAGCTGAGCCAGGCGAGCATTGGGCGCGACGGAAAGCTGGAAGTGTCAGTCGATGTGACCAACACCGGGCATGTGGCGGGCGATGCGGTGGCGCAGGTGTACATTCACCAGCGGTATGGATCGGCGTCGCGTCCGGTGCGGCAGTTGAAGGGGTTCCGGCGTGTGACATTGCAGGCGGGCGAGACGAAAACGCTGACGTTCCCGCTGGGCAAGGACGAGTTGGAATTCTGGAGTCCGCAGACAAGGCAGTGGGCGGTGGAGGCGAGCACGTTCGATGTGTGGGCGGGCGGGGATTCGACCGCGTCGCTGCATGGAGAGTTTGCGGTGACGGAATGACGCGGAGGATCAGATCCGCTCGAGCGCTTTGAGCGAAACGGGCGGCATGTATTCGCCGAGCAGGCGGCGCACCCACCATGCGCCGGATTGCTTTCGCTCCGCGGGCGTGGTGTAGCGATACTCATAGAACAACGCGCGAATGTGCGTGGGCGGTTCCTCGGGGAATGGGTTGAGACGCATCAGGCCGAGGAGGCCGCGATCATTGCCGAGCAGCTTCTGGATGAAGCGCAGGTACCAGAGCTTGTGTCCGTAGACCTGAACGCCTCGTTCCGTGACAGCCACCGAAAACGGCAGGAACCAGATGAGCCAGTCGAGGCGCAGATGATACGGCGCCACCTGCGGCGGCGTGCGCGCGGGGTGGCCAGGCTTGCCCTTGAAGCCGTACTCCTTCCACTCGGTTGAGGGCGTAATGACGCGATCGGTTGTGCCTTCGAGGACGATCTCATAGCGTTCCTTGCCGACGTTGCCGAATGCTCCGTACGCGCCTACAAGGTGGAACGGGTTGTAGCTGTAGTTCATGAGCTGGTCTTTTGAGACCAGGTTGAGCGCGGGCTTGATGCTCAGGGCGAGCGTGCCTGCGGCCACGATATAGAGCAGCATGTCGAAGGGAAGCGGGCGCGCGGCAAGCGGCGGCGCGGTGAGCGGAAAAACGCAGGCCAGGACGCGGTCGTCGAACGCCGCGATGCCGAGCACGACGGTAAGCCAGTTGAGCCACGAATAATTGCCGCTGACAATGAGCACGAGCTGATGGAAAATGATGAGCCCGGCGGCGATCGAAGCGACGGGCTGCGGAGCGAACAGCGCGAAGGGCACGACGACCTGCACGAAATGGCTGACCAGCGCGGAGAAGCGATGCAGCGGGCGCGGCATCCAGTGGAAGTACCAGCTCAACGGGTTGGGCAGCGGCTGCGTTTCGTAGTGGTAGTAGAGGCAGGTGAGGTCGCGCCAGCACTGGTCGTGGCGCAGCTTGATGAGGCCGGCGCCCATTTCGGTGCGGAAGAGCATCCAGCGCAGGATGAGGATGGGGATGACGGAGGGCGCGACGTGCGCGGGACCGAGGAAGGCGGTGAAGAAGCCGGCTTCGAGCAGCATCGATTCCCAGCCGAATCCGAAGAAGGCCTGGCCGACGTTCACGATGGAGAGATAAAGCGCGTAGAGGACGAGCCACAAGACGATGGAGAGCCAGATGGGGCCGGCTTCGGTGAGGCCGGCGAGGGCGCACGCGGAGATGATAATGCCCGTCCAGGCGACTCCATCGAGCAGTCGGTCGGAGTAGCGCCAGACGAAGAGGCTCGGGGTGTGGCGCATGTCCACGTGGCGGACGAAGTCGGGGACGGGCAGCAGGCCGTTTTCGCCGAGCAGCGGCTTGAACTGGTTGGCGACGGTGAGAAAAGCGACAAGGTACATGGTGGCCATGCCTCGCTGCAGGACGAGGCGGGTAATCCAGATGTGGCCGAAATATGCGTTCATGCAGGCGGCGTCCGCTCCAGCAGGTTGGATGATCGCATGCGGGGCGGAGTGACGTCGGGTCTTCCACTCTTCGCAAAGCGAACTTGTGCTATCATGTACATGCGCTCAAATGTTTGGCCGTGAGCGGCGCACGTTGCGCCAGAGCACAGATTTCCCCCAAGCCCCTACAGCGTAGCCCCAGAGTGAAACGGCGTGTGCCGTGTGGAAGTGTTCGAGCGCGAGGCGCTTGACGACTGGGGAGCCGGGTGGCGTAGCCGACCGGCGATACAGCGCGCGGGTCAGGTCCGGGTAAAACATCCCCCTGAAACAAAACCTTCGCACAAGTAAATAAGTTGGCGTGTGCGCGTGCGCGCGCCGGCGAGCAGGTTCCAGCAGGGCAACAGGGAAAGATGCCCGCGGAGCCAGGATAAATTTTGATCACCCAATTCTCAGAACTTCCCATCTCAGCCGCCCTTCTGTCGCGGCTCAACCACAACAAGTTCACTACCCTCACGCCGGTGCAGGCCGAAGCGATCTCTCCGGCTCTCGAAGGCCACGACGTGCTTGCCACCGCGCAGACGGGCACGGGCAAGACGCTGTCGTTCCTCATTCCGATTGTGGAAATGATCGAAAAGGACCGGACACAAAAGGCGCATGCGCTGGTGCTGCTGCCCACGCGCGAGCTGGCCATGCAGGTCGAAAAGGCCTACCGCGCGATCCGCCCGAACAGCTCCAACATGGTGGCGCTGGTCGTCGGCGGCATGACCGAGGGCCCGCAGCTCGACACCATTCGGCGCGGCGCGCGCATTATCGTGGCCACGCCCGGCCGCCTCGAAGACTACATCAAGCGCAGGCTGGTAAAGCTCGATACCATCAAGATTCTCGTGCTCGACGAAGTGGACCGCATGCTCGACATGGGGTTCCAGCCGGCGATCGCGCGCATCGCTGCCGAGCTTCCCACCCAGCGGCAGACGCTGTGCTATTCCGCCACGCTCGAAGGCGCGGTGCGCGACGTGGCGCAGCGCTACCTCAAGAATCCGGTGCGGATCGAAATCGGCACGCTCAGCAAGCCCGCCGAGAATGTGGAACTGCGCACATTCGAAGTCAGCAAAGACAAGAAGCAGGAACTGCTCGAGCATTTGCTCGGTAACGAGCCGGGAACGTTCCTCGTGTTCGTGCGGACCAAGCATGGAGCCGACCGGCTGGCGCAAAAGCTGGCGCGCGCGGGCCACTCGGCCACGCAGATTCACGGCGACCGCACGCAATCGCAGAGGAATTCGGCGCTGCGCAGCTTCACCGAAGGCCGGCACCGCATCCTCGTGGCTACCGACGTAGCGGCACGCGGCATCGATGTGAAGAACATCGCGCACGTGGTCAACTACGACATGCCCAAGCAGGCCGAGGACTTCGTGCATCGTGTAGGCCGCACCGGGCGCGCTTCGCTGCGCGGCGTTGCCAGCACGTTTGCCATGCCCGACGAGCGCAACGATCTCAAGAAGATTGAGCGCACGCTGAAGATCCAGATGAAGTGGTTCCGCGTGCGGTCGGCAAACCTGGCGCACGCCTGAGTCAAGTAGCACTACAGCGGGCCGGGGCCGATGGGCTCCGGCCCGCTTTTTTTGGCAGAATGCGTGACATCACACTCTTGCCAGCGTTTACGGAACGCTGACTGTTAACGCACAATCTGTGTTCGTGCTCACCGTGTTTCGTGCGGGTCTTTCGTCACCACGCAGACGAATTTTAGTTGTTGACCTTCTGCAATTGACGGCTAGAATTGCTGCCGTCCTCCTATCTCGATGGGACACGCGTGGCGAGCCTCCTGCAAAGGAGAGATTCGTTCGCGTTCTTATCTCCTGGTTTCCACGCCATAACCCTGGCGTTCTCCCACATGGCGGCTCCCTTGCCTGTCGATCGCGACGGTGGATAAGGGGCCGATCCGGACCCGGAAACGAGGAGATCACAATGTTCAGTGCTAAGGCTTCATTGCGTATGTGGAAACGGGCAGCGACCCTTGTGGCGTCTGCCGTCCTATGTGCGTGTGCAACGGCGGTGTGGGCAACTCCCGCGGCCACGACGACCACGCTGACGACGGGATCGAAAACCGTCAATACCCGCACCATCACCACGCTGACGGCGAAGACGGTGCCCACGGGATCGAGCTCAGCGATAACCCAGGGCCAGGTTCGGTTCTACGACGGCAAGGTTCTTCTGAGCACGGCGCAGATCGTCACGTCCGGGGCAAAATACACGCATGGAGCGGCCTATCTTTCGGTCGAACTCGGGGCGGGCACGCACTCCATGACAGCAGTGTTTGCCGGCACGACCGCGTATGCGGCCAGTACCTCAACTGCGGCGAGCGTGGTCATTGCCGGGGGCACTACTTCGACGACCATCAGTTCCACGGGCGCAGCCGGAAACTACACCCTCAACGCACAGGTGATTGCCAATGGCACAGCCGCGGTTGCGGGCAATGTCAATTTCATCGATCAGACGGCCAGCAATTTCACCTTGGGCACCGCGGCATTGGGTACTGCCACTGCGAAGAGAACTTACGCTGCTTTTTCGGCAGTTCCGGTCTATGATCCCGCCGACAATGACAGCCCGATGGCTGTGGTCCTGGTCGACTTGAACGGAGACGGAATTCTGGACATGGCCGACGTCGACTATTCCGCAGCGGTCAGCGTTCACATGGGCAAGGGCGACGGGACATTCCAGGCACCGGCGTCGTACTGCATGGACACGAGCCAGAGCCCGGCGGTGCCGTGCGATGGAGGGTACGAGCCGACGTCCCTTGCGGTGGCCGATTTCAATGCGGATGGCATACCGGACCTGGTCTTTGCCTCTCCGGATTATGTGCAGGTTGCGCTGGGCAAGGGGGACGGAACCTTCCAGCAGCCCGTGCAATACAACACGCAAGGTGGCGGCAACATGGTCCTGGTGGGGGATCTCAATCGCGATGGCAAGCCTGACCTGATCGAGAACTGCGATGGCGGTGTCAGCATTCTGCTGGGCAATGGCGACGGGACCTTCCAGCCGCATAACGATGTAGGGTTCACTGCCGCCGGTACCACGTATTTGACGCTGGGCGATTTCAACAAAGATGGCATTCTCGACATCGCTGCGGCCGGCTGGAACGGCGGGTATTTGATGGTTCGTCTGGGCAACGGCAACGCAACGTTCAAGGCGGAACAGGATACCGCGATCGACATCAATGTCGCGGGATGCTCGATTGCCGCGGCCGATTTCAAGAACAGCGGCTACCTGGCGGATATAGCCGTGTGCGGTCAAGGCGTTCTGGAGACCAGGCTGGGCAGCGGCACCGGCGCATTTGCGGCGCCCGTTACCCTGCAGCCCAACAGCGGTTTTAGCGAATATGTTAACTGGGTGACGCCGGCGGACGTAGACGGCGACGGGAATGTCGACCTGGTCCTGGCCTGGGATTCGTCGAATACGGATGTGGGCAGAATCGGCGTGTTCAAGGGAACGAGCACCGGGGCGTTCAACGCAACGCCTACTACGATTACAACCGGCAAGCAGCCGGTGTTTGTCACCGCGGCAGATCTGAATGGGAACGGCACGCTCGACCTGGTCACCACCAACGACCAGGACGATAACCTGAGCGTGATCCTGCAAGGTGCAACGTCAACCGCGACGGCGTCGCTGACCAAAGTGTCGCTTCCGGGCACCGGGAGCCAGGCCGTGGTTGCGCAATATGCCGGGAACGCCAATTACGCGGCCAGCACTTCCTCCGCGATCACCCTGACCGGTACCGGGGGCGTAACCGGAGGGCCGGTGATCTCGTCGCTTTCCCCCAACACTGTGATGAACGGCAGCGGCGCCTTCACGCTTACGGTGAACGGATCGGGATTTGCGGCAGGAGCGGTGGTGAACTGGAGCGGAAGCGCGCGCACCACGGCGTTCGTGAGCGCTAGCAAGGTGACGGCGGCGATCGCGGCCGCGGACGTTGCGATGGCCGGAACATACCAGGTCACCGTCACGGTGGGAACCAAGGTGTCGGCTGCCGTTGCCTTCACCGTGACCCAGTCGTCGACAGGACCAGCCATCACGGCTGTCTCGCCGAATGCCGCGACGATCAACTCGGCGGCAGTCACCATCACCGTCATCGGGACGAACTTTGTTTCCGGCAGTTCGGTGGTCCACTTTGGATCGACTGCGCTCACTACCACGTTTGTGAGCGCGACGAAGGTGACCGCTGTCATTCCCGCTGCAAACCTGACCGCGCTGGGTACTTTTGCGGTTTCGGTTTGGAATGGCAGCGCAAACGCGTCGAGCTCTCTGCCGTTTACTGTGGGTGCTGCGACCCATCTGCCGCTGGCGTATGGCTTCTTCAACGCGAACGGAACGGCCGGGGCCACCAGCGGCAATATCAGCTGCACGTGGTCCACAACCGATTTGGATTATCTCTGCACCATCACCGGGGAAAACTTCGTTTACAACAAATACGTGGTGAACGCGACCGTCGGAGATATCAATACGGTGGGCATCATCACCGCCAATTCGCTTTCCAACAAGCTGGTGGTAAGGATCTTTAAGGTGGACGGCACAACCAGGATTCAGGCGCCGTTCAACGTGACGGTCTTCAAGCCATAGCGGCAGCGAGAGACTGGACGAGAGCGCCGGGCAAGGTCCCGGCGCTCTCTTTTTATGCTGCGGGCGGGGTCACTGCGTGGCGGGTCAGATCGGGCGTGTTACCCCTGCATCATTCCCAGTGCGCGAGGGTACCTCGGCTGGATAAGATCGAGCGCACTTCGGAATTGTAAAAGTTTGTAAATTCCAAAATACTCCTGGCAAATGGCACTAAACTCCTTGCGTCCTCATTCCTGATAGGACTCCGCGGGTAAGCCTCCAGTCATGGGTGTGCTTTCGCGTTTATCTCCTGATTCCTGCGCCGGGCTTCTGGCGTTCCTGCCCGAAGCCTGCGCGACCTGGTCGGCTAGCCGCTGGTCCACTGATCGAATTCTGGACCGGGCCAACTATTTCCGATCATCAAGGAGATCACAATGTTCCTACACAGACGGGATGGATATCGATCCATTGGCCTCGCAGCGCGCCGGTTGATGAGACTTCTGCTGCTGCTCAGTGTGTGCGCTGGCGCTGTCAGCGCGTGGGCGGCTTCCACCGCGACTACCACCACTCTGACGACCAGCAAAAAGACCGTGAACGGCCGTCAGATTTTCGTCATGGTTGCCAAGGTTACTCCAACCGCTGTGACCCAGGGTCTCGTTCGGTTTTATGACGGTTCAACGCTGCTGGGAACCGCACAGATCGTAAACACCGGAACGAAGTACCCGGTAGGAACCGCCAATTTGAGCGTGGAGATGTATCCGGGATCACACAGCCTGAAGGCCGTGTTTGCCGGGACGGGTGATTATGCGGAGAGCTCGTCAACCGTTGCCGCTGTGGCGGCGAACGCTGGCACGGCGACCACCACCATTACATCCAGCGGCAGCGTGGGAAATTACACGCTGACCGGAACCGTGACCGCGATCGGTATCAAGCCGCCGACCGGGCAAGTGGATTTCGAGAACCAGACACAGGGGAACGTCTCAATTGGCGCCGCGGCACTGGGCGCCGCAACGCTCAAGCGCGACTTCGCCACGGCGGTGAATTATCCCATCTACAACGCGCCCACGATGCACTCGCCACAGGATGCGGCGGTTGTGGATGTGAACGGAGATGGCATTCTCGATCTTGTGGTGCTTGATTCCACAGACGGTCTCTCGATCCTTTTGGGCAAGGGCGATGGGACATTCCTGGCAGCGACGCCGTTTTGCACGTACGGAACGCCGCCTAAACCCTGCCTGATTGGCTCGGGTCCGCACACGGTGGCAACCGGGGACTTCAACAGCGACGGGATTCCCGACTTCGTGGTGTCGTCGAACTACATGGTGCAGACTGCAATCGGCATCGGTGACGGAACCTTTCAGCAGGCGGTGAGGTACGACGTGGCCATGTCGGGAACCGAGGTGAAAGTTGCCGATGTGAACCTCGACGGCACACCGGACCTGGTGGTTAGCGTGACGCGCGGCGTCAGCGTATTGCTGGGAAATGGCGATGGCACCTTCCAGCCGCACAACGAGACCGGTCTCAACGACGCAAGCACTTATATAACGATCGGTGATTTCAATCATGACGAAATTCCCGACGTGGCCGCAGCCGGATGGAACGGTTCCCACCTGATGGTTCTGCTGGGGAACGGAAACGGCACGTTTCAATCCGAAATCGACACGGATCTGGGCATGAACACTGCCGGATGCCATGTTCTTGCAGCGGATCTGAAGGGAACCGGGTACGCGGGAGACATTGCCGCCTGTGGCGGAGGCGGCAAACTGGAAACGCTGATCGGCCATGGGGACGGCACGTTTGCCGCGCCCGTGATGATGCCGGTGAACGGGACATTCACGGAGAGGATCGCGGGACTGGCCGGCGTGGATGTGAACGGCGACGATGGCGCAGACCTGGCGCTGACCTGGTACGCATCGGACACCGACACCGGCCGCGTTGCCCTCTTCACCAACAAGAAGGATGGCACCGGAGCCTTCAATCCCACGCCGGTGAACAAGTACGTGGGACATCATCCAATCGCTATCGCCACGGGGGACTTTGACGCGGATGGCACGGTCGATCTGGCGGTGCCGAACTCTGTAGACAACAACACCAGCATGTTGCTCAACAAGGCGAGCCAGACGGCTTCGGCGGTGTTGGCAAACGTTGCTGTTCCAGGCACCGGGACCCAGAATGTGTTTGCGAAATACATGGGGGACACGAAGTATGGTTCGAGCAGCTCGTCGACCATTCCGCTGACCGGCAGCGGCGGGACCACATCGGTGACCATCAGCAGCATTTCGCCGAGCAGCGCAGTGGCGGGTAGCGCTGCGTTCACGCTCACGGTAAATGGAACGGGGTTTGCCGCGGGTTCGGTGGTGCAGTGGGGCGGCAGCGCGCGAACCACGACCTTTGTGAGCGCAACCAAAGTGACAGCTTCAATCGCGGCGGCCGATGTGGCTGTTGCAGGCAGCAAAGCCGTTACGGTCAAGGTGGGCACCATGGTGTCGAATTCGGCGGATTTCACTGTAACGGCGCCACCCGCGAAGCCGACGGTCACGTCGATCTCACCGAATTACGCATATCGCAACGCTGCGGCGCTGACCATGACCGTGACCGGGACAAGTTTCACAAGCGGATCGATCGTGTATTGGGGATCGGCGCAGCTATCGACCACATTTGTGAGTGCAACCAAACTCACGGCCGCCGTTCCGGCTGCGAACCTCACCACCCTTGGAACCTTCCAGGTCACGGTGGGCACGGGCGCGGTGATGTCCAATGCGATGCCGTTCACGGTGTCGCCCTATACACGCCTACCGCTGGCGTATGGGTTCTTCAACAAGGACGGCACCGCCGGATCGACGAGCGGCAACCTTACCTGTAAGTGGATAACCACCAATTACCAGTGCACCTTGACCGGGGAGACGGTCACGTCCGGAAAGTACGTGGTCAACGCCACGGTGGGCGAAAGCGATACTCCGGCGTTCATCGGGGTGGGTACTCTCACCGGCAAAATCGTCGTTAGCATCTTCAACATGGGTGGAACGGGTATTCAGCAGCCCTTCAACCTGGTGGTGTTCAAGCCATAGCCGTAGACCCTTGATGCACGAGTGCGCCAGGCTCGCGTTCCTGGCGCACTTTACCAAATCGACGGGAGCGCACTTGTGTTCGGCGTTGCGACGTGCGTCACAGAAATTGTTCGGCCCCGCTGCTAACTTTCTCTGATCAGGGAGAGTTGGCATGGTGAGGATTCTTCCGGCGCTGCGGCGAGCGCGCCTGCCTATTGTGTGGATGGCGCTGGCCAATCTTCTCGGCATCGCCGCTGGAATGGCGCTGGTTCATGGCGGATTCAGGCCGGCACTCGAATTCCGCGATCGCGTCGTGGGCAGGGCCGTCGCGTCGAGCAGCACTCTCGCGGCACAGCAGCGGGGATTTCCATTCCGCGCCGCGCTGCTGGATTTTGCCGGTAACGCCGGGGCTGCGGCTGCACCGACAACGGTCATGGGCCTCTCAGTGGCATTGCCTTTTCCTGTCGCAGTGGCTCGGGGATTCGTGGGTGGAGTGGTTTCGGTCGATGGCAACCACCACAGCCGCCTGGCCGATCCGCATGAGGCGGCGTATTACCTCATCGTGCTGACGATGCAGGTGCTTCCATACGCGCTCGCGGGCGGAGCGGGGGTGCGGCTGGGGCTTGGTTTTCTGCTGCCGAAGTCACACTGGGGCTACGCCGGCTCGGCTCGCTGGCTGGGGCTGCCGGCCGAGGGAGTGCGCGATGTGGGCCGGATCTATGCGCTGGCGCTGCCGCTTTTTCTGGTGGCGTCGCTGGTGGAGTTTCTCGCCAGGTGACCGCCTCACCTGTTCATCAGCCATCAAGCCGCTGACGCGGTCGATTCCGCCTCACCGGATTTTGTCGTGTGCGTCGCGTAGAGATACCAGCCGAGCCATGCCGGGGTCGTCCACAGGTAGTAGCCAAGCGGAAGATCCGCTGCGGCTTCCGCCAGGGAGACCGCGGCAATGACGGCCAGCGGAAGAACGCTGCGGCGGTTTTCGAGGGCGCTGTACAAGCCGGCAAGCACGGCAGGCAGCAGGATGGATTCGTCGAAGAACCATCCGTAGGGCGTGCAAACGGCGGCAACGAGCAGCACGACAAAGCCGTTATGCGCCCAATTCCACCGGTTGCGCCGCGTCCAGAAATACCAGAGCGCCCATGCGCACGCGCCAATTTCGGGAGCGAACTGAATCCAGTGCGCGTTGCGGTCGATCACAAAGCGAAGCACAACCGGAAGGGCGGGAATGAACTTCTGCATCACGCCGCTGCCGGCCATCATGTGCCGGTACTGGAACCAGGCCTGAGGGTCCAGATAGAGAGACAGCGCGCAACTGACGGCCAGCGTCACGGCGGCTCCGGCCAGAAGCGCGTATGTGCGCCGCAACATGACCCAGACGAGAAGAACGAGAGCAAACGGGAGCAGAAGGTGAGGCTTGAGCGCGAAAGGCGCGAGCAGCGCGCCGGCGACGAATGCATGGGTTTTATAGAGGAGCAGAAACAGCACGAGGCAGAGCAGCAAAAAGATACTGAGCTGGCCCAACTTCTGGCACTCAATCACCGGCGCAAACAGGTAGCCGAGCAGGTGCCAGCGCGAAAGCGGGCGGCCATTCAGAATCCACAATAGCCACAGCGCGAGGGAAAGGGCGGCGAACTGCGCGAGGCGCCACCCGTACAGGCCCGCGCGCGGGCTTACGTGCCCGAGAGGCAGCGTCAGCCAGAGAGCAACGGGCGGGCTGAAGCTGATGAGGGCGGTCTGGCGCTGCAGCCCGTCAGTCTGTTGGACTCGGAGAATCGCCGCGGGATCGAACGGATCGGCATGGTGCGCCAGGAGCTGCCCCTGCGCCCAGTATTCAATGTAGTCGCGATCGAAGGCGGTCTGGTCGCTGAAGACGCGGGCGTAGATCACCAGCGCGATAAAGATCGCCGTGACGAGGAGGCACGCGGCGACGACTCGATGATGACGCGGGCGCAGCGCGGGTGAGGCGGGCAGTAGGTTCGCTTTCGAACCATAAGAATTGGGAGAGGTTGAAGCGGGGGCCTTCTTCACCGGAGTCTCAGGACCCACTTCGCGGGATAAACAGGTGCCCCATGCATACGCCGCCGGCTGAGGTGCCGCGAAGCACGGCCCGCAGGGCGCGAAGGCGGGCAAGCAGCGGGAGGCCGGAGGGAATGAGCATGAATTTCTCCCGGAATCAACCTTGAAGGCGAGAATTGTGACCTTTATAGCAGATGGGCGCGTAATCCTGCCGGCCCTCCGGACGGGCCGCAAAACGTGAGTTTGCTTTCGTTGACTCCCGGTTCTAAATCGCGTATTCTGGAGTCCTTGTGCGGTGTTGCGCCTGGGGTCTGTGTACAGGGCTTCCACGGAGTCGATTGGTGGAGCGTTGAGCAGTCCGGACCCGGCTGATGGAAGCCCTCGTGGGATGTTCGATCAGCGCAGGCCACCTTCTGATGAGACAGGGCATTAGGTCTCAGCAGAGTCAGGAGCCCGACAGAGGGCAAACCCCGCAGCCCGGGAAGGTCCCGGCAATCCCGGACGATCCGGGCAATCCTCACCCGAACAGGCATGTTTGGCGAGTGGGTGGAATTCATCCCGTGCGTTTTGCATG
>Ga0207661_10002029_pt1 | contig 13962 bp, 14 predicted proteins | sample KBSC713LmetaG_FD_184337 | JGI IMG/M metagenome (GOLD analysis project Ga0207661, IMG submission 184337) | Corn rhizosphere microbial communities from Kellogg Biological Station, Michigan, USA - KBS C7.1-3L metaG (SPAdes) (version 2) | ecosystem: Host-associated > Plants > Roots > Rhizosphere ... | reverse complement strand
AGCGGCTCCGCGGGCGTCGCCGCTTGTGGATCTCTGGCTTTTAGCGGCTCCGCGGGCGTCGCCGCTTGTGGATCTCTGGCTTTTAGCGGCTCCGCGGGCGTCGCCGCTAGGCGCGGGCCGGTCCGGCGGCGCCCAGGTCCTCCTCGATGAGCTTCGCGGTTGCCAGCAGCGGCGGCAGGAACTCGGCGCGCATCTCCGCCGGGGTACTGCGGCTGGCGTGGGTGGACACGTTGACCGCGGCGATCACCCGGCCGTCCGGGTCGTGGATCGGCGCGGCGATGGAGCGCAGCCCGTCCTCCAGCTCCTGGTCCACCAGCGCCCAGCCCTGCGCCCGGATGCGGGCCAGCTCGACGCGCAGCCGTGGCGGGTCGGAGATGGTGTGCGGGGTGATCGGGTGCAGGTCGGCGGAGGCGAGGTACCCGTCGAGCCAGTCCTCGGACTGCCCGGCGAGCAGCACCCGCCCCATCGACGTGGCGTAGGCGGGGAAGCGGGTACCCACGGCGACGGCGATGCGCATGATGCGCTTGGTCGGCACGCGGGCCACGTACACGACCTCGTCACCGTCGAGTACCGACACCGACGACGACTCGTGTACCCGCTCCACCAACTGCTCCAGGTGCGGCGCGGCAACCTCGGGCAGGGACAGGCTGGACAGGTACGCGTAGCCCAGCTCCAGGATCTTCGGACGCAGCGAGAAGCGCCTTCCGTCGGTACGCATGTAGCCCAGGCCGACGAGCGTGTGCAGGAACCGGCGCACCGCTGCCCGGGTCAGCCCGGTGAGACGCGAGACGTCGCTGAGGGTCAGCTCGGCGTGCTCGGCGTCGAAGGCGCGGATGACCGTGAGTCCCCGCTCCAGCGACTGGACGAACTCGGCGTCCCGCCCCGGCTCGGTCACGGTGTCCCTCCACTGTGGACGATGACCTCGCGGTGGGCGACGGCGAAGGCGCGGTTGGCCGCCGGTACCCCGGCGTAGATCGCGACCTGCAGCAGCACCTCCTTGAGCTCCTCGGCTGTCATCCCGTCGGACAGCGCCGCGCGTACGTGCATCGCCAGCTCGTCGTCGCAGTGCAGCGCGGCGAGCATCGCCAGCGTGACGCAGCGCCGGGTGAGGCGGTCCAGGCCGGGCCGGCTCCAGATCTCGCCCCAGGCGTACCTGGTGATCAGTTCCTGGAAGTCGCCGGTGAAGTCGTCGGCCGCGGCCAGCGCCCGGTCGACGTGCGCGTCGCCCAGCACGGCGCGGCGGGTGGCCAGCCCGTCGGCGTAGCGGTCGGTCATGCCGTTGCCCCCTTGTGGTTGCCGAACCAGGTCTCCAGCAACTCGTTGACCGCGTCGGCCTGCTCGACGTTGGCCAGGTGCGCCGCGCGATCGAGCACGACGTACCGGCTGCGCGGCACGGCGGCGGCGATCACACCGGCGTACCGCGGTGGGATGGCCGGGTCGAGCGCGCCCGCGACCACCAGCGTGGGCGCGGTGATCTTGGATAGTACCGGGCGCAGGTCCAGCGCCGCGATCGCCTCGCAGCAGCCGGCGTACCCCTCGGGCGCGGCGGCCGCGAGCATGGCGCGGTACGGAGCGCGCTCCGGCTCCGGGAACTCGTCGGTGAACCAGCGGCCGATCACGGGCTCGACGATGTCGGCCATGCCCTTGGCGCGTACCAGGGTGGCCCGTTGCCGGTACCCGATCTCGGCCGGCAGGTACGCGGCGGTGCACAGCAGGACCAGCCGGTTGATCCGGTGCGCGGCGTTGGCGGCCAGCCACATGCCGACCATGCCGCCCAGGGACAGGCCGGCGTAGTCGACCCGGTCGATGCCCAGGGTGTCGAGCAACCGCAGCACGTCGGCGCCGAGCTGCTCGACGGTGTAGGGGCCGGGCGGCACGGGCGAGCCGCCGTGCCCGCGGTGGTCGTACCTGATGACTCGGTGGTGCTCGGCGAGCGCCGGCAGCTGCGGCCGCCACATCTCCACGGTGCTGCCCAGCGAGCCGCCCAGCAGCAGCGGCGGCGCGCCGGCCGGGCCGTCGGACACGTGGTGCAGGGCAACAATCGTCATCGGGCGGCCGCCTCGTCACGTACGGCGCGGTGCGCGGCCAGTGCCCGGTCGACGAACCCGTCGGCGTACCCGGGTCCCGCCGCCCTGACCGACTCGTCGGCCAGCTCGAGGTTGACCTGCATCCGGTCGGCGTGCACGCGCAGCCCGCTCAGCATCCGCCGGGCGTGGCTCGCGGCGCCGCCGACCACGCGCAACAGGTCGGTCAGTGTTCCCCACTCGGCCTGCCAGCGGCCCGCCGCGCGCTGCAGCTCCTGTGGCGCGCCGGCCAGCAGCGTGGCGACCAGGCCGGGCGCGCGGTGCGCGCACGCGGTCACCAGCACGGCGGCGGCCGGGTTCCGCTTGTGCGGCATGGCGGAGGAGCTACCACCGGCCTCCTCGGCCAGCTCGCCGAGCTCGTCCTGGGACAGCAGGGCCACCGCCAGGGCGACGGTGCCCAGCGCGCCGGCCGCCCCGCCCAGCGCCGCCGCGAGTTCGCCGACCCGGCCCCGGTCGGTGTGCCAGGGCACCACCGGCTCGGCCAGGTCCAGGTCGGCGGCGAGCGCGGCGAGCATCGCGGGCGCGTCGGTACCGAGGTCCGCGAGGGTACCGACCGGACCACCGTACTGGACGGCGAGCCGCTGTCTGTCCACTGTGGCCAGTCGGTGCGCCGCCTCGTCGACCGCGACGAGCCAGCCCGCGGCCACCGCGCCGAACGTCGTCGGGGCGGCCTGCCGCAGCAGCGTCCGTCCGATCTGGACGGTGCGCCGGTGCGCCTGCGCCAGTTCGGCGAGCCGCTCGGCCACGCCGGAAAGGTCGGCGAGCACCGGGCGCAGCGCGCGCCGGGAGACCAGCATCATCGCGGTGTCCACGACGTCCTGACTGGTCGCGCCGAGGTGCACGTACCCGCGGGCGGCCGCGGGTACCGCCGCGCGCAACTGCTCCAGCAGCGCGATGACGGGCGTCGCTGAGGCCACCGCCGCGGTACCGATGGCGGACACGTCGAAGCTCTCGACCCGGCAACGCTCGACGATCGCGGCGGCGGCCTCGGCGGGTACCCGACCGGTCGCGGCGCCGGCCCGGGCCAGCGCGGCCTCCACGTCCAGCATCGCCTGTACCCACGCGGTCGGATCGGTCGCCGCGTGGACCTCGGGGCTGGCGTAGAGGGCATCAAACATCGAAGAACACGGTCTCGTTGTCGGGGTCGCCCTGCAGCCGGATGTCGAAGGTGTAGCCGCCCGCCCCGTCGGGCGCGGCCATCAGGGTGTGCCGTCGCGGCTCGTCCACAATGGACAGTGTCGGGTCGGCGCCGTTGGCGACCGTCTCGTCGGCGAAGTAGATCCGGGTCACCACGCGGTCCAGCAGTCCGCGCGCGAAGATGGACACGTCGATGTGCGGCGCCTCTGTGTCGCCGTCGCCCGTGGCCAGTGCGGCCGGCTTGACGGTACGGATCCCGTACCGGCCGTCGGGGTCGGTCGCGCAGCGGCCCAGCCCGCGGAACCCGGGATCGTCGAACCGTCCGTCACCGTCGCACTGCCACGTCTCCACGAGGGCGTCGGCCACCGGCGAGCCCTCACCGTCCACCACCCGACCGGCGATCAGGATCGCGCCCGGCGTCCCGTCGGGTACCACGTCGGGCCCGTCCGGCCACGGCAAGGCGAGGTGCAGGAACGGGCCCGCGGTCTGGGACGGGGTCAGGCCGTACTCAGTCATCGTGCGGCTCCTCCATCGGCGTGCCGTCCGGTCCGCGCAGCACGATGTCGAAGGCGTACGCCAGCGCCCACTCCGGCTGCGTGGCCTCCAGGTCGAACCGGGAGACCAGCCGCTGGCGGGCCTTCTCGTCGGGTACCGAGTTGAAGATGGGGTCCTGGAAGAACATCGGGTCGCCGGGGAAGTACATCTGGGTCACCAGCCGTTGGGTGAACGCCCGGCCGAACAGCGAGAAGTGGATGTGCGCGGGGCGCCAGGCGTTGGGGGAGTTGCCCCACGGGTAGATGCCCGGCTTGATCGTCGTGAACCGGTAGTACCCGTCCGAGTCCGTGAGGACGCGGCCGGCGCCGGTGAAGTTGGGGTCGATCGGCGCCGGCCAGGTGTCGTTGCTGTGCCGGTACCGGCCGGCCGCGTTGGCCTGCCACACCTCCACGAGAGTGTCCGGCACCGCGCGGCCGTCGGAGTCGAGCACCCGGCCGTGCACGATGATGCGCTGTCCCTGGGCCTCACCGCCGTCATGCTGGCGGGTCAGGTCGTTGTCGCCGGGTCCGATCCGGCCCTCGCCGAGCAGGGGAGCGGTCACCTCGGTCAGCCGCTGGCGCAGCAGCACCGGAGGCTGCGCGGGCGAGCGCAGGATGGTCGAGCGGTACGCCGGGCTGGCCAGCGGCGGGTGCAGCCCGCGCGGCCGCTCAAACTGCTCCATCTACAGTCCCTCCAGTACCACGGCGAGGCCCTGGCCCACGCCGATGCAGATCGCGGCGAGCCCGTGCCCGCCGCCGTTACGGTGCAGTTGCCACGCCAGCGAGCCCAGGATCCGCGCGCCGGAGCAGCCGAGCGGGTGGCCGATGGCGATCGCGCCGCCGTCCACGTTGACGATGCCCGGATCCAGGTCGGGCCACTCGGCGAGGCAGGCCAGCGACTGCGCCGCGAACGCCTCGTTGAGTTCCACCGCGGCCAGGTCACCCCAGCCGAGGCCGGCCCGCTTGAGCGCGGTCGTGGCGGCGCGCACCGGGCCGATCCCGTAGAACTGCGGCTCGATCCCGGACACCGCGCGGGCGACGATGCGCGCGAGCGGTGCCCGGCCGGCGGCCGCCGCACCCGCCTCGTCGGCCAGTAGCAGCGCGGCGGCGCCGTCGTTGAGCGGCGAGGAGTTGCCGGCCGTGACCGTCCCCTGTGGACGAAACGCCGGCTTGAGCGCGGACAGGGCGGCCAGCGTCGTGTCGGGCCGGATCGACTCGTCGCGGTCCAGTTCGGCTCCGGGCACCGGTACCACCTCGTCGGCGAACCGGCCGGCCGCCCACGCCTCGGCCGCCCGGTGGTGGCTGCCGACCGCGAACGCGTCCTGCGCGTCGCGCCCGATGCCGTACCGGTCGGCCAGCAGCTCCGCGCCCTCGCCGAGCGGTACCGTCCATTGTGGAGGCATGGCCGGGTTGACCATCCGCCAGCCGAGCGTCGTCGAGTGCAGGGTCTCGCTGGCCCGCGGGTACCCGCGCTCCGGCTTGGGCAGCACCCAGGGCGCCCGGCTCATCGACTCGACCCCGCCGGCCACGCACAGGCTGGCGTCGCCGGTCGCGATCGATCGGGAGGCGCCGATGACGGCCTCCAGTCCCGAACCGCACAGCCGGTTGACCGTGGCCGCCGGTACCGTCGGGGGCAGCCCGGCCAGCAGCACCGCCATCCGGGCGACGTTGCGGTTGTCCTCGCCGGCCCCGTTGGCGTCGCCCATCAGCACGTCGTCGATGGTCGCGGGGTCGAGGCCCGGGCTGCGCGCGATCAGTCCACTCAGGACGGTCGCGGCCAGGTCGTCGGGGCGCACCGCGGCCAGCGCCCCGCCGTACCGCCCGATCGGCGTGCGTACCGCATCCAGCACGTAGACGTCAGTCATGAAGCCGTGCGTCCCTTCGTGGACTCCAGCCGGCGCAGCGTCGCCAGCTCCTCGTCGGTCGGCGCCGGGGTACGGCGCAGTTGCGGCGCGACCGCGAGCTGCCAGCCCGTCGCCGCCCTGGCCTGTTCGACCGTGGCGCCCGGGTGCAGCGCGGTCAGGGTCAGCTCGCAGGTGCGCGGGTCGGGCTCCAGCACGCCCAGGTCGGTGATGACCGTGGTCGGTCCCTTGCCGCGCAGCCCGAGCCGCTCCCGGTCGCCCGGGCCCGACCCGTACCCGACGCTGGTGCGGAACTGCACGCGCTCCACGAAGGTACGGCGGCTCTGCCGGACCACCACGATGACCTCGCGTGAGGAGGCGGCGATCTCGGGCGCCCCGCCGGCGCCGGGCAGCCGCACCTCGGGGTTGCGGTAGTCGCCGCCGATGACGGTGGTGTTGATGTTCGCGTACCGGTCGAGCTGCGCGGCGCCGAGGAACCCGACGTCCACCCGGCCCGGCTGCAGCCAGTAGTTGAACACCTCGGGCACGCTGATCACCGCGTCGGCGGTGTCCGCGAGGATACCGTCCCCTATGGACAGTGGCAGGTGGTCCGGCTTCGCGCCGAGCGTTCCCGACTCGTACACGAGCACCAGGCGCGGGGCGTGGGTACGCCGGGCGAGGTTCGCGGCGGTCGAGGGCAGGCCGATACCGACGAAGCACACCGCGCCGTCGCGCAGCGCCCGCGCGGCGGCGATCGTCATCATCTCGTCGGCCGTCCACATCGGACCGCCCGTGGCACCGGCCGACGCGGCGGCCGTCGAGGTCTCGCTCATGCGGCCGCCGCCAGCACGTGCTCGGCCATCCACGCGTTGAACCGGTCGCGGTCGCGGCTGATCGCGTCCCAGGCCACGTAGTAGTCGTTGTCCCGGCTCGAGTAGCCCTGCGCGTAGGACGGGTGCGCCCCGCCCGGTACCGCGCACACGTAGGTGAGCACCCAGGACGGCAGCACGACCGCGCCGGGGCGGTCGGCCAGCTCGTCCACGATCTCCTCCACCGTCACCAGTACCCGCCGCGCCGCCAGTACCGCCTCCTTCTGCACCCCGGTGATGCCCCACATCTGGATGTTGCCGGACCGGTCGGCGCGCTGGGCGTGGATTACCGTGACGTCCGGGCGCAGCGCCGGTACCGCGGTGAGCGCCTCGCCGGTGAACGGGCAGGTGATCGGCCGGACATGGTCGGTGAGGTCGGTGCCCAGGTACCCGCGCAGCACCGCGAACGGCAGCCCGCTGGCCCCGGCCACGTACCGGTTGGCCATCCCCGCGTGGCTGTGCTCCTCCAGCTCCAGCGGTACCGGCCAGCCGTGCTCGACCGCGTCGCGGAAGCGGTGCAGCGAGCCGACTCCCGGGTTGCCGCCCCAGGAGAACACCAGCCGCCGCGCGCAGCCTGCCCCGATGAGCTGGTCGTAGATGACGTCCGGGGTCATCCTGACCAGGGTGAGGTCGCGGCGACGCTGGCGGATGATCTCGTGGCCGGCCGCGAACGGGATCAGGTGCGTGAAGCCCTCCATCGCCACGGTGTCGCCGTCGCGCACCAGGTCAGCGATTGCCTGGCGGAGCGTAACGATCTCTGCCATCAGCCTTGTCCTTAGGCGCGTTCGTCATGCGAACGCAGGTTCTTTGGACGAACACTACGGTCACCACATCGAGCTGGTCAACCGTTGACCGCCCCACACTACGGGGCTATGTTCGCGACAAGAACGGCCGTTCGGTGACCGTACGGTCGTTGTCGCCTCACCCCCGAGGAGCGACCGTGACTGTGCTCGCGGAGTCCACCTGGCGCGGCAAGATCTATCTCTCCGGTTGGACCGAGCCCGGCGGCGGTACCGTCCCAGTCGTCGAGCCGGCCACCGGCCACGAACTCGGCCAGATCGGCATGGCCGGTCCGTCGGACGTGGCGCGGGCCGCGAAGGCGGCCGCCGCCGCGCAGCCGGCCTGGGCCGCGCTGCCGTTCCACCAACGCGCGGCGGTGCTGCGCCGGGCCGGCGACCTCTGGGCGCAGCACGCCGAGGAGGTGCAGGGCTGGCTGGTCCGCGAGGCCGGCGCGATACCCGGGATGGCCGGCTTCAACACGCACGTCGCGCAGCAGGAGTGCTACGAGGCCTCGACGCTGCCCTCGCGCCCCTACGGCGAGCTGATCCCCAGCGAGGAGCCGCGGCTGTCCTGGGCGGAGAAGGTTCCGGTCGGCGTGGTCGGCGTGATCTCGCCGTTCAACGCCCCGCTGATCCTCGCGATCCGCTCGGTCGCACCCGCGCTCGCACTGGGCAACGCGGTGCTGCTGAAGCCGGATCCGCGCTGCGCGGTCAGCGGCGGTGTCAGCATCGCCCGCGTCTTCGAGGAGGCCGGGCTGCCGCCGGACCTGCTGCACGTGCTGCCGGGCGGCGCGGACGTCGGCGAGGCGCTGATCTCCGAGCCGCTGGTACGGGTCATCTCGTTCACCGGCTCGACCGCGGCCGGCCGTCGCGTGGGCCAGTTGGCCGCCGCGCACCTCAAGCGGGTACACCTCGAACTCGGCGGGAACTCCGCGCTGATCGTCATGGACGACGCCGACCTGGACCTCGCGGTGTCCGCCGGCGCCTGGGCCTCGTTCCTGCACCAGGGCCAGATCTGCATGACGGCCGGCCGGCACCTCGTGCACGAGGCGGTACACGACGAGTACGTGGCCCGGCTCGCCGACAAGGCCGGCCACCTGCCGGTCGGCAACCCGGCCACCGAGCAGGTCGCGCTCGGCCCGATCATCGACGCCCGCCAGCGGGACAAGGTGCACGCGCTGGTCACCGACAGCGTCGCGGCCGGCGCGAAGCTCAACGCCGGCGGCACCTTCGAGGGTCTGTTCTACAAGCCGACCGTGCTGTCCGAGGTGACCCAGCGGACGCCGGCCTACGCCACCGAGGTCTTCGGCCCGGTCGCGCCGGTCATCCGGTTCTCCACGGCCGACGAGGCGGCGGCGCTCGCGGCCGACAGCGACTACGGCCTGTCGCTGGGCATCCTGACCCGCGACGTGATGCGCGGGCTGGAGCTGTCCCGGCGCATCCCCACCGGCATCGTGCACATCAACGAGCAGACCGTCGGCGACGAGGCGGTCATCCCGTTCGGCGGGGTGCGCGGCTCCGGCACCGGCGCACGCTTCGGCGGCGGTGCCGCCAATGTGGACGCCTTCACGGACACCCGCTGGGTGACGGTACGCGGCGACATCGCGCCGTACCCCTTCTGAGCCGGGGCCATGCGCCGCACTCAGGTGGGGATCGTCGGCGCCGGGCCGGCCGGGCTGCTGCTGTCGCACCTGCTGGCCCGCGCCGGCGTCGAGTCGGTGGTGGTGGAGAACCGCAGCCGCGAGCACGTCGAGCACCGGCAGCGCGCCGGCCTGCTGGAGCACGGCACCGTGGCGCTGCTGCGCCAGTGCGGGCTCGGCGCGCGGCTGGACGTCGAGGGCATCGAGCACGGCGGGATCTACCTGCAGTTCGCCGGGGAGCGCCACCATCTGGACTTCCGCGCGCTGGTCGACCGCACGGTCACCATCTACGCGCAGACCGAGGTGGTCAAGGATCTGGTGGCCGCGCGGCTGGCCGACGGCCAGGACATCGCCTTCGAGGTTTCGTCCACTGTGGTCAGTGAGCTGGACACCGACCGGCCCGTGCTGCGCTACGTCGACGCCGACGGCCGGCCGCAGGAGGTGGTCTGCGACGCGATCGCCGGCTGCGACGGCTTCCACGGCGTGTGCCGCCCCGCGATCCCGGCCGCGGCCCGCCGCGAGTACCAGCGCGACTACCCGTTCGCGTGGCTCGGCATCATCGCCGACGTGCCGCCCTCCACCGACGAGCTCATCTACGCCCACCACCCCGACGGTTTCGCGCTGCACAGCGTGCGCTCGCCGTACGTGAGCCGGCTCTACCTTCAGGTCGGCCCCGACGAGGACATCGAGGCATGGCCCGACGAGCGGATCTGGGCCGGGCTGCAGCGCCGCTTCGCGCTGTCGGGCTGGACGCTGCGCGAGGGCCCGGTGCGGGAGAAGGCCATCACCCCGATGCGCAGCTTCGTGAACACCCCCATGCGGTACGGGCGGATGTTCCTCGCCGGCGACGCGGCGCACATCGTGCCGCCCACCGGCGCCAAGGGGCTGAACCTGGCCCTGGCCGACGTGGCGGTGCTCGCCGAGGCGCTGACCGCGTGGCTGCGCGACGGGGATCCGGGCCTCGCGGACGCTTACTCCGACACCTGCCTGGGCCGGGTGTGGCGCGCGACCTACTTCTCGTCGTGGATGACCTCGATGCTGCATCCGTTGCCGGGCGACGAGTTCGGCACGCAGGTACAGCTCGCGCAGTTGCGGCACGTCACCTCCTCGCCGCACGCGGCGGCGGCGCTGGCCGAGAACTACACCGGCCTCACTTTGGCGCCTTCGTACCGAAGCCCTTGACGCTGCCGGTGAAGCTGACTCCGTTCACCGATCCGTTCTTGAAGCCCAACAGGAGGCAGCGGATCGTCCGGTCGCCCAGCTCCCAACTGTCCTGGGCGAACCCGTCCCAGCCCCAGCCGAGCACGGGGTTGCGGACCTGCCCGCCGGACTCGCCGAGGTACCGCGCCGCCACGCCCTCGCAACCCTTCTCCGCCATGTTGTCGCGGGCCGTCTTGTCGGCGGGCCAGGGCACGTCCGGCGCGGTGAACAGGCCCGCCACCTCTGCGTTGTGGGGCGTCGAGCAGGCGACCGCCTGCTCGGAGGTGAGCGCGTTCTTCCCGTCGTCGGTGATGATGGCGCAGGTCACCGCGAGCGGCCGGTCGCCCCGCAGGCCGTCCTTGACGCTGCCGTCCCCGCCGACCGTCTTGTAGTTCATGTCCTCGTACCGGACTACGTCGCAGCGGTACCAACGGGCCCCGCCGTTCCATGCCTGAACGGTCGGCACCACCACGGCCAGGCCCAGCAGGCCGAGCTCGAAGTCGTCGCCCAGGTAGGCGGTGGCGTTCTTGCGGCAGTCGGCGAAGGCGGTCACCATTCCCGGCCCGTTCCTGGGTGCCGTCGACCGCTCGGCGTCGGCGCCGGTGAAGGTGCCCACGTACACCGTCTCCAGGTCGTGCGTTGTCACACAGGGGGTCGTGGTGTCGTCGCCCGCCGAGACGCCGCTGGACAGCATGGCGTAGCAGGCGCCGACGACGGGCATGACGAGCTTCGCCTGCGGCATCGCTGGCCAGCCGTTCGTCAGGTCGCCGTCGACTCCCGGCGGCAACGTGCCGCAGCCGCCGAGCGCGAACACCGTGCAGAGCGCGGCCACCGCCATTGCCGTCCGCCGACGCATGTGGATCCTCCCCGTTGACGCTGGCAGGGCAGCATACGAAGCCGCCGTGACGCCGCGCAATCCTGTCAACGGGTGAGCCAGGTCGGCTTCCCGGCGACCCGGGCGGTCGGCAAATCGTTTGCCGACGCGCGCCGTCGCGGCCGAGGATTGGTCGGTGATCGCGACGGAAATCCTTGACTACTACCGGCGGGGCGGCGAGGTCACCCGGCTGTCCGCCGGTGTCGGACGGCTGGAGTTCCTGCGCACCTGGGACGTGCTGACCCGGGTAATGCCGCCGGCGCCCGCCACGGTGCTGGACGTCGGCGGGGCGACGGGTGTCTACGCCGGACCGCTCGCCGCGGCGGGGTACGCGGTACGGCTCGTCGATCCGGTACCCGAGCACGTGTCGGCCGCGGCGCGGCTGCCCGGGGTGAGCGCGACGCTCGGCGACGCGCGTTCGTTACCGGTGCCCGACGCGAGCGTGGACGCCGTACTGATGCTGGGCCCGCTGTACCACCTCCTGGAGCGGGACGAGCGGCTCGCCGCCTCGCGAGGCGGGCCGGGTCGCGCGGCCGGGTGCGCCGGTGGTGGCGGCGACCATCAACCGGTTCGCCGCGCTGTTCGACGGCCTCGCCAAGGGCCTCTTCGCCGACCCGCGGTACGGCCCGGTGGTGGAGCGCGGCCTGGCCGACGGCGTCCACCGCAATCCCGACCTGGCCACCGGCTGGTTCACCACCGCCTACTTCCACCGCCCGGAGGAGCTGCCGGAGGAGGTGCGCGAGGCCGGGCTGGAGCTCGACCGGATGGTCGCGGTCGAGAGTCCACTGTGGCTGGTCGGCCCGCGGCTGGACGCCATCCTCGCCGTCCCGGGCGACCTCGACCGGATGCTGGACCTGGTGCGGGGCGTCGAGTCCGAGCCGAGCCTGCTCGGCGCGAGCGGCCACCTGCTCACCGTCGCCCGCGCGCGCTGAGGACGTCAGCGGGGCGCCGGGTAGGTACGGCCCTTCCAGGCGGCGCCCGCGCCGCGGTAGTGCCGCAGCGCCGAGTCCACCGTCATCGCGAGGTACAGGCAGGCGGTGAACGGCAGCAGGAACGCGGCCGGCCACGGCTGGCCGTGGTACCGCAGCATCGGCACGTAGGTCGCCGCCATCAAGACCCAGGTGAGCGCACCGAGCGCGAACAGCACCGGGTCCCCGGTGACCGCACCCACCACAGTGGACAGTGGCGGTACGACGAAGACCAGCAGCAGGCCCAGCACCGTACCGGCGAGCAGCGCCGGGTTGTGCCGCAGTTGCGCGTAGGCGCTGCGGGCGACCATCCGCCACAGCGAGCCCAGCGTCGGGTACGCGCGCACCGAGCGGACCCCGTCGGCCAGTCCCAGGAAGGTGCGCGCCCCCGAGCGGCGCAGCGCACCGGCCAGCGCCACGTCGTCGATGACCGCGCCCCGGATCGCGGCCAGGCCGCCGGCCCGTTCCAGGGCGGCGCGGCGCACCAGGACGCAGCCGCCCGCGGCGGCGGCCGTGCGCGACCCGGGCCGGTTGCTCCAGCGGAACGGGAACAGCATCGCGAAGAAGTAGACGAACGCCGGCACCACCAGCCGCTCCCAGCCGGTGCGTACCCGCAGCCGCGCCATCAGCGAGACCAGGTCGAGCCCGCCCGCCTCGGCCGCACTGACCAATGTGGACAGTGAGTCGGCCGGGTGCGCGATGTCGGCGTCGGTGAACAGCAGGTAGTCGACGCCGCCCGCCTCGGCGACGCCCGCGCGCAGCGCCCAGAGCTTGCCGGCCCAGCCGGGCTCCGGCTCGCCCGGGTCGACCACGGTCACGCCCGGCCACCGCGCGGCGACGAGCGCGCCGGTACCGTCGGCGGAGTTGTCGTCGACCAGGATCAGGCGGGTCGGGCCGGGGTAGTCCCGCGCGACGAGCGTCGGCACGGTGTCGCCGAGGACGGTGGCCTCGTCCCGGGCCGGTACCACGACGGCCACCGACGGCCAGCCGGCCGGCGGCGTGGACGCGGTCGCGGGCAGCCGCACATCGGTACGCCAGAACATGCCGCGCAGCAACGCCAGCCACACCCAGACCAGCAACCCGAGCCCGGCCAGTATCCGCACGCCGCAATTCTCGGGTCGCCGCCGGATGCGGGCAACCGGTCAGTGCGCGCCGGCGCGCCGCAGCACCTCCGGTACCGCGGGCGGTGGCATCGGGCGGTAGAAGTGGTACCCCTGCGCCGCGTCGCAGCCGAGGTCGACCAGCAGGGCGGCCTGCTCCGCCGTCTCCACCCCTTCGGCGACGACCGCGATCCCCAGCGTCCGGCCCAGCTGGGCCAGGGTACGCACGATCGCCAGCGCCTCCGGCGAGTCCGCCATCCGGGCGATGAAGCTGCGATCGATCTTGATCATGTCGACCCGTTCCCGGGTCAGGAACGTCATCGACGAGTACCCGGTGCCGAAGTCGTCGACCGCCAGCCGCACCCCGGCGCCCCGTACCTTGGCGAGCACATCGCTGGCCGTGTCCGACCCGGGCACCAGAGCGTTCTCGGTGATCTCCAGGATCAGCCGGTCCGCCGGTACCCGGTGGCCGGCCAGCAGCAGCGCGATCTGCTCGGGCAGCCCCGTGTCGGACAGGCTGCGCGGCGACAGGTTGACCGAGACCGGTACGGGCAGGCCCACCGTTGCCCACTCGGCCGCGAGCGCCAGCGCCCGGTCGAGTACCAGCGCGGTGAACGGCGCGAGGAGCTGGCTGTCGCTGAGCACGTCGAGGAACGCGGCCGGGTACAGCTCGCCACGCCGGGGATGCTGCCAGCGCACCAGCGCCTCGACCGCGACCGGCGCGCCGCCGCGCAGGTCCACGATCGGCTGCAGCACCAGGCCCAGCTGGTTCGCCGAGGTCAGCGCCTCGCGAAGCTCCGCCGCCAGCGCCAGCCGGTCGGCGCCCGTCGCGCCCGGGCCGGTACCGCCCGGGGCACCGCCGGGGCCCGCACCGCCGCCGGAGCCGCCTGAGCCGCCCGAGTCGTCGTACCAGGCGACCGAGGCGTGGTCGTGCTTG
>Ga0207661_10002023_pt1 | contig 13980 bp, 13 predicted proteins | sample KBSC713LmetaG_FD_184337 | JGI IMG/M metagenome (GOLD analysis project Ga0207661, IMG submission 184337) | Corn rhizosphere microbial communities from Kellogg Biological Station, Michigan, USA - KBS C7.1-3L metaG (SPAdes) (version 2) | ecosystem: Host-associated > Plants > Roots > Rhizosphere ... | reverse complement strand
CTGTTCGAGGTTGACATGGCCGGCATGGGCTTTGCGCCATGCCGGACCACGGTCGCGGAAGATATCCGCAACCTCCAACGCCGGGCGCGGCACGCGTGCCTTAGCCTCAGCCGGGCGGCCGGATCTCCCTGAACTTGACCGCGATATGCTCCAGCGGGCTCATGACCTCGCTGATTGTCTTGGTGGCGACCCGGGTATAGAGCGCCGTGGTGTCGAGCTTGGCGTGGCCGAGCAGCACCTGGATCACGCGGACATCGATGTTCTGCTCGAGCAGGTGGGTGGCAAAGCTGTGCCGTAGGGTGTGCAGCGAGACGGGCTTGTTGATCTCGGCCATCTGGGCAGCGGCGTGGCAGGCGCGATTGAGCTGGCGCGTCGTCATCGGCTGCGCCGGATCGCGGCCTGGAAATAGCCAACCCGAGGCCGCGCCGCCCGCCACCAGGTCCGCAGCAGGTCGAGCAGAACAGGCGAGAGCATGACGTTACGGTCCTTGCCGCCTTTGCCCCGCTCCACGCGGATGATCATTCGGTTGCTGTCAATGTCGGAGATCTTGAGCGAGACCACCTCGGCGGCGCGCAGGCCGGCGCCGTAGGCCACGCTCAGCGCCGCCTTGTACTTGAGCCCGGGTGCGGCCTCGAGCAGCCGCGCCACTTCCTCGGGATTGAGAACCACCGGCAGCTTGCGCGGCTCGTGAATGAAATGTGTGTACTCGACGATATCGTGACGCCTGAGCGTGACCCGGAAAAAGAACCGCAACGTCGATACGGTCTGATTGATGGTCGGCACACCAACACCGCTCGCCGCCAGATGCAGCTGGTAGCGACGCACGTCCTCGAAGCTCGCGGTATCGGGCGAGCGGCCGAGGAAAGCAGCGAAGTTCTTGACCCGCTGCACGTAGTCATGCTGAGTCTTCGGCGATAACTTGCGGATCGTCATGTCTTCGATCATGCGCTGCCGCAGCGGGCTTATGGCCTTATCGGTCATGGGGGATGCTCCTGTCTTGATGGAGGTTGCGAACCCCTCATCTCAAGACAGGACGCCCCGTCGCGCTATCGTGTTGGCCGTGTCGCCCGCCGCAGCGCCCTACCGCGCGAGCGGTTTAGTCCTCTGACCCAAAGCCGACACGAACGATCCATTCTCGTTGAAATATGAAAGATTCGCCGTCATGGTGAGTACCTTCAACTGAGGAACAAGCATGAGGCGGCGCCAGTTTATCAAGTATCTCGGTGGCGCGGTGGCGACGTGGCCGGTCGGCGCCCGCGCACAGCAGGTCAGAACAGTTCGCATCGGCATCCTCAACTTCGACAACCCTGAACCGCTCGGCGCTTTGCTTCGCATCGGGCTGCGCGACCTTGGTTATGAAGAAGGCCAGAACGCGCAGCTCGAGTATCGGACGGCCGATGGAGACCGCGCGCGCCTTGCCAAGCTGACCGCAGAACTTGTTGGCCTCAAGGTCGATGCGATCGTCGCCTATCCGACTCCCGCAGTTGTCGCTGCAAAGCAGATCACGAAGGACATTCCGATTGTGATGCTCGGGGCTGGCGACCCCGTGGGCACCGGTCTCATCGCGGGCCTGTCACGGCCCGGCGGTAATATCAGCGGAACGGCGTCGACAACCGCAGAGGCCGGAGCCAAGACGCTCGAAGTTATCCGCGACATGCTGCCGGCAGTGCGGCGTGTTGCCGTGCTGGCGAATGCGACCGATCCGTTCACGAAATCATTTCTGGAGAAGATACAGCTCGGCGCAAAAGGAATGCATCTGGAAATTCAGATCATCATGATCAGGCAACCCGAGGAGCTGGATGCGGCTTTCGCCGCTATCAAGCGTGCCGGCGCGAGTGCCGTCGTCGTGCAGCCCAGCCTGCCGCGTGTTCGCGTTGCGGAACTCGCCATGCGGGATCGCCTGCCGTCCATCGCCCCGAGCGGCGGCTTCGCCACCGCAGGCGGGCTTGCCGCCTACTCGGGAAATCAGCGGGAAATGGCCCGGCGGACGGCGGCCATTGTCGATAAAATCTTGAAAGGCAGCAAACCGGCTGATCTGCCCGTCGAGCAGCCGACGACATTCGAGCTGGTTATCAATCTCAAGACGGCGAAAGCGATTGGGCTTACCGTTCCCACGGCGCTGCTGTCGCGCGCCGACGAGGTGATCGAATAGCGGGTCCAGGTCCGGCATTGGCCCCAAGCGGCGGTCGCGAGATGTCTGCTATTCCGCTGCTGTCAGGAGAAAACCAGACATCTCGGGTACCGCCGCCTTTGACCCAACTGCGACATAAGGGTCCTTGTCTCCCGATCATTTTGTCCGCTTCAATGGGTGTGGTGCTGGGTACTGCCCGAACGCACCATCGGCACTGCTCGCTATTGCCGATGAGGTGATCGATGAAGCGGCGAGACTTCGTTGCTGGCCTAATGATTGCGTCTGCGATGCGGCATGCTGTGGCGCAGCAGCCGGCAAAGACGAAACGCATCGCTATAGTCGCCACCTCGTTCAAGGTCAGCGACATGAGGGCCGACAAGGATCGGTACTACCGCGTTTTTTTCGAGGAATTGAACCGGCTCGGCTTCGTTGAGGGGCAGAACCTTGTGGTGGAACGCTACTCCGCCGAGGGGCGAAAGGAGCGCCACGTGGAACTGGCCCGCGAAGTGGTGGGCAGGAGCCCCGACGTGATACTCGCGTTTAGTGCCTCGCTAGCATTTGCCTTCAAAGCGGCGACCACGGTGATCCCCATCGTCACAACAACTGGCGACCCGGTCGCCGTCGGGCTTGTCCAAAGCTTGGCTCATCCCGGTGGAAACATCACCGGCGTGGCCGCCGATGCTGGCTACCAACTCTATGAAAAGTGGATCGAGCTTCTCAGTGAACTCGTGCCAAAACTGTCCAGCATTTTTTTCCTTGCATCACAACCGCATTGGGAAGGACGCGAAATATCTGGTGTGGCGGTCCGAGCAGGAGCGAAGCATGCGGGCGTTTCCTTGATCCCCATCCTGATGGGTTTGACGATCACTGAAACGGCGTATGAGAGCGCCTTCAAATCGATGGAACACGATCGTGCAGATGCACTTCTTGTCTCCAATGAAGCAGATCATTTTGCCTATCGGACGGCGCTAGTTAGATTGGTTGCGGAACGGCGACTGCCCGCGATGTACCCCAATCGCGCATTCGTTGATAGCGGCGGACTGATGACTTACGCAGCCAATCCTGATGATGTGATGAGCCGCCTCGCCGCCTCAACCGCTGACATTCTCAAGGGCAAACAGCCGCAGGACATTCCGTTTTATCAACCGACGAAGTTTGAATTGGTCATCAACCTCAAGACGGCCAAGTCGCAGGGGATCGACGTGCCGCAGACGCTGCTCGTCCACGCCGACGAGGTGACGAATAGATGGGCAGCAACTTCTGTTGTTGGCCCATCGGCGAAGTGGCGGCACGTCTCGCCAAGGTCCGCTTAGCAGGGTACAGCGGCCGAGATTTGCTCACGCTGAGTTCTTCGCGTTTTGACCCAAAGCCGACTATCCCCACATTCGTAGTCATCTCGCATTCGGTTGCGAGCCCCTTTGCCGAACTCGACGCTTCTAGTCTTGGAATCTCTTGATGAAAAAGGCGGCGGATCAAGCAACGACCCGCCGCCTCCATGGCTTTTTGATAAACAAGTAGTAGCGACTAGCCGCCGCCTCCTTTGATATTCGGCAGGTGTTTCATATCCAGCAACGGTACCGGATTTTCCGGGTGCTGCAAATCAGGCCGCCAATCATTTGAAGCCCCGCCTGGCACGCGCTTGATGCTGGGATACTCAGCGATCGATTTATTGAACTCCATCACGACCGGCCAGATTAGCGCTAAGACCCAGCCGTTATCCTGGCCTGCGTACTTACCCGGAGACTGTGTTGGCATACGTGCCGACATCGCGCCGTTGAACACCATGTCGTACTTCTCGAACGGGTCCATTGTGAGATTGTAGACCGAGCCAATGGCGCCCAAGTTCTGCTCCGGGCCGAGCCAAGTGTCCTTGGCCGTCCATAGGTATTTCCACGCGATGCTGAGGTCGGGATTGGTTGGGTCACCGGCGACATCTGCGCGCGCTCCCATGAAGCTTTCGCCGTCGATGTAAACCCACGACCTTCGCGCGGAATGGTTCGTGTGACCGAGAATGTATTCGCTGTTGTCGATGCTATCAAAGTAGATTGGCTTGCCATTGTTATCAGTCCATGCGCCGTGTGGCGGCGGGGTCAGACCGACCATTTTGGCGAGCGTCGCCCAGCAGTCGATGTGCGACATCATTTCATCGTACTTCGCACCAGCCGGAACGTGTTGAGGCCACCACATCAAGCCCGGCACGCGCCAGCCACCTTCAAATGCTGAACCCTTTTCGCCTCTGAAGGGTGTCGTTCCCGCATCGGGATAGGCGTCCTGCCACGCTCCGTTGTCGGCCGTCACGATGACAATCGTGTCGGGTGCCTCTGCTCGGATTGCGTCCATGACACGACCGATGTCGTCATCGAGTTCGAGCAAGCTATCGGAGTAGTCGCCGAGCCGAGACTTTCCAGCGAACTTTGCTGCGGCGTTGGTCGGGTTGTGCATCTTCATGAAATTGACGTCCATGAAGAAAGGCTTGGCGTCCTTAGCGTGCTTTTTAATATAGTCGACTGCGTAGTCCGCCTGCCGCACGTCGAAGTCGGCGAGCCGATCGTAAGTGATGTACTCGTCTCTCTTTGCCGGTTGTCCTGCAACCCCCTCCCACTCGTACATGTTTACGACTTCAAAATACGCTTTCGCGATTTCTGGATTGTACGAAGGGAACCACGGATGGAACCATTTCGATGTGTCGGCATAGGTGTAGACGCCTGGATAATATGCCGCGAACGCCTTCATCTCATCGAAACCATGTTCGATTGGATAGGACTCGGGCTTGTCGCCGAGATGCCATTTGCCAGAAAAGTACGTCGAGTAACCGCTCTTCTGGAAATACTCAGCAATTGTCGGCGTCTCCTTCTTCAGAGCATTTTCATCACCTGGGGCGACCACGATTGATAGCGCCGAACGGATCGGAATACGCCCAGTTATGAACGAGGCGCGGCCTGCTGTGCAGCTTGCTTGACCGTACCAGTTCGTAAACGTCGCGCCTTCCTTGGCGATCCGGTCGATGTTTGGTGTGGGATGGCCGAGCGCTTTGCCACCCCCGCTGTAGGCGCCAAAATCGTTCCAGCCAGTGTCGTCCGTCATCAGCATGACGACGTTCGGTCGCTTCTGCTGTTGCTGGGCGGATGCGGGCGCGTTCATCACCGCAATGGCGGCCACGCCTGTCAGTAAGCAACGCAATACTGTTCCCGACTTCATTGCCTGTTCCTCCCTTTTTCGATCGCCGAGAGGCACGTAAACAAGGCGGAAACGAACAGCGCTATGCACTTCCGGCAGATTACGAGGTTGTGAGGATGACTTCTTGGTGGTTTGTCCGATCAAAACCATCGAAGTTTTGACTTCTGCTATTGGCACGTTTGAGACATGCCGACGAACTCTGAGAGAGTCCGCTTATCGGGGAAGACCGGAAGTCATCGGCGCGCGGTCAATGTGACGCGATTGACCCAAAGCAGCCAAGCCATAGGGAAGGTGGCCTCGGCTTCCGCTCATGACCCATGGGGACATTAGCGACCAAATTCGGTGCGACGCTCTGCCAGAGCGATTTGGCGGCTTTGGGCTGCTAAAAACGGGCAAGATGAGCTAGGCAGATGACCGGGACGACGGACAACGCAGCGCTTGATCCGCAACAAATTATCGCGGAACTCCAGCGTAAGCTCGACGAGGCTCGCGCCGAACTGGCCGCGCATAACGACGCTTACAGCGAGCGGATCGCGTATCAGGCCGCTGCCAACGACGTACTAAAGGTGATGTCTGCGTCGCCAGGTGATCCGCAGCCGGTGTTCGATCTGATCGTTGAACGTGCGCGCGACCTCTGCGGCGGGTACGGCTCGACAGTGTATCTATTCGACGGCACGCTGATCCATTGGCGTGCGGCGACAGGTGTCAGCGACAACCCTTCAGTACGGCAAGCGGTCCAAGCGATGTACCCGATGAGGCCGACGCGCGAGTGGCCCGCGGGGCGTGCAATCATCGACCGACAGGTCATCCACATTAGAGATTTTGAATCGGATCCTTGGCTCACCCCCACCATGCGGGGCTTGACGGTAAAATCCGCAGTCATGGTCCCTCTAATGCGAGGTGGACTGCCAATCGGGGTGGTCTCCCTTGGAAGCCGAGAACTCGGCGGCTTCACCGATACCCAGGTCGAGTTGCTGAAGACCTTCGCGGATCAGGCAGTGATCGCGATCGAGAGCGCGCGACTGTTCGATCAGGTGCAGCAACGCACCCGTGAACTTGCCCGATCTCTGGACGATCTCCGGACTGCGCAGGACCGCCTGGTGCAAACCGAGAAGCTGGCTTCTCTCGGGCAACTCACCGCCGGGATCGCGCACGAGATCAAGAATCCGCTAAATTTCGTCAACAATTTTGCGGCCCTATCGGTGGAGTTGGCCGATGAACTGGGCGAGGCTCTGGCTCCAGCCCCGCTCGATCAGAAAATGCGTAGCGAGGTCGGCGAGTTGACCCAGATGCTGAAAGCCAACCTCGAAAAAGTGGTCCAGCACGGCAAACGCGCCGACTCGATCGTCAAGAGCATGCTGTTGCATTCGCGCGAGGGCTCCGGTGAGCACCGATCCGCCGACATCAACGCCATCGTCGAGGACAGCCTCCGTCTTGCCTATCATGGCGCACGAGCGGAAAAGCCGGGCTTCGCGATCACGCTTCGGCGCGACTTCGACCCCGAAGCAGGAGCGGCCGAACTATACCCGCAGGAGATTACACGGGCGCTACTCAACGTGATTTCCAACGGCTTCTATGCTGCGACCAAACGCAAGGCGGAGAACAGCGAAGCCGGATTTGAACCGACGCTACTGGCCACGACCCGGCACCTTGGCGGCTCGGTGGAAATCCGTATCCGTGATAACGGCCTTGGTGTCCCGCCCGATGTAAAAGAGAAGATATTCAATCCGTTCTTCACCACCAAGCCGGCCGGTGAGGGAACGGGGCTCGGCCTTTCGATGACTCATGACATCATTGTCAAGCAACATGGCGGCAGGATCGACGTGGAGACTGAGGCCGGGGCATTTACTGAGTTCATCATCACTTTGCCGCGCGGTAGCGGCACTGCCATTGGCCATAATTCGGAATGACCGCTTATGTGGCCCATCGGCGAAGTGGCGGCACGTCTCGCCAAGGTCCGCTTAGCACGGTACAGCGGCCGAGATTTGCTCACGCTGAGTTCTTCGCGTTTTGACCCTGAGCGGTCATAGATCGGCGCGCACATAACTCTGACAGAGTCCCCAACATTGCGATATAATCTAATCCTGACCTGCCCGGTTGGGAGGGCGAATGCAATTCCACCAATTGAAACGGAGTGAGTTATTTAGGAGGTGTCAAATGGACGCTACTCGACGTGCTCTTTTAGGCGCAGCCGCGCTTGGCGCTAGTGGGCTCGCACTGACGCAGAACGCGGCTGGAGCAGCCGCAAACGATCGGGGCAATCCAGGCGACGGCGGGTATGGCCGAAACTCAGTGCAGCTTCCGCCGGGCGCCAAGGTCGCGTACCACGACCCAAAAGACATCGAGGCCATGCCGAACTTCAAGTATTCACTCGACGGTAGCATTCCGAAAATTACATCTGGCGGCTGGGCAAAGGAATCGACGGAACATCAACTCCCGGTAAGCAAAGGGATCGCGGGCGTTCACATGTTCCTTAACCCGGGTGCATCGCGCGAACTACATTGGCATGCCATAGCAGCCGAATGGGCCTTCGTCATTGACGGCCGATGCCAAACAGTGGTGATCGAGCCTTCGGGCGCGAGCGAGATCAACAACTACGAGCCGGGCGATCTTTGGTACTTCGCCAGAGGCCACGGCCATTCGATCCAAACCATCGGCGACAAGCCTTGCCACTTTGTGCTGTCCTTCGACAACGGTGCGTTCTCCGAGCACGGTACCTTTTCGATCACCGACTGGATTGACGTAACGCCGAAGGACCTCCTGGCAGCCAACTTCCATCTGCCGACGGACTTGTTCGACGCCTTTCCCAAAGGAGAGACCTACATACAGGCGGGGCCGATTGTGCCTATTTCGCAAGCGCTCGACGCGCCCTGGCCGAGGGAGTCGACGCACAAATTCAGACTGCTGCGAGACCAAAAGGCAGTACGTGACTTCGAGGGCGGCACGTTCCGCCTCGCCTCCATTGACGAGTTCCCGGCCTCCAAGACCATGTCCGGTGGCCTGATGATCATTGAGAAGGGAAAGCAGCGCAATCTGCATTGGAACACCAATGCGAACGAATGGCACTACTATCTGCGCGGCAAAGGGCAGGTCGCGCTGTTCGGATCGGGCGGGCGCGGCAAGGTCACTGACGTCAGTCCGGGCGATGCGGTTTACATCCCAATGGGTTTCGGCCATGCGATCAGGAATGCCGGAGAAGAAAACCTTGAAATCGTGCAAACGTGGGACAATGGCAAATTTGAGGAGATCGACCTCGACCATTGGGTGCGGTCGAGCCCAAACTATTTGCTGGCGAACAATTTCGGGGGGGTGCCCGAGTCCACGACCGGCAAGATGAAACAGACCTAGAAGCCATATGTCTGTTCAGGGGGCTTGGCGACATTCATGGGTTAGGTGCGAAGTCTGCTCCTGGCCCATTTGAGGCATGCCAACTGCACCGAACGATGTCCGGTTTCAGGGGCAACCCGGAAGACATGTGCTCAAGCTGAGTTCTTCGCGTTTTGACCAATAGGAGACATCCAGCGTCGTCACCGGCTCTGCTCACTCAATTCAAGGCTGGCCAGTGCGACGTCGCTGACGCGAACTGTCCGATGACCGTCTTTGCCCTAAACTGGGCCGCGCATCTTGGTCGAGCAAACAGTCGATAAATGCGCGGAGCGCCGGCTGGGCGTGACGGCGGTTCGAATAGTAGAGAAAAAGACCGGGAACGGTTGGGGACCACGCAGCGAGCAGACGCTTGAGTTGGCCTCGCGCGATCGCTTCGTAAATGCGATCGTCGTCGTGCGCGTAGAGGATGCCCAATCCCTGCAACGCGCCTTCGAATACGACATCCTCATGGTTTGAGATCAATGCGCCCGTCACACTCAACTCAGTTTTGTTTCCTTTCTTGTCCAGCTGCCATCGATAGAGATTGCCGCTGCCGGGAAACCGCCAGTTGATGCACACGTGGTTATGCAGCTCCGCCGGTGTCTTCGGCTCGCCGTGCCGAGAGAGATAGTCCGGTGATGCGACGGCAATCATCTCGACATCGGGCGTCAGGCGCACGGCGATCATATCCTTCTCGAGCCGCTCGCCGACGCGGATGCCGGCGTCGAACCGGCCGGCAACAATATCCGTCAATCCATCGTCGATCACGATATCGAGCACGACATCCGGATGCGCTGCATAGAAACGTCCGAGTCTCGGTGCGATCACCTTTCTGACGGCCATGCCGAGCGCATTGATGCGCAACGTGCCGGCAGTGCGGCCGGTAGCCGTCATGGCCTCGGCGACCGCAGCGTCCAGCTCCATCATCATGGGTGTGATGCGCTCGTACAGCCGAGCCCCGGCCGGCGTGGGCGCCACGCTGCGCGTGGTGCGATTCAAAAGCCGCACCCCAAGACGCGTCTCCAGTTGGCGGATCGTTTGGCTCAACGCTGACGCCGATAGCCCGAGATGACCTGCGGCGCGTGCGAAACTCGCGCGTTCGACGACGGCTGCAAAAGCCCTCAATTCGGCAAAATCGGAGCCGCGCATTATGCATCATTTCCTAAAGAGGCTAATCCAACTATAGGTTATTATCTTATGGATAGAAATCGTCATCTTGGTCACATCAATCGACCGATGGAGATTTGAGATGAGCGAACGCATTGATCCTCCCGAACCGATCGCCGCGTACTTTGCTGCTGACAGGCGCGACGCGATGGCGGTCACGCGATGCTTCACCAACGATGCCATTGTGAAAGATGAGGGGCATACCTACACCGGCCTCCCGGCCATCACGAAATGGCGGACCGACGTGTTGGCCAAGTATACCTTCACGAGCGAGCTTTTGGCCCTCGATGAGACGGATGGCGTGGTTGTCGTCACCAGCCGGCTGACGGGTAACTTTCCCGGGAGCCCGGTCATTCTGCGATACCGATTCCGCCTCGAGCGCGGCAAGATCGCGGCGCTGGAGATCGCCCCATGAGTTTCGATCTTCAGCTCACGAACCGCCGAGCGCTCGTCACCGGCGGCACCAAGGGCGTTGGTGCCGCGGTGGTCGAGGTGCTGCGCGAGGCTGGCGCGAGAGTCGTCACAACGGCCCGATTGCTCCCAACTCAGCCGGCCGATGGCGTGCGTTACGTTGCGGCCGATCTCTCAACGGCTGATGGTTGCAACGCCGTTGCGACGTGGACCTTCCAACAACTCGGTGGCATCGACATCATCGTCGACGTGCTGGGTGGCTCAAGCGCGCCAAGTGGGGGATTCGCAGCCCTCGTTGACAGTGAAGGGCAAGAAGAATTGAACCAAAATCTCTTTGCGGCAGTTCGGCTGGATCGCGCGCTGTTGCCGTCAATGATTGCACAAGGATCAGGCGTGATCATTCACGTCACGTCGATCCAACGCCAGCTTCCACTGCCCGAATCGACCACCGCCTATGCCGCGGCTAAAGCCGCGTTGTCCACCTACAGCAAGAGCCTGTCAAAGGAGGTCACGCCGAAGGGTATCCGCGTGGTCCGTGTCTCACCTGGCTGGATCGAAACCGAAGCGGCTGTTGCCCTGGCCGATCGTCTCGCGGCACAGGCCGGCACAGACTATGAAGGCGGGAAGCAGATGATCATGAAAGGTCTTGGCGGTATTCCGCTCGGTCGCCCCGCGAAGCCGAAGGAAGTGGCCGATCTCATCGCGTTTCTGGTTTCGCCGCGCGCCGCATCGATCACGGGGGCTGAATACGTGATCGATGGTGGCACTATTCCAACGATTTAGCGATGTAGCAATGCGGAGGTCGGGATCGGTGGCAGGCTTCGCCGCGACATCGGCGCGGTGCTGACAAGGCAAGATATTTCGACTAACCTTTAATGCGGACCATAAGGCGGGGCAGGGCAGGGCCCACGACAGGAGATCGATGAGCACAGTAAAAAACGCTCTGGCCCAGAAGAGTGGTGCTCCGATCCATGTTCGTTCCGGCGACATGGTCGTCGAAGCCTTGCGCCAGATGCGCGACAACCGGGTCCGGTCGGTACTGGTCATCGACGACGACGAGCTGGTCGGTATCGTGACCCAGGGTGACTGCGCCATCAAAGTGCTGCCGCCCGGGCTCGATGCGAAGCAGACGCCGGTGCGTGACGGTCAAACCGGACGATCGGCTGGAAGGCTGCATGGCAATGATGGCTGCGCGCGGCTTTCGCCATCTGCCAGTGCTGGACGCGGGCAAGGTCGCGGGCGTGATCTCGATCGGAGACGTCGTCAAGAACATCATCCGGGATTTGGAGCACAACGTGGGCGACCTGATGGGCTACATCATGAAGGACGGCCCCGGGGGCTGACAGACGAGCCGCGGTGCCGTCGACCCCCGTCCGTGATCCTGCGGCGGGCCTAGTTCTTCTACGATTGAAAGCCGCTCGCCGAGGTGGTCTAGCCGTCGCGACGCGAAAGGTAGTTTTCTCCTCTCGCGCAACAGACTTTGGTTCAGCCCGGCCTCTGCGGCCGGTTTTTTTGTGTCAGCGATGCGTCAGGCGGTCGCCGCGATTGCCCGCTTAAACGTCATCGGATGCCACCGCTTAGTTAAGTGACCTGCTGAGAAATGACCGCTTGTGGCCCGAAGCGGCTGATGGCCGATGGGCAGAGCATGTCCGCTCTGCCCTGGTGATTCAGACATCAACTTGTTCGGCAATCGCGAGCGCGTCGTCAACCTCTATGCCGAGATAGCGGACCGTGCTTTCGATCTTGGTGTGGCCGAGCAAGAGCCGCACGGCTCGCAAATTCCCCGTGCGGCGGTAGATCAGCGTTGCCTTGGTCCGGCGTAGGGAGTGGGTGCCAAACACTCTCGGATCAAGCCCGATGCTTGCCACCCAGTCAGCAAGAAGGCGAGCATATTGGCGGGTTGTCATCGCCCGATCGCACCCCCGGCGCCCAGTGAACAAATACTCACCTGGCCTCTTGCCGGTCTCTTTCAAGAAGTCGTCAACGGCTTGCCGGGTCTGATCCGTCAACTCGAACTTGACCGGCCTCCCGGTATTCTTCTGTCGGACGGTCGCACGATCGACCGCATAGCAATTCGGAGCGACGTCTTCGACCCTCAAGGCGACGACGTCGCAACCACGCAACTTGCTGTCGATTGCAAGGTTGAAAAGGGCAAGGTCGCGGCTCCGTCTTTCGATTAGGAGTCGGGTTCGGATCGACCAAACTTGGTTTGTCCGCAGCGGAGGTTTGGCTCCGATCAGCTTGCCCTTGTTCCAGGGTGTGCGGCGAGCTTTAGTAGACCCGATGAAGTCCGTCAGAACGAACGCATGGCTTCGTGGACAACTGCAAGCGCCGACGTAAAGGGTCGCCTCAGATAGCGGCCTCTTTTTATCATGTCAGCTCATGGCCCCGAAGCGGATGGACTCAATGTCCCCCACATTGGGGCCGTTCTTGTTGAACGAAATTCTCAATAGTGGTCAATGTTGACCAGCCCCCATTGGTGTATCGGGTAAGATTGGGAATAGGCAGTTATCGGCGACAGAGAGATCGGTAATGCTCCCGCCCAATACAGGGGAAGCATGATGTCATCTATCCAACCAAATCCACTCTACGGCCGCGCGGAAATCGGAATTCTTCCGTGTGCCAAGTGTGGCAAGCCTATGCGGTTGGCGTGCATCGAGCCTGCCCAACGCGGTCATGAAGTCCGCACCTTCGAGTGCCCGGAATGCAAGACGACCGGGAGTTTTGCAGTCGCGATCTAGCCGCCACCAGTCAGCTCTTCAACCTGTTGGGTCCGGCTCCGGCTTCGTCTTTGCTGACCGCTCCATCAGTTACCCGCAGCCGAATGCTCTTCGGCCGCTTGGATCTCATATCTCATTTCCATGAAGGCGCGAGAGTGCTCAGGCCGGGCTCTCCGGCTCATCCCTGCTGTGCGGCACTTTTACTTCTGACGTCGGTGGCCTGAATGGTAAGATAGGCGGCTCGCCGCGGGGACCAAATCGGACATGCCAAACAATACCAACCAAGCAATATTTGATCCGAAGGAATTTCTCGCCAAGGTGGGCGAGGGGAAGACCATCCTTGAATTTCGCAAGGATGAGATTGTCTTTTCGCAGGGCGACGTGGCGGATACGGTCTTCTATATTCGAAAAGGCCGGGTCAAGGTCGTTGTCATATCCGAGCAAGGCAAGGAAGCCGTGGTCGGCATTTTAGAGCCCGGCCAGTTCTTTGGCGAAGGCTGCATGAACGGCCATTCGCTGCGTATCGCGACGACGACAGCGATGGAGGAGTGCCTGGTCACCGCGATAACGAAGACGGCCATGCTCGCGGCGCTTCACGATCAACCGATGTTTTCCGAGTTGTTCATCGCCTATCTGCTGACCCGAAACAGCCGGATTGAAGAGGATCTGATCGACCAGCTCTTCAACTCCAGTGAGAAACGGCTGGCGCGCCTGCTGCTCCTGCTGGCGAATTTCGGCAAGGAGGGCACCCCTCAACCGATCAGTCCGAACATCAGCCAGGAGACATTGGCCGAAATGATTGGAACGACGCGATCCCGCGTCAGCTTCTTCATGAATAAGTTCCGCAAGCTCGGCCTCATCAGCTACAACGGAAAGATCGAGGTCAACAGTTCATTGTTGCACGCGGTGCTGTACGACAAGCCCGAGATCAAACGCGAATTGTAAAATGATCAGCAATAGCGGCACCACATTATTTGGCCGGATTTTCGTATGAAGGCCTGGAATATA
>Ga0207661_10002022_pt1 | contig 13980 bp, 14 predicted proteins | sample KBSC713LmetaG_FD_184337 | JGI IMG/M metagenome (GOLD analysis project Ga0207661, IMG submission 184337) | Corn rhizosphere microbial communities from Kellogg Biological Station, Michigan, USA - KBS C7.1-3L metaG (SPAdes) (version 2) | ecosystem: Host-associated > Plants > Roots > Rhizosphere ... | reverse complement strand
CGCCTCGTCGGCGGGGGCGGCGACGATGATCGTGTTCTCCATCGCGCCGTTTTCCTCCAGCGTCTCTTTCAGCTGGACGACGGTGGACATCCGCTGCCCGATCGCGACGTAGATGCAGATCAGGTCCTTGTCCTTGTTGTTGATGATCGTGTCGATCGCGATCGCGGTCTTGCCGGTCTGGCGATCGCCGATGATCAGCTCTCGCTGGCCACGGCCGATCGGGATCATCCCGTCGATCGACATCAGCCCGGTCTGGACGGGTTCCTCGACCGGCTGGCGCTGGACCACGCCGGGGGCTTTGAACTCGGCCGGGCGGGTCTCGGTGGTGGCGATCTCGCCGCGGTCGTCGAGCGGGCGGCCGAGCGGGTCGACCATGCGGCCGAGCAGCGCCTCGCCGACCGGAATCTCGAGCAGCTTGCCGGTCCGTTTGACCGTGTCGCCCTCGACGATCTCGTCCCAGTTTCCGAACAGCACGGCGCCGACGTTGTCGGCCTCGAGGTTCAGCGCCAGGCCGGTGACCCCGTGCGGCAGCTCGAGCATCTCCAGCGCCATGCAGTTGTCGAGCCCGTGGATGCGGGCGATGCCGTCGGCGACGGACAGGACCGTGCCGACCTCGGTGAGGTCGGCGGAACCGGTATCCAGTCCCTCGATCCGCTCTCGCAGGATGCTTGCGATCTCGTCGGGCTTGATCTCCATCGGGTGCTCTCTGCCTCCTTACGCCGCGGTGGCGACGCTCTTTCGAAGTTTCTCCAGGCGACTGCGGATGCTCGCGTCCAGGACCATGTTGCCGACCTGCAGGACGATGCCGCCGAGGATGTCCGAGTCGACCCTGCTCGAGAGGTCGACCTTCTCCTCGGTCTGGCGTTCGACCTCCTGGCCGATTTTCTCGACCACCGCCGGGTCCAGCGCGACCGCGCTGGTGACGGTGACGTCGATACGGCGGTTCTCTTGTTTCCAGAGCTCCTCGAACTCGCGGCGGATGCGGAAGATCTCCGTCATCCGCTGCTTGTCCACGAGCAGCTCGAGGAAGTTGATCAGCTCGGGCTCGGCGCCCGTGATCGCCCTCTCGATTCCCTCCTGCTTCTCGGCCGAGGAGAGGTAGGGGCTGAAGAAGAAGACCTGCAGCTCGCGGTCGCGGTCGATCGCGTCGGCGACCTGGGCGAGCTGCTGCTGCAGCGCATCCAGCTTGCCCTTGTCGCGGCCGACCTCGAAGAGCGCCTCGGCGTATACGCGAGCTGCGTCGGCCATCTAGTTTCTCTCCGGCCCCGAGAGCGTCGAGAAGTCGACCTCGCCGAGCGCCTCCTCGACGAGGCGTTTCTGGTCCTCGGCATCGAGGGATTTGCGCGTCACCCGCTCGGTGGCGAGCACGGTCAGGTCGGCGACCTCCTGGCGGATCTGGTCGAGCGAACGACGCGTCTCCGCCTCGATGTCCCGCTTCGCGGCCTCGACCAGCTCCTCGCGCTTCTCCTTGCCGGCCGCGGCAGCCTCGGCTTCAGCGGTCTCGGCCGATTTGCGGGCGCGGGCCATGATGTCGTCGGCCTGCTCGCGGGCCTCGGCGAGGCGGGCGCGGTACTCGGCTAACAGCTCGTCGGATTCCTTGCGCTGCCGCTCGGCGGCGTCGATCGACTCGCTGATCATCTTCGCGCGTTTGTCGAGCGCTTCCTGGATTTTCGGGAAGGCGACCTTGCTCAACACCCACATCGTGATCAGGAACAGGACCAGCGTCCAGATCATCAGGCCGAGGCCCGGGCTGACCAGGAAGCTGCCGCCGCTTTCTTCTCCGCCGCTCTCCGCCGCGAGGGGGAGAAGCCCTATGTAACCGAGCAGCTGCATGCGGGCCTAGGCGAGGAAGAAGGCGATCAGACCGAAGATGAAGGTGTAGAAGGCGACCGCCTCGGTCAGCGCGAAGCCGAGCCAGCGGATGCTTTCCAGGTCGCTTTTCATCTCCGGCTGGCGGGCGACCGACTCGATCTCCTTACCGAAGATGAAGCCCACGCCGATGCCGGCGCCGATCGAGCCGAGGCCGGCGCCGACGCCGAGGGCGATCGCTTTGCCAGCGCTTTCCACGGCTTCACTGGAGACCGCGGCAAGAGGTAGAACGGTGGGATCCATCGAGTGTTGCTCCTTTTTTAGTGAGAGGCGGAGGTCGCTCCGCCGATGTAGATAGCGCTAAGGGTCGAGAAGATGAATGCCTGCAGGGTCGCCACAAGCCCGACCTCGAAGATGAAGAAGGCGAAGGCGAGCGGGAAGGTGAGCGCCCCGAGGGCCGCGATCCCCAGCAGCACCGCCAGCCCGCCGCCCATGAAGAGCAGCAGCAGGTGGCCGGCGAGGATGTTGGCGAAGAGACGAACGGAGAGGGAGATCAGCCGCACGAAGTGGGAGATCACCTCGATGACGAAGATCGCGCCCTTGCCGATCGGGCTCATCTCCTCGAGGCCGGGAGGCAGCCAGCTCTTGAAGTAGGCGCCGGCGCCCTTTGCCCGGATGCCCTCGACGTGGTAGCTGAGCCAGACGACCAGCGTCAGGACCAGCGGGATGGCGATGTTGGCGGTGGCGGCGTAGATCGCGAAGGAGGGGATCTCGAGGCCGCCGATCGAGAAGGTGTGCTCGGTGTTGGTCGGCAGCGGCAGGAAGCCGAGCATGTTCGAGAACCAGATCCAGAAGAAGAGGGCGCCGATGAAGGGGAACCATTTGCGGGCCAGCTCGCCCTGGAGGCTGCCGCCGGTGATCGTGTTCTTGGTCAGGTCGTAGGCCATCTCGACCGCCGCCTGGACCCGGTTCGGGCGGTCGACCATCCGCCGCGCGATCCAGACCATCACCGCGATCGTCAGGAGGCTGGCGAGGACGAGGTAGAGGACCGCCTTGTTGATGCTGAAGTCGATCCCGGCGATGTGGATCGAGAGCCATGGTTCGAGTTTGAACTCGTTCTGGGGCTTGAAGGCTTCGTTCTTGCCGTCGTTGCCGAAGATCAGCAGCAGCAGGATGCTGACGGCGAGGTAGACGCCGAAGCCGATCAGGACCTTCGCCTTGGTGCTCACGCCGCTCCCTTGACCTCGGGCTGGTCGTCGAACAGGTGCGCCAACCCCTGCGCGGCGAAGGAGATCGTGAACAGGGCCAGCAGCAGGAGGGCGGCGGCGAGGCCGGATTCGCGTTCGGCGACCCCGACCAGGAGCACGGAGGTCGCCATCAGCCAGACGCGGCCGAGGCCAGTGGCGGCGACGATCCCCATCGCCTTCTGGCGGTTGCCGGCGGCCAGCTCCTGCCTCATCCGGCGCTGCGCGAGCATCTGGATCCCCCGCTGCATCAGCCAGGCGCCCGCGGCCACCGCGTACCCGAGCAGCGAGAAGCCGCCGAGCAGGAAGACGGCGAGCGCGACGAGCAGCGCGATTAGATCGACGTACTTGGGAGGAGACATAGAGTCAGAAAAAGAGGAAAGACGCCCAGCTCGGGGCAGAGCGGGCGCACCGGTGACTATATAGAAGAGGCCCCTGGAATGGCTCTGTGGAGCCAGTTCGTGAGGGTTGCCACTACTTGATCGCCTCGAACTCCCCCGTCTCCGGATCGACGGCGGGGAAGGTTCCGGTCTCCAGCTCCCGCTCGACGGCGTCGTTGACCTCCTCCAAGGCGGGTCCGGGGGCGCCCGCCTGGCGGCGCAGGGTGACGAGCTGGCGGAAGCGGGTCTGGCGCAGCTTGAGGATCTCCAGGACCTCGACCAGGTAGACGCTGGCCGCCAGCGCGAGGATGCCGAAGAGGGCGATCACCGCGGTCCAGAGCGGGTCGAAGTGGCCGTGGTCGTCGCTGTAGGGGACGAACCGCAGCGCCAGCGCGAGCAGCGCCATCACCGCGGTCCAGCCGTAGAGGTAGAGCAGGGTGCGGCGCTGGGAGAAGCCGATGTCGGCCATCCGGTGGTGGAAGTGCCAGCGGTCGGCCTTGTAGATAGGGCGGCCGTATTTGAGCCGCTTGGCGACGACGAAGCCGGTGTCGAGGATCGGCACCGCGAGGATGATCAGCGGTAAGAACAAGGCGATGACCGCGTTCGTCTTCAGCGCCCCCTGCACCGCCACCGCCCCGAGGAGGTAGCCGAGCAGGTTGGAGCCGGTGTCGCCCATGAAGGTGCTGGCGGGCGGGAAGCCCCAGCGCAGGTAGCCGAGGGCGGCGCCGGCGACCATCGCGGCGAGGACGCCGGCGGCGGTGCGGTCGAGCGAGAGGGCGATCGTCGCAAGCGTCACCCCGGAGATGACCGCGACCCCGGCGGCGAGGCCGTCGACGCCGTCGATCAGGTTGATCACGTTGATCACGGCGACGATCGCAATCACGGTGCCGACGTCGCCGAGGTGGACGACCCCTCCCCCGGGCAGGGTGAGGAGGTCGACGGTGCCCGGCGTGAGGCGGCCGAAGAAGGGGAAGGTGAAGTTGTCGACGGTGACCCCGGCGGCGACCGGGATGACGACGGCCGCGGTCTGGCCCAGCAGCTTCACGGCGGCGGGAAGGTCGAAGATGTCGTCGAGGGCGCCGACCAGGGCGATCGCCACCGCCCCGACCAGGATCGCGTGGCTTTCGCCATCGCTGGGGAGGAACAGAAGCCCGGCGACGAGGACGCCGCCGAGGATCCCGAGGCCGCCGAGCGTCGGCGTCGGGGCGAGGTGGAGCTTGCGTTCGCTGGGGTAGTCGATCGCCCCCACCCGCACCGCCAGCCGCTTGGTCAGCGGCACCAGCAGCAGCGCGAGCAGGCCGGCGAGGAGGAAGGCGAAGAGGGCGTCGGCGTCAGTTGGCATAGCGGTCGAACCAGAGGGTAAGCGCCATCAGCCCCCAGATCTGGCGGCTGAGGTCCTCCTGGCCGGCTTTGTGCCGGTCGAGGATCGGGGTCACGGCGGCGCTGCTCAAGAGGCCCTGGCGCTCGATCGCTCCCGGCGCCAGCACCTCGCGGGCGAACGGCTCCAGCGGCCCCCGCAGCCAGGCGGCGAGCGGGATCGAGAACCCCTGCTTGCGGCCGTGGACGATCTCGTCGGGCAGCAGCGGCGCCAGCGCCCGCCGCAGCAGCCGCTTCTTCTGGAAGCCGCGGACCTTCATCCGCCGCGGCAGCGAGAAGGCGAACTCGGCGACCCGCTGGTCGAGGAAGGGGACCCGCAGCTCCAGCGAGTGGGCCATGCTGAGGCGGTCGGTCTTGACCAGGAGGTCGTCGACGAGGTAGATGCCGAGGTCGACGTCCTGCATCCGCGCCAGCGGGTCGGCGCCGGCGGTCTCCGCATAGCGCTCGCGGTAGAGGTCGAGCGGGTCCCAGGAGGAGGCCTTGGCGCCGGCGAGCTCGGCGCGGGCACGGGGGTCGAAGATCTCCTTCCAACCGTGGTGGCGCTCCAGGGGATCCGCTTTCGCGGCGGCGCGGGCGAAGCGCTTGGCTTTGTAGTCGAAGCCGACGCGATCGTGGCGACTCGGCAGCGCCTCGACCAGCGGCCGCGCCAGCGGCGCCAGGCGACCGACCCGCCGGGCAAGCAGGTCGGCGACGTAGGTGTAGTAGCCACCGAAGAGCTCGTCGCCGCCCTCGCCCGAGATCGCCGTCTTCACTTGCCCGACGGCGAGCTGGGAGACCAGGTAGGTGGGCAGCGCCGAGGAGTCGCCGAAGGGCTCGTCGAAGGCCTCGACCAGGCGCGGCAGCAGCTCGACCGCGTCGGGGCGGAGGACCAGCTCGTGGTGGTCGCTGCCGTAGCGCTCGGCGACGAGGCGGGCCCGGGAGAGCTCGTCGAAGCCCTCCTCCTCGAACCCGATCGAGAAGGTGCGCAGCGGTTCGCCGGCGTGGGCGCTGGCGAGCGCGGCGAGGCCGCCGGAGTCGACGCCGCCGGAGAGCAGGACGCCGACGGGGACGTCGGCGACGAGGTGGGCGCGGACGCTGTCGTCGAGGACCTCGCGCAGCTCTGCCGCCAGCTCCTCCTCGGAGCCGCGGCGGGACGCCTCCCCGGGCGCCGGCCCCGGGCGCGCGTAGCGACGCGTCGCCACCTCTCCCCCCTCCCAACCCAGCAGGTGCCCCGGGGGCAGCTTGCGCGCCTCGGCGAAGATCGTCAGCGGGGCGGGGATCGAGTTGAAGGCGAGGTAGGCGGAGACCGCCTTCGGATCGATCTCCCGCGAGAAGCCGGGCTGCTCGAGCATCGCCTTCAGCTCCGAGGCGAAGGAGAGCTCACCGCCGACGTGGCGGTAGTAGAGCGGCTTGATCCCGAAGCGGTCCCGGGCCAGCAGCAGCCGGCGGCGGCGCTTGTCCCAAAGGGCGATCGCGAACATCCCCCGCAACCGCTCGACGAACCCCTCCCCCCACTCCTCGTAGCCGTGGACGAGGACCTCGGTGTCGCAGTCCGTGGCGAACCGGTGGCCGCGCCCCTCCAGCTCCCGCTTCAGCTCGCGGTAGTTGTAGATCTCCCCGTTCTGGACCACGACCGCCGAACCGTCCTCGTTGGCGATCGGCTGGTGCCCGTGGTCGAGGTCGATGATCGAGAGCCGCCGCGCCGCCAGCGCCACCGGCCCCTCGTGGAAGAGCCCGTCGTCGTCGGGCCCGCGGTGCACGAGCCGCCCGCTCATCCGGGTAACCGCCTCGAGGTCCGGACCTCCCCCGGGGCTGACGACTCCGCAAATCCCGCACATGCGCGGCAGTCTCGCAGCAGTCCCGGGCGTGGCGCTTTTGTTGCCTATAGGGCCACAAAGGTGACAACCGAGGCGCTGGGAGCGGAACGAGGTCCGTCTCAACCGTCGTTCCGCTCGCTAGGCGCACCCTCGCGGTTCTCAGTGTCGGATTGACCCTCATCGGAATTGGGGTTTCGGTTCACAACCTTCGTGGAACGGTCCTCATCGTGGCTGGGATCATCGTGTGCGCGGCTTCTCCATTCATACGGCTCAAGCCCGACCGCGCTTTGCCAACCGCAGAGATCTCGAATTGGCAGGGAAGGTGGGGCACCCTCCGTACGAGCGGCGTTAGCTTTTCGCACCAGCCGGAACTAGGACTGCTTTAGCCGTCTCTGGCGAAAAGCCCAGCGAAGGTAGGAGGGTGCCCCGCCTTCCCCCAGCGCCAAAGGGCTCGGATCCGCACCGCTTCCGACATTCGCCACACCAGGATGGGGTCAATCTCGGAAGCGCGGGAGATTTAGGGATCAGGAGGTCGGCTGGCCGCGACCCATCACCTTTGCGACGGTCGCGAAGAGGACCTGGAAGTAGAGGGGGACGGAGCGGTCGGCGATGTACTCCATGTCGTGGGCGAGCTTGTCGGCCCAGGTCTCCTCGCGGGTGATGCGGGTCTGGGCGAAGCCGGTGACGCCGGGGCGGACGACGAGGCGCTGCCAGTACTGGGGGATCTCGCGGCAGAGCTCGGCGTAGAAGGTCGGGCGGATCGGGCGCGGGCCGACGATCGACATGTCGCCCCGGAGCACGTTCCAGAGCTGCGGCACCTCGTCGAGGTGGGTCTTCCGCAGGGCGCCGCCGATCCGGGTCCGCTCTTCCTCGGTCCGGCGCGTCAGCTCCTCGCCGTAGTAGGGGCCGAGGCGGGTTTCCGCGTCCGGCTTCAGGGTGCGGAACTTGTACATCCAGAAGAGGTGGCCGGCCTTGCCGACGCGGGCGCCGCGGTAGAGGACCGGGCGGCCGGAGTCGAGCGCGATCACCAGCGCGATCAAGCCCAGCAGCGGCGAGAGGACGAGTAGGATCGAAGCCGAGATGAGGACGTCGAGGGCCCGCAGGACCGGGTCGATCGGCCGCGGGTCTCCCTCCGCCGCGGGCGCGACGAGTTCTTCGAGGCCGGCCTCGGCCTCGGGCAGCTCGCTCAGGAGGGGGTTACGGGATGGGGCTCTTCGCGCAATGGTTGGGCTCCGACGGTACCGAGGATGGTCTTGACCAGGAGGGCGGGGTCGCGCCGGGTGGGGGCCGTCTCCGCGGTCCGCTTCTGCAGCTCGACCGCGCGTGAATCCGTCAGCGGGCGCAGGCGTCCGGAGCGGATCAGCGCTTCGTCGACGCCGCCGAGACGGCCGCCGTAGGTGGTGTAGACGGGGGTGCCGAGGGCGGCGGCCTCGCGGTTCATCGTGCCGCCGGCGGAGACGACGAGGTCGGCGAGGGCGACGAGGCTCTGCGCCTCGACGGCGCCCGGAGGGACGATCACCGAGGGCAGCTCCAGGCCGGTGATGAACTCGCGCTGGGCCACGGTCCGGGGCAGGACCACCGCGTGGACCCCCTCGTCGCGGCCGAGCCGGTCGAGGACCTTGGGGAAGAGCGGGTTCGACTTGCGGTGGTAGAGGGAGACGTCGGGCGGCGGGCGGACGATCACGACGACCCGCTCCTCGTCGACCCCGAGCCGCCGCAGCGCCTCGGCATCGGGCTCGAAGTCGTAGAGGTAGTACTCCTCCTTCAGTCCCGGATACGGGAAGTACTTCTCCTCGCTGACCCCGAAGCGGCGCAGCCGCTCGAGCGGGACCGAGTCCGGGAACATCACCCGCCGGGCGAGGCGGCAGCCGATCCGGTGCTGGGTGACCGCGTACTCGTAGTCGTGCATGTTCGCCTCGGGGACGCCGAGCGTCTTCGCGGCGATCGCGAGGTCGTTGGAGCCGTGGGCCAGCGCCAGGTCGAAGCCGCGGCCGCGGCCGAACTTCAGCATCCCGGCGCTGCGGGAGGCGAGGCTGTAGGCCTTGCGCAGCCGCGAGGCACCGCCGTGACGGCCGATCGGGGTGTGGTCGATCTCGTGGAGCGCCAGCAGCTGCTGGGTCTGGGCGTAGTCGCGAGAGGTGATCTCGACCTCGTGCCCTTCGCCGCGCAGCCGCTCGATGATCGGGCGCAGCACCAAGACGTGCGCCGGAGCGCTCATGTCGACCCAGATGCGCACGGGTTAAACGGTCGCGGCCAGCTCGGCGTAGAGCGGGAAGCGGTCCATCAGGGCGCCGGTGCGGGCGCGCAGGTCCTCCTGCGAGGACTCGAAGTCGGGGCCGAGGGCGGCGACGATCACCTCGGCGATCTCGGTCATCTCCTCCTCGCCCATCCCCCGCGTAGTCAACGCCGGGGTGCCGATCCGCAGCCCCGAGGGGTTCATCGGCGGGCGAGGGTCGAAGGGGATCGCGTTGCGGTTGACGGTAATCCCGACCGCATCGAGGCGGTCCTCCCCGGTCTGGCCGTCGAGCCCGGTCGGGGTGAGGTCGACGAGGACGAGGTGGACGTCGGTGCCGCCGGTGAGTACCGGCACCCCGCCGGCTTCGAGGCCGGCGGCGAGCGCCCGGGCGTTGGCGATCGTCTGCCGCTGGCGCTGGCGGAAGCCCTCGCTGGAGGCGATCTGGAGCGCCACCGCCTTGGCGGCGATCGTGTGCATCAGCGGCCCGCCCTGCTGACCGGGGAAGATCGCTTTGTCGATCGCTTTCGCGTGCTCCTCGCGCGAGAGGATCATGCCGCTGCGGGGGCCGGCGAGGGTCTTGTGGATCGTCGTCGTGACGACGTCGGCGTGCTCGACCGGGTTCGGGTGCTCGCCGGCGGCGACGAGGCCGGAGAAGTGGGCCATGTCGACCATCAACTTCGCCCCGACGGAGTCGGCGATCTCGCGGAAGGCGGCGAAGTCGAGCTGACGCGGGTAGGCGGACCAGCCGGTAACGATCAGCGCCGGCTTGTGCTCCTGCGCCAGGCGCGCGACCTCGTCCATGTCGACGAGGTAGTCCTCGCGACCGACGTGGTAGGGCACCGGGTTGTAGAGCTTGCCGCTGACGTTGATCTTCATCCCGTGGCTGAGGTGGCCGCCGTGGTCGAGGGCGAGGCCGAGGAAGGTGTCCCCCGGTTCCAACAGCGCCATGTAGACGGCATTGTTGGCCTGGGCGCCGGAGTGCGGCTGGACGTTTGCGTGCTCGGCCCCGAAGAGGCTCTTGGCCCGGTCGATCGCCAGCTGCTCGGCGACGTCGACCTCCTCGCAGCCGCCGTAGTAGCGGCGGCCGGGGTAACCCTCGGCGTACTTGTTGGTGAGGACCGAGCCGACCGCTTCCAGCACCGCCTGGGGGACGAAGTTCTCCGAGGCGATCATCTCCAGCGTCCGCTGCTGGCGCCTCAGCTCGGCCTCGAGCACCGCGGCGATCTCGGGATCGACCTCGGCGAGCGGCGCGGTCTGGAAGTTGTCCGGCACTTCAGCCATCGTCGGGCGACCATAGCAACGGGTAGGGATATCCTGGCCGCGGTGAGAAGCCGCATCTTGCTCGCTTTGCCGGCGCTGATGCTCGCGCTGGCGCTACCCCTCCGCGCCGCAGCCGCGGTCGAGAATCCCTGCGACACCGCCCAGGCCCGCTCCCTCCTCTGCCCGAACTTGCGGATCGCCGCGCCGAGCGAAATCTACGCCCAGAAGGTCGGCGGCCACGTGCTGCTGCGGGCGACCAGCGACGTCGAGAGCCGCGGCAAGGGCCCGATGGAGCTGCACGGCCGCCGCGACGGGCCGCGCTCGATGCAGGTCAGCCAGTGGATCTACAAGAAGGGCGGCGGCCACATCGTCCTCCCGACCGAGGCGAAGCTGCACTTCACCTACGTCGGCACCTACTTCGGCGGCTCCTACTGGAAGGTCCACGAGCTGGCCAACTTCGAGCTGCGACGGGTCGGTCCGGATGGCAAGGTGGGCGACGTCGTCCGCACCAGCCCCAAGCTCAACTACTGCCTGCGCGACCTCGCCCACACCCGCCCCGGCCGCCGTTCGCCGGAGAGCTGGGTCTACCCCGGCTGCAACCAGAACCCCTTCCAGGACCGGGTCCGGCTCGGAACCTCCGTCGGCTGGTCGGACATCTACCCGGCCGCCTACCACCAGCAGTGGATCGACGTCCACGGCCTGCGCGGCTGCTTCGCCTACCGGATGATCGTCGACCCGAGGGAACACCTCTTCGAGTCGAACGAGGACGACAACGTCTCCCAGCGCCTCGTCCGCCTGCCCTATCCCGGGCACCCTGGCTGCTGAAAGCGCTTCGGCTGCGCCTCAGCCGAGCCCGACGGAAGCCAGCTTGCTGGCGAGGTCGCCGGGCGAGAGGGCGCCGTCGCGGAGGATCCGCCAGCCGCCGTCCTCCTCGATCGCGGTGATGTCGACGACGGTCGAGGGCAGGCCCGGGAGCTCGCCGCCGTCGATCGCCAGGTCGACGCCGTCGCGGATCGATGCCGGCACGTCCTCGAAGCGAGCCGGCGCCGGCTCGCCGCTGAGGTTGGCCGAGGTCTGGAAGACCGGGCACATCGTCCCCGCCAGCGCCCCCCCGATCAGGCGGATCCCGAGCTGCCCGGGATCCTGGCGGCAGGCGAGCGGGTAGCGCCGCTGCGGGTTGGCAACGACGAGCGTCACCGGGCCCGGCATCAGGGCGCTGGCCACCGCTTTCGTCCGCGGGCCGAGCTGCGAGACGAGCTCGCGGATCGCCAGCGGCGAGAAGTACATGACCGCCGAGGGTTTCCCGTCGTCGCGCCCCTTCAGCCGGTGGATCTTCGCGATCGCTCCCGCGTCGAGCGGATCGCAGGCGAGCCCGTAGAGACCGTCGGCGGGAAAGACGGCAACGCCGCCGCCGGCGATGCAGCGTTCGAGCGCCTTCCGCGCCACCTGCGCCTCGCCGCTGCGGAGCCGGATCGTCTCGGTCATGCGACCGCCCCCGTCCACCCGGCGACGACCCGCTCGATCCCGGCGAGGTCCCGGCGCGTCTCGATTCGCTCGAATCCCGCCTGCCGCATCAGCGCCGCGACCGCCTCGGCCTGCCCCTCCCCCACCTCGACAGCAAGTGCTCCGGTCTTTTGTGCCGCATAGCGATACAAAGGTCCGGCGGACTTTTGAATCAAGGCGCGGTAGGCGTCGAGGCCGTCGGGGCCTGCCAGCAGCGCCTCGCGCGGCTCCCATTGGGTCACCTCGGGCTGGAGCGATGCCCAGTCGTGCTCGGCGACGTAGGGGAGGTTGGCGAGGACGAGGTCGAAGGTCTCGCCCTCCGGCAGGGTGCCTTCGAGGAAACGGACACGGTCGGAGAGACCGAGGCGCACGGCGTTCGCCCGCGCCACTTCGAGTGCCCCGGCTGAAGTGTCGGTCGCGGTAACCGCGCACCCCGGCAGCTCGTCGGCAACCGCCAGCGCGATCGCGCCCGAGCCGGTGCCGACGTCGAGCATGCGCTCCGGCCGCAGCTCCAGCGCCAGCTCGACCAGCAGCTCGGTCTCGGGCCGGGGGACCAGCACCCGTCGGTCGACCGCCAGCTCCAGGTTGCGGAAGCCTTTACGACCGAGGATGTAGGCGACCGGCTCGCGCCGCAGCCGCCGCCGCACCATCTCGCCGAACAGGCGCCCGGCTGCCGCCGGTACCTCAGCCCCCCCATCGGCGATCAGCGCAGAGCGCCCGCACCCCATCGCCTCACCCAGCAGCAGTTCGGCATCCAGTCGAGGTTCGTCGACCCCCACCGCTGCCAGCGCGTCGACCGCCGCCTCCAGCGCCTCACGCACCGATGCGCCGGTCATCGTCGCCACGGCTCAGGCAGCCGAGGCCGCGGCCTCGAGGCGCTGCCGCTTCTCCTCCGCCGAGAGCGCGTCGGTGAACTCGCCGAGCTGGCCGGCCAGCACCCCCTCGAGGTTGTGGGAGGTGTGCTTGATCCGGTGGTCGGTGACCCGGCCCTGGGGGAAGTTGTAGGTGCGGATCTTCTCCGAGCGCTCGCCGCTGCCGACCTGAGCCTTGCGCTCGGAGGCGAGCTTCGCCTGCTGCTCGGCCAGCTCCCGCTCGTACAGCCGCGCCCGCAGCACCCGCATCGCCCGCTCCTTGTTCTGCAGCTGGGACTTCTCGTCCTGCATCGAGACGACGAGGCCGGTCGGTTTGTGGGTGATCCGCACCGCCGAGTCGGTGGTGTTGACCGACTGGCCGCCCGGGCCGGAGGAGCGGTAGACGTCGATCTGGAGGTCGTTCTGGTCGATCTCGACCTCGACCTCCTCGACCTCCGGCAGCACCGCGACGGTCGCGGTCGAGGTGTGGATCCGCCCCTGGGACTCGGTCTCCGGCACCCGCTGGACGCGGTGGGTCCCGCCCTCGAACTTGAAGATCGAGTAGGCGCCCTCGCCCTTGACCTCGAAGGTGACCTCCTTGAAGCCGCCGGCCTCCGAGGCGCTCTGGGAGAGGACTTCGATCGCGAAGCCGAGCTCGTCGGCGTAGCGGTTCAGCATCTTGAAGAGGTCTCCCGCGAACAGCGCCGCCTCGTCGCCACCGGTGCCGGCGCGGATCTCGACGATCACGTTCTTGGCGTCGTTCGGGTCGCGCTCGACCATCGCCAGGCGGATCTCCTCTTCCAGCGCCTCCAGCTGCCCCGGCGCCTCCTCGACCAGCTGCCGCATTTCCGCGTCCTCACCCTCGGCCAGCAGCTCCCGCGCCCCTTCGAGGTCGTCGCGCAGCGTCCGCCACCGCCCCGCCAGCTCGCTCGCCGGCTGCAGCTCCCGGTATTCCCGCCCGACCGCCGCATAGCGCTCCCGGTCCCCGATCACCTCAGGGTCAGACATCTGCCCCTCCAAATCGGCGAAGCGCGCTTCGATCTGCTCGACCAGCTGCTCGATCATGGTGCGAAGAGTAGAGCCGCCCCTCTAAGCCACAATCTCAATGTGCGGCTTTTTGGCCGCCTCCTCCGGGGTCTCCCGTGCAAGCACCGCATTCAGAGATGCGATCGCCACCGCCAGCTGCTCTTCGTCGGGCTCGCGCGTGGTCAGGTTCTGCAGCATCAGTCCCGGCCACATCACCACCCGCACCCAGCGTTTGCGCCGGTTCTTCCCCGCCCACTTGATCACCTCGTAGGAGAGGCCGGCGATCAGCGGGATGCCGAGGATCCGCGAGAGCACCAGCCAGTACCAGGCGGGCAACCCGAGCGGGGCGAAGACGAAGATCGCCAGCACCATCACGATCAGCAGGAAGCTGGTCCCGCAGCGCGGGTGCAGGCGCGAGTAGAGCTTCGCCCGGGCGGGCACCAGCTCGTCTTCGGCCTCGTAACAGGAGATCGTCTTGTGCTCGGCGCCGTGGTACTC
>Ga0207661_10002020_pt1 | contig 13988 bp, 12 predicted proteins | sample KBSC713LmetaG_FD_184337 | JGI IMG/M metagenome (GOLD analysis project Ga0207661, IMG submission 184337) | Corn rhizosphere microbial communities from Kellogg Biological Station, Michigan, USA - KBS C7.1-3L metaG (SPAdes) (version 2) | ecosystem: Host-associated > Plants > Roots > Rhizosphere ... | reverse complement strand
AGGGGATGGTCGACGAGGTACCGCTCGTCGAGCTGCAGCGCGCCGTGTGATCGCGGCCGGTGCGTCCGTCGCTGAACGCCAGTATCGTGGGACGAAAATGAAGTGGCCGGCTTGCTCGATCGTGTTGATGGCGCATGTCGTGGGCGGCTGCGCGTCTCGGGGAGCGCCGCCGCCGGCACGGCCGGACCCACCGGGTCAGGCGACCAACCAGGCAGTCGCGCCAAGCGCGCCGGAGGTTCAAGCGAGCCCCGAGGAGATCGCCGAGAGCGAAGCCGTTGCCAGGCACTTCCTGGGCGATCGTCGCGGGGCAGCCCAGAAAGCAGGGGCCTACGGATGGCTGACTGTCGGAAGGTTGTATTGGGTGACGGGGCCCGTCGAACCGACCCGCCTCGTCGCGGTGCCTGGAGAGGGACGGACGCCGGTTCTGTTGACCGGAGACATTGCCGCGCTCAAAAGCTTTCTCGCGTTGCAGTTCGACGGCCGACTGCCCGGAGTCGACGCTCTGAACGGCATCGCACAGCTGGTCAAGGACGCCATCGTCGGGAAGGGCGGAAGCATCGCGACCCCGGAATTTTTCAGGTCGCAACATGACGCCCTCGGGGAATGGCTCAAGGGCCGCGCGCGCGATCCCGCGGAACTCGAGAGGCTGTGTTCAGGAATCCGCAGCTCGCTGGGCAAGAACGAATGGACGCTGGAATTCAACGTCATCAACGGCGCGGGGGGCGTGGACGTCGTGCGGGCGTCTGGGACTGCATCACCGCTCGCGCTTCGGAACGTCAGCGTCGGGTTGGTGAAGGCCCGAGGCGAGTTTCGCTACCCGATCGAGGGATAACGTAGCTTGAACGGCGCGTTCCGCCGGCGCGTTACTTCGCGCGGGCGGCGGCGACGGCGGCGACGAGCTCGCGGGCGCGTTCGGTGATGACGGCGTCCTCGCCGCGCTTGAGGGCGGCGATGTCGACCAGCTCGCCGCCGACGCCCAGGGCGGCGGCGCCCGCGGCGATGAAGTCGCCGGCGGTCGAGGCGTTCACGCCGCCGGTCGGCAGCATCTTCACGTCGGGGAGCGGGCCCTTCAGCGCCTTGATGTACTTCGGGCCGCCCACCGCGGATGCGGGGAAGATCTTCACCATGTCGGCGCCCGCCTTCCAGGCCGTGATCACCTCGGTCGGCGTGAGCGCGCCGGGCATGATGGGCACCGCGTGGCCGTGGGCGGCCGTGATGGTCGGCAGATCCAGGCCCGGGCTCACGATGAAGGCGGCGCCCGCATCGATGCACTTGAGCGCGGCCTCTGCATCGAGCACGGTGCCCGCGCCCACCACGGCGCGATCACCCAGCTTCTCGACCAGCGCGCGGATGACGGTGAGCGCGTCCGGCACGGTCATCGTGATCTCGAAGATCGAGATGCCGCCGGCGAGCACCGCCTCGGCGGCGCGCATCGCCAGCTCGGGCGACGGCGCGCGAACCACCGGCACGATGCCAACCTCTTCGACACGCCGGCAGATCGCGGCGCGCCGTCCTCCATCTGGCGCGCTCATCGATCGATCCTCGTGCCCGCGCCCTTCATCGCCCGCATCACCTCCGCGAACGACGCCATCGTGGTATCGCCGGGCGTGGACATCGCGAGCGCGCCGTGCGCGACGCCGCACTCCAGCGCCCACTGCGGATCCTTGCCCGCGAGCAGGCCGTAGATGAAGCCCGACGCGAACGAGTCACCGCCGCCGACGCGGTCCAGGATCTCGACGTCGCGCTGCGCGACCTCGTAGAACTCTCCCTCGTACCAGCAGATCGCGCCCCAGCCGTTGATCGACGCCGAGCGCGACGTGCGCAGCGTCGTCGCGACCGCCTTGATGTTGGGGAACTCGGCGACGACGTTGCTGATCATCGACCGAAACGCCGCGGTCGGCAGGGCCTGGAAGTGCGCGTCGACGTTCTGCAGCTCGAAGCCGAGCGCCGCCGAGAAGTCCTCCTCGTTGCCGAACAGCACGTCGACGAACGGCATCAGCGATCGGTTCACCTTGCGCGCCTGCACCTTGCCGCCGACCGAGCGCCACAGCGAATCGCGGTAGTTGAGGTCGTACGAAACGCAGGTGCCGTACTTGTGCGCCTCTTCCATCGCCGTGTGCGCGACCGCCGGCGTCCCCTCGGACAGCGCGCAGAACACGCCGCCTGTGTGGAACCAGCGCGATCCCTGCCCGGGCCCGCCGAACAGTCCCTTCCAGTCGACGTCGCCCGCCTGCATCTGCGCCACGGCCGTGTGGCCGCGGTCCGAACAGCCGACGCCGCCGCGCGGGCCGAAGCCGCGCTCGGTGAAGTTGAGGCCGTTGCGGACGCTGCGCCCGACGCCGTCGTATTCCTTCCAGCGCAGGTACGACAGATCGACGCCGCCCTGGAGCATCAGGTCCTCGACCAGGCGGCCGACGGGGTTGTCGGCCAGCGCCGTCACGTGCGCGGTGCGCAGGCCGAAGCAGCGGCGCAGGCCGCGCGACACGTTGTATTCGCCGCCGCCTTCCCAGGCTTGGAACGTGCGCGTCGTGTGGACGCGTCCTTCGCCCGGATCCAGGCGCAGCATCACCTCGCCGAGGCTGACGCCGTCGAAGCGGCAGTCGGACGCGGCCTTCACTGAAAGCTTGGCGGTCATCGATTCATCTTCCTTAACGGCCCATCCAGCCGCCGTCGACGACCAGCACGTGGCCGTTGACGTAGTCGCTCGCGCGCGCGGCGAGGAACACGGCCGCGCCACCCAGGTCGGCCGGCTCGCCCCAGCGGCCGGCCGGGATGCGCACGGTGATCTGCGCGTTGCGCACAGGATCGGCGGCGAGCGCCGCGGTGTTGTCGGTGTGAATGTAGCCGGGCGCGATCGCGTTGACGTTCACGCCCTTGCCCGCCCATTCGTTGGCGAGCGCCTTCGTCAGCTGCGCGACGCCCCCCTTCGAGGCGGCATAGGCGGGCACGGTGATCCCGCCTTGGAATGAAAGCAGCGAGGCGATGTTCACGATCTTGCCGCGGCCGCGCGCGAGCATGCGCTTGCCGGCGGCGCGGCACAGCCGGAACACGGCGGAGAGGTTCACGTCCAGCACCGCGGCCCAGTCGTCGTCGGAAAAATCGACGGCGGGCGAGCGCCGGATCGTGCCCGCGTTGTTGACCAGGATGTCGATCCCGCCCAGCTCGCGGACGGTCGCTTCGACCAGCGCTTCGGCGGTCGCGGCGTCGCGCACGTCACCGACGAGGACGGCCGCGCGCCGGCCCAGCTTCCGGATCGCCGCGGCGGTGTCGTTCGCGACGTGCTTGTTGCCGTGACACGCGACGTCCGCGCCGGCCGCGGCGAGCGCCTGCGCGAGCGCAGCGCCGATTCCGGTCCCCGCACCTGTGACGAGAGCGCTGAGTCCGTCGAGCCGAAAAGCATCCATGAGAAGGGGTGTCCGAACCGGCTACTTTCGGCTCGATGCGCCGATGCCCGAATCGCTGCCGAAGCCGGGCTGCACGTTGACGACGCCGAACTGCCGATCGTCGACCTCTTTGTGCGCCGCCATCATCCAGATGAAGTTGATGCTGTGGCCCGGCGCGGCGACGTTCGGGTGGTAGCCCGACGGCATCAGCACCGCGTCGCCGTCGTGGACGACCGCCGCGAACTCCGGCCGTTCCGGGTTGTCGTAGACCAGCTGGATGCCGAACGCGGGCGGCGGCATGTCGAAGTACACGTAGACCTCCTCCAGCATTTTCGTGTGCTCGTGGGGAGGCCAGCTGGTCCAGTTCCCGTGCTGCGAGCGTGTGAAGCCCATGAGGATCCGGCCCGCCTTCACGTTGTCGCCGACGACGATATTCAGATCGCGCGTCGTCGCCTCGCCGCCGGCGCGGAACTTCAGCTTCGGGTCCGCCGACAGCTCGGCGTAGCGGATCACCTGCAGCGGATAGTCGCCGCTCACCTCCGCGGCGCACTCGACCAGATCGACCTCGCCCGTCGTCTCCACGACCACGCTGCTGCCGCGCGGGATGTAGATGGCGTCGTGCAGGCCGATGTCGTGGCGCGTGCCGTCGACCGTGATCGAGCAGGCCCCGCGCATCGACAGCAGCGCCGTCTCGCGCGCCTCGGTCGCGAACGCGACCCGCGGCGTCCCCGCGTCCAGGATGATGCGCCCGTAGTGAAGATGGGCCATCTCGCTGTTGGCCGGGGTGACCGAGACGTGCCGGCCGCGGCGCGACGCCGTGCCGGTGAAGATCAGTTTCGACGCGTCCAGCTTCGCGGTGGCATTTGAGGTCGACATGGCAAATCGTCTCTACACCTGCGGTTTTCACGGCGCAAGCGGGTGCCGATACATGAGCCGCGCACCGCCGGCGCGGACACCCTTGCAATCGTTACTCGTGGTGTGCCCCAGAGCGCTTTTCTTGTTGGCGATGGCACCGTTCGGGCTTGCGTGCTCGGGCGGTTATGGACCCCAACCGACCGGGATGGGGGGCTGGTACACGACCGCCGGCGCGGCGGGGCACGGCGGTGGTGTGGCGGGGACCGGCGGGACTCAGGCGGCGGCCGGGACAGGGGGTAGTTTCGTCGACACGGCGGGCACCGGTGGGTCCGTGACCGGAGCGGCGGGCCGCGGCGGGACGGGTGGGGCGGCAGGCACGGGGGGCGGCGCCGGGACGACGGGCGTCGCCGGGACCGCGGGGATGCTCTCGCCGGTCGCGCCACCCGCCTGCGACGCGATCGGGGCCGAGCCGACGATCCCGACGGCGTGCGCGACGATCCTCGCGACCAAGACGCTCGTCAGCGGTAGCCCGAGCGACGAGACGCTGGACAGCACGGCGATCCAGACGGCCATCACCGACTGCCCGGCGGGTCAGGCCGTCCGCCTTGCCGCCGACGGCGACAAGGTCGCGTTCGTGTCGGGTCCGCTGTCGCTGAAGTCGGGCGTCACCCTCTGGCTCGACACGGGCACGATGCTGTTCGCGTCGCACAACCCGCGCGATTTCGATTCGTCGCCCGGCAAGTGCGCCGGCAACAACACCGGCAACTCGTCGTGCAAGGCGCTCATCAACGTCACCGACCCGAACAACTCGGGCGTCGTCGGCACCGGCACCATCGACGGGCGCGGCGGCGAGTTGCCGACGGGCAGCACCAGCACCTGGTGGCAGCTCGAGGACATGTACGACGGGAACCTCGCGGCGCCTCGCCTGATCCAGGTGAACTTCGGCAGCAACTTCGTCCTGTACAACGTCACGCTGAAGAACGCGCCGAAGTTCCACGTCGTCATCGACTCGACGAACGGGTACAAGGTGTGGGGAATTACGATCAACACGCCGGCGGACTCGCCCAACACCGACGGCGTCGATCCTTCGCGCGCGAAAAACGGGGTCATCGCTTACACGAAGATCACCACCGGCGACGACAACATCGCCGTGAAGGGCGGCGGACCGAACCCGGTCGACGGCCTGCTGGTCGCGCACAACCACTTCGGCCGCGGCCACGGCATGTCGATCGGCAGCGAGACCAACGGTGGCGTCCGCAACGTCAGCGTCTGCGATCTCTCGCTCGACGGCACCGACAACGGGCTGCGCATCAAGTCCGACGCCAGCCGCGGCGGTCTCGTCCAGGGCGTCTACTACACCGACGTCTGCATCCGCGACAGCCGCCACCCGCTGGTCTTCGATTCGTACTACAGCTCGGCGACCGGGACGCTGATCCCCGACTATCGGGACATCTCGGTCAATAACGTCCACGTGCTGGGCATGGGCGGGCTGAACACCTTCCGGGGCTGGGACGCCGCGCATCCCATCGGCATCGCGCTGAACAACGTCGTCTTCGACAACGGGCCGACGTCGATCACCTCCCAGTACAGCACCCTCACGTTCGGCCCCCTCCCGGTGAACATCAAGCCGGCCGGCACGGGCGTGACGGTCACCGACCAGGTCACCGGCACCGCCACACCCCGCGACTGCAGCAGTGCGTGGGTGACCTTCTGATTCCCCCGCTTGAACCTGCTGATTTCGTGATCGGTTGTATGGCCCTGAACATGCGGTTCCCCGCCCGTTTTCGGGCCCATAAGCGAGCCGTTTCCAGGTTCTACGACAACCCATAGCCTCGAACCGACGGACCTTTTCGGACCCTGGGCTTCGGAGGCCCTGAACAAATGAACGACACACTCACGTCAGGCCCTGGGAAATCGCTGCTCGCCACTCTCGCGCTCGTCTTTCTGGCCGCCGGTTCCGCGCGCGCGCAGACCAACGACGCGCCGCCCGCCGGCGCAGCTGACGCGCAGCCTCCCGCCGCGCCGCTGCCGCCCGCGGCCGTGCCGCCACCGCCGCCGCCCGCCGCGCCGCTGCCCCCGGCCGCCGAGCCGCCGCCGCTCGCGCCCGTCACCAACGGCGCGCGCTCGCCCGACGGCGCCGGCCCCTCCGAGATTCCGAACGGCGCCGGCCCGAACTACGAGCAGACGTGGTTCACGCGGACGCCGCTGAAGATGTCCCTCGGCAGCGGTGATCAGATCTGGTCGATCACGTTCTTCGGAACGATCGAGGCCGACTACATCACCGACACGACGCGCAGCTACAACGAGATCGTCGGCCGCGACATCGTCGCGCGCAGCGACACCTACGAGGGAACGGTCGGCCGCACGCAGTTCTCGATGCGCAACACGCGCGTCGGCTTCTTGCTGGATTCGCCGCGCGTGGGCGTCGTCAGCCCGTCGGCGGTGTTCCAGGGCGACTTCGCGGGCAACCAGCCGGGCACGCCGTACGTGATTCCGGGCGTCCAGGTCGGATCGACCATCTCGGAGAACGCGTATTACAGCAGCCCGACGTTCCGCATCCGGCACGCGTACCTGTCGCTGAAGAACCCGTACGTCGACATCCTCGCGGGCCACACGTTCGACGTGTTCGGCTTCCAGAACTACTACCTGGCGCTCTCGCTGCTGGGCTTGCCGAACCAGGTCTCGACGCGCACGACGCAGTTCCGGCTGTCGCGCACGCTCGGCGCGGGCGGTCCGATCTCCGTCGACATCGCGGCGTCGGCGACGCGGCCCGCGCAGCGCGACTCGATGGTGCCGGACTTCATGGGCGGCCTCCGCCTCTGCTTCAATAACTGGAAGGGCATCACCACGCCGGGCAACGCGGTGACGATCGCCGCGCCGCTGTCGGTGTCGGTGTCGGGCGTCACCCGCCAGTTCAAGGTGAACGCGTTCACGCCGCCGCCGGCGCAGAGCTCGAACACCACCACCGGCTGGGGCCTGTCGGCTGATCTCTTCGCGCCGATCATCCCGGCCGTGAACGCCTACGATCGCAGTAACCGCCTGTCGCTGGTCGGTTCGTTCGTGATCGGAACCGGCATCGCCGACCTGATCTCGTCGGGCGGCGGCGCGCGCTTCCCGACGCTGCCGAACGCCATGCAGTACAACCCGCCGCCGGAGTACACGGCGGACATCGACAACGGCCTGGTCACTTTCGACTTCACCGGCGTCGTCCACACGATCGACTGGTACGCCCTGAAAGGCGGCCTCCAGTACTACCTGCCGGGCGGCGGGCGCTTCCTGCTCGCGGGCAACTTCACGTACGCTCACTCGAACAACCTCGCCAAGCTGTACCCGATGGGCGGCGCGGAGATCGAGCTGCTCGGCGCCATCGCCAACACGAGCATGTCGGCCGACGGCAGCCTGCTGTGGGACGCGACGCCTGCGGTCCGCTTCGGCGTCTCGGGGCAGTACACGCAGGTCACCTACCTGGACGGTCTCAAGCCGCACAACGTGCGGGCGATCGGCCAGGCGATGTACACGTTCTAGCGAGCGCGAGCGACCGTGGTATCTCTCCGCGCAGATGCGCGGGGAGATGGGAACGGTGCGGGTCGCGCTGATCGCCTGCGTGCTGGCAGGGGCGGCGTGCCGGCGTTCGGCCGAGCCGCCCGCTGCGCCGGCCGCGTCGCGGGTCGACGCCCGTCCCGATTCGAATCCGCGCACCGACGCGAACCGGCGGGACGCGGGCGGGGCTTCCGATGCCGAGACGGCATCGGAGGAGGATGCCGCCACCGCCGCCGCGCGCTTGAACGCAATGATCTGCAAGCGCCCGCGCTGCTGCGTCACGCGCGTGATGCCCGCCGGCGTCGGCCGCGACGGGACGCGGTACACGGTCGTCCGCGTCGACCTGCTGCCGCGCCGCCGTCGCTGCGCGCCGCCGCAGACGGGCGAGCAGGAGGACGTCGTCGATCCCGAGGCGCTCGCCGCCGAGCAGGCCGGCGAGCTGGACGAGACGCAGCGCGAGCGCTACCGCTGGGATCTGATTGAAGAGAAGGGTGGCAAGCTCCGCTGGCGCCAGCCGCTGGAGATCGACCGCTGGGGCGTCAGCGACTTCGGCATGGGCGGCGGCGAGGACGGGGTGGGCGCCGACCCGGTCGCACGGACTGTCAGCTACTCGGGTGAAGGTGGGTCGGCCTGGCGCGGCGGCTCGACGGTGACCGTCGGACTGGACCCGCCGCGCGTCGTGGAGTTTTCGCAGACGTCGTCCTGGCGCGGGGGCCAAGACGAGCACAGCGTCGAGTGGAGCTGGGACGCCTTCTCAGGCCGGGAGTCCCGGTCGACTGCGTTCTGCCGCACCGGACCGGGGCCGGACGCCGGCCTACCGTCAGAAGCCGCGGACGCCGCCACCGACGACAACGGCGAGCCCGTCGCCGCCAGCGACGAGGTCATCATCCCGCAGCTCGCGCTGCCGGCGGACTTCGTGAAGAGCGGCTGGGCGACCATCTCATTCCGCGCGTGCGCGGCCCAGGTCGACGGCAAGGATCTCGGCTTCACGATTCACGGGCCCGCGCGCGGCGACAGCGCCGACTCCCAGATGTGGGCCATGATGTCGTCCGGCGGCGTGCTCTTCGTGGAGGTGACCGACGACCACCTGGTGCCGGCCGCGCGCAACTGGGTCAAGGCCGATCACCTCGAGCTGTGGCGCGTGTCGGCCGCGGCCGGGAGCGGCCGGGGCAGCGGCTGCTTCCAGGCCAACCCCGACGTGAAGGCGCTGCAGTGGGGCGTCGGGATCGACGGACAGATCTACAGGGCGCACGGCGCCCCCGCGGCCAGCCCGACGGTGCGGACGGCGCGAACGGAGCGCGGCGTCCGCTTCCGCATCGCGCTGCCCGACGAGGGACGCGGCCTGACCGTCGTCTACAGCGACAGTGACGACGGCGCCCACCAGAAGCGCCTGATCGCGACCAGCCAGCTCGTGTTCGGCCGCGCCTGGACCGTCGGCGGCGTCACCACGATCGACGCATCACGCGCGCGCTGCGTGGTCGAGAACGCAGCCCTGCGCCCGAAGATCGCGCCGGTGCACTGGCACGGCGGGCTTCTACTTCCGAACCTGCCGAAAGAGTTCGCCGCCGATCGCTAACGCTCGACGCGGCGGAGCCCCTCTCGACAAACGGCCGCGCGGTCCCAGCTTGGCGGCTCACACGGAGGAAGCCATGCCCGCCAGCCGCCACACGCCCATCGTCAACTTCGATCACATCGGGACCGGGGTTCGCGACCTGAAAGCCGCGCGCACGTTCTACGGCGCGGCGCTGGGGGCCATCGGCATGAAGATCAACATGGACGTCGGGACCGCGTTCGGGATGGGCTCGCGGACGCAGAAGATCTTCTGGCTGGGCCGCGACGCGAAGGCGAGCGGCAGCGGTCACTACGCGTTTCGCGTCGACCACCGCGCCGAGGTCGACGCGTTCTACGAGGCCGCGATGGCCGCGGGCGGCAAGGACAATGGCAAGCCCGGTCCGCGCCCGAACTACGGACCCCACTACTACGCCGCGTTCGTGAAGGACCGCGAGGGCAACAACATCGAGGTCGTCTGCTACGCGCGCGCGGCCACGCCGAAGCCGCGCCGCCGCGCCCGAAAGCGCTGAGCGCGGCCTACGGCGCCGGTGTGACCGGCTTGATGTCGCAGCAGTACAGCTTCGACTGGTAGCCGTCGGCGCTCGAGCCCTGGGTCGGCGCGTCGCACGTCACCGCCAGGAAGTCGTCCTCGGGTGTGTCGCGGCCGTAGCACGAGAACCCGAATCGGTTCGCGGCGCAGCCCGGGACACGGAGGTCCGGCACACACGATCCGCCCGGCGGAACCAGCGCGGGCACGTAGCAGCAGAAGTACTGGACGGTGGGGTTCGGCGCCTGCGTCGGCGTCGCGCACAGGAAGTAGTAGAAGTCCGCGCGGCTCTCGTTGGCCTTGAAGTCCTCCGCCGATGGGATCGCGCCGTTCGTGCACGTCCAGCCGCTCATGCGGTCGGGCAGCCACGACGTCATCTTGCCGGTGCACTGTCCGTCGGATTGCACGCAGCCCGTTCCCAGCGGCGGCGGCGGGATGGGACGCGCCGTGCAGCAGTAGTTGATGAAGTCGTCCTCGCGCACGCCGTTGCCGCAGTCGATGAGTGGGTTCAGCGCCTCCGGTCGGTTCGCCCCGCGGCACTGGAAGCCGTAGAACGACGATCGGATCTGCGCCCGCAGCTCGCCGTCCGGATGGTTCACCGTGTGGATGTTCAGGTACGCGCCGCCGTTGCGGATGAAGTTCATCTGCTCGGCGGTCACAGGGCCGCTGCCCGAGACGCCGCCCGACGTGACCCCGCCCGACGGCACCGCCAGCGTCACGACGACGTCGCCGTTCTGTCCAGGTCCGGCCGGGCCATGGATGTGCGCGGCTGTCGCGCCCGACGAGAGGCCGGCGAACGATCCGCTCACGGAGACGGTGCCGGTGGTCTCGTTGAACGAGACCATCACCGACGCCGTTCCGGTGCTGTCGTTCGCGGGAACCTCCTGGGCGGCGGTCAGTATCATCGAGTACGTGTTCTGCGGACAGATCGCGACGGGGTTGAACGCGCAGGTCGTTTCCTCTGCGCTGCAGCAATAGTTCTGCGAGTCGTCGCCGTTCGCCGCGCCGAAATCACCGCAGACCAGGCCCTGCGGGATGCCCTGGTTGTAGTGCGGATTCATGTCCGGCCGCGCCTCGCGCGGGCAGGTGTACCCGACCAGGCCGCCGGTGGGCGCGCCGCCGTCGGGCGTGGCGCCGCACGGGACGGCCTCGTTGCGGGTACAGAGGTCGCTCTTGCGCTGCATGATGTCCTTGTTCATGCAGGCCCACGAGGCGACGGCGAGCCACGACAACAGACCAAGGGCGACGATACCGTGAGCGACGCGCTTCATTAGTTCTTCCACCCGTCGGGACGCTTGGGCGCCGGCAGCTTCGGGAATATGCATTCGCGCGGCGAGCTGGGCGTTGTGACCATATCGGTGAGGTTGACGCCCGTGCCGCCGGGCCTGAAGTTCGTGTCGCGCGGCCCGACCACGATGTTCGCGAACTCGGCCGCGACCGCCTGCTGGCCGAAGTTCTCGATCACGACGTTGTCGAGCGTGATCGGCCCGGCCACCGTGGCCGCGTTGAAACCCTCGAGCGTCACGACGGGCTGGTTCAGCGCCATGCAGGTCACGTGGTGGATGTCCTTGAAGGTGAGCGCCTTGAACTCTGGAATGTAGTCGCCCGCGAACAGCGGGTTGTACGCGGTGCTGACCAGGATCGCGTTCACCATGTCGCGCATGCAGACGCCGTCGTAGGTGATGTCGCTGACCAGACCGCCGCGGCTGGTGTCCGACTTGACGCGGATGCCGTTGAAGTCGGCGCCGTGCGCCTCGTGACCGACGGCGCGCGAGTCCGCGTCGATCGTCAGGTCCTTGATCTTCACCTTCTGCACGCCGCGGTGGTAGACGCCGCCCGGCGACGTGTACTCACCGTACGTCTCGCTGCCGATCGACATGCCGTGGCCGGTGCCGAAGTGCATGTGCGCGATGACCAGGTCCTCGACCCAGTGGCCGCCCTTGATCGCGATCTGATCGTCGCCGGTGCTGATGGTCGAACAGGCGATCACGCCGCAGTACGCGATGTTGTTCGCGCCGGGGTCGATGCCGTCGGTGTTGCGCGCCCAGCTTGGCGTCAGCTGGCGGCCCATGCTGTTGAACCACTTGGACGGCGTCAGGACCGTCACGCCCCAGACGATGAACCCGGCCCCCGGCGTCGGGCAGCCCGAGTCGGGGCCCGCGTTCGGGAACGAGGTCAGCTTGACGTGGAACTTGGACGAATTGTGGAGGGTGATCTTGTAGAGCAGGAACCCGGTCGTCGTGTTGACGGTGTTGATCATCGTCGGCTGGCCGATGCTGCCGTCGATCTCGCGGAGCGCGTAGGACATCTCCCACCACGAGTAGTCGCGGCCGACCAGCGGCTCGCCGCCCTGACCGTCGATCGTGCCTTCGCCGATGATGCCGGGGCTGATGCCGCGGACGGTGATGAACTCGGTGCAGGCGCTGGAGTCGTTGATGCCGAGGACGCCGCAGTTGCCGGTCTTCTGCATCAGGTCCGGGTTGCGCGTCATGAACAGGGTGACGTCCTTGTCGACCCAGAGGATCGTGCTGTCGATGCGGAGGTTGCCGGCGAGGAAGGCGTCGTTCTCGCCGTCCTTGGCCAGCTTCACCACGCCGTTCTTGCAGTGCAGGAGCGCGTCGTTGATGCGCTTGGTGTCCAGCATGTCGACGTTGCCCTGCGGCTCGTCGAGCACGTACCCCTCGGCCGGCGTCTTGCGCGTCGCCTTCAGGATGCACATCGGGTCCGTCGGATCGGGCGGGGGCCAGTCGGCGCCGCCGTTGAACGGCTCTTGCGGCAGGTCCGGATCGCCGGCGCCGCAGCGGGGCGCTCCCGGCGTCTCCTCCGGGAGCGGCTGGTTGCCGCACAGGTAGCTGATCTCCGGGATCGGAGGCTCGTCATGGCACGAGGACAGCACCGTCAGCAACGAGGCGGCCGACAGGACTGTCGACCACCTCGTGACTGCGGGCCACGTCTGCGATTGGTTCATGTGCGGGCGCGGCTTCCTGTGGGCGGTTGTGGTGCTCGGAGTTAGCAGCCCGAGCCAGCGGGGCAGGGCCACGCCGTGTCGCTCGCGCAGCTCCAGGTCCGGTTGCCGTTTGCGTTCGGCGCCTGGCAGACGCAGTAGCCGATCTTGGCGGCGCCACCCGAGTCGCTGTAACCGCCGCCCGGCAGACCGCCGGTGCTGTTGCAGACCGTGCACATGTCGACCGTGCAAGGATCGGACGCCTTCGGCGTGCCGGCCGGGCAGAGCGTGTTGGCCGCTGCCGGGATCTTGTAGCAGGCGTAACTCTTCGCCGGGTCGAAGCTGCAGCCCGACATCTCGGCGTAGACGCCGCCGGTGCAGGTCTCGGACTTCACGCCCGCCTTCTCGGGACCGCAGGTCTTGTAGCAGAGCTGCGGATCGGCCGCGACGCACGCGCCGCCCTTCGTCGGTTCCGCGCTGGCCGCGGTCGTGAGGCCCGTGCAGGAGGGCTGTCCGAGGGTGCCCGTGCTGCCGGCCGAGCCGCTGCCGGTGCTGCCGGCGTTGCCCGACGTCCCCGCCTCGCCCGACGTGCCGGCCTGACCGGTCGTTCCCGCCGTGCCCTGCGGGCTGCCGTTGCCGGCCGAGCCCGTGTTGCTCGGGGGATTGCTGCCGCCGCAGGCCTGGAGAATGAACGCGAGCGCAGCCGCGCCCAGCACCGATTGAACCCGAATCCGCTTAGTCATTTGCAACCCTCGTTTTTGTTGGCGGCCCTACGGGCCAATCCCAGCCCGATGGCCGGCTTGCTTGCTCCGTGGGTGTCCGTACGGGATCCGGAAGGCTCATGGCCGGCCCGTTTTTGAGCCCAAATTCCGCGGTCCTGCCGGTCGCGCGCCGAATCGGCGGCGGGACGTCGTTTTGGCGAGCTGTTCGAGGCCCGTTCAGATACCGATGGTCATCCGTGATCACGCCGCTCCGCCTTCGTTCCTTCGCCGCCGTCCTGGGGTCCTCGCTCGTCTTCCTCGCCGCCGGAAGCGCCCATGCCTGGGGCGGTGCGGCGCCGACCGCCGGCGCCTCGGTCGCCGCGCGGCCCGCTCTCGCGCCGCTCGACTGGGCGCGCCGCACGTGCGACGCGGTCGCCAAGCGCAGCCCGGTGCTGACCGACCGCTGG
>Ga0207661_10002014_pt1 | contig 14006 bp, 12 predicted proteins | sample KBSC713LmetaG_FD_184337 | JGI IMG/M metagenome (GOLD analysis project Ga0207661, IMG submission 184337) | Corn rhizosphere microbial communities from Kellogg Biological Station, Michigan, USA - KBS C7.1-3L metaG (SPAdes) (version 2) | ecosystem: Host-associated > Plants > Roots > Rhizosphere ... | reverse complement strand
TCGTCTGCGCATCGTTCTCCGCGCCGGGGAACCGCAACGCGTGGCTCGACGCATACAACACGGCAAGGCGCCGTTGGTCGGACGAAAGCCTGTGGTCTGAATCGCGACAGGGCGAGCGCGCGCACCGCGAACTCGCCGCGGCGCTGGAGGGCACCGGTTTTCACGTCGGCGAGAAGATCAGGGTCGAAACCACGCGCCAGGTCAGCGTGAGCGACCTCGCGCAACGCGTGCTCACCTTCTCCTCGTCCTCACCGGCCGCGCTCGGCGAAAGGGTCGATGCCATGCTGGCCGATATCGAAGCACGGCTTTCGCCGTTCGGACGCGAGGGCCTCCTCACCGAAACAGTACTGTCGGCGGCCGACGTCGTGCGGCGCTAGATCAACCCGCGCAGGATCTGCGCGGCCTGCCAGCGCAGCCGCAGCGCGTCGGAATTAAAGGCGCTGGAACATTCCTCCTCGCGCTCGCCCTCGAGCAGCGCAGCCCCGCAATGGCGGCAGAGGCGCGGCGAAAGCGCGGCTGCGCGCATCGCCCCATTGCGTTCCCGGTAGCGCGAGAGATCGATGACGTTACGCGATGACATTATCGGTTTCTCAACCATGGCGAGCCTCTCAAGGCGCATGATCTATCCGGAACCGGCTTCCACTTTTCCGGATCATGCCGCTTGCCAAGTCGCGATTTCTTTCGCGCCTTAGCTTGTTGTTGAGCATGACTGCCGTGGAACTCCGCGCCTCGTTCCGCCGTCACGCTCATGACAGCGTTATCGCAGAGAAGTTTCGATCAAACGTTCAGTGCAACGCTCAAATTTTACGGGAGCGATCGAGGCGGGAAAGAAAGCCTTACAGCCACTTCTTCAGCTTGAATATCCAGTAGGGAACGACCGCCGCGGCCGCCATGGCGAGCAGCGCCAGCGGGTAACCATGCGTCCATTCGAGCTCCGGCATCGCCCTGAAATTCATCCCGTAGATCGAGGCGATCAGGGTCGGCGGCATCAGGACCACGGCCATGACCGAAAACAGCTTGATGATGTTGTTCTGCTCGAGATTGACGACGCCGAGCATGGCGTCCAGCACGAAGGTGATCTTGTTGGAGAGATAGGAGGCGTGGTCGGTCAGCGAAGCCACGTCGCGCTGCTGGGTCTTGAGCTGCTCGCGCATGTCCTTGCTCCATTTCACCCCCTCGATCACGGCCGAGAGGAAGGTGACGAGGCGGCCGATCGAGACCAGGCTCTCGCGGACCTTGGAGGTGAGGTCGCCCTTGCGGCCGATCGCGATCAGGATCTGCGAATAGCGCTTGGCGCTGCCGTGCCGTTCGCTCTCGGGCTCGAAGATGTCGTGCGAGACGGTGTCGACGTCGGCACCGATGCGCTCGAGAATGTCGGCGCAGCGGTCGATCACGGCGTCGAGCAGTTCCATCAGCACCTGCTCGCCGGTCACACCCGGCACGCAGGACCGCGCCAGCTTGTTCTCGACCAGGGTGAACGGCCTCGGCTCGTCATAGCGCACCGTCACGAGGCGATGGCCGGAGAGGATGAAGGTCACCGGCGTGGTCTTCGGCGTCTCGGTGTCGGACTGGCACATCAGCGTCGCGGTCATATAGCGCGCGGCGTTCTCGATATAGAGACGGCTGGAAATCTCGATCTCCTGCATCTCGTCCCGCGTCGGCACCGCGATCCCGGCCAGCTTCTCGACCGCCTTGTCCTCGGCGGGGGTCGGATTGAAGAGGTCGATCCACACCGCGTTGTCCGGCAGCGCGGCGAGGTCGTCGGCGGTGGCTTTCTTCAGCGAGGAGGTCGAGGGAACAAACACAGAAAGCATGGAGCACTCCGGACCGCACTTGAACCCACCCAACAGGACTTGGCTCGATTCTGGCAAGCGCCTGATGACGGCCGATTAACCCGCGGTTGGTATTTGTGGCAGGCTGGTGGCGGCAAGGCGACACGGATTCGGCGCCCCGGGCAGGTTTGCCCAAAAATCAGCCGAAATCGGCCCCCCTTGCGGCAAAAAAGCCACAGCTTCGGTCCCGCAACGCGGGAAAGGAGTCTAAGTTCTGGAATTATGGCGGGTTTCGACGATAATGGGATTAACTGAATCATTGGCGTTTGAGGCGCAGGATCGCGCCGCAAACCCAAGGCTGTTGATCGGAAGTACGCCATGTCGTCGCTGAAGGTGAAGCTCTCCATCCTTGCTGCCGCCACCGGCCTGATGCTGTCGGGCTGCATGCAGGCCACGCAGTATGAGGCGACCAACACCACGACCTTCAAGCCGCGCGACAAGGAGTATCTGGCGAAGATCAGGTACACCAACGTGCCGGTCGCCGAGCCCTTCCGTCGCGCCATCGTCGAATATCACCGCAAGGAAGCGCCCGGCTCGATCGTGGTCGATTCCGACAACCACTATCTCTATTACGTCCTGAGCGAGGGCAAGGCGATCCGCTACGGCATCACCGTCGGTGAAGAGGCCATGGCCTGGTCCGGCATCGCCAAGATCGGCGCGATGACCGAGTGGCCGCCCTGGCATCCGACCAAGGGCGAGATCGAACGGCTCGGCGTGCCCACCTTCGTGGCCCCCGGCCCGGACAATCCGATGGGTTCGCGTGCGATGTATCTCTATGCGAACGGCAAGGACACGCTGTTCCGCCTGCACGGCACCAACCAGCCTGAATATATCGGCGCCTCGATTTCGTCCGGCTGTATCCGCCTGACCAACGAGGACGCGATCGACCTCTATAACAGGGTGAAGGTCGGCACTATCGTCGTGGTGCTGGAGCCCCATCATGGTGACTCCCCCTTCAACTCGCAAATGGCGCTGCAGGGCGGCGGTAACGCCGTGCAGTAGGTTGCCGATCCGATAATGAATGCGAAAAAGCGCCGGTCTCACCGGCGCTTTTTGTTTGAGCCGGCGAATGGCGAGTAGCGAATGGCGAATAGAGGCAGCCCGGCTCCGCTCCGACCTCTATTTGCCACTTCCTATTCCCCATTCACCCCCTTACCCGCGACCTCGCGCGGCGGCGCATCGTCGGGCCGCTCGGCCGGCAATAGCGGCGCGATCACCGGCAGCGGGTCGTACACGTTCCACTGGCAAATCCTGTAGTTGTTGCCCCGCTCCATCAGGTCGAGATGGATGTGATCCTCGTGGTACCAGTCCGAACCCGGGCCGAGCACGGTCATGAAACGCACGCACACCGAACGCAGGACGGTCTCGCGCAACTCGCGCGACACCGCGCGGTCGGTCAGCGAGATCGATCGTCCGTCGGCCAGTTTCAGCGCGCGCACGTCGAGCGCATTGGCATGGCCGTGCTCGGACAGATGCGCGCCAGGGACGCGGTTGAAGCCGCGGCATTCGTAGGAATCGAAATTGTCGAGCACGCTGAGCTCGCTGCCGAGCTTCTCGGTGAGCGGTACGAGGTCGGTGCGGGCCCAGTCGGCAATCGCCGTCGCCATCGAGCAGCGCAACGTCGCCGCCGGCGTCACCGCGACGCGATGCTTGTTGGGCAGCACGATCGCTTCCAGCTTCACCAGATCGGTGCCGCCGCAGCCGCCGGGGCCCTGGATGTCGGGAATGCTCGGCGCGATCGCGATCTCGTCGGTCAGCGCGAGGCGGCAGGCTGACGGCTGAGGCGGCGGCGCCGGGCTGGCCTGTTCCACTGGCTTATCGGGCTTGTCCTGCTCGGGCGGCTTCGCTGCAGCCGGCGTCTCGGCTGCGGGCGCCTCCGCCGGGCGCGGCTTCGGCAGTGGTATCTTTACCGAATGCAGTGTCCCCCGCAGCCTGGGCGGCCCGTCGCCAAACAGGTTGCCCAGACTCACCGGCCTGGCATCGGCTTGTATGCCAAAGAGGAAGAACGCGGCCGCGCCGGTAACCAAGAACGCTCCCGCGAGCCCAGGGGCGCCATATGGCCACTTGCGATGTCCGTTGCCCGCGATAAGGTTCATCCCAATTCCAGAATTTGATCGCCTTTACCGCGGTTTCCGACGTGGGTGAGGTGCAGACAATAACGCGTCAGGAGGGAATTCGGATGCTTGGTTTGATGCAAGATTGGCCGTTGCTCTGTCACCGTATCATCGAGCACGCGGCCACGTATCACGGCTCGCAGGAAGTCGTCACCCGCTCGGTCGAAGGTCCCATCGTCCGCACCAATTACGCCGAAATCCACAAGCGCGCGCTGAAAGTCTCGCAGATGCTGCAGCGCGACGGCATCAAGCTTGGTGACCGCGTCGCCACCATCGCCTGGAACACCTGGCGCCACCTGGAATGCTGGTATGGCATCATGGGCATCGGCGCGATCTGCCACACCGTCAACCCGCGCCTGTTCCCCGAGCAGATCGCCTGGATCATCAACCACGCCGAGGACAGCGTGGTGATGGTCGACCTCACCTTCGTTCCCATCCTGGAGAAGCTCGCCGACAAGCTGCCCAGCGTGAAGCGGTTCATCGTGCTGACCGACAAGGCGCACATGCCGCAGACCACGCTGAAGAACACGATCGCCTATGAAGAATGGATCGCGCAGGCCGACAGCGATTTCGAATGGAAGAACTTCGACGAGAATACGGCGGCCGCGATGTGCTACACCTCGGGCACCACGGGCGATCCGAAGGGCGTGCTGTATTCGCACCGCTCCAACGTGCTCCACGCGTTCATGGCCAACTCGAAGGACGCGCTCGGCACCTCCGCCAGCGACGTCATGCTGCCGGTGGTGCCGCTGTTCCACGCCAATAGCTGGGGCATCGCCTTCTCCGCGCCGATGATGGGCACCAAGCTCGTGATGCCCGGGCCGAAGCTCGACGGTCCGTCGGTCTATGAGCTCCTCGACACCGAGAAGGTGACCCACACCGCCGGCGTGCCGACGGTGTGGCTGATGCTGCTGCAGCACATGTCCGCCAACCATCTGAAATTGCCGCATCTCGAATTCGTGGTGTGCGGCGGCTCGGCGATGCCGCGCTCGATGATCCAGGCCTTTGTCGACATGGGCGTCGTCGTGCGCCATGCCTGGGGCATGACCGAGATGAGCCCGCTCGGCACGTTGGCCGCGCTGAAGCCCCCCTTCACCGAGCTCAAGGGTGAGGAGCGGCTCGACATCCTGCAGACCCAGGGCTTCCCGCCCTATGGCGTGCAGATGAAGATCACCGACGATGCCGGCAAGAAACTGCCCTGGGACGGCAAGACCTTCGGCCGCCTGAAAGTCTCGGGCCCCGCGATCGCAAAGGCCTATTTCCGGGTCAACAGCAACATCCTCGACGACGAAGGCTATTTCGACACCGGCGACGTCGCAACCATGGACCAGTACGGCTACATGCGGATCACCGACCGCTCCAAGGACGTGATCAAGTCCGGCGGCGAATGGATTTCCTCGATCGATCTCGAGAACCTCGCAGTCGCCCATCCCGCGGTGGCGGAGGCCGCCGTGATCGGCGTGCATCATCCGAAATGGGACGAGCGGCCACTCTTGATCGTGCAGCTCAAGCAGGGCCAGAAGGCTTCGCGCGAGGACATCCTCAAATTCATGGAAGGCAAGATCGCCAAATGGTGGATGCCCGACGACGTCGCTTTCGTCGAAGGCATTCCGCATACGGCGACCGGCAAGATCCTGAAGACGGCGCTGCGCGAGCAGTTCAAGGCCTACCGTTTCCCGAACGCGGCGGCGTAACGTTCCACCATTGTCATTCCGGGATGGTCCTAAGGACCAGACCCGGAAGCTCGAGATTCCGGATTCGATGCGTCGCATCGCCCGGGAATGACGGGGTCAAAGTCCCTTGAAATTGCCGTACCGTCGTGGTCTCACACGGATCAGCCGGACGCCTTCGCCCGGCCCTGTTACAACCGGCTGATGTGACCGATGGCCCGCAGGTTTTCCGCCTCCTACCAGTCGGAGCCCTTCTCGGGGCTCGCCACCTGGGCGCGGAATCTTGCCGTGTTCTCGGTGATCGCGGTTGTGGTGTCGATCCTGATCGTCCGCTTCGGCTTCCTGGAGATGAAGCCGGCGCTGGCGACGTTTTTCGGCGCGCTAGGCCTCGCCGGCCTTTCCATCCTGATTGGCCTCGCCGGCTTCGCCGCGATCTGGCAGAACGGCACGCGTGGCATGGCGCGCATCCTGCTCGCCTTCGTGATCGACGCGGTCGTGCTCGCCTACCCGGCTTATCTTGCCTGGCAATACCGCAAGCTGCCGCCGATCCACGACATCACCACCGATCCGATCGACCCGCCGCGCTTCGAGGCGCTGGGGCGGTTGCGCAGCGGTGACGGCGCCAACACCGCGGTCTATGCCGGCCTCTATTCGGCCGAGCAGCAGCGGCAGGCCTATCCCGACATCGAACCGGTGGAGCTGGAGATTACGGTCGACCGCGCCTATACGATCGCGCTGCAGCTCGTTCACAAGCGCAAATGGCTCGTGATCGACGAGCGCGCGCCGCAGCCGCCACGCCGGATCGGCCGCATCGAGGCGGTGGCGCGGACGCCGATCATGGGTTTCCGCGAGGACGTCTCCATCCGCGTCGTGCCCGACGGCGAGGATTCGCGCGTCGATATCCGCTCTTCGTCGCGCTATTTCGAGAGCGATCTCGGCTCCAACGCCGCGCGCGTCGCCAAGCTGATCGACGACATCAATACCGCGGCCGAAGCCGCCGCGCTGAAGCCGGTGAAGAAGGCCGCGCCGCCGCCGGCCAAGGCCCCGGCGAAGACGGTGAAAAAATAGCGAATGGCGAACAGGGAGTAGCGAATGGCGAATGGTGGGTGACGGCTTCCCTGCCACTATTCGCTACTCGCCATTCGCCAACCGATACGTTCCGCCGATCACGGGATCGCCGTCGGTCAAGACCACACCGCGGCCGACCAGGTCCTCCAGATGCGCCAGCACGGAATAACCGGCGGCCGTCATCAGCCGCGGGTCGATGCCAATATAGATCGCGCGTACCATGGTCGGGATGTCGGCCTCGCCCTTGGCCAGCCGATGCAGGATCGAAGCCTCGCGCGCCCTGCGGTGACGGATCAGGAACCGCACGTAGCGCGGGCCGTCCGGAATTTCCGGGCCGTGGCCGGAGAAATAAAGCTCCTCCTCGCGTTCGGCGAGGCGATCGAGGGAAGCCATGTAGTCGATCATGGAGCCGTCGGGCGGGGCCACGATCGAGGTCGACCAGCCCATGACGTGATCGCCGACAAAGCTCATCTTGCGTTCCGGCCAGGCGAAGGCGAGATGGTTCGCGGTATGGCCGGGGGTTGCGACCGCCTGCAGGCTGAAGCCTGAGCCCTCGATGAAGTCGCCATGCTTCACCTCGACATCCGGCCTGAAGTCGCGGTCGGCGCCGGATTCAGGATTGTGCTTCTCGCTCTCGAAGCGCGGCCGCGAGGCGCGGTGCGGGCCCTCGGCATAGACGGTGGCGCCGGTCGCCTGCTGGATACGGCCGGTGTTCGGCGAATGGTCGCGATGGGTGTGGGTGACCAGGATATGGGTCACGGTCTCGCCGCGCACGGCGTCCAGCAACGCTTTGGCATGCGCTTCGCTGTCCGGGCCGGGATCGATGATGGCGACCTTGCCCTGGCCCACGATGTAGCTGACCGTGCCGGTGAAGGTGAACGGGCTCGGATTGTCGCACAGCACGCGCCGCACGCCGGGACGAACTTCCTCGACCACGCCGGGCTTTAACGGGAAATCGCGGTTGAACGGAACGTCGTCGTTTTCGGCCATTGAATATTCCACAGTCAGTCGTCATGCCCCGCGAAGGCGGGGTATCCAGTAAACGCAGCCGTTCGAGGTCACGTGAGAGGCCTCTGGAATACTGGATCGTCCGCTTTCGCGGACGATGACAGCAGAGAACAACGGCAGCCGCGGAACACCGGTCACGCCTACGAAAACGCCTGGATGCCGGTGATGGCGCGTCCCAGGATCAGCGCGTGCACGTCATGGGTGCCTTCATAGGTGTTCACGGTTTCCAGGTTCGCGGCGTGGCGCATCACGTGATACTCGATCTGGATGCCGTTGCCGCCGTGCATGTCGCGCGCCATGCGGGCGATGTCGAGCGCCTTGCCGCAATTGTTGCGCTTGACGATCGAGATCATCTCGGGCGCCATCTTGCCCTCGTCCATCAGCCGGCCGACGCGCAAGGAAGCCTGCAGGCCCAGCGCGATCTCGGTCTCCATGTCGGCGAGCTTCTTCTGCACGAGCTGCGTCGCCGCCAGCGGCCGGTTGAACTGCTTGCGGTCCAGCGTGTACTGCCGGGCGCGGTGGAAGCAGTCTTCGGCCGCGCCCATGGCGCCCCAGGAGATGCCGTAGCGGGCGCGGTTGAGGCAGCCGAACGGGCCCTTCAGGCCCGAAACATTCGGCAACAGCGCGCTTTCGGGCACCACGACGTTATCCATGACAATCTCGCCGGTGACGGAGGCGCGAAGCGAAAGCTTGCCGCCGATCTTCGGTGCGGAGAGGCCCTTCATGCCCTTCTCCAGGATGAAACCGCGGATCTGGTTGTCATGCGCGGCGGACTTGGCCCAGACCACAAACACGTCGGCGATCGGCGCGTTCGAAATCCACATCTTGGCGCCATTCAGCCGGTAGCCGTCCGACACCTTCTCGACGCGGGTCTTCATGCCGCCGGGATCGGAACCGGCATCCGGCTCGGTCAGGCCGAAGCAGCCGACCCATTCTCCGGTCGCAAGCTTGGGCAGGTATTTCTTGCGCTGGGTTTCGTCACCATAGGCATAGATCGGATACATCACCAGCGAGGTCTGCACCGAGTTCATCGATCGATAGCCGGAATCGACGCGCTCGATCTCGCGCGCCACCAGGCCATAAGCAACGTAGCTTGCATTGGCGCAGCCATATTCTTCCGGCAGCGTGACGCCGATCAGGCCGAGCTCGCCCATCTCGTTGAATATCTCGCGATCGGTCTTCTCCTCGAGATAGGCCTTGATCACCCGCGGCAGTAGCTTGTCCTGCGCATAGGCGCGCGCGGTGTCGCGGATCAGGCGCTCGTCCTCGGTGAGCTGGTCGTCGAGCAGGAACGGATCGTCCCATTGAAAAGCGGCCGAAGCCGGCTTGTCCTTGGCTTGGGGGCGCACGCTCATGAAAAATCCTTTCGCGTCGTTCCTTCAAGAAATTGGTCGATAAATTAAAGCGCTACGCGTGGAAGCGCAATTGAAACGTCATGACGACGTGCTTCATCCTTCAAGCCGCTCGTTGGCGACGATCTCGATCCCGAAACCGGACAGTCCCTTGTAGTCATGCACGGAGGAAGTCAGGTTGATGATCGAGCTCACGCCGAGATCGCGCAAGATCTGCGCGCCGACACCGACCTCGCGCCACTGCCTGTGGCGATCGGCTTCCGCCGTCTTCGGTTCGCCGACGGGCTCGACGGGAACACCCGCCGCACCGTCGCGCAGATAGACCAGCACGCCGCGGCCGGCCTTCTTGAAGTGCTGCAGCACGATCTGCATCCGCGCCTGGCCGGTGAAGAGGTCTTTCACGATATTGGGCTTGTGCAGCCGGGTCAGCACCCTCTTGCCGTCGCCGATGCCGTTATAGACGAAGGCGGCATGGGCGATCTCGTCGAACGGCGAGCGATAGGCATAGCCCTGCAGCGGCCCGATCGGGCTTTCGGTGACGAAGGTCGAAACCCGCTCGATCAGCTTCTCGCGCGCCTGGCGATAGGCGATCATGTCGGCGATGGTGACATGCTTGAGCTTGTGGGCGGCCGCGAACCGGGCCACCTGCTCGCCCTTCATGACCGTGCCGTCGTCGTTCATCAATTCGGAGATGACGCCGACCGGCGGCAGGCCACTCAATTTGCAGAGGTCGACCGCGGCCTCGGTATGGCCGGAGCGCAAGAGCACGCCGCCGTCGCGCGCGATCAATGGGAAGATATGGCCCGGCCGGGCGAAGTCGCTCGCGCCGGCATTGGGGTTGGCGAGCGCCCGGCAGCAGGAGGCTCGCTCGTCCGCCGAGATGCCGGTGCCGCCGTCGGGCTTGTAGTCGATCGACACCGTGAAGGCGGTGGTATGGGCGGAATCGTTGTGGGCGACCATCGGATCGAGCCGCAGCCGCCGCGCCTCCTCGGGCGTGATCGGCGCGCAGACGATGCCGGAGGTGTGGCGGATGATGAACGCCATCTTCTCCGCGGTGCAGAGCGAGGCCGCGACGATCAGATCGCCCTCGCCCTCGCGGTCATCGTCATCGGTCACGACCACAAGCTCGCCCCGGGCGAAGGCTTGCAGCACGTCAGGAATCGTATCCGCCATACGCTTATCGTCTCTCGCTATTCTTGCCGGGATGGATTAGCCGGACTTTTGCGCCTGCGCCAGCATCAAGATGCAGATCGGGGCAGCGGCAAGGGGCGGCCCGGACCTCATTCCGCCATACGGTACTGACGATCGCGCCGTTCGCCTATGGCAGAACCTCGCGCCGCTCGCCGAGCTCGGCGTCCATCTCGGCCCGCTTGTCCTCCAGGAGGCGCGCATCCGCCGCCTCGATCACGGAATAGAGCTCCCTCGCATCGCTAATCCGCGTCACCGTGACATAGTCGGCGCCGGCCGCGTAGAGATCGCCGACATCGGACAGGAGATCGGCGGTCGCCACGATCCTGGCGGTCGGATTGAGGCCGCGCGCATGACGGACCAGCTTCTCGTTGTTGGCGCCGACCAGCAGCGAATCCGGCACGCTCAGGATGATGATCTCGGCCTTGCCGATGCCGGCATGGACCAGCGTGTCGATATGGCTGATGTCGCCATAGATCACATGCACGCCGCGCTCCCGCAGGGTCCGGAAGACAAGCGGGTTGAAATCGACGACGCTGATCTGCTCCAGCAGCGCCTCGTTCTGCCGCTCGATCTGGCTCAGCAGTGCACTGGCCGCCCGAAAGAAGCCGAGGATGACGATCCGCCGCGTCTCGCCATGCCCGCCCTCGCCGCCGTCGTCCACCGCACCATGGACATGGTCGAGGTCGCGGATGCCGATCCGCTTCAACGGCGCGATCAGGGCGCGCGTGACCTCGCCGCTCCGCATCATCACGAACGTGCTCAATACCGCCAGCACGACGAAGGCGAAGGAGACCGCGCTCGAGGCCGCCGTCGAGATGTGGCCAGCGGCAACCCCGGTCTGGATCACGACCAGCGAGAATTCCGATATCTGCGCGAGGTTGATCGCCGGCAGCAGGCTGGCGCGCAACCCCTGCTTCATCAAATAGAGCGGGACGAACGTCGTGATCAGGCGGCTCGCCACGGTGAAGGCCGCGATGATCAGCGCGAGGCCAATGACCGAAAGGCCGGGGATCGGGATGGTCATGCCGAGGCCGACGAAAAACAGCGTGATGAAGAAATCGCGCAAGGTGGTGACCTTGGCGGTGACATCGAGCGCGTAGGGAAAGGTCGACAGCGAGACGCCGGCCACCAGCGCCCCCATCTCCCGCGACAGTTCCAGCCGTTCGGCGATCCCGCCGATCAGGAAGCACCAGGCCAGCGCCCCGAGCAGCAGCAGTTCAGGCCGGCGCGCGATGTGGTGGAACAGCCGGGGCAACACGTAGCGGCTGAGAACGAAGGCGACCGCGACCAGCGCCCCGACGCGGGCGATCGACAGCAGGATCACCGACGCCTTGAGATCGTCGAGGCTCGGCTGCACCGCCAGGAACAGGATCGCAAAAATGTCCTGCAGCACCAGGATGCCGAGTGTGATCCGCCCGGGCAGCGTATCCAGCTCGCGCTTCTCGTAGAGTACCTTGACGATGATGACGGTCGAGGAGAGCGCGCAGGCCACGCACAGATAGAGCGCGTCGAACCTGCCGCCGCCGAGCGCCTGGCCGATGCCGGCGAAGAACAGGATACCGAACAGGCAGCCGCCGATGAGCTGGCCGCCGGCGGCGAACAGGATCACCCGGCCGGCGCGGACGATCTTCTTCAGGTCGATCTCGAGCCCGATCATGAACAGCATGAAGATCAGGCCGAGCTCGGAGATGACGCCGATCGATTCCTGGGACTTGACCAGGCCCGCGCCGAATGGACCAATGAAAAACCCGGCGATAAGGTAGGCGAGGATCAGCGGCTGGCGGGAGAAATGCGCCAAAAGTCCAAGCACCCAGGCGGACAGGATGCAAAGAGTGATATCGCGAATGAGTTCATGCATGTTTTCGGGAATCTCCTCCGCGCAACCTAGAGGGCCGGGCAGCACGATCAAACGAGCAATGTGTCACATCCGCGCAGCCCTTCTGCTACTTTCGATCATGGCGGTTCCGCTTGCGCCCGCCTTCGCGCAAGGCGGCAGCATCGAGCAGAACTTTTCCAGTTCGCTTGCCCCCGTTCCCGGCGAAACGCTGGCCGTATCCGGCGCGTTCTACGTGCCGGTCTATTCCAGCGTCGCGATGAGCCAGGGCCGGCTGCGCGCAGATTTCTCGGTGACGCTCAGCGTCCATAACGCCTCCGAGACGAGGCCCCTGGTGCTGAAGCGCATCGCCTATTTCGACACAACCGGGAAGATGGTGGAGAGCTATTTGAAGGCGCCGGTCGCGCTCAAACCCTTCGCCACTGTCGAAGTGTCGATCGCAGCCAACGATGTGCGCGGCGGCACTGGCGCCAATTTCATCGTCGACTGGGCAGCCAGCGGTGACATCGCCGAGCCCGTGGTCGAGGCGCTGATGGTCGGCAGCGTCGGCCCCGGGCATTATGCCTTCATCAGCCAGGGCCGGCCGGTCAAGGTCGTCGGCAAGAATTAGAAAAAAGCACCAGAAGAAAATCGGGAGTGAACGTCCAATGTCCGTCTCTACCAGCTTCGACTTCGCGCCGCTGTTGCCGCCCGGATTGCCGGCGCCGGCGGCGAAATGGACGGGGTTAGCGAAATACAGCTTTGTCGGCGGCAACAACGATCCCGACCAGGTTCCGGTCGATGGCCTGCTCGACGCGGTGACCGCGGTCCTGAAGCGCGAAGGCAAGAACCTCGCGACCTACGGGCTTGCCAGCGGCCCGCAGGGCTACCAGCCGCTGCGCGAGTTTCTCTGTGACAAGCTGAAGCGCGATGCCGGGATCGCTGCGACCGCCGACGACATCCTGATCGTCTCGGGCTCGCTGCAGGCGCTCGACCTCGTCAACCAGACCTTGCTGGCGCGCGGCGACACCGTGATCGTCGAGCAGGAAACCTATCAGGGCTCGCTGAACCGCCTCACCCGGCTCGGCGTCAGCACCATCGGCATCCCGCTCGACGGCGAAGGCATGCGGATGGACGTGCTGGCGAAAACCCTCGCCGATCTCAAGACGAAAGGCATTCGTCCGAAATACATCTACACCATCCCGACGGTGCAGAACCCGACCGGCACCATCATGCCGGAATCACGGCGCGCCGAGCTCTTGAGGCTGTCGCAGGACTACGGCGTGCCGATCTTCGAGGATGATTGCTATGCCGACCTGATCTGGGACGGCCAACGTCCGCCCGCGATCTACGCCATGGCCAAAAACGGCGGCGTGATCCATATCGGCTCGTTCTCCAAATCGATCGCGCCCGCGCTCCGCGTCGGCTTCATCGTCGCGCCCTGGGCCATGCTGTCGCGGATGCTGGCGCTGAAGACCGACGCCGGCTCCGGCGCGCTGGAGCAGATGGTGCTCGCGGAATATTGCGCGCCGCATTTTGCGACCCATGTGCCGAAACTGACCAGGGGGCTACGCCGCAAGCTCGATACGCTGATGGAGGCTTTGGCCGAACAGTTCGGCACGTCGGCCGAGTTCGAGGACCCGAAGGGCGGTATCTTCCTCTGGGTGAAGCTGCCCGACCATGTCGATACGCTGAAACTCTACCAGGCGGCGCTCGCCGCCGGCGTCGCCATCAATCCCGGGCCGGAATGGTCGACCAACAAGGGTTTTGCCAGCTGCCGGCTCCGGCTCTGTTTCGCCAGCCCTTCCGAAGAACAGATCCGCGAAGGCGTCGCCGTGCTCGCCGACGTCTGCCGCAGGGAGTTCGGCGTGCCCGTGCGGATTGCCAATGTGGAGAAGCGGGCGTGATCCCGCGGGTTCAGTCTACTCCCTCTCCCCGCTCTTCGCGGGGAGAGGGGC
>Ga0207661_10002012_pt1 | contig 14010 bp, 16 predicted proteins | sample KBSC713LmetaG_FD_184337 | JGI IMG/M metagenome (GOLD analysis project Ga0207661, IMG submission 184337) | Corn rhizosphere microbial communities from Kellogg Biological Station, Michigan, USA - KBS C7.1-3L metaG (SPAdes) (version 2) | ecosystem: Host-associated > Plants > Roots > Rhizosphere ... | reverse complement strand
CCGTCGACGACAGCGGCTTCGTGTACTACGCCCGCCACTTCCAGGGACAACCGCCCGAGGTGCGGGGCACGTTCCTGCAGCCGTACGAGTCGCTGTCGATCCTGACCCTGCCGGCCGACCACGACACCTGGTCGGTCGTGTTCGTGACGAGCGCCCGCGACAAGGCGCTGCGCGCGCTGCGGTCGCCGTCGGCGTGGGCGGCGGCGCTCGCGCAGTACCCGCTGGTGGCGCACTGGGGGAGGGGCACGCCGCTCGCGCCCGGGGTGGACGTGATGGCCGGCATCGAGGACCGGCACCGCCGGTACGTGGTCGACGGGGTCGTCCCGGTCGGCGACGCGTGGGCGTGCACGAACCCGTCGGTCGGCCGGGGTGCGTCGATGGCGATGCTGCACGCCGTCCTGCTCCGCGACGTCCTGCGCTCGACCGCGCTGGAGAAGGTCGCGGTGCGCTTTGACGAGGTGACGACCGAGGTGCTCGAGCCGCTGTACCGGCAGACCGTCGCCGCCGACCGGCACCGCCTGGCGGAGATCGACGGGGACGTGTCCGGGGTGCCGTACACGCCGGAGGACGTCGGCTTCTGGATGAGCAAGTCGCTGTACTGCGCGAGCCTCACCGACCCCGACGTCGCCCGCGCGTACTACGCGATCGCCTCGTTCGTCGCGACCCCGCCGGAGGCCATCGGCCCGGTCATCGACAAGGTCCGCGCGGCGGCGCCGGAGCGGTATCCGCTGCCCGGTCCGACCCGGGCCGGGCTGTTACAAGCCCTGAGCCTCACGTAGCCCGCGCGCGGCCAGCCGGTCGGCCCGCTCGTTCTCCGGGTGCCCGTTGTGGCCCTTGACCCAGTGCCACTGCACCTCGTGCCGGCCGACGGCCGCGTCCAGGGCCTGCCACAGGTCGGCGTTCTTCACCGGCTGCTTGGCCGAGGTCACCCAGCCGTTGCGCTTCCAGCCGAAGATCCACTTCGTGATGCCGTCGCGCACGTAGACGCTGTCGGTGTGCAGCCGGACCACCATCGGGCGGGTCAGGCTCTGCAGCGCCTGGATGGGCGCGGTCAGCTCCATCCGGTTGTTGGTGGTCAACCCCGCGTCGCCGCCGCACAGCTCCTTTTCGTGGACGCCGTAGCGCAGCAGGGCGCCCCAGCCACCCGGCCCCGGGTTGCCGCTGCACGCGCCATCGGTCCAGATGTCGACGGTCATGGGCGGTCACTGTATCCGACCCGGGCGTGGGCCCGGCTTCCCCCGGAATAGTGTCGTACCCCCGGAATAGGGTCGGGATCATGAAAGCCTTCACTCCGACCGACCCCGGGTATGACGAGGCGCGCACCGGCTATCAACGGTTCACGAAGCACGAGCCGGCGCTGATCGTCGCCGCCACCTCCGCACAGGACGTCGTCGACGCGGTCGCCCGCGGTGAACGGGTGGCCGTGCAGTCCAGCGGCCACGGCCTGACCACCCCGCTCAAGGGCGGCGTGCTCATCACCACGCGCGGCCTGGCCGGCGTGCGCGTGAACCCCGACGCCCAAACCGCTTACATCGAGGCCGGCGCCAGCTGGCAGCAGGTCATCGACGCGGCCGCGCCGCACGGTCTCGCACCGCTGTCCGGCAGCGCGCCCGGCGTCGGCGCGGTCTCCTACACGCTCGGCGGCGGCGTCGGGCTGATGGCCCGCCGCTACGGCTTCGCCGCCGACCATGTGCGCCGCATCGACGTGGTGACGGCCGACGGCCAGCTGCGCACGGTGACCGACGGCCCGCTGTTCTGGGCCTTGCGCGGCGGCGGCGGGAACTTCGGCGTGGTCGTCGGCCTGGAGATCGCACTGATACCCATTTCCCACGTGTACGGGGGAAGCCTCTACCACGACCTCGACGTGGTCCCGGACCTGCTCGACCAGTGGCTGGCGTGGACCCGGGACGTGCCGGAAGAGGTCACGTCGGCGGTGTCGCTCCTGCCGATTCCCGACCGGCGGGTCGCCCAGGTGCAGATCGTCAGCCTGATCGAAGGCCTGCGGCCCGACTTCGGTCCGGTCTTCAAGGACACGCTGCGCGTCCTGCCATACACCGAGTCGGCCACGGTGTTCGACGAGCCGGACCGGCCCCACGCCTACCGGTCGACCAACCTGCTCGTCTCGGAGGTGCCGACCGCGTCACTGCTCGAGGCGCCGGCGGTGGTCAACGTGCGGCACCTGGGCGGTGCGCTGGCCAAGCCGGCCGACAACGCCGTCGGCGGCCGTCAGGCGGCCTACTCGGTCAACGTCCTGAGCGCGGTCGACGACCTCGACGAGGTCCTGGCCGTCCAGCGGGCGGCCGTGGCGCCGCTCATCCAGTACAAAGTCGGGCGCTCGTTGAATTTCAGCTATGGACCGCTGACCGAGGACGAGGTCGCCGAGGCGTTCGAACCGGCCGACTACGTGCGACTGCGGAAGCTCAAGACCGACTACGACGCCAACGTCCGGTTCCACGCCAATCATCCGATTTCCCCGCTCAGATAAGGACTTTCGCGCTGGCTCCAAACAACCTTCGCTCTCCGGGCATTAGTGTTTAATAAGACGAAAGGTACAATCTGAAGGGGAGCCTATGCGTGCTCATCGGACAGTGGCGCGGCTCGTCGCCACCGGCGCCATGCTGGTCGTCGGGGCCGGCGCGGCGCTGCTCTCCCCTGGGGTGGCCTCTGCTGCGCCAGAGGGTTATGGACACGGTGCCGGGGGTGCGGGCGGCGCCGCAGGAGGTGCCTATCCCGCACCAAAACCGACCCTGATGGTCAACGCCGCTTCGGTGACGACCGGCCGGTCGGTTCGGATCGCCGGGGCCGGCTTCCGCAAGGGAGAGCCGGTCGTCATCGTCGTCAGGTACCGCATCACGTTGCATTCCCCGGCCTTCCCGCCCGCATGGGGGCAGGGCGGGGTCACGCGCGCCAACGCGCAAGGCAAGGTGATGTCCAGGGTGTCGCTGAACTACCCGGGCTACGCCACCATTTCCGTCAAGGGGCTGAAGTCGCACAAGACTGCTTCGGTGACGGTACGGGTGCTGGCCTGGCGAAACCCATGGGCCTGGGGCGGCTTCGGCGGCTTCTTCCAGCAGGGCGGCTTTGTTGCATCGGCCGTTCCGGAGATGAAACTGGCCGGCAACACCGTCGACCACCAGTCGACGGGTGACGGCACCGCGAGCGCTCAGCTACTGGCCGGGCTGCTCGGGGTGGTCGGACTGCTCGGCAGCGCGGTCTTTGCGCTGCGGCGCCGTCGCGCCTGATCCAACTGCGGGGGCGTCACGGCTTCCGGCCGTGACGTGGATACTCACCGACCCGTCTGCCGCGCCTTCGGCAGGCGGGTCGGTGCATGCTGCGACGATTACTTTCGGTAGTCGCAACGCTCAAGGGCATTTGAGTTTGTGATTCGTATGACGGATGGGACACTGCCGCTATGAGCGTGGCGAAACCGACGGTCACGGAACTCGGGATCGATGTCGACCGCGAGTCATGGCTGCGGTCTGGCGACGGTCCCGACGCGATCGAGGTGGCCTTTGTGTCGGCGCTCGGCCAGCACTGGGTGCTGACACGGGTCGCTGGAGAGCCGCACGGTCGCGTTCTTGTCTACAACACATCGGAGTGGGAGGCGTTCCTGGACGGGGCGAAGAAGGGCGAGTTCGACGACGCGCGATAAAGCGATTCAAACGTGTGATTCCCAGTTCTCGCCGCATGTGCGAAGCTAGCCTCGCGTTTGTGATTCACAATTTCATCGGGCGCTATGCTGATCGCGACGCCCTGTCAAGGAGGAGGGTGCGCGGTGACCGACCGATACGGTGCGACCGTCGCCAAGCGTCGGCTGGCACGCCTGCTCTCCGAACTGCGGATCAAGAACGGCTACACAGCCAACCAGGTGTGCGACAAGCTCAACTGGGGACGGGGCAAGGTCGGTCGCTTCGAGGCCAACGTGTGGAAGCGCCCGGAAATGAGCGACATCCGGGACCTGCTGCGCATCTATGAGGTCGGCGACGAGCAGAAGGCCGAGCTGGAGGAGCTGGCCACCATCGCACGCGAGCGGGCGTGGTGGCGGGAGTACGGCGACGTGTTCGGCGACTCGGAATACCCCGGCTACGAGGCCGACGCGATCAAGGTCGGCTTATACATGCCGCTGATCCTGCCCGGCCTGCTGCAGACCCCGGCCTACATCGACGCCAGCCTGCGCGTCGGCAACAAGCCGGCCAGCTGGCGGGCCCGGGCCGTCGAGGCGCGCCGCCGACGCCAGCAGATTCTCGACCGCAAGGAAGGCGACCGGCCCGAGCTGGTCGCCGTGCTGACCGAGGCCTCGTTGCAGTACCACTGGGGGAGCCTCGCCGAGCGCCGCGAGCAGATCCGCCACCTCGCCGACATGAGCCACCGGCCCGGCATCGAGCTGCGGGTGCTGCGCTTCGCCGGCGGCCTGCACCCGGGCATGAGCAGCCTGATCAGCATCTTTAACTTCACTGGCGACGAGCCCAGCCTCGTCTACCTGGAAAACGACGCCAACCTGCAGGAGGTGAACAGCCACGAGGACGTCGACGCCTACGGCGTGATTTTCGGCCGGATCCGCGAAGCCGCGTTAGACGCGGGTGCGACCACGGCCTACCTCGAACAACTCGCCGAAACATTGGAGTGAAACGATGATCGACCTGTCTCAAGCTGAATGGCGCAAGGCATCCCGCAGCAACGGCGCCAACGCAAGTTGCGTCGAAGTCGCCGCGAACCTGCCCGGAGTGACCGCCGTGCGGGACAGCAAGTCCCCTGAGGCCGGCGCCCACGTGATCAGCCGGAAGGCCTTCGCAACCTTCCTCGACGAAGTCAAATCGGGCCGGTTCGACCTGTAGCTGACGCCGTAGCCCTGCGTAAGAGCTCCACCAAGATCCCCCGGCGGGTGCACGCCGGGGGATCTTCGTGTCGGCCTGTCTCAAAGGCTTGACGGAACCTTACACGGGGTAGCGGCAACCGTACATCCAGTCTGGGGTAGACCTTTCGGACCCGAGCGTTCATCAACTCGGTATCGATAGGTCTCTTGTCAGTGTGGGTGCAAGTTTCATAATCTGTGTTTCACAGATTTTCGTTCGGGCGGGCCTAGAAAGAGGGGGTGGCCGATGTCCCGAAGCGCCAGCGGCTGGACCGACCCGACCCATCAGGCCGCCCGTGTGTGCGGCTACACCTGGATCGACGAGATCCCGTGCACCACGTCCGGCGAGCACATGTGCTGGCGGACCAGCCCCGAGCACCGCACCCACATCTGCACCTGCGAGGCCATCGAGCTGCGCCCGGTCGTCGAGTCGCCGATCGCCAGCGCGTTATAGCCCTGATCCGTTCCCGCCGTGGCTGGGCCCGGACGGTGGTCGATGTGCCCCCGGCGTGGTCCAGGCGGTGGTCGATCCGCCCGTCGCCGGCGGGCGGTGGTCGATCCGCCCGTCGCCGGCCAAGGTCAAGCGACCGTCGCGGGGGAGCGGCCGCCGAACGAAGCTACGCCGCTTGCCGAAACCGTCGCCCGGACGGCGCCTTCGGCAACCAGCGGCCCGCACCGCCGCGGCACCCACGGCGCGTCGCCCGAAACGCCGCAATAATGGCGGACCCGGGAAGCGGCCGCCGAACGAAGCTACGCCGCTTGCCGAAACCGTCGCCGGGACGGCGCTTTCGGCAACCAGCGGCCCGCACCGCCGCGTGCTCGCCGTGCTTAGGCAGCTGCGCGCCGCACCAAGGGGATGACCTCCTTCGCGATGCGTTCGACCTGCTCGGTGCGGTCCGGCCCGCTGAGCTGGAGGTTGAACCCGGTGAAGCCCAGTTGCGTGAAGCCGACGAGCTGCTCGACCACCGCGTCGGCGGGTGATGACTTGTCGTCCACGCGGATCGGCAGGTTGTAGACGAGCGTGAGGGCGTCGGGCGAGCGGCCGGCCTGCTCGGCGGCGGCGAAGATGCGGTCGCGCATGGCCGGGATCTGCTCGGGCGGGGCGGCGCCGAGCGACGGAATCCAGCCGTCGGCCAGCCGGCCGGTGGCGGCGAGTGCGCGATTGCCGTAGGTGCCCAGCCAGATCGGGATGGGGTGGGCCGGCTTCGGCTCGAGGTCGGCCGCCTCGGTGCGATAGCGGGGGCCGTCGTAGGTGAACGCCGGCTCGCGCCACAGCCCGTGAGCGATCTCGATGGCGTCGATCATCCCGTCGACCTTCTCCCGTGGCGTGGGCACCGGCAGGCCGAAGGCGCGGAACTCGTCGTCGGCCGAGCCGCCGCCCAGACCGAGGATGAGCCGGCCGCCGGAGAGCCGGTCCAGCGTCTCGGCCATCTTGGCGACGATGGCCGGCGGCCGATTGGGCACGCCGAGGACGCGCGTGGCGACGCGCAGGCGCTCGGTGTGGGCGGCGATCCAGGTAAGCATCGTCCACGTCTCGTAGGTGGCCTGTCGACCGCACGGATGGTCGTACGCCGAAATGAAATCGAATCCGAGGGCCTCGGCCTGGCGCGCCCGCGTCACAGGGTCACCGAACTCGAGCGCCGGAGATATATCGAGACCGAATGTTGACATGTCACCAAGCCTACGCGCACTTGGTGACATGTCAACAACAAGCTATGCTGGGCCCGTGCCGAAGTGGCTCAACCGCGAAGAAGCCGCCGCGTGGCGCGGCTACCGGCGCATGCGCCTGCTCCTCGACCTGCAGATCGCGCGCGATCTGGCCAGCGACAGCGGCCTGTCCGAGGCGGACTATGACGTGCTGTCGACGCTGTCGGAGACGAAGGGGCGCCGGATGCGGCTGAGCGACCTCGCCGCGCACATGCTCTGGTCGAAGAGCCGGCTGTCGCACCACACGGCGCGGATGCAGCAGCGCGGTTTGGTGGTCCGGGAGGAGGACGTCGACGACGGCCGCGGCTCCTGGATCGTGCTGACCGACGAGGGCATGGACGTCATCCGGGCGGCCGCCCCGCCCCACGTCGCGTCGGTGCGCCGGCACATGATTGACCTGTTGACGGCCGACGAGCGGGACGCGCTCGCCAATCTGAGCAACCGCATCGCCGACCGGCTGCACGGCTAGTGCGGTGTCCACCAACGTTTGACCAGCGGCCGAAGGTCGCCGATCACCCGGTGAACGTTGGTGGACACCGCACTAGGCCAGCAGCCAGTACACCTCGGTCCACACCTGCGCCGGGTCGTCGTTGTGCGGGCCGTAGACCTCCCACCGCGGGCCGGCCAGCGGCTGGCCGCTACCCTTGCTCCAGCCGTGCACGGCCTGGTGCGCATCGCCGAGGGCGGCATACGATCCATAGTGGACGGTCTTGGCCGCGCGCCCGGTCGGCAGCGCCGACGCCACCACCTGGCCGGTCAGCGGGCACGGCTGGTCGAGCAGCACGCCGACCTCGACGTTGGGCACGTCGTCCTTGTAGTACATGATGTTGCGGCAGCCGCGCTCGATGCCCGCGGCCCGCAGGCAGGCCCAGACCTCGTCGAGCAGCGTCTTCCAGAGCGTGGGGAACTCGGCCCACGTCGTGGTGGCGGGGACGACGGCCGTCGGGCGCGCACGAGACTCGATGACGGTGACCTCATACGTCATGCCGCTCTTCTTAGCCCGCTGGCCGCCTCGATGGCCAGCGACAGCAGCGTGGCGCGTACCTCGGCCCGCGTCCAGTTGCGCGAGTCCCAGACCGGGCCGCTGAGGTCATCCGCCGCGTACAGCAACGCCGCCAGCCGTACGCCGCGAAAGCCCGCCGCGGCGAGCAGCGCCGACGCCTCCATCTCGACGGTCAGGCAACCGGCGGCGCGGCGGGCGGCGATCCGGTCGCGGGTCTCGCGGAACGGCGCGTCGGTCGTCCAGGTCAGGCCGGTCGTGTACGGCACGGAACGGTCGTCGAGGACGGCCGCCAGCGTGGCCACGGTGTCCGGGTCGACCGGCACGACCGCGCCGGGCGGTGCGTAGTGGAACGACGTCCCTTCGTCACGGACCGCGCCGGTGGCCACCACCACGCCGCCGAGCGGCATCGGCACGAGCGCCCCGGCCCCGCCGCAGACCACGAAGCTCCCGCAGCCACCGGCGACGGCCCGCTCGAGCGCGTGCACGGCGGCTGGGGCGCCGACACCCGGATGGAACACCGCCACCGGCTCGTCGCCGGGCCGGTCGACCGCGTAGATCCCGTGCCCGCCCATCTCCACCGAGAACCGCCCGATCCGGCGGGCCGTGCCCCGTTGGGCCAGCGCGGCGATCTGCTCATGGAAGTAGCACAGGACAGCGGCGGTCGGCCATCGCTCGGACACGCGCGGCGCCGAGGGCGTGATGACCGCGTCGAGCGCCGGATCGAAGTCGAGCAGCGGGAGCCGTTCCATGGACGCTCAGGCTAAGGCATGTGACATTGCCAAGGCCCGCCACGACATTAGGATGATCTGGCCCAAGCCGGGAGGTGAACGAGCGATGGCCAAGAAGTCCAAGAAGGACAAGAAGTCCAAGAAAGGCAAGAAGAAGTAGCTGTGCGATTGCCGGCCGCCCGCAACTCGATCGATTTGACGATCGGCCGGGCGGCCGCCTCGTTAGCATGGGAGCGCGCAGGCAGCGGCGGGGGGCGTGGGTGATGACGGTGTCCAGACGGCCTCGCCAGGTCGAGTGCCCGGATGCGGACCTGGCCACGTTTGTGCTGGCCGCGCTCGACCGTCAGCTGGCCGCGCTGACCGAGATCCGCCAGACGCTGACCGCCGGCCGGCCGAGTGAGCCGGGCGCACGCTGGTACGCCGCGGCGGGCAGCGTGGTCGCCGCCCGCCGCTACGCCGAGCTGGTCACGGCCGCGTTGCGCGGCGTCGACACGCCGATCGCGTCGAGCTCCTTGGCAGCGCCGTCCGGCAGTTCGAGCCCGGCGCCGGCGACGTTCTCGCGCAGGTGCGCGACCGACGACGTCCCCGGGATCAGCAGCATGTTCGGCGATCGCCGCAGCAGCCAGGCGAGCGCGACCGACATCGGCGTCGCACCGAGCCGTGTGGCCACCGACGCCAGGGCGTCCGACGGCAGTGGGGAAAACCCGCCGAGCGGGAAGTACGGCACGTAGCCGATCCCCTGCTCGACGAGGTCGTCATCGCGGCGGTTGGCGGTGGAAGTTCTGGACGCACGCGTTGCCGGCGACCTTGCCTCGCACGCGTTGCCCGCTACCAGTAAGCTCTCCGGACATCTATATATAGAGATACGGGGAAACCATGGCTCATATTGCTGTAAACCCCGCCCAGCTGCGCAATGCAGCGAAGGGTCTGCAGGACGAGGTGGCGCCGGATCTGAAGACCCAGGCGCAACGGCTGGAGGGCAGCTACCGGATCTCGCCGCCGGGGTTCGGGACGGTGCTCAGCCTGCTCGAGGCCGAGTACAACGCGACGATCTCCTATCACCTGCAGAACCTGAAGGTCGCGGGCGAGTCGGTGGCGGCGGTCGCCAACGGCCTGATCACGACGGCGACCGCGTATGACCGCGCGGAGCAGGTCAACGTCGACATGACGGCGGGTGCGCGGGTAGGCGATCCCGACGGCTGGGGGTCCGGCTGGACCGACACCGGTCTCGCCCGTACCTTCTACCAGCCGCTCGACGGCGACGGCCTGGGCTGGGGCGACGTCGATCAGATCGTCGCGCTCGGCACGCAGCTCGCCGCGGTCGCCCTGGCGGTCTCCACCGCGTGCCTGGCGCCGGGCTATCTGCCGGCCCCGATCACGGCCGCCCTGCTGGTCGCCGACGGGTTCTCCATCGTGGCGACCAGCCGGGACCTGAGTGCGATCTCCTCCACGCTGGAGAGTGTGGCCAAGGAGTTCGACACCTACGCCAACGGCGCGACGGCCGGCTGGGAGGACACCAGCGTCGTCGAGTACCGCAAGGTGGTCACCGAGATCGGCCGCGAACTGGGACAGATGACGAAGGCGCTCGGCGCGGCGGGGACGATGCTGACCGCCGTCGCGGCGTTGATCGGCGCGTTCTGGCTGGCGTTCGTGGCGTTCACGCTGCCGTTCTTCGTCACCATCCTGGAGCTGACGCTCTACTCGATCGGCCCGCAGGCCGCAGTGCTGCAACCCATCATCCAAGGCCTTTCGACGCTGGCCGGGCAGGCCTGGCTGACCGCCTCCGGCACAGTGATCACGATCTGTGTCGCCACCGGTACCCTCATCCTCGGTGTGGTCAAGGAATGGAGCAACTTCCAGCGCTTCGACGAGCAGGGTGACAGCACGCCCGACCTGAAGCAGGTCAAGATCGAGTGGCACTCCGCGTAGGGAAGTAGATTGTGACCGATTTCGAGGATCAACTCCGGCAGCTGTCGCGGCAGGTCGAGGACCAGCTCGCCACGTTTGAGGAGCGGCGCGCGGCGATCGCCGAAGCGGTCGGGGAAGGCAAGAGCGCCGACGGGATGGTGACCGCGACCGTCGCCGCCGGCGGGGTGCTCAAGCGGGTCGCGATCGATCCGCGCGCGATGCGGCTCCCCAGCGAAACGCTCGGCGAGACCGTCGTGGAGGCCGTCACGGCGGCCAACGCCGACCTGGCCAAGGCGCTGCAGGACCTGAGCACCGGCACGGTGGACGTGCCCGCGCTGATGCAGAAGCTCCAGCTGCCACCCGAGCTGCGCAAGGTGATGGACGACTTCCAGAAGCGGGCCTCCGACATCGGCTACAACCTGGACAAGCTCCGCCGCGACATGGAAAGCGACCGGTGGTGAACCTCGACCGGACCGCCCAGCCCGGTGCGGCGCAGATCGTTCGGGCCCCCCGCCGGCGGTCCGACGCCCTGCTCGGCTACCTGCTGCCGGTCGCGCTGGTCCTCGGCGCGGCCGTCGCGCTGGGTGGGCTTCTGCTTGGCCTAGGCACGGGTCACGCGCTGCTCGGTCTGGCCGGCGGGGTCGCGGTGGGCATCCTGATCGCCTTCGTCCTGGTTGTTCCGGCGTACTCGGTCGCCGGTGCCCGCGCCACCCGGCAAGGCCGCGATCGCACCGCCGGACTGCCCCTGGCCGAGCTGAGCAGCGACGGTGTCCGCGTCCGATACCGCGGCCCCACGCTTCGGGAGCGCCGCCGCGGCGAGCCGGACGAGCCGGCCTACGACGCCGGAGTGCCGTGGGCCGCGGTCACCGGCTGCCACGACGCCACGGACCCCCATGGCCAGCCCGTCATCGTGCTGGACGTCACCGAGCCGGCGGCGGTCACGCTGCGGTCCGGGGACGCGGCGACCGACCGCTACATCGACGCCCTTCGGGCGGCCACCGGGTCGCCGGTCGCGATACGGGCACCGATCGCCGGTGATGCGCAGCTCGCCGCGGTACGCAAGAAGCTGGCCGAACACGGGCTGCGCTAGGGCCCTGATAAAGGCGCTAGCGGCGGCGGGCTTCGACGGCCGCCTTGCGGGCCCGCTCGGCGGCGTCGTGGGCGATCTGATCGGACAGGCCGGTGTGCGCGTGCGGGTCGACCAGCTTGACGATCGCCGCCGCGTCGAGGTGCGCATGCACCCGCGGGTCCTCGGCCAGCACGTCGGCGAAGTCGCGGCCGGTGAAGCGGGCCGTCTGCGCGGCGTCGCGGACCACCTCGTGCGCGACCTGCCGGCCGATCGTCTTGCCCAGGGCCAGCATGACGGCTTCGGACGTGATCAGGCCACCGGTCAGCATGAGGTTGCTGCGCATCCGGTCCGGGTCGAGCTCCAGCCCGGCCAGCACCACCTGCAGCCGGGCCAGCTGGTCGGCGGCGAGCAGGCAGGCGCCGGTGACGGCGGCGTCGGTCATCTCGGTCCGGGCGCCGTCGGCCTCGTGCCCGTGAGCCATGCCCTCCAGTGCGAGCGGCACCAGCGCCCGGATCTGCGCCGAGATCGTCACCATGTCCTGGCAGAGCTGCGGGTTCTGCTTGTGCGGCATGGTCGAGCTGCCGATCACCCCGGGCGGGGCGGGCTCGGCGACCTCGCCGAACTCGACGGTCATCAGCGTGAAGATCTCCGCGCCGATCGCGCCGGTGCTCGAGGCCAGCATGGCCAGGACGCAGACGAACTCGGCGAACTGGTCGGCGATCGAGCGGGCCGGGACCGGCATGCTGCCCAGGCCGAGGCGGCGGGCGACGGCGGCCTGCACGGCCGGGCCGTCGGTGCCGAGCGAGGCGAACGTGCCGGCCGCGCCACCCATCATCGCCACCAGCAGCCGGTCGTGCAGCTCCTCGAGGCGCTGCAGGTGGCGCAGCAGCTGGTCGATCCACGCGGCGGTCTTGAATCCAAACGTGATCGGCACCGCCTGCTGTCCGTGGGTACGGCCGGCCATCACCATGCCCAGCCCCCGGTCGGCCAGCGTCCCGGCGGCGTCGAGCACGTCGGCCAGCTGGTCGAGCAGGATGCGGTGGGCCTCGCGCAGGCCGAGCACGTCCGCGGTCTGGGTGATGTTCTGCGTCGTCGCGCCCCAGTGCACCCAGCCGCCGTGCGGCTCGCCGACCACCCGGCTCAGCTCCACGATCAGCGGCATCAGCGGGTGGCTCGACTCGGTCGTCCCCTGCTCGACCCGGACCAGGTCGATCCGCTCGACCCGGGCGGCGGCCGCGATCGCCGGGCCGGCCTCCTCCGGGATGACGCCGAGCTCGGCCTCGGCCATGGCGAGCGCCGCCTCGACGTCGAGGTAGCGCTGCCACCGGCGCTCGGGCGAGAACACCTCCGCCATGCCGCTGTACGGCACCCGGCCGTCGGTGAATCGCGTCATGTCAACCGTTATTTCACGATCCCGTAGTGGATTTCCAGGGCGCGGCTGCCCGCAGCGTGTCGCCGACCTTGAGCAGCAGGTCGGTGGCCGTGAAGGGCTTCTCGATGAACGCGACGTCCGGGTCGAGGACCTGGGTGGTGCCCAGGAGCCCGTTGCTGTAGCCGGACATGTACAGGATGGGCAGCCCGGGGATCCGTTCGTGGAGCAGCTCGGCGAGCCGTCGGCCGGACATATCGGGCATGATGACGTCGGTCAGTACCAGGTCACAGCCGTGCTCGGCGTGCAGCGCGAGGGCTTCCGGGCCGTTGGTGGCGACCAGGATCTGGTAGCCGCCGTTGGTCAGGATCCGGGCGGCGACGCGGGCGAGCGCCGGTTCATCCTCGACGACCAGGACCGTCTGGCCGTTCCCGGCGGGCGGCGCGACCGGCGTCGCCGGTACCCCGGGAAGCTCGGCGGGCGTGCCGGCGAGCGGCAGGTAGACGCGGAACGTCGTGCCGGCGCCGGATTCCGAGTAGACCGTGATGCCGCCGCCGGCCTCCACGACGATGCCGTAGACGGTCGACAAGCCGAGCCCGGTGCCCTTCCCGCGGGGCTTGGTCGTGTAGAAGGGCTCGAAGATGTGCGCGGCCACATCGGCCGGTATCCCGTGGCCCGTGTCGCTGACCAGCAACTGCGCATAGGTGCCGGCCGGCAGGGACGGCTCGATGTTGACCTCGGAGCCGTCCAGCCGCGCCGTGGCGGCCTCGATGACCAGCGTGCCGCCGTCGGGCATGGCGTCGCGCCCGTTGATCGCGAGGTTCAGCAGCACCTGCTGGATCTGGCCGGGGTCGGCGTGCACGACGACCGGCCGGGCCGCCGGCATCGTCAGCAGCGATATGTGTTCGCCGATGGTGCGGGCGAGCATCGCTTGGACCTCGGCGATCGCCGCGTTCAGGTCGAGGTCGCGGGGCTGGATGGTGTCGCCCCGGGTGAACGTCAACAGTTGGCCGGTCAGGTTGATGGCCCGGTCGGCCGCGCGCCGGACCTGGGCCAGGTCGGCCTGGACGTCCGGATGGTCGCCGCTCTGCTCGACGGCGAAGTCGGTGTAGTTGACGATGATGGACAGGATGTTGTTGAAGTCGTGGGCGACGCCGCCGGCCAGCTTGCCCAGGCTTTCCATGCGTTGCGCCTGATGGGTGCGCTCCTCGATGGCCCGTTGCCGGTTGGCGGCGTCCTTGGCCGCCGTGACGTCCCGCGCGACGACCGAGATGCCGATGACCGTCCCGCCGGCGTCCAAGATCGGTGACGCGGTCAGCGCGATCTCCAGCGGGGCGCCGTCCTTGTGCCGCCGGTGCGCCTCGTACGAGATGC
>Ga0207661_10002008_pt1 | contig 14019 bp, 16 predicted proteins | sample KBSC713LmetaG_FD_184337 | JGI IMG/M metagenome (GOLD analysis project Ga0207661, IMG submission 184337) | Corn rhizosphere microbial communities from Kellogg Biological Station, Michigan, USA - KBS C7.1-3L metaG (SPAdes) (version 2) | ecosystem: Host-associated > Plants > Roots > Rhizosphere ... | reverse complement strand
TGAGCGACCAGGCCGGCGTCTTGGCGTTGCCGGCATTGGTGTTGATGACGACGAAGCGCTCGTCGTCGGCGAGGTAGAGGACCGGCGCCGTCCGCGCCTGACCGGATTTGCGCCCCGTCGTGGTGAGCAGGAGGACGGGACCTTTGCCGACCCTGCCGCCGATCCGCCCGCCGCTGAGCCGGTAGACCGGGGTGTTGAGCTTGCCGACCAGGCGCAGCCCGGTCGCTCCCAGGGAGTGGGAGAGGCGCGAGTAGAAACGGTCGCTCGGCACCGCGTGAGTATCCCACCCGGCCCAGGTACAGTGGGGGCGATGGCCGGGCCGCACCCCTTCCGCCGCGCCGCCGAGAGCAAGGACGTCGAGCTGCTCGCGGAGACCCTGCACGAGGACGTCGTCCTCCACAGCCCGGTCCTCTTCCGTGGCTTCGAAGGCCGCGACACCGTCGTCACCGTGATCACCCACGTCGCCGCGACGCTCGAGAACTTCTCCTACACCGACGAGCTGGCCGAAGGCGACACCGTCGTCCTCCGCTTCAAGGCCACCGTCGGCGACCGCGAGCTCGAGGGCATCGACTTCCTCAAGCTCGACCCCGACGGCCGCGTCCGCGAGCTGACCGTCTTCATGCGCCCCTTCTCGGCGCTGAACGCCTTCAACGAGCAGATGAAGGCCAGGCTGGAAGCGTCGGAAGGTTAGAATTCCTCCTCTCAACTCGGGGGAGTGTCCGAGTGGCTAAAGGAGAGGCGCTGTAAACGCCTTGGCTATGCCTACGCAGGTTCGAATCCTGCCTCCCCCATTCAAGATCTCCAGTGTCACTTTTGTTCGGCCATGCCGTACAAAGTCGACACTCGGTGAGAGGAGGAGCCCGTGCTCAATGACCGCGTGATCGCCATCGCAGGGGTGGGAGGTGGCCTGGGCCCGCTCGTCGCCAGAGCGCTCGCCGACGTCGGCGCGACCGTCGCCGGCACTGATCGCTCGCAGGAGACGCTCGACGGGCTCGCCGCCGACCTTGGGCTGCCGCCCGAGCGCTGGGACGGGCGCAGCGTCGACCTCCTCGACGAGGACGCCGCGCGCGCTTGGTGCGCCGCCCTGGTCGAGCGCTTCGGCCGCGTCGACGGGCTCGTCCACCTGGTCGGCGGCTGGCGCGGCGGGCAGCCGCTGCAGGAGGCGCCGCTCTCCGACTGGGAGCTGCTGCACGACCTGCTCGTCCGCACCGTCCAGCACACCACCCGCGCCTTCCACGACCAGCTCGCCGCCAGTCCCCACGGCCGTTTCGTCCTCGTCTCCTCCAAGCAGGCGCAGGCGCCGAGCGCCACCAACGCCGCCTACGCCGCCGCCAAGGCGGCCGCCGAGGCCTGGGCCCTCGCCCTCGCCGACGGCTTCGAAGGCGGCACCGCCACCGCCAACATCGTCGTCGTCGACGCGATCCTCACCCCGCGAATGCGGGAGCAAGAGCCCGACAAGGACTTCCCGACCTTCACTCCCGCCGAGGACATCGCCGCCGCGATCGCCTTCCTCTGCTCGGACGCGGCGAAAAAGATGAACGGGCAGCGGCTGCCGCTTACCATGGGACGATGACCAGCCGCAAAGGCCAGAACGCCAAGCCCGACGGCAAGATGACGATCGGCGAGCTGGCGCGGCGGACCGGGATGACGATCCGCAACATCCGCGCCCACCAGACCCGCGGTCTCCTGCCGCCGCCCGAGGTGCACGGTCGCACCGGCTACTACAACGAGGACCACGTCGCGCGGATCGAGCTGACCCGCGAAATGCAGGCAGAGGGGCTCAACCTCGAGGCGATCCGCCGCGTCCTCGAGAGCAGCGAAGGATCCTCCCGCGAGATGGTCGACTTCGCCCGCGCCGTCCGCGCCCCTTTCGAGGACGAGACGCCGGAAATCTTCGACGCCGACGAGCTGGCGGCATCCTGGGGGGTGGAGACCTTCGACCCCCGCCTGCTCGCGCGGGTCGAAAAGCTCGGCATCCTCCGCCAGCTCCCCGAAGGCAAGGTCGAGATCTTCAGCCCCCGCCTGCAGCGCGCCGGCACCGCCCTGGTCGAGCTCGGCGTCTCCCCCCAGGCCGTGGTCGAGACCGCCGAGGAGCTGCGGCGCGCCTCCGAGAAAGTCTCCCGCACCTTCGTCGAGCTCTTCGTGCGGGAGATCTGGGAGCCCTTCGACAAGGCCGGCCGCCCGGAGGCTGACTGGCCGAAGGTGCGCGAGGCGCTCGACCGGATGCGCCCGCTCGCCTCCGACGCGCTGCTGGCGATGTTCCAGATCTCGATGGGCGAGTCGACCGAGAAAGCCGGCGAACGCACCCTCCGCGACGCCGGTCAACCGTCCGGCAAACGCCGCCGCAAACGCACGTCTAGCCGACGATCGTGAAGCGCTTGCGCAGCGGCTTCGATTCGTTCGCCGCTTCGTCGGTCGCCTTCAGCACCGCGAGGTAGCGACCCGGCCGCGCCCGGAAGTGCTTCCACCGCGCCCCCAGGCGCAGGTGGTTGACGCCGATGAAGGCCCGCCAGGTCTTGAACCCGTTGTAGACGCGCCTGCCCTTCGAGTTGAACCGGTAGTACTCGGCGTCGAGGCTGCCGCGCTCGTTGATCTGGGCGCTGAAACCGATCCCCTTGGGACCCCTGACCTTCTGCTTCGCCAGCCTCATCGAGCCCAGGGTCGGCGCCTTCAGGTCGAGGTTCAGCGGTGGCTGCGGCCCCGGTTCGGAGTTGGGATCGCCGGGGACGTCGCTGACGATGACCTCGCCCCGCACGGCCGCGTGCAGCTTGCACTGGAAGAAGTATTCGCCGGGCTCGGTGAACTGCAGCGTGTAGCTGTCGCCGGCGCGGTGCGCAGGCGCATCGGTGCCGGGGTCCGAGTCCCACTGCAGGTCGTTCGGCGAGATCCCCGTCACCGAATGGGCCAGGTCCGGTCCGAGCCAGTCCCAGGTCACTTTCTCGCCGAGGTCGACGTGGACCTCGGGCTGGGACCAGGCGTAGTTGAAGATCGAGACGCGAGTGTTGACCGCCGCCGCCCCGGCCGGGAAGGCAACCGCGAAGAGCGCCAGCGCCACCACCACTACCGCCCCCGCATACCGGGGAGAAATCGGTTCACACTTCTTCAGGAGACGAGGTACCAACCGTTCATCCCCTGGTGCAGGTGCTGGAAGACGTGGCAGTGGTAGAACCACCGGCCCGGGTTGTCCTCGGTCAGCTCGAAGCTGAACGAGTCCGCCGGCCCGAAGGTTTTGTTGTCGACGATGCGCCCGTCCGCTTCGCTCCAGCGGTGGCCGTGCAGGTGGAAGGTGTGGAAGAAGTTGTCGATGCCGTAGACGTGGAAGCGCACCCGCTGGCCGACCCGCGCTTCCAGGGTCGGCGTGTTGCCGGCGTACGCCTTGCCGTTGACGCAGTAGTAGGTCCCGCGCAGGCCGGTGATCGAGGGGTCGAAGGTGTGGAAGGCGAGGAAGAACTCTGCCTCGGCGGGCGCTTCGCCCGGCTTGCGAATCACCAGCGGTCCGAACAGCCCCTTGAAGACCGGCAGCGGGTCCATCGGCCCGTGGTCGTGGTAGAGCCAGGTGCCTTCGGTCCCTTCCTGGGCCTCCCAGACGTAGGTGAAGGTGCGGTTCCGCTGCACGAAGCCGCCGGGGTCGGTCCACTTGCCCTTGTAGGCGCCGTCCATTTCGTTGGCGTAGAAGATTCCGTGCGGGTGGATCGTCACCGGCGCCGAGAGCTTGTTGCGGAAGTGGACGACGATGGTGTCGCCGACCTCGGCTTCGATCAGCGGCCCCGGCACCGTCGCCTTGCCCAGGGGGGATTTGAACCCGGCCGAGTAGAGCCGGTAGCCGTAGGCGCCAAACCGCGTCTTCCCCTGCTTCACCTTCTGGGCCATCATCTGATCGCGGTGGGTGGGGACGATGTCCCACTGCACCGACTCGGCGGCGATCCAGTATTCGCGGGTGCGGCCGCCGCTCGGCAGCGTCGCCAGCCGCCGCGCTCCGGCCTGCTCGCCTCGCCACTCCGCCGCCGCCACCTTCGGCGGCACCTTCACCCCACGGGCGAGCCCCTCGACGTCGATCTGCCCCTGGTCGGTGGCGACCTCGTGGCCGGCGATCGTGCAGAGAAGAGCGCCGCCGGAGAGGGCGAGGAACCCCCGGCGATCGATCGGGTCCGGTCCCACCTCGCTACTTCTTTACCGTGACCGTCATCCTCATTTCCGAGGGGTGCACCGTGCAGATGAACTTGTAGGTGCCGGGGACTTCGAAGGTCCGCTGGAAATGGGCGTCGGTCACCGCCGTGGTCGTCGTCGAGAAGCGGGACTTGTTCTTCAGGTTCTTCGGTCCCTGCTTCAGGTGGACGTCGTGCGGATAGGTGTTGTACGACGACCACACCCACTTCACCGCCCGCCCTTTCTTGATCGTCACCGCGGTGGGGGCGAAGTAGAAGTCGTTCACCGTCACCTTCACCGGCGGCTTCTTCGGCGCCTGTGCCGCCGCCGCGGTCACCCCCGAAAGGGCGACTGCGACGAGGCAGCAGGCAGCGAGGGCGGCTCGGAACATCCGTGCGCGCCCCATCAGCAGCTCAGCTCCCCGGGCTGCGGCGCCACCTCGACCGGCTGGAACTTCTTGAACGCCGGGTGGGCGGCGACCCGCCGGACCCAGCTGCACTGCTGGTTCTGCGGCGGGTTCGAGGAGGCGTAGCCGAGGATCGTCTTCGGGTCGCTTTCTTCCCCGAGGTTGATCTGCAGGCCCGCTTCGATGTCGAGGCTGCGGACCTGGTCGGCGAGGACTTCGGTCTGCGGACAGCCCGGGTAGATCTCGCTCACCGGCACTTTGCCGTTGCCCGGAGCGAAGCTCGCGCCGGCGCTGTTGCCGCTCCAGCAGTTGCCGCCTCCCGTGTCGTCGTTCCAGAAGTCGAATTCGCCGTTCGGGTCGGCGCCTTCGCGGCCCATAGTGTTTTCGACGATCCGGTTGTCGATGTTCTTGGCGTCGTCGCCCTCGTTGGCGACGAAGACTTCGCCCGGCCCGGAGAAGGAGGCGATTCCCCACTTGTAATTGCCGAACACGTTGTTCCGTTTGACGACGTTGTTGGCGCCGCCGTAGAGGACGATGCCGACGCCGGTCGGGTAGTTGACGGTCGCCCCCGCGATCTGACCGAGACCGCCGGAGACGGTGTGGAATTTCGAGCCGGCGAGGAAGTAGTTGTAGTTGTTCCAGAACACGTCGTTGTTTTCGAACACGTTCCAGCCGTTCGGCTCGAAGCCCTCGCTGTCGAGCGTGTTGGGGACGATCCCGGCGCCGTTGTTGTAGAAGGCCGAGTCGACGATCTTCACGTACTTCGAGTTCGTCCCCGAGTAGCCGAGCACGTTTTCGTAGCTGCGGTCGTTCTTCAGCAGCGTCCATTTCGGCTTCCGCTGGCAGGGCTTCGGCGGCGGCGCGACGCCGTGGTTGGTCCAGGCCCTGCTGTCGCAGGGCGTTTCGCCGACGTAGAAGGCGGAGTCCCCTTGGTGGTAGCCGGCCGAGTCGATCATCTTGCCGCCGAAGCAGTTCTTGGCGAAGAGGCCGTAGGAGCGGTTGCCCGAGGCCAGCAGGTTGTCCATCCTGTAGCCGTCGCAGTGCTGGCCGCCTTCGTTGGCGGCGTGGATGAAGAACCCGTTCGACTGGTAGTTGCGGGCCCACATGTTTTCCAGGACCAAGCCGTCGACGCTGATCGCCTCGACCCCGTTTTGGGCGGCGCCAAGCTCCCCCTTCGCGTTCTTGCCCTCGAGGACGACCTTCTTGCGGTCCTTCTTCGTCCCCTTGATGGTCAGGTCGTCGAAGCTCTTCTTGCGCAGGGTGCCGTCGAGGACGACCCCTTCGACGTACTTGCCCGGCCGCACCGCCACCACGGCCTTCACCTTCGCGTTCTTCTTCTTGGCCTTGAACGAGCCGGCGGCGTCGACTGCCATCTGGATCGTCCGGAACCGGCAGCCGTGCCTGCAGACTTCGAAGGTCTTCGTCGCCTGCTTCTTCTGCCCGCCGCCCTTGCCGGCGAGGGCCGGGGTGGGGAGGGATCCGAGCAGCGCGCATAGCCCGAGGACGAGAAGAGGGACTGCCAGCCTGTGCTTCATATCGCTCCTTGCAGCGTCGTTTGCCTTCGACCCTGCCTCCCAGCGGGCACATCTCGCCGGTCCCCTGACCGGCCCTGCGAAGCGTACCGGAGCCTGGCCGATCAGCCAGGAACGATCGTCCGCATCGCTTCTTCCAGTTCAGACACGCCAAACGCACCCTCGATGCGGTCGCGGATGATTCCGTTGCGGTCGATCAGGAACGTCCAGGGCTCGGTTTCCAGGTGGTAGGCCTGCACCTGGGGGCGCGGACCTTTGGAGATTTCGTTGTCCTTCCAGATCTCCATGTGGATGAAGTCGGCTTCGTCGCCGTAGGCGTCCGCCACCTGCTGGGCGACGTCGACGACCGGGCCGCAGACCCGGCTCTGGCAGAGCGCCGGCGTCGCGAAGACGAGCACGACCGGTTTCCTGCCGACGACATCGGCGAAGTCGACCTTGTGCATCTGGTCGGGCGGCACGCGGGTGTCGATCTTTGACATGTCGCCGCCGACGTCGGCGGCGGTCGGCGTGTGGATAATCGGCGCCTTCTGCCCGACCTGGGGGATCTTCGGGAACTCGCCGACCACCGGGCTCGGCAGGCGCGACCATTCGAGGCCGTTTTCGCCCTTCAGCATCGCGACGGCCAGCCAGGCGCCCTTGCGGTTGAAGTCGACCTTCGGCACGACGTAGACCGTCGTCGCCTCGCCCGGTGCGCCCGCGCCCTCGGCGCGGTAGGCCGGCTTCGTCTCCAGCGAGGTGACCTGCGCCGGCAGCGGCCCGGTCACCGGCCCCTTCGCGCTCTTGGCGAAGTAGAGGGCGGCGTCGGCGTTGTCGACCTGTTCGTGGCCGAGCGTGAAGATGCCGAACGGATAGCGGTTCTCGCCGACGACGAAGGTCTGAGCCGCCGGTGCCAGCACCAGCTTCGACGGCTTCGCCCCGGAGTCATGCAGCAGGTCGGCGATCGTCTTCCCCTTCGCCGCCGGAAACTCGGTCGCCGGCGGAGCCGGGCGCGAGGTGTCTTCGGACCCGCCGCAGCCTGAAAGCAGGATCGGGGTTATCGAGAGGAAGGCAAGGAAGGCAAAGAGCAGCCGGAGCGAGGAGCGCACCCGGGGGAAGCTACAGATTCGATGGAGCAAAGTGGTCAACCGGATCCCCAGGATGCTCATCGGGACCGGCTGATCAAGAACCTATGATGGGCCCCGGCTGGGCCCGCAAAGAAATAGGGAGGCGTCGATGTTCGGGAAGAAGCTGATCGTTCCGCTGGTCGTTTTCGCCGCGCTGCTTGCGGCGGTGCCGTCGTTTGCGATGACGGTCTCGGAGGAAACCTACAAAGCCGAAGTGGAACCGATCTGCAAGAAGAACACCGAAGCCAACGAAAAGATCCTCAAGGGCGTGCGGCAGCTGGTCAAGGCGGGCAAGCTCGACCCCGCCGCGAAGAAAGTCTTCGCCGCCGCCCGGGCGCTGAAGCGAACCCGCAGCGAGCTGCTGGCGGTCCCTAAGCCGCCGGAAGACTCGGCCCGGCTGACCAAATGGCTCGGTTACGCCAAGGAAGAGGTCGCGCTGTTCGAAACCCTCGGTCGCAAGCTCAAGGCCGGTGAAAAGACGCAGGCCGAGAAGATGGTCCTGCGGCTGAAATCGACCGCGGAACGGGCCAACAATACGGTCCTCGACTTCGAATTCCGCTACTGCCGCTTCCAGCCCTCGAAGTTCATCTAGGCCGATGGCCGTAATCACGGGCGCCCGCACCCCTCGCGAGAGCACGCGGGCGCTCGCCGACTCGATCGGCCGCGGCGATCTCGAGGGGGCGGCACGATGCTTCGCCAAGGACGCCTGCCTCCTCACCCCCGACGCCACCGCGGTGCGGGGGCGGGAGGAGATCAAGCCGATCCTCCACCAGCTGATCGTCGCCGACTCCCGGATCGAGGTCCAGGAGAGCCTGATCGTCCTCGCCGGCGAGGTCGCCCTCGGCAACGAGCGCTGGATCCTCACCTCCGCCGGCTCCGACGGCACCCCCTTCGCGAGGACCCTGACGCCGACCGTCGTGATGAAGCAGATCGAGGGCGCCTGGAAGCTCGCGGTGGCGATGCCGTGGGGCCGTCGCTGATTCGACGTCCACCGTCTAGAATCATCCTGAGCGTGCGGCTTCGCAGGAGGCCAATCCGCCCGGATAGCTCAGTTGGTAGAGCACTTCCATGGTAAGGAAGGGGTCACGAGTTCGAGTCTCGTTCCGGGCTTCGCTGAAGTCGCTGCAAATCGCCTACTTCGGGAGCCGATCTCGGCGGCGGTTTCGCGCCCCTCGGCCCCCGCCTATCTGCCACTAGTGGCAGATAGCGCCGGGATTGGCCGCGATCTGTCGCGATTGCCCTCGCTTTGTCGGGTTCTCCGAGCTAACGTCGCCGACCGGAAATGAAAGGCGCCCCGGCGGCGGTTGCGACGCCCCGGGGGCCGGCACAGGAGGTTGAGCTCTTGACAGAGATCGAACACAACGATAAAGTTGTGTCGTGATCCCGCTGTTCGACGACCGCGGGAACCTGCCCCCCGGAATCCACGAGGCCGATTGGGATGAACTGGAAGCGACGTTCGGTGGTTCAGCGCGACGAGCTCGGCTGCTCTCGGGCCTTCGAGAGGCCCTTCTCGCCTTGCGCAGCGCCGGCTGTCGCACCGCCTATATCGACGGCAGCTTCGCCACCGCCAAAGAGGAGCCCGGTGACTTCGACGGCTGCTGGGATACCGAAGGAGTCGTTGGGAGCCTGCTCGATCCGGTCCTGCTCGACTTCGCCCACCCGCGGAAGGCTCAGAAGGAGAAATTCGGAGGCGAGCTGTTTCTGGCCCAAGCCGTGGCCGACCCTCGGAGCGGCGCGCAGTTCCTTGACTTCTTCCAGCGCGACCGCGACGGGAATCCAAAGGGAATCGTCAAGATCGACCTGGAGGGCTTAGCGTGATCACTAACGAGCGCCAATACACCATCACCCAAGCGGAGCTACGTCGCTTCGAGCAGGCCGCCGAGGAGCAGCGGCAGACCTCGACCGAGGGCGTCGATCCGCTGATTGGGAAGGCCATGGTCGACGCACTCGAGGGACAGGCAGAGACCCTGCGCGAGGAAATCAGACGCTACGAGGATCTGCGCGGCGGCCGGGTCGACAGGCGGGAGCTCTCCGGCCTGCGGGAGCTTCCGGTTGCGCTGATCGAGGCCCGGATCGCCGCCGGCCTGACCCAGAAGACGCTCGGTGAGAGGCTCGAGGTCAAAGAGCAGCAGGTCCAGCGCTGGGAGGCCAACCGCTACTCGGGCGTCGGGGTCGAGCGCTTGGCGGAGGTGGCTGACGCGCTCGGCATGGAGGTCACCGAGACTGTGCGCTACGCCGACCTGGCGGTACCGGGCTGAGCCCGAAGGCCTGCCCCGGCGCCGGGTTGTCGTAATGGGCGTTATCGGGCGTGGGGGGCTCAGAGGCGAATTCACTCTAGACGCGGAATGATGCTTGAGCTTCGAGGCAAGGCTCAATAACGGATGCCAAGTAGGCCGCCGTCGCCGACGTCCGTAAGTTCCTGGCGGACAAAATCGGACAGGTTCCAGTCGCCCAGGTCTTTCCAGGGCACGTCTCCCTGATTGATGCACATCAGGTACTGGAACTCGTGAGCCTCACACTGGCGCTGGGCCAACCGTAGGGCCGTGGCCTTTTGGCGAGGGTCGACGCCATCGAAGATCGTGCTGTCATGAAACAGAAGCCGCGGGCCCTGTCCACGCTCTGCCAGGGCCGTGGCTACGGCAAGGTCGTAGCAAAAGACCGTCATCTCCTGAACGCCCTGGCTCGCGCCACGTTCGATATCCACCGCGAGCTTTAGCCCGCCATTCGTGGCGACGTCTACTACGAGCTGTCCGGGCTGCTCGTAGAGCTCGGAGGTGAATTGACCAAATAGCTCGACCACCCGTCCCCATGATCCGCGCTTTGCGTCTAGGTCTTCGCGCCCGGAGAGCTTCAATTGCTCTAGTTCGACTCGAATGGTGCCGAGAGACTCCTCGTAGCTGCGCAGTTGCTCAATCTGGCCTCTCAGACGGCCGAGCTCCTCTGACTGCTCGGATTGAACGCGCTGTAGACGGGTGTACTCCTCCAGAGCGCCGTGCTCCTTGAGAAAGGACAGAACATTCGCCCTGCTGCTCGTGAGCTTAGCGACGCGGGATTCAAAGCCGTCGATGCGCACTTTGAGACGAGCAATCTCATCATTCAGAAATGCCTGTCGGTTTCGAACCAGTTGCTCGTGAAACTCCTGCGCTTCCTCCAGACGCCGTACTACCTCCTCTGGAAATAGGACACCGACTTCGCCGTACACAGTCTCGATATCCTCCGCGTCGGCCTCCACCTCCTCCCGGACCGCAGTTTCGTAGAACTCCAGCGTTTCTCGGTCCGAGACAGTGTCAGCCACCAGATCGTGGATGCTCACCGTGAGGTCGGTTGCCTCTTTCTCGAACTCGTGGTACTGCGGATGAACTTGAAAGGTCGCTAGCTGCTCGTGGGCTTCGCGAACTTCGCGCTCCAGATTGATGGCCCGTGCTTCAAGGTCTCCGAGGCCGCTAGCGTCGCCAAATGCTCCACCAATAAAGGCACGATTGATTCCCTCGATCGCCTTTGCGACATCTTCCTCACTCTTCCGAAGGGCCTGTGCCTGCTGATAGATGCGCCAATCGAGGCCAAGAAAGTACGCGTTGGCCACATTCTTCTGCCAGGCACGTTGGCCTCGGAAGTAGTTGAACGGGTCGCCGTACGCGTCTAGGCCGCGCCGAATCGCGTAAGAAACCAGGGTCCGGAAGCTTGGCCGAAATTTTGAGTCGTCCGAGTCCAGGTCGAGCCCGTACAGCGCTGCGCCGAGGCTTGCAGTCCAATCTTCGACGTTGAAGTAGGACTTCCCGGAGTCCGAGTCAGTTCGGGGTTTGATCGGCCAGTCAGCAAGATCTCCGGCCACTAGAACTCTGTTTGCCTCATTAAGGCTCCGGGAGACACGTAGCTTTCGCTCGCGCACCTCGAGGTCGATGCTGAAAGTCCAGGTCGCAATATGGTCATCAGCGAGCGGAGTGCGAGACGCATCGGATCCCAGGCAGAACTGGCAAATCTCGAGCAGCAGCGTCTTACCGGACCCGTTCGTCGAATGCCGATCCCCGGCAGTCTGGGAGGACTCGTCGTCGGTTCGTTCAGCGAGGACGACGTTGAATCCATTTCCTAGAGTGACGTCCTTGAAAGACTCGACGTTGGCTGTTACGGCCGTAATCACCGAGCAACTCGCAGAAGAACGTCGCCGTCTAGGCGAAGCAGGTCTACGGTGAACAAGAAGGTAACGGCGAGACAGAATCGATCAAACGTGACGACTCCCTCCTTATCCCGGAGCCTCTCCCATAGGCTGGTCACGGTCCGCGGCTGACTTAGGTCGGACAAGATCTTTGCACCGATGCCGAGCAGCGAGGCGTCCGGACTTACATGCTTCGTCGGGAGGATCATCTTTCGAAGATGTCGCAGATCTGGAAGTAGTAGGTGACGATGCCAGCCGCGGCCCAGAACAGCTCTTGAGTCTTAGTCGAGTCTCCGATCACGTACTCGATCAGCCCGACAAAGGTTGCGTCCGCGCTCGATCCTGATGCCGCAAGCAACTCGTACTCCCCGACCAGCCGCGACGCGACTTTGCTGCTGAGTCTGAGGTCGACACTCCCCGAGACGTAGCGCTCGACTTCTCCGGCGATAGGTAAGGACCGACCTGCGATGCTCCCGATCCGGTCCGAAAGTTGGTTCTTGGAGAGCTTGTCCGCAAGGTCGGTGAGGTCGAAACCTTCCTCCGCATCAGGACCGACTGGTTGCTCGACAATCCAGTTGAGCAGCGTCTGGATCTCCGCGGCAGTCGTACGGTTCGCGACATCGGGACGAGGGATGATGCCAAGCAGATGCAGCCTCTGATCTGGAGTGAGCTTCTCTTTGGTGATCATCCAGAGCGCCTCTTCACCCCAATCATCAATATTTAGTTCCTTGTTCGCTGCTTCCAACTCTTGAAGGCGCTTCTCAACTGCTGGCGGTAGGCCGGCATCGACCGCGCTCCAAACGAAAATCCACTCTTGGAGCGCCTCCCAGTTGGCCTTGGCCCCCGAGAAGTCCTCATCGATCTTCGCAATCGTCTCGGTCACAGGAATGCTTCCTTCTGGCGCGTAGACCTGAAAGTAGATACCCCGGTCCTTGACGAGGCCATCGCACTTTTCGTCACCGACATTTCCCCAAGGCTTGATCGTGACGAAGGACGGCTCGGCCTTCTCCATGATTGCCTCGAAGAAGGTCTGAAATTCGGCGCCCATCCGCTTCAGGCATTCCCGCTCGAAAACGAGCCGATGCCAGTAAAGATCGAATTCGGGACCGTCCATTGGGAACGGGCACAGTATCGTTGAGCGCTCGGACTCGTCTTCAAAGTCGCCTCCGGCAGCCCGGTTGCCCGGCGACGCTCCGTCCAATCAACGGCGAAGGCCCGGCGGCTAGGATTGTCGCCCGAGCGCCGCAAGTGTTCGCCCTGTGTCGCCGGATGCGGGCGTCCGCTTCGAATGACCGCGCGTCCTGCTTGAGATCGAATGTCTTGGAGCGGTTGCGGCGGCCTTCCCGGTAGCGGACCTCCCGTCTGCCGGTCCTTGTGCAGGGATGGCTGATCAGGCAGTCCGTCCGCTGCCTTTGCTTTACGTTAAAGTAAAGGCGATGCCGCGCATCTCTAGCAAGCACCAAGTAACTCTTCCCGTCGAGACTCTCGAGGCTGCCGGCCTGCGGGCCGGTGACGAGGTCTTGATCGAGGCTGAGGGAGAGGACCGGATCGTCGTGCACCGGGCGTCCCCGGACCTCGCGTCCGCCCTTGGAGTCTTCGACGGCCTCTACGAGCCAGGCTACCTCGAGAAGCTGCGCTCCGAAGAGCGCGCTTAGCGTGGCTCGCTGCGTACTCGATACCGACGTACTCATTGCCGCTCTCGATCGCGCAGATGCCCACCACGCCCCGGCCGCCGCGGCCTTCAGGCGCTACAGCGAGGAGGAGGTGGAGCTCTTGCTGTGCACGGTCAACTACGCCGAGGCGCTGGTCAGGCCGGCGGCCGATGAGAAGGCGCTGCGCGCCGCGGTCGGCGCGATTTCTGCGCTCGGCATTCGCCTTATTGCTCCCGACGGTGCCCACGCCCGCGCAGCTGCCCGCCACCGCCATCGAGGGATCAGCCTGGCCGACGGCTTCGCCCTCGCCACCGCAGATCGCGCCGGCGCGGACGTGGCCTCATTCGACCGGCGGGTGCGCCGCGCGCTGGGACCAGCCGGCCTTCGCCTCTCGAGGGCACTGCGGTAGTCGCTTTCGCCTTCGGATTCCCGCCCAAGCTGAGCCTTCGACTGCTGGCAGCCGATCTGCCACTCGGATGCCACGAGTGGCAGAACTCGATGTCAATCGCCGCATATTGCGACATATCGGAATGGGATTCCGCGGAGGGGCTGAGGGGCAGATGACCCCAAAAGGGCTGCGAATAGCCTACTTTCGCTATTTAACGTCGCCCAGAGAAAGCGAATGGTAAGGAAGGGGTCACGAGTTCGAGTCTCGTTCCGGGCTTCTCTGAAGTCGCTGCAAATGGACTGTTTCGGTGGCCGATTCCGCAGCCATTTGGCTCATCACAATTCCAACTACCTGCCACTCGAGTGGCAGATAACGGCGGAATAGAGAGGATTTCCGACCCTCCAGCGCTGCTATCATTGCTATCACCATGGCACAGCTACTGGTTCGAGATATAGAGAGCGACGTCGTGCGCGAGCTGAAGATCCGCGCGGCACGCCACGGTCGATCGGCCGAGGAGGAGCACCGACAGATCCTCCGTGAGGCGCTCCGCGGCCAGGGTTCGGCCAAGCCCCTCAAGGAGCTTCTGCTCGAGATGCCCGACATCGGTGAGGACCGAGACTTCGACCGCCCAGAAAACCG